>Ga0180218_1000218_pt1 | contig 76286 bp, 90 predicted proteins | sample eDN3rd37CKraftBY_FD_151334 | JGI IMG/M metagenome (GOLD analysis project Ga0180218, IMG submission 151334) | Enriched backyard soil microbial communities from Emeryville, California, USA - eDNA 3rd pass 37_C Kraft BY (version 2) (version 2) | ecosystem: Environmental > Terrestrial > Soil >... | reverse complement strand
CAGTGAGTTCCGGCGCAGCTGAGGAGGGTGGATGCAGGGCTACACCGAACACGAACTCGAGCGCCGCGTCGTCGAGGCCCCCAAACGGTCGGGAATCGCCGGTGCGGAGGCCGCGGCCGCCGAACGCACCCCGTTCGCGCGGGACCGCGCGCGTGTCCAGCACTGCGCCGCGCTGCGCCGGCTGGCCGACAAGACGCAGGTCGTCGGGCCTCGCGACGGCGACACCCCGCGCACCCGGCTGACCCACTCGATGGAGGTCGCGCAGATCGGCCGGAGCATCGCGGAGGGACTCGGTGCCGACCCTGACCTGGTCGATCTCGCCGGTCTCGCCCACGACATCGGGCACCCGCCGTACGGGCACAACGGTGAACGGGCGCTCGACGAGGTCGCGGCGAGCTGCGGCGGCTTCGAGGGGAACGCGCAGAACCTGCGCATCCTGACCAGCCTGGAACCGAAGATCCTTTACCCGGCCGGGCACAGCGCCGGGTTGAACCTCACCCGTGCGACCCTCGACGCGACCCTGAAGTATCCGTGGACCCGCCCCCGGTCCGGCGCGAAGTTCGGTGCGTACGACGACGACGCCGAGGTCCTCGCGTGGATCCGCGAGGGCGCACCGGACCGGAAGAAGTGCCTCGAGGCGCAGATCATGGACTGGTCCGACGACGTCGCCTATTCGGTGCACGACGTCGAGGACGGTGTTATCGACGGCCGCATCGACCTGCGGGTGCTGTCCGACCCGGCGTCCGTGCAGGGACTCGTCGACGTCGGCATGCGCGAGTTCTCCGACCTGATCCCGGACGAACTGGTCGAGGCCGCCGAGCGGTTGTCCCGGATGCCGGTGATCCTCGGCGTCGGCGTCTACGACGGCACTCTCGCCAGTTCGGTTGCGCTGAAGAGACTCACCAGCGAACTTGTCGGCCGCTACGCCACCGCCGCGATCAGCGGCACCCGCGAGGTCACCGGCGGGGAACCGGTCAGCCGCTACGCCGCGGACCTCGTGGTGCCGCCGCTCGTCGCCGCCGAAGTCGCGCTGCTCAAGACCATGGCACTGCAGTTCGTCATGTCCGACGGGGCGCACCGCAAGCGGCAGGAACGCCAGCGTGAACGCATCCACCGGGTCGCCGAATGGTTGCTGCGCACCGCCCCCGTCGGCCTCGATCCGCTGTTCGTCCCGGCATGGGAGGACGCGAAGGACGACGCGGCGCGCGTGCGGGTCGTCGTCGACCAGATCGCCTCGTGCACCGAGTCCCGGCTGGAGCGGATCGACAAGGACAGTCTGGCCGCGCAGGCGGGCTGGGGGTAGCGGTCGGCGAGCGCTTAGACTCGTCCCGTGGCCGGCCGAATTTCCGACAGAGACATCGCGGCCATCCGCGACCGCATTCGCATCGAGGACGTCGTCGGCGACTATGTCGCGCTCAAACGCGGCGGTGCCGACTCGATGAAGGGCCTGTGCCCGTTCCACGACGAGAAGTCCCCGTCGTTCCACGTCCGGCCCAACCACGGCCATTTCCACTGCTTCGGTTGCGGTGAGGGCGGCGACGTCTACTCGTTCCTGCAGAAGATCGAGCACATCAGCTTCGTCGAAGCGGTCGAGCAGTGCGCCGAACGGGTCGGCTACACCATCAACTACGAGGGCGGTGGCCCGTCCGTCCAGCGCGACCGCGGTACCCGTGCCCGGCTGATCGCCGCGAACGCTGCCGCAGAGGCCTTCTACGCCGAACAGTTGCGCACCCCGGACGCGCAGGCAGCGCGCGACTACCTGACCGAACGCAACTTCGACGCTGCTGCCGCGCAGATGTTCGGCTGCGGCTACGCGCCCGCCGGGTGGGATGCGCTCACCAAGCACCTGCTGTCGAAGGGTTTCGAGTTCGCCGAACTCGAGGCGGCGGGATTGTCGAAGCAGGGCCGCCGCGGTCCCATCGACCGCTTCCACCGCCGCCTGCTGTGGCCCATCCGCAATCTCGCCGGCGACGTCATCGGCTTCGGCGCGCGGCGGCTGTTCGACGACGACACCCTCGCAGCGAAGTACGTCAACACCCCGGAAACGGTGTTGTACAAGAAGTCCCAGGTGCTCTTCGGTCTCGATCTCGCGAAACGGGAGATCGCCAAATCGCATCAGGCGGTGATCGTCGAGGGCTACACCGACGTGATGGCGATGCACCTGGCCGGCGTGAAAACCGCTGTGGCGTCCTGTGGTACGGCCTTCGGCGACGAACACCTGTCGATGCTGCGACGACTGCTCATGGACGACAGCTACTTCCGCGGCGAGATCATCTACACCTTCGACGGTGACGCGGCCGGGCAGGCCGCGGCGATGAAGGCGTTCGAGGGCGATCAGAAGACCGCAGCCAAGACGTTCGTGGCGATCGCGCCGAAGGGCATGGACCCGTGCGAACTGCGCCAGGCCAGCGGCGACGGGGCCGTACGGGATCTGGTCGCCCGCCGCACCCCGATGTTCGAGTTCGTCGTCCGGTCGATTCTCGCCGAGCACGACCTCGACACCGCGGAAGGTCGCGTGGAGGCGCTGCGCCGCTGCGTGCCGGTCGTCGCCCGCATCAAGGACCGCTCGCTGCGCGACAACTACTCGGTGCAGCTCGCGCACTGGGTGGGCTGGGACGACATCCCGACCGTGCGTCGTCGCGTGCAGGAGGAAGCGCGGCGCGGTAGTCGAGCGCCGGAGGCGAGGACCCGTGCGGCTGCGGCATCGACTTCCGAGCCGCCGGCGTCGGTGCTGCGTCGCCCGCGGCCGAACGATCCGTCGCTGTGGCCGCAACGCGACGCGTTGAAGGCGGCGCTGCAGTATCCGGGGATCGCCGGCACCGTGTTCGACTCACTGCCGGGGGAGACGTTCACCGATCCCGCCTATGCCGCCGTGCGTGAGGCCGTTGCCGCCGCCGGGGGCACCGGAGCCGGGCTCGGGGGCGCCGAATGGGTCGACGCCGTGAGCCGGGCCGCGACCGACCCGGTCGCGCATTCACTGGTCAGCGAGCTCGCCGTCGAGCCGCTGCCCGCCGACGACGAGCGGATGCCGCGCTACATCGGTGGGGTGCTCGCGCGGCTGCAGGAAGTCTGGGTGGGCGAGCAGGTCGCCGAACTCAAGTCCAAGCTGCAGCGCATCTCGCCGGCCACCGAGTCCGACGAATTCCACGCCCTGCTCGGCGATCTCGTGGCGCTCGAGCAGTACCGCCGTAGCCTGCTGGACCAGGCCATCGGCGACGCCACCGGCGAGGGGCTGGCCGGCTGAGCTGCTATCGCTTCAGCTGATCACGCGGAATCATGATCGTCGTCTGCTCGTCGATCGGCTTCATCGGTTCGAGCTTCGGTTGCGGATTGATGGAGTCGGCGAGCTTCTGACGGCCCACCTCGATGGCCTTCTTGGTGACGGGGCTTGCCGCCACGGCCCTGGCGGTCTTGCTGATCTGTTCGTACCGGGCTCGGCCGGCTCGTGTTCCGAGCACATATCCCGCCGCCACCCCGACCAACAATCCGATCAATGTGAGAGTCCTTTCCACCCGTGTCTGCGCGTCGCGTACATCCTGCCCGATCGGGCGCCGCATGCCCACATGCAGGCGATTTGGTACCGCGGAGGGTGAAACGCTACAGTTCTTCTCGCACCGAGGGAAACCGCGGAGCACCGCAGGACAATCCCCTGTAGCTCAATTGGCAGAGCATTCGACTGTTAATCGAACGGTTGCTGGTTCGAGTCCAGCCGGGGGAGCAGAGAAGACCCCCACCCGATCCGGGTGGGGGTCTTTTTCTTTTCAGGGCTCGCGCGACTCTCAGCGCAGAACGGTGCCGCCGTCGACGTTGACGATCTGCCCGTTGATCCACGAGCCCTCGTCGGACATCAGATAGGCGACCATGCTCGACACGTCGCGGGCTTCGCCGGCCCGAGTGCTGCGGGACCGGCCGATGAGGGCTTTCAGAAGGTCGGGGTCGGCGCCCGTGCGGATCTCGTCGGTGAGGATCAGACCCGGGGCGACGGCGTTCGCCCGGATGCCCTCGCGACCCCAGCGCGAGGCGACGTGCCGTGTGAGGGCGTTGATCCCGGCCTTGGTCGCGGCGTATGCGGGCCGCTGCGGATCGCCGGTGAACGACGCGATCGACGACGTGTAGACGATCGCGCCGCCACCGGCCGCGAGCAGGTGGGGAACCGTGTGCCGGGTGACGAGCATGTGGCCGCGCAGGTTCACGGCGATCATGCGATCCCAGATGTCCAGGTCGATGTCGACGACGTCGGTGTCCTTCGACACCGAGCCCATGTCGCCCGCGTTGATGTGGACCGCGTCGAGCTTTCCGTAGGTGTCGATCGCGGCGTCGACGAGCGCCCGCACCGACTCGTCGACAGAGATGTCGAACTGGACTGCGGTCGCGGCGCCGCCCGCCTCGCCGATGGCAGCGGCAGTCTTCTCGGCCCCGGCGCCGTCCAGGTCGCCCACGACGACCTTTGCGCCCTCCCGGGCCAGTCGGGCGGCGGAGTCGGCGCCCAGCCCGGTCGCGGCGCCTGCCACCAGGACGACCTTGTCTTTCAATCCCTCCATCGCACGCCTCTCGTCTGCGGGAAGATCGCTGAAAACAATGATTTCAGTGACGAGAATATCATTCTCCATTTCCCGACCGAGGTTCTGAAGTGGCGAGGAGTGCCCGCGGATCTCGTTGCGAGCCATCGGTGACCCGGTGTGCGAACCTCCCCGCGAAGACGGGTAGCATTCTGGGCGCGCAGCCGGAGACGGCCGTGATGGGGCGGTAGCTCAGTCGGTTAGAGCCGTGGACTCATAATCCATTGGTCGCGGGTTCGAGCCCCGCCCGCCCCACTCTTTTGCCTGGTAGGGGAGCTTTCCCGCTCGGTTCGTTTCGATATGGGTCCGGCATTCCACCGCTTTCCCACCTAATTCTCGTCGGTGTCCTGCCCGGCGCTGCCCGTGAGCATGTCCTGGATCACGCCCGCAACCATCGCGTGCGCCCGGTTCCGGGCGAAGTACGCATCGGTGGTCATCGACACCTGCGCGTGACCGAGCACATCAGCGGCCACCCGAGACGACAGTCCGGCCGCGTCGATCTCGGTTGCCACAGCCTTACGGAACGCATGGGTTCCCAGACCTTCGTATCCGAGCGCAGAGGCCACGCGACGCCACGGCTTGCGGAACGAATTGGGATCGCGGACGTTCCCGGTGCTCGACGGGAACACGTAGACGGACAGTGCCGACATCGGCGACTCGAGGCGTGTTCGCAACATGTCGACAGCAATGGGAGGGATATGCAGCGTCCGGACGCCACTCTCGGACTTGGCACCGTCGACGCGAGCGAGCGGTTGCCCCTTCGCGGTCACGACGTGCCCGGTGATCGTGACAGTGCCGGCGTCGAGGTCGACGTCCTGCCAGCGGAGGGCGAGTGCTTCACCGATCCGGGCGCCAGTGCAGGCAAGGAACAGGATGGGATCGGCGATATCCGCTTCGCGGGCGTACTCGCTGACGGTGATCCGGGAGGTTTGCCGCTTCGCCCCGGGTGCCGGCGGTAGGGGTGTGGTGCTCGAGCGCATACCGCCGACGATCGTGCGGACATCTGCCGCGGTGAGGAACGTCCGTTCGGTGCGGGTTGCTTTGACCGGCCGGACTTCCCGGACCGGGTTGTGTTGGATTGCGCCGTACCGTGCGGCGAGTCGGAACATCCCGGAGAGGACCGAGCGGCAGCGTTTGGCGACTGCGGGGCCGTTGTGCGTTGCGATCTCGTCGAGGAACTGGTCGAGTCGCTGCGTGCCGGTTTCGCGGATGCGGAGTCCACCCAGTCCTGCGTTGATCCGTACCGCGGCCTCGTCGTAGGCGTCGAGGGTGCGGGCTGCCTTGCCGTCGTCGATGCACTGTTGCCTGTAGGCGGTCCACAGGTCGGTGACGCGCGTATCCGGGGTGATCTTCCCGCCGGTGGTCGGATGCCGATTGGCGAGTGCTCGCTGTAGCGCACGTTCGGCGGCCGCGCCGGACGGTCCGGCCGCTTCGACCTTGCGGGTGTGCCCGTCGTGGTCGCGCACGCGGCAACTTGCCCGCCAACTGGTGACAGGGAGCGGTTCGGTGTGGTCGGTGTCCTCGCGCGCATAGTGCTGCCCGTCGGCACCTCGGACGAGCGCGACGTCTTGGTACTTGCCGGACGCGATGCGGCGGCGGTGGATCGGGACGCGGCTGATGTTGCCGTGACCGCCGGGCGGCAGGGGATGGCGGGGCATGGTGTTCCTTCCACTCAATAGTGGTGGGAACTGTAAACGGGTTTGAATCTGGGGGCAACCTCGGATGCCCGGGACGTGGCATCAGCCGTCTCCGGCCATTTCACGGCGCGCCCTATCGCCCGTAGACGCGCTACCGTCGGCGGGGTGACCAATGACGCCATCGACGGGGCGATCGGGCGGTCCTGTTCGTCATAACTCCCTCTTATGACGAGCAAGAGAGACCGATCTTCAGTTGCGGTAGAGACCACGTTGCCTCGGTGTCCAGGTACCACCTGCGCCACCATAATTCGGCATAATCCGTGGCATGACTGAAACGTGGCAGCCCCTCGATGCCGACGACGGGCAGGACTACGCTGCCCTTTACGGCGAAGTGACTCCGTGGCTCAAGCCGTCTTTGCTTTTGTGGATCGCGGAAGTGATCTCCGAGCGCTCCATTGGAGCTTTCGACATGCTGGCCAAGGATCGTCTTCGTAGGTTGGAACGAGACTTGCGCACACCAATCGGCCATATTTCGGGTAAGCCAGTCGTTTATGCAGAATCTCTCCTCAGGACTTTCGAGCAAAGGAACCGGGAATGGGTACTCGTCGATTACCTGCTCGCCACCTCCAAAGCTCCGGATCCCGACAGTGCTGAACTCGGCGCCTTGCTGCTCGAGTCCGGGTCGGCATGGACAGTTGGAATGCGTCAGGGCAAGCCCGGATTGGTGAAGCGCGTCGCGGAGGGTACCGAGGACTTCGTTAAACATGTGACCGCGAACCGTGGACATGCGGGCCCAGCGCCTCGCTGAGGCATTCTCGTGCGCCTACGGGGTGAACCCGGACCCGTCGAAGGCATACAGCCTCGCCGTGAAAGCAGTCGAGGATGCCGCTAAGCCGGTTGTGAGCGCAAATCACGCCGGCGCGACCTTGGGAACGATGATCGCGCAGATTCGGGATTCGGGGAGGTTCAGGCTGCCGCACACTCGCGAGCACCAGGACTCTCGGACGCATGATGTGCTGCTCGGGATGATGCGGATGCTGTGGGTGGGGCAGCATGACCGCCACGGTGGGGATGCCACTGCTCCGCCCGTTTCTCAGGAGGAAGCGGAGACCGCGGTCATGGTTGCTTCGACCCTCGTCGAGTTGTTCGCTTCAGGGAAGGTTGTGCAGTAGTCGCGGTGGGTGCGATGCCCCGCCCGCAACTCAACCAGGGCAGATCTTACGAGGATGCCACTGTTCCACCTGAGCGAGCGGATGGGGACGCGCACGAACTAATACGTACGCGCCCCCTCCGGGGCCTAGCGGGCTCGGATGAGCGGGTGACTAGCGAGGCGGCGGCGAACCTCGGCGAGGCGGTCGGCGGCCGCGTAGATCACGCCGTCGACCTGCACGAACCCGTGACCGACGTAGCTGTCCACCCCCGTGGGTGAACCGAGGCCCGTGTGGGTAATCACGCCGCCGGCGGTCATCGTGTCGGCGGCGGCCTGCACCTGGGTTCTGTAGTCGGCGACCGCGGCCTGCAGCGCGTCGAGGGCGGCGACCGCGGCGGTTACCTGCTCGTCGACGTTGGTCATGGTCGGCGGGTTCTTGCGTACCTCGTCGAGGGCGGCCGTCTGCGACTTCGCGAGTTCGCGGGCGGCCTTCTCGCGTGCCTTGAGACCAGCGGCGGCCAGCTCGGCGCCGTGGGCCTCAGCCTGTGCCTTCGCCTGCGCGGCGGCCAGCTCGGCGGGGGAGACGTCGAGGCCGTCGCGGATCGCGTCCTCGAGGGCGGCCAGCTCGTCGGCTGCGGACACGACGGGTACGCGCTCCCGGTCGGCCTTCTCGGCGCGGACCTGGTCCATGTAGGCGGGCGCGGCGTCCAGCATCTCGCGCAACTGGTCGGTGGTCGGGGACTCGTGCATGGGGTTCTCGATGCCGGCGACCTCGTGCGCGAGGTTCAGGTAGTGAACGCGCTCGCCGACGATCTGCATGATGCTGCTGGTCATGCGGCGACGGTCGGCGGCCTGTGCAGGGGTGTGGGTGTCGGTGAGCGTCACGGTTTGGTTCCTTCGGAGAGGGCGTCGGCGATGTCGTGGGCGAGCTTTAGCGCGATGTCTCGGCGCAGCTCGAGGCGGGTTCCGGCGATGAACACGCGCACGCCCATGCGGGAGCGGGCGACGTCGAGGGGCGTGTCGTGCGTTACGCGCCGGCGGAACAGCACCTCGGCGGCCGGGGCGGGCCGGTAGTTGTCGGCGGTCACGCGGCGTCCTCGTAGTCGAGTCCTGGGTGTGCGGCGCGGATCGCGGCGGTTCTTGCCGTGAGGAAGCCCCAGAGGAGTTGCGCGTGGTTGTGGGCCAGCATGTGTTCGCCGGCGGCGGTAGCGGCGAGGATCGACGTAACGTCCGGCAGAATATCAATGTACGCATTTGCTTCTGCCGCAGCAGATTTCGGGTCAAGTTGGCGCACCGATTCGACGGTGCTCGGGTGGGGAGTTACGGTCACGGTTGGGGCTCCTCAAGGGGATGGGGGTCGACGGGGTCGGCAGTCGCGGGCCGGGCTGCGTTGAGTTCGGCGTAGATCGCGGCCTGGTCGATCTCTTCATCCTCGGCGGTTTGGTCGCCAAGCATGGCGGCCATGAAGTGATCGACCGCGGACATGTACGCGCCGGAGGTGTCGTGCTCGTCCAGGCGCAGATGCTTGTCGGTGGCAATACCGGCCGCGATGAGTCGTTCGCGGAGGTCGCGAGCGTCCTCGGCGGTGGGGTCGGTGGCGGCGTTGATGTTCTCGGCGAGGGCGAGGAACTGCTCGGATAGCTTCTGGCGCCGCGCTTTCAGGTCTTCGGCGCGCGCTTTCGTTGCAGCCGCGGTGATGCTTCGGTCGAACTCGACGCCGGCAAGGTTCGCTGCGGTGGTTACGGTGCCGTGCGCGACACGTAGCGCGCGACTGATGGCGTTGCGACTCATGCCGGCGCGGGCGAGGCGTGCGACGGTTGGTGCGATGGCTTCGGGCAGGTTCGGGGGTGCCTCGGACATGGGATCCAATCGAGGGGCCGACGGGGCAGACTGCGGCCGGCGGAGTGAGCGGGGGAGCTGGGCGGGCTCACCGAGTGCGCGTGCACTCGGTGGTCGAGTATACATGACCGGATTTGACCGACTGTCGGATGGGTGGTATAAGCCCCACGGTGTCCTGTTGGGATCGCGCGCGTTTGGTGCTTGACCGGTCACGGGGAGACACCCCCAGGCGCCACGGACCGGGGGTGTCTCGCTACGTGAGTGTGTACCGTGTACTTCGGTACACGCTACATAACCGCAGCTCAAAGCCTATTTTTGGCAGTGTGTACCGAGTACACGGTACACACTCCGGTTAGCTGCTGAGGATGTAGAGAACACTCCGCGGCATCGGCTGAGTGGTCGCTACACCTTCACTCACGAGGTCGTCGAGGACGTCGTCGACGTGTACCCGCAACTCGGCTTTGATGGCTCGGCCCAACTCGCCGCGCGGGACACCTTCGGGGCGGCGGCCGAGTCGGGCGAGAACCTGCTTCCGTACCCGCGCGTACTCTCCGGCTGCTTTCACGTCGTCGACGATCACGGCACGCTCACCGTCCATCTCGGCGCGTGCACGGTTGCTGCGCCGCGTGTGCTCGGTGAGGGTGTGCTCGATGCCGGCGCGGGTGCGATCGGACTTCGCCATGATGACGCCAGCGAGGTCCCAGTCCTCTGCGTTGACGATTGAGCGACCATCGAGGATGGACAGCGCAGCGGCGACTTTGAGCCGTGAGAGCATCCGGTGACCGTCGAGCGGGTCGACGGGTTCGCCCCGAAGTACTGCGAGGCGGTGCGCGTCGATTGAGTTTCGGGCGACGTCGGGCACTTCCAGGTGCACGGGTTCGCTGCCCCACTTCGGTGCCTTGACGTCGAGCGTGGGTGGTTCTGTCGGTGCGGTGTCGGGGGCGTCGGGGTCGTCGACGGGGAGCCATACGAACCGTTGGGGGGTGCCACCGTCAGCGTCGTGGATCAGTGGGGCCGCCTTGGCTGGTTGCACACCGACGATGAGGCACGCTCGATACTCGTGGGCGGGGATGACGCAGCGAGTGACCTTGCTGGCGTTCTGGAACCCGATTGTCTCGCCGCTGTAGAGCTTGCGGAGTTCGGGTAGCAGTGTTGCGCCGGTGCGGCTTCCGAGCGCGGCGAGGGTGTCAACCTCGGCGACGGTGAACAGTGCTCGGCTTCGCCACTGCGAGCGGTCTTCGTTTGTCGCGTCGGAACCGTTCCCGTTCGGCCGGTAGGTGCGGGCGAGCCCTTCCCCTGATCCGAGCGTGAACGTCTCAGCGTCGTTGTCGGTACCGGTGTGGTCGGCGAACCGTACTGCGTTGCGGGCGGCGCCCTCTGCGGCACCCTTTCCGCCACCGGATGGGCCGACGAGCGCAGCGAACAGGTTGAGGCTCACGGGCCCGCCGATGATGGGCGGGAGCATCACGTTCGGTTCGACGGAGGCAACGGCCCGGGCGAGGACGACGGCGAGCACGGCCCACGGCCCGGCGCGGCGTGCGCGGGCGAACTCGAGGATATGCGCGAGGACTTCTCGGCGGTTCCAGAATCCGGGTACGTCGTCGTGCTGGACGGGTGTGGTGCCGGTCGTCTCGTTTCGGTGTGAGGCCATGATGCGGGCGACGTCGGCGGCGGTGGTGATGGTTGCGGCTGTCATGCGGTCTTTGCCGCCTTTCGCAGGTCGTCGAGTCGGGTGTAGTGGGCGGTTACCTCGGCGCGTTCTCTCTCGATGAGGTGCCGGAGGTCGTGGTCGCTCATCGTGTCGGCGGCTTCGGTGATTGCACTACCGAACTGGGCGATTCTGCGGCGTAGCGATTGTTCGACGAGTGCGACGGCGAGAGGGCCTACACGGTCGTGGTTTACGCGCGGTGCTGCGGCGCTGGTCAGTCGGTAAGCGAGTGCGTGCTGTCCGGGCTTGCTGTATTCGCCGGCGCTTCGCATCCGGCTGTCGATGAGGGCGGGGTCGGCGAGGGAACCGTCACGGGTTGCGGCGACGACGTATCGGAGGATCACACCGTCCCAAGGGTTTTCGGGGTCGTCCTGCCGGAGTAGTGGGGCAATGGCGCTGATGCTTGAGAGTGTGCATCGTCCGCCCATCATGGCTGCGAGTAGTGCGGGTGCGGGGTCGATAAGCGCGCGGTATCGCTCGTCTGCATGAGGGTCAAGCGGTACTGCGTGTAGTGGGGGTGTGCTGCTATCGTTCGGGGTGGCCTTTATGGCCGGTGATGAACGCACGGCAACCTTTCGTTGTGGGTTGGTTGCATGGCTTTCGAGGGGCACGCCCGAAGCTGCTGGCGGGCAGTGGGCGTGCCCTTCGCTATGCGCTGTTTCCTCGCCCGGTTGTCCTTGAGTTAAGCGGCTGTGGGCTTGGTGTGGCCGGCGGTGATCCAGGCGTCGAGGTCGCTGATTCGGTAGCGGACGGCACGGCCGAGTTTCACGTAGTCGGGGCCGATTCCCCGGCTGCGCCAGACCCGCATGGTGTGGAGGGCAAAGCCGGTGTACGCGGCGGCCTGGGCGGTGTTGAGCAGGGCGGTTTGGGTGGTCATCTGAGATTCCTCCGGCGTTGGGTTGGGATCGTTGCGGTTCTCGGTGGATACGGACGGTAGTCGATGCTCCCCGACACTGGTACGCACCAAATATGTGACAGGACGGCGATATTCGTGTTCTAGGTCGATCGCCGTTGTCCTCGGTTGTCATCCGTAGTCACCTGTAGGCCACGTATGTGACTAGGCGTAGCGGTCGCAGAATCCGCCTTGCTGATCGGCTTTCGAGTGGCGAAGCTCACGAATCCGCAAGCGGGATTCGGGGGCGAATGTCGAGCCGGTCAACGGTGACGGCGAGTCGCAGCGGGCCGAGGTCATCGCCGTACTCGGTGTCGCCGCCGATCTCCACGAGCGCGAGCTGTGCACCGTCGGTGCCGCGGTAGTACTCGAGGATGCGGGCACGTTCTGCCCCGTCCAACCGGAGGAACGGCACGACGGTCGCGGCGCTTGTGACATACAGGCCATGTTCGACTGCGAGGCTCAAGCCGAGCATGGGCAGTCCGTAGATGAGGGCGAAGCCGAGGATGCCGGCGAGGGCGCACACAGCGCGCCGTACGATGAAAGAACGGTTCATGACGGGTGTCTCCGTTGTGAATCGAGGCCCCGCTCGGTGTTCGCAGCACCGGCGGGGCCGTTCTGATTTTCTGGGGTTCGGTATTCGGTGGGTAGTCCGACCGGTTTCCCACCGGTTACCGGGTTCCCACCGTATCCCTCGATCGCTCACGTAGGCAACAGAACGTCGAAAGTGCCTGTAAATACTGCTTATTCATTCCTACCGCATACAAGCGGATTTCGTATGACTCATAATCCATTGGTCGCGGGTTCGAGCCCCGCCCGCCCCACCCATCGATGCAGGTCGCGATCGTGCATCACGGAAACCTCCACGACTCGGCGGTAGAAACGGCATCCTGATGAGCAGGCGGCACGCCTCGATGAGTCTCGGGCGCCCAGGAGGTCTACCCGATCATGAGAAAGCTGATCTATCCCTACGGCGTCTCCCTGGACGGCTACGTCAACGACCGCGACGGCAACATCGACTGGACGGACCCGGACGAGGAGCTGCACCAGTTCCACAACGACAGGTTCCGCGAGCTAGAGATCTCGCTGCACGGCCGCCGAATGTACGAGTTGATGGCCGAGTACTGGCCCCACATCCCTGAGGATGCGTCGCCCATCGAGCGTGAGTTCGCCGGACTCTGGACGGAAAAGCGCAAGGTCGTCTTCTCCCGGACGCTCACCGAGGTTCATTGGAACAGCACTCTGGTCGGTGAGAACGCGGTCGAGGAGGTCCGCAGGCTCAAATCCGAAGGTGACGGCGTCATGGAGGTCGGTGGGGCGAACCTCGCGGCCTCGCTGATCCCGCACGGGCTCATCGACGAGTACCAGCTGTTCATCTCGCCCGTGGTGCTCGGCGGCGGCACACCGCTCTTCCCGCCGCTGGACAAGCGCATCCAGCTCAGATTGGCCGAGACGAGGCGCTTCGAAACGGTGGTGATGCTGCGCTACGTCGCAGACTGAAACTTGTCGGACCCCCTCGATATAGTTCGAACATGCTTTCGATGGGGGTACGAGGGGACGAGGTCGGGGCGCGGTTTGCTGCCCTCGACACCGCTGTCGACGGCCTGCTCGAAGACGACCTCACCGGCCTGTCGAACGGCGACCTGGTCGAGTTCTTCCAGCGCTTCGAAACCGTCCTGCGCAGGGCCGCTGCCGTCGGGCACCGGGCGATCGTCGAGGCCGTCGAACGGCGGGTCCCGGAAGACCTCGGGTGCCGCTCGGTCAACGACTTCCTGGTCGGCACGCTGCGGATCTCCGCCGCCGACGCGGCCCGGCGGGTCAAGGGCGCGAAGAAGGTCGGCACCTGGCGTTCCCTCGACGGCGAGGACATCGAACCGGAACTGCCGGCCACCGCGGCCGCTGTGAAGACCGGGACCATCGGATCCGACCATGTCGCCGCGGTCGCGAAGGTGATGCGGAAGGTGCCGCACGGGGTCGGGTTCGACGAGATCACCGTCGCCGAGCAGATCCTCGCGGACGCGGCCTGCTCGGTGACGCCTGAGGAAGTCGCCAAGATCGGGGCGCATCTGCTCGCGTATCTGAATCCGGACGGGGACGTGCCGGACGAGAAGGAACGCAAGCGGCGCCGGGGTCTGCGGATCGGCAAGCAGGGCGTCGATCTCATGACCCCCATCTTCGGGCTCATCGATCCCGAGACCCGGGCGCTGCTCGAACCGGTCCTGGCGAAACTCGCCCGCCCCGGCATGAACAACCCGGACGACCCCGAATCACCTTCCGGTGATGTCGAATCCGAGACCCTCGACCGCGACGCGCTCGCCAAGGCCGCGGCCCGCGACACCCGCACCGCGGTGCAGCGTAACCACGACGGACTGAAAGTCGCCCTGCGGCAGTTGTTGTCGTCGGGTGTGCTGGGCAGCCACCGGGGATTGCCGGTGACCGCGATCCTGACCATGACCGTCAAACAGCTCGAGGAAGAGTCCGGCGTCGTGACCACCGCGTCCGGTGGGTTGGTGCCGATCCGCGACGCGCTGCGCATGGCCGAGACCGCGCATCCGGTGCTGGCGATTTTCGATCACCACGGCCGGCCGCTGCATCTCGGCCGCGCCAAACGCTTGGCGTCGGCCGATCAACGCCTCGCGTTGATCGCCGCCTCCGGTGGCTGCACCCGCCCCGGCTGCGACGCCCCCGCGACACTCACCGCCGTCCATCACATCACCGAATGGCGGGACGGTGGAGCCACCGACATCACCAACGAGGATCTCGCCTGCGACGCGTGTCATGCGCTGGTGCACGACGGGCCCGGCGGCTGGCACACCCGCGTCGCACCGGCAGGTTCGGAGTATCCGGGCCGCACGGAGTGGATCCCGCCACCGCACATCGATCCCGAGCAGAGACCGCGGGTCAATCACCGTCATCACCTCGGTGATCTGTTGTCGGCGGCGTTGGCGCACTACCGCGCCCGCCGCGAAACCGAGCTGCGCGAGCATCGCAGGCGGTGGATGCGGGAACCCTCCGGGGACGCGAACGGCGACGCGCCGTAGTGCCGTTGCGGTTCTATTTCTTGAAGCGCCCTGCGAATCCGCGCAGCGGCAGGTCCGCACTCGTAATGATGCCGGGAGGTGCGGCGACCACGGACTTGATCGAGTTCAACACCGGTAGTCCGGTGACGGTCATGCCGATGGAGGCGAAGTTCGCCGGATCGGACAGGTCGAACTCCTTGCGGGGGAAGATCATGTGCTTGTTGTAGATGTTCGGATCCCCGGTGATCTGGGTGATGTAGCAGCCCTGGATCTTCCACGCGGGATCGGTGTGCGGCGTCATCTGCCATTCGAGGTGGGTTTCCACCCGCGGCACACCGTCGACCAGCCCCTGGTATTTGATGTAGCTCGCGCCGAGAGAGCCTTCCGGCAAGAGGTACCAGCCGAGGTCGACGTCCTTCGTGCACGCTCCGAGTTCGTACCCGAAGGTCACCTCGTCGAGTTCGAGGTCGAAGGCGTCGGCCATCAGGTAGACCGAGTCGGCGAACACGGCGGTGTACTTGTAGAGCGAGTCCGGGATGGTGGGGTCGTCGATCGGACGCCCGTATCCGACCGCCTTCCACGTGTCGACGGAATGGTGGCACGAGACGTCGACCGATTCGGTAACGGTGACGTTCTCGATCTCGGACACATCGGCGGAGTTGACGATTCCGAGGATCTGGCACAGTCCCGGATTCATTCCCGTGCCGTAGAAGGTGGAGTTGCCGCGTTCGCACGCTGCCTGGATGACCTCGCTGACCTTGCGGCCCGAGGGATGTGGATGGTTCTTGTCGCGGTGGTAGCCGGTGATCCAGTCCGCCGTCGTCACCACATCGATGCCGGCCTCGAGAACCTTCTCGTAGAGATCTTCGTCGGGGAACACCCCGTGGAATGTGAGGACGTCGGGTTCGGCGGCGAGAATCTCCTCGACCGATCCGGTGGCCGTCACGCCGATGGGGCCGATACCCGCGATCTCGCCGGCGTCCCGGCCGAGCTTGTCGGGGGTGTAGCAGTGCAGCCCGACGAGTTCGAGGTCGGGATGGCTGCGGATCCGGCCGATCATCTCCGTGCCGAGGTTGCCGGTCGCAACCTGGAACACCCGGACCTTGTCGGAGGTGCTCATTTCTCGTGGACCTTTCTGTCGGGTGGGTGAAGCTCTCTCTGTCGGCAGTGGATTCAGGCCGGGTAGAACTGCGCCGCCCATTCGCGCAGGGCCCGGAAGCCGTCGAATTCCTTACGGGTCAACGCGGGAGGATCGGAATAGCGCTGATGCGCCCAGATGTGGATGTCGGCTTCGAACTGCCCGATGACGAAGTCCGCCATCGTCTTTCCGTACCTGGTCATCTCCGGGCCGTCGTCGCCGGGTTTGCGTCCGATCCACACCGTGAAGCGGACGTCGGAGGTGGATTCGTCGACGGGTGTGACCGCGGGCATCGTGCGGTTGTCGATCATTCCCCAACTCTTGGTGATCGAGCAGCCCAAGCCGGCATTGATCGATTCCACCCCGCTGGCGATCTGGCCCTCGGCCACGTTCTCGTCGAACGAGACGGTGAAGTCGACGTAGGAGACGGGTCCGGAGAAGTCGTGGCGGGTGAATTCGGGGACGAAGGGTGTCTTGTGGACGAACTTGAAATGGGCGAAATCGACCCCGTTCTCCAGGGTGTACTGCGGATGTAGTTCCAGCCCTTGTCGGTACAACGTCGCCGCGGGCACCGGTGGGTAGTAGTCGGCGGCGGTCCTGCCGTCCCCGAACGCCTCGAACATGTCCGGGACCTCGAAGTAGGGCTCGCGCCCTTCGGTGTCGTACCAGATCCATACTGCTTCGTTCCGCTCGACGACGGGATAGCTGCGGATCCGGCGACCTTTGTTCGGGCGGTTTTCGTAGGGAATGCAGACGTTGCGGCCCGCCCGGTCCCATTCCCACCCGTGGAACGGGCACACGAGATTCTCGCCCTCGACGTGGCCTCCGTAGCCGAGGTGGGCGCCGAGATGCTCGCAGTAGGCGTCGAAGACCGCGATATGCCCGGAAGCCGATCGCCACGCCACCATGTCGCGGCCGAAGTACTTCATCCTGTGAACGGCGCCGGTTCCGATCTCGGCGCTCCAGGCCACTTGGAACCAGCCTGTCGGCTCCATACACAAGGGTGGCTTCGCCAACTCGGTCCTCCAGCACTCGAAACGAAACGGTGGACGGGACATCGGAAGAGCTGTGATCTCTGCCACGAGACGTGAGCGATCGTAGAACCGTCTTCGAAAATATGCAAGAGGGTTCTGTGAAAGTGGTCCCGCTGGTCAGCGCTGTAGACTCGCCGTTCGTGGTGGAGGCGGCGGTGAGCGGGCGACGTGCGAACAAGCGCGGCATAGAGACGCGGGACAGCATGATCAAGGCAGCCATCGCTTCCTTGGCCACAGGCGATCCCGCGGCCGTGTCCGGCAACCGGATCGCCCGGGACATCGGCGCGACCTGGGGTGTGGTGAAGTATCAATTCGGGGATATCGACGGCTTGTGGGCCGCCGTTCTCCGCTACACCGCCGATAAGCGCGGCGATCTGCCGGCGGGAATCAAGCCGTACGGCACGCTGCACGAACGGGTGACCGCTCTGATCGAGGCCATGGCGGTGGGCTTGCGTACGCCGGAATCACTGGCGATCGAAACTCTCCGTGCTGCGCTACCGCGTGACCATGCGGAACTCGAGCGGGACTACCCGCGTACCGCAGCGGAACTGGCTTCATGGAAACCCAACTGGGACAAGGCTGTCGAGCGATCCTTCGCCGACCTCGGCCTCGATCCCGTCAAGCTGAGGCAGGTGGCGGCGCTCATTCCGGCAGCGATGCGCGGAATCACCTCGGAGCGGACCTTGGGTACCTACGGGAATCTCGACGATGCCCTTGCCGGGCTGATCGGCGGGATAGTCGCGTATCTCCAGGCGTGACGTGACCCACCGCAACCCACGACATCCGACCTTCCATCCCGAGGTGAATACATGACTCGCTCGACCGACCTGACCGCGACCGAGATCACGCAGAACATCGTTCGCGGGGCCGCCGAACTCGAGCGCACCGAACACGGCCTCCTCCCACATCGGCTGCCCGCCTGGGCCCGCCGTCAGTGCGACGACCCGCAGCTGCTCATGGCCGAATCCCAGCCGTCCGGTGTGCGGCTGGTCTTCCGTACCCGCGCGACCGTCGTCGAGCTGGACACACTTCCCACAAGGCGGACGTACATCGGAGCGCCGCCACGTCCGACCGGCGTCTACGACCTGATCGTCGACGGACGACTCGCCGGACAGGCCGGTGCGGAAGGCGGAAACGTCATCGTCCTCGATCTGGCGACCGGCAGCGTCGAACACCGCCCGGGGAACGTCGGTACCGTGCGTTTCGCCGACCTGCCCGCCGCGCCGAAGACGGTCGAGATCTGGTTGCCGCACAACGAAACCACCGAGCTGGTCGCGCTGCGCACCGACGCACCCGTCGAGCCGGTGGAGGACGCGGGTCGCCCGGTGTGGCTGCATCACGGCAGCTCGATCAGCCACGGGTCCAACGCCGCTACTCCCTCCGGAATCTGGCCTGCCCTCGCCGCTGCGCGCGGGGGAGTGGAGCTGATCAACGTCGGGCTCGCCGGCAGCGCCCTGCTCGACCCGTTCACCGCGCGCACGATGCGTGATACCCCGGCGGACCTGATCAGCGTCAAGATCGGCATCAACGTCGTCAACTCCGACGTGATGCGACGCCGCGCGTTCGGCCCGGCCGTGCACGGCTTCCTCGACACCATCCGGGACGGGCACCCGACCGCACCGCTGCTCGTCGTCTCGCCGATCCACTGCCCGATCCACGAGGACACTCCCGGGCCCGGAGCATTCGACACCGCGGCCCTCGCCGCCGGGACGCTCGCGTTCGTCGCGACAGGGGATCCGGCCGAGCGTGCAGCCGGGAAGCTGACGCTCACGACGATCCGCGAGGATCTGGCGCGCATCGTCGCGCAGCGTGCAGAGGACGACCCGAACCTCTACTACCTGGACGGGACCGATCTCTACGGGGAAGCCGATCATGCGGTGCTGCCGCTGCCGGATCGGCTGCACCCCGACGCCGAAACGCACCGGCTCATCGCGGAACGGTTCGCCGAGCGTGCCTTCGCGGGCGGCGGGGTATTCGCGTAACGGGGCTTCTCCGGGTTGCGTTGACCGCGTCAGTCCGCGACGAGCCGCGCCGCACCGTAGAGGCCGGTACCGCGCTCACGTTGCCGGCCGATGACGTAGCGGCCCGGTGCGATGCCCGTGGCGCCGTGCTCGGGGTGGACGAGGTAGGCGACACCGGTCACCTCGACGATCCCGAGCGCGAGACCCCGCGGATCGGTAACCGGCGCGGTCCACGTGCACGCGTCCTCGTCGGCGACAAGCGAATGCGGATTGCCCCCGGCGGCGCTGCGCAGCAACTCGATCCCGGACGCGGGAACCGGAACGGTACGGGTCCACGGATGGCGTGTCACCACGCCGGCGAGCATCGTGTGCGGGACGACGATGAGATCGCCCTGGGCCTGCGGTCCGTCGACGACCGGCACGGACACCTCGCGATCGAGGTGGTCGAACACGTCGATGCCGCTCCAGGTGGTGATGTCGGACAGGGTTCGAAGAGCATTCATGGGAATCACCTCGGGGAGTTCAGGTCCGGCGCACGAGCCGGGAATAGTCGGAGCCGCTGATGCCGTAGGTCCATCCGGCGGCGTCGAGGGCGGACGGAGCCCACGCGGGGACGGGCAGTCCGTAGCGTCGACGGGTGCCGTCGCGTTCGAGAGATCCGTTGACGGCGAGCAGGATCCGCCCCGGCGAGCCCCAGCCGCCGGGACTGTCGTACAACTCGAGCAGGCAGCCGGGATTACCGGGATCCTCGGTGCGGTCGACGAGCGTGAGCGCTGCCTCCTCGATGTAGGTGTCCCACCCGATGCGCTCGATCGCGCACCGCCGGATCTCGACGTTGCGTTCGCGTCCGATGCGCTCGGCGGTCGGATCGAGCACCACCCAGTCCGGGACGATGGTGCCGTGATGGACGAAAGACCGTGTTCCATCGGAATATTCGAGTGCTGCCCGGTTCGGGTGGTGGAGGCGTCGTTCACCCTCGGCGCCGCCCGGCGACGGCTCGGTGTGCAGTTCGCGGGGGCGTTCGGCCATCACGCACACCCGCTCGAACGCCCACCACCATCCGGTGGCGCCGACCAGTGCGGCCTGTGCGTCGAGAAGCTCTCTGTCGAGTGCTCCGAAACCGACGAGACCGCATCGCCGGATCGTGTCGTAGTATCCGACCCGGTGCGCTTCCTGCTGCCCGTACCAGCTCACGGTGCCGACAGGTCGGGGAAGTGTTCGCCGGATCGCGGGGGCCACCGCGTCGAAAAGGGTGGTACGCAACGAGTTCCAGACCATCCTCCGGATGAGCTGCTCCGGATTCGGAGACGTCCCGAACCGCGACGACGGATAGCGCCGCCGGATCCGCTCGTCCATCCGACTGCGCGTGGCCGACAACAGCGACGCGATCCGCACGGACGGATGGGTGTCGTCGAGCGCCGAGAACGGTCCCGGGATCGATTGATGCGCAATGAATGTCGATGCAGCTGCGGGTGACGGCACCCACACGAATTCGGGTGGATCGAAACCGGAACGCCGATAGAGTTCCGCAACTGCGTTTTCCGCGACAGAACGATCGGCGGGTCGAGTGCTCAGTCCGTGCGCGAGCCACTGATCGCGCAGTTCTCGGACGGCGGCGATCATGCGATGGGGGCGGAGGCCGCCTTTCCTGTTGTCATGGTTGTCGAGGATGGCACGAAATCACCGGTGGCGCAAGAATCATGCGGGGATCGGCGCGACGGTGGTGATCTCGCCGCCGAGGATCCGCTGCCGATTCTCGGCGAGTCGACGCTCGCCCAGGCGCTGCAACCAGCGCTTCCCGGCCGGTACGCGACCGATCACATGGTGCTTGGCCACATTCACCGCGATTCGGGCAGCCGGGTACCACGGCGGACGAATCGGCACGTTCAGCGCCCGGACCGCGGCGGGACCGAGCAGGGTGGTCGCGAGGGAGAGCCCACGCTCGTACTCGTAGCGTCGGCGCAGCTGGCCGAACCCGCTTTCGCTGGAGGTGAGAGGCAGATCGACCAGCGACTTCGCGAGCAGGAGGCTGTGCTCGTCCGCGGCCGGTGACGCCGAGCCGATGTGATACATCATCCGCAGTCCCTTGCGCAGGTCGAACTGCAGCCAGTGCTCGTCGACACCCATCAGCCAGCCGACGTAATACCACAGGTGCAGGACGGCCTCGGCCTCCCGGCGGGTATAGCGCACACCGAGTACGCGCGTGTGGAGCAGGAACGTGATGGAGAACAGGCCCAGGGTGCCGGCCTGGTCGAACTGATTGATGGGGAGACCGCGTTCGGCCGTGTCCCAATCCGTTTCGTGTTCGTGGTGGTAGTTCACGAAGGCGTGCATGAGCCGGACGTGGACGGACAGGATGAACCCGTCGCCGAAGCGCTCGAGCCCGCCCTCCTCGGTGCAGCCGTACCACCACGCACCGGTCTCGGCGATGCGCCGAAGGGTCCGGTCGCCGGTGAGCTTGCCCGAGCCGGTGAGGATCGGCAGCGGTCCGGAATTGTTGTACCCGCCCAGCAGGGAACCGTAGGCGAGGACGTCTGCGGCGTCGGTGCCGACACGGCGCAGGGTCCGGGCGCCGAGGGCGATCTTGTCGCGGTCGACCCAGTCCGGTGTGTCCTCGAGGAGTGCGAAGTAGTCGCGCAGGGGCTGCGGGGCGTCGGGCACGGAGTCGATGCCGTGGTGGAGCGCCTGCCGGAACTGGGCCATCGTGACGGTGCGGTCCTCCCGCATCGCGCGGACCAGTGCCGCGCTCGGTTCGTCCCGCTCGAGCAGTGCCCGTCGGAGTCGGTCGGCCTCCTCGGGGTCGGCATCGGGATTCGGCCACGCGAACGGGCGCAGGGGCGCGGTGACGCGCGCGGTGCGCTCACGGTCGCGCATGTAGCGGGTCGGTGCGTATGCCGGGATCGTCACGACACCACCTTCCGACTGACAACTCCCATTGTCAATACTGATCGATCCAGAAGATGCGGTCCTCGACTGTGGGGTGTCCGTCGAACGGGCGATATGCAGCGTGTGGCGACGCTGGAAACATCGGGCCGAAATCTCACCTGCGAATGTACGGAGGCCACGTGTCAGGGAAATCGATCCGACCGAACTTCAGGGCGCGCAGCGTGATTGCTGTTGCCGGAACTGCGGTTGCCGTGGTCGTCGCGGGACCGGCGGTCGCGTCCGCGGCGCCGCTCACGGGAAGCGCCGGCAGCAGCGAGCTCGGCGACGGCATCATCGACTTCGGCAGCAGTGTCGTGAACTTCGGCAGCAGTGTCATCGACTTCGGCAGCAGCATCCTGGGCAGTAGCCCGGGTGGGGGTGGCATCGTGCCGCAGACGCAGCAGTGCAACGAGTCGACCCGGTCGGGCGGTGCGGGAGTCACCGAGACGATCCACCAGATCGGCCGAACCGGTCCGACCGCATTCGTTCTCGAGCACGAGACCTTGAACATCCCGGACCTGATCGAGGTGTTCTACGAGGGTGCACGGGTCCACAGCACCGGCTTCATCGGCGACAACCTCAACGAGGGGACCGGCTCCGCGCTCGTCACTATCCCCGCCGGCGCTGCGACGTCGGTGGTGGTGCGTGTAACCGGTCCCGCCGATACCGCCTGGGACTACACCGTCCACTGCCCGGGCTCCTGATCGACGCTCCCGTAAGGCCTGCGACTCGGTGAACGACTTCCTGCATCTGCCCTGCAACATCTTGTGATGCGCATTTCGGCCGTCCTAAGATTGTCCTTGCCGCCGCTGGGTGTAATGGGTAATACATCAACTGGTGTGAACGGAATTCGTATTCGGGTGTCGCGCATCCGTTCACACCAGCGTGCCGATCTCGATGCCCCGGATCGGTGGCCATTTTTCCGGAATACACGTCTACGTCGGTTGAACTGCGCAGCAGGGGGCAGTCCGGTTCCGGCGGTCGATCGCGGCCGTGTCCCAGCAGCATTCGCGTGACTTTCGACCGACGACGGTGCATTCCGTGACTCCTCGAGGGAGCACTCGGCCATGTCCCCAATCGTCCCCACCCCGACAGCTCGCCTTTCGATGCGAATTGCTGTGGTCGCATGCGCCGCCTTCGGCGCTTTCGGCCTCCTCGGAGCCACCGTCGCGCAGGCGATTCCCACACCGACTCTGCCACCGACCGGCGGTAACGCCGAGTGGCAGTCTCTCGCGCAGAATTGCTACACGGGCGCGATGAGATCATGTGACTCTCTTGCCGATCAGACCAAGTTCTCGAACGCGCCCGAAGCGCTCGCATACAACGACTACGGATTCTCCTGCGGGGGACGGGTCTACTACGACCCGAACGGTGTGTACATGAGTTGCTACGAGCAGTTCGGATGACGGCTCGGCGGGTTGCCGGCAGGGGTGTTCACCGTGCCGTCGGAATGCCGTGCGAACCGCCCGGTTTCGCGATCGTGTACGACGTCCACGCGATCCCACGGCCATCCACCGAACTCGGTGCGGCGATAGTCGTCGTACGCCTGCTGGAGTTCGGCGGTCGTGTTCATCACGAACGGACCGTGCTGGGCGACGGGTTCGCCGATCGGAACCCCCTGCAGCAGGAGGATCTTCGCGGGTTCGTCGCCGGTCTCCACCACGGTCGCCCGGAGGGCGGACTGGGCGAAGCCGTCACCCGCGGTCACGTCGAAGCCTTCGACGACCGCACGTGAGGCGTCGCCGTAGACGTAGAGCACCCGGCGGGTGTCGGCGGTCGCGGGCGCCGGAAGTTCCACCCGCGCGTGCGGTTCCAGGTCGATCAGCCACACCGCGATGTCCGACCGCGGATCCGATGCCCACGAATTGACCGGCGGGGCAACGGGTTCGGCATCGCCGTAGCGTCCCGCGATCACCTTGATCGTGGCCGTGCCGCCGTCCGGGCCGCGGACCGCCACGACGGGGATGTCCTCGTTCCACTGCATCGTGAACTCGGGTGACGCGGCCTTGCCGGTGGCGGGCAGATTCAGCCAGATCTGGAACAGTTCGAACGGATTGTCGGCGTTCTGTTCGAGCAACGGGAACATCTCCGAATGCGAGACGCCGTTGCCCGCGGTCAGCCACTGCACGTCACCCTGCCCGTAGCGCGCGGTCGCGCCGGTCGAGTCGGCGTGGTCGACGTAGCCGCGTTCGACGATGGTGATCGTCTCGAAGCCACGGTGCGGATGCGCGGGAAAACCGGGCACCGTCCGTCCGTGATACATGCTCCAACCCGCTGGGTTGTCGAAGTCGCTGCCGAGATCGTGGCCGTCCACCCACGCCGGGCCGAGGTTCGCGGTTCCGGCAGGGTAGCGGTCGACGTGGTGCATCGCGAACAGGAAGGGATCGAGCGCCTGCCAGGGGCGGCCGAGGCGGAAGACGCTGCCGGTGTGGGAGCCGTGAGAGCGCTGCGTGGTCATGAGAACACTCCGTCCATGTGGTGCCGAGCTTGTGCCCACTACAACCGAACCGAAGGTACTTTCATTCCGAAAGTGGATTGTACTGCGGTTATAGTGGAGTCGTGGCCACAACGAGCGGCAAGGTCCCGCGATCGGACGCCGAATACGCTGCCGTCGCCGCAGCGGCGGCAGCGGCCGTCGCGAGTCGTCCGGGTGGGGCCCGCAGCCTGACCGTCGACGACGTGCTGTGCGGCGAGTCGTCGGTTCGGTCGGCGCTGGACACCATCGGGGGAGCGTGGTCGATCCTGGTCCTGACCGCATTGCGCAGCGGACCGTGCCGATACAGCGAGATCAAACGTGCCGTCCGCGGAATCAGCGATCGCCGGTTGTCGGGCACGCTGCGGGACTTCGTACGCGACGGGCTGACGGAACGGCGGGTGCTGAGCACCATCCCGTCCCACGTGGAGTACGAACTCACTCCGCTGGGGCGGGAGGTGAGCGACTCGGTGAGCACCTTCGTCGTCGACATCATGCGGCTCGCGCCGCGGGTCGCGGCGGCGCGCGCAAAGTCCTGAGTGTCGCCTGGTCTCACGGCGCCGTGATCGTGCCGCCGTGGTTGTCTGGTCGGCGTGACGACGAAGTGGGTGCGGCCGGCGATCGGGGTTCTCGCGTGGATCGCGACGGCGATCGGAGCGATCGGGGTGGCCCTGCATCTCAGTCCGTCGTCGGCGCGTGTGCTCGTGCTCGCCGCATCGGGGGCGCGGTACCTGATGGCCGGCGCGGTCGTCGGGGCGGTCGCCTTCGTGGCACTCCGGCGCTGGATCGGCGGGGCGGTCGCGGGGCTCGTGGTGGCCGGTGCGGTCGTGACCCAGGCGCCACTGCACGTCGGGAGCGCGGCCGCGGTCGACGGCGTCGACGTGCAGGTGATGCAGACGAACATTCTCTTCGGGGGAGCCGACGCTGGCGCCGTGGTGGGTGAGGTCCGCGAGCGGAACGTCGGGATCCTCACGGTCGACGAGTTGTCGCCGGAGGCCGTCGACGCGTTGAGCCGGGAAGGTCTCGACGAGCTGCTGCCGCACCGGTACGTCTCGCCCGCCGTCGGTGCGAACGGAACCGGGATCTGGAGTGCCTACCCGCTGTCCGGCACCGTCGAATACGACGGGTTCGTGATGAGCCAGCTCTCGGCGACCGCCGAAGTTCCCGGTGTCGGACCGGTCGCGGTGTACGCCTTCCATCCCGTGCCGCCGGTCTTCGGTACCCGCGTGTGGGCCGACGAACTGTCCCGGCTGAAGGACATTCTCGAGCGAACCCCCGGGACGCTGCCGGCGATCGTGGGCGCCGACTTCAACGCCACCTTCGACCATGCGCAGTTCCGCGCGCTGCTGTCCGGACGTTTCGGTGATGCCGGCGAACAGGTGGGTGCCGGGAATCTGGTCACCTACCCGACCGACAAGCGGCTCCCACCCGTGGTCGGCATCGACCACATTCTCGTCGCGGGGGGACGGGCGACAGAGGTGACGGCCGTGGACATTCCGGGTGCGGACCACCGTGCGGTAGTAGCCCGGATCGTTCTGGATGCCGACCGGCCGTAGAACAGGCGACGCCGCCCAGGCCCCGGGTTCTCCATCTCGAACGAGACGGGAACCCGGGAACCGTGGCCGGCGTGTGGCTCAGAGGGACAGGATCGACGCCGCCGCCGTTCCCGGCGCGCCGTAGACCTGCGCGAGGCCGACCCGCGGGTTGTTCGGCACCTGACGGTCGCCGGCCTGTCCTCGCAACTGCAGCACGAGCTCGTGGACCTGGCGGATACCGGACGCACCGATCGGTTCGCCGTTGGCGATGAGACCTCCGTCGGTGTTCACGGGCATCGACCCGCCGATCTCGGTGGCACCCTCGGCGAGCAGCTTCTCCTGGTCACCGTCCGCGCACAGTCCCGTCTCGGCCATGTGGATGACCTCGGCGCCGGCATCGGTGTCCTGGAGCTGCGCGACGTCGACGTCCTCGGGGCCGATGCCGGCGGCCTCGTACGCAGCCTTCGCCGCGTACACGGTCGGGGAGACGTCCTCCTCGAGAGCGGCCCAGGTCGCGTGCACTTCGTAGGCACCGTACGTGCGGGTGCGAATGGCGGTGGAGCGCAGGAACACCGGCTTGTTCGAGGTGTACTTCGAGACCAGGTCGCCGCGGCACATGATGACCGCAGCTGCACCCTCGTCGGGAGCGCAGAACATCTTGGCGGTCAGCGGGTAGTTCAGCATCGGCGACTCGAGAATCTCCTCGAGGCTGAACTCGGTGCGGCGGAAGGCCTTCGGATTGAGGCCACCGTTGCGGTAGTTCTTCGCCGCGACCCGGGCCAGCGTCTCGTGCGAGATGTTGTGGTCGATGCAGTACCGGTTGGCCTTCATGCCGAAGAACTTGGTGGTGACGAACTGGCCGTTCTCGGCATACCAGGCGGGCAGGCCGAGCATCGCGGGATCGGCGGTGAACGCGCCGCGCGGATGCTTGTCGGTGCCGACGGCGATGCCGATGTCGTACTTGCCGGAGCGGATACCGTCGGCGGTCTGCTCGATCGCGCTGGCCGACGTGGCGCAGGCGTTGAATACGTTGGTGAAGGGGATGCCGGTCAGGCCCACCAGCCGCGTCACCGAGTCGGTGTTGTCGACCTCGTAGCTGCCGCCGATGCCGAACTGGATGTCCTTCCACGCGACACCCGAATCCTCGAGTGCGAGTTGGATTGCGTCGGCCGCCATCTCGATGGCCGACTTGGTGCCGAATCTGCCGAACGGGTGAAGGCCCACACCGATGATGGCAACGTCGTTCATAGTTTCAGGGACTCCTCGATCAGGTGTGTACGGATCAGATCGGCGCGAACGCCCACGTGACGATCTCGGTTCCGTCCTCGTCGGTGTAGAACGGAACGAACGTGAGCTCGAGCTCCATGCCGGGCTGCAGCTTGGCCGGGTCGGTCTCGGTCACTCGCGCCTCGACGCGCACGACATCGCCGAGCTGGATCAGTCCGAAGACGAACGGCTTGAAGGTGGCCGCGGTTTCGTTGCCCGCGTAGGGCTGCTTCGGGACGAATCCCTGCGTCGTCCAGGCCACCAGCGTGCCGCGCCGGGGGAGCAGCAGATCCGAGATGTTCGCGCCGCTGCAGCGCGGGCAACGCGGCTGCCGCGGCCACGTCGTCGCGGAGCAGTCGTCGCAACGGCTGCCGATGAGCTGCGGATCCTCCGCAGGCCAGGTCGAAACGTCGGGCGCGAGCGCCTTCGTTGTCATGAGCACGTCCTCCGTTGTCCGGTGCCGTCGCGACCGCTTGTCGTCGCATTCCGGCATGCTGCTCACGTTAGACGGAAATGACGTTCTCTACAACGAGAGCGCTGTATTCACACGGTCGCGCCAGTCGGAGAAGTCTTCGGCCGGGGATGACGGCCGGGGATGACGGCCGGTCGGTCGCGGGACTCGAGGAGGAGACTCGAGGAATCAGTAGCGCATGCGGCGCCGCCGCGGGGCCCGCTTGCGCCGCTTGTGTCGCGGCTGATCGTCACGGAGTCGCGACTCGGCCACGTGCTTCGGCCGCGCTCCGGAGGTGTAGTAGCTCTCGAGCACGGCGTTCATGTCGGCGATCGCTTGTTCCCTCGCGCGACGGTCCTCGATCCGCAACAACTTCTCGCGCAGATCCACGGCGAAGGCGGCGTATTCGTTCTGCCAGTCCCGGCCGGTCATGTCCGCGCGCGGCTCGGCGGTGCCGAGCGGTTCGGCCGGTCCGCCGGCGTGCAGGCGGTACCGCGCTCCGAGGTCCGGGGCGACCACGGTGAGTGTCGGATCGAGTTCCTGTGCGGCGCCGGCGAGAGCTGCGAGCCCATCGGGTTCGCCGTGGTCGAGGAACACCGCTCCGGAGACGGGTGTGCGGTCACGCAGCCACTCGATCAACTCGTCGTGGTCGGCGTGCGCGGAGTAGGTGTCGATACGCCGGATCTGTGCCCGCACGTCGACGTCGGACCCGGAGATGCGCACGCGCTCGGCGCCGTCCAGGATGATGCGGCCGAGCGAGCCCTGCGCCTGGTAGCCGACGAACAGCACCGTCGAGTCGTGGCGACAGAGGTTGTTGCGGAGATGGTGGCGGATCCGTCCCGCCTCGCACATGCCGGACGCGGCGATGATGATCGCACTCGAGAAGGTGTCGATGCGCATCGACTCCTCGGCATCCTGCGTGTACTCGAAAGCGGGGTGGCGGAAGATGTTTCGGCCGTCGAGATCCTCGAGTTCCCCGGCGTACCGGGCGAAGACGTCGGTGGCACGAATCGCCAGCGGTGAATCGACGAACACCGGTACCTGGGCGATGCGGTTCTCGTCGACGAGGTGGGCGATGTCGAGGAGCAGTTCCTGGGTCCGTTCGAGAGCGAACGAGGGAATCACCAGATTGCCACCGCGGCCGAGGGCACGATTGATCTCGTCCTCGAGTACCGCCCGGCGTTCCGCGATGGTGCACCGCGGTCGTGTCCGACCTCCGTACGTCGACTCGCACACCACGTAGTCCAGATGTGACGGCCCCTCCGGATCGGCCTGGAACGCTTTGTGTTCGGGCCCGAGATCCCCCGAGAAGAGCATCCGCACACCGCCCACCTCGAGCTCGACGGACGCCGAACCCAGGATGTGGCCTGCGTTCCACAGGCGGGCGCGGAATCCGGGAACCGGTTCGAACCACTGGTCGAGCGGCACCGGCCGGGTGTGGCGCCAGGCTTCGAGCGCGTCGGCCTCGGTGTATATCGGTGCGAACGGCTTGTGGCCGGCGCGGTCTCGTCGCCGGTTCCGGCGTTCGGCCTCGAATTCCTGGATGCGGCCGGCGTCGGCGAGCATGAACTCGAGCAGGTCGGCGGTTGCGGCCGTGCAATGGATCGGGCCTGCGAAACCTTTGGCCACCAGTTTCGGTAGGAGCCCGCAGTGGTCGATGTGGGCGTGCGTGAGGATGACGGCGTCGACCGAATCCGGATCGAACGGGAACTCCGCGAGGTTGAGTCTCTCGAGGCTCCGGGAGCCCTGGAACAGACCGCAGTCGACGAGGATCCGTCGGCTGTCGAAGGTGACTTCCATGCACGAACCGGTCACGGTCCGGGCGGCACCGTGGAAGGTGATCTCCGGAAATTCTGTCACGGGTTCCTCCACCGCCTGGGCTGCGCGAGGCATCGCGAGTGGATCCACGCTATCCGATGCGACTCGACCCGGTGGTGATGGCCTTCGACACCTCGCGACCGTTCAGTGAGAACCTGTTCCAATTCCAGCCGAATGTGGTTATCGTCACGTGCGGAAGTTCGAATGTGATGGAGGGTGATGTCAGATGAAGACCAAGGGTGCGCTGCTCTGGGGGATCAACGAGCCGTGGTCGGTCGAGGAGATCGAGCTCGGCGATCCCGTTGCGGGCGAAGTGCAGATCCGCATGGAAGCGGCCGGACTGTGCCACTCCGACCATCACATCGTCACCGGCGCCACGCCGATGCCCAGCTACCCGGCGATGGGCGGACACGAGGGTTCCGGCGTCATCACCAAGGTGGGTGAGGGCGTCGTCGGGCTCGAGGTCGGCGACCACGTCGTGCTCTCGTTCATTCCCTCGTGTGGGCGGTGCCCGTCGTGTGTCACCGGGCATTCCAACCTGTGTGACCTCGGCGCCGGCCTGCTCAGCGGCCAGGCCATCTCGGACGGCACCTACCGCGTCCAGGCTCGCGGGGAGAACGTCATCCCCATGTGCCTGCTCGGTACGTTCTCGCCGTACATGACGGTCAACCAGACCCAGGTCGTCAAGATCGACAAGGATGTCCCGTTCGAGCTGGCCGCGCTGGTCGGCTGCGGCGTGCCCACCGGATGGGGATCGGCCACTCACATCGCCGACGTCAAGGCCGGCGACTCGATCGCGATCATCGGCGTCGGTGGTGTCGGCATGAGCGCGCTGCAGGGTGCGGTCGCGTCGGGTGCCCGCCACGTCTTCGCCATCGATCCGGTGCCCTGGAAGCGGGAGCAGGCCCTGAAGTTCGGTGCCACGCACGCCTACGCCTCGGTCGAAGAGGCCATCGTCCCGATCATGGAGATCACCTGGGGCAGGATGTGCCAGAAGACGATCATCACCGTCGGCGAGATGACGGGCGAGATCGTCGACCCCGCGCTGACCATCACGGCCAAGGGTGGTCGGTGCGTCATCACCGCGATGGGCTACATGTCCGACATGGACGTCAAGCTGAACTCCTACCTGTTCGCCATGCTGCAGAAGGAACTGAAGGGCAACATCTTCGGCGGCTGCAACGTTCGCGTCGACATCCCGAACCTGCTGGACCTCTACAAGTCCGGGCAGCTCAACCTCGCGGACATGGTCACCCGCACCTACAGCCTCGAGCAGATCAACGAGGGCTACCAGGACATGCTCGACGGAAAGAACATCCGCGGCGTCATCCGCTACACCGAAGCAGACTGGTGACAACCGGACTCGCGCCGGTCTTCTAGTCTGGACCGGTGCGCAGTCTGGAGCTCGTTTCCCAATGGCCGGTCGACCACGCCGCCGCCGCAGTTCTGACCCGCGGCGGCGTGGTCGGCACCGTCGGTGATACCGCCGAGGTGTATCCGCTGGCGTCGGTCACCAAGCCGCTCGTTGCGTACGCGGTGCTCGTCGCCGTCGAGGAAGGGGCGATCGAACTCGACCAGCCGGCGGGCCCTCCCGGATCCACGGTCCGTCATCTGCTGGCCCACGCCTCCGGTCTCGCATTCGGGGAGCAGAAGGTCCAGGCCGAACCCGGCCGCAAGCGCATCTACTCGAGCGCCGGATTCGAGGTGCTCGCCGATCTGATCGCCGACGAGACCGGAATCGCGTTTCCGGACTACCTGACCGAGGCCGTGTTCGAACCGCTGGGCATGCGCGAATCCACGCTGCCCGGGCCCGCGGGGCACGGCGGTCACTCGTCGGTCGCCGACCTGTCCCTGTTCGCCGCCGAACTGCTCGTCCCCACACTGATCTCGGAGGAGACGTTCGCGGCCGCGACCTCCGTCCAATTCCCCGGGCTCGACGGTCTCGTGCCCGGTTACGGCATGCACAAGCCCAACGATTGGGGCCTCGGATTCGAGATCAGGGGGCACAAGAGCCCGCATTGGACCGGATCGGCCAACTCGCCTCGCACTTTCGGACATTTCGGGCAGTCCGGCACGTTCCTCTGGGTCGATCCCGAACCGGGCATCGCGTCCGTCGTACTGACGAACCGCGCCTTCGGAGACTGGGCGAAACCCCTGTGGCCCGCGTTTTCCGACGCTGTTTTGGGTGAGATCACAGAAACCTCTCCGGTTCGCTAGCGAAACACCGGTCACAGGGGCAAACTGTTTCGAGTGTCGCCGGGTGCGACCGCCGTGGACGACGGGCGTTGGGGAAGACGTTCTCGTCGAACACGGAGGTGTGTATGCGCGCGTCGAACCAGTTCGCGGATGCGACAACAGGAGTGGTCTACATCCACTCCTCGCCCGCTGCTGTGTGTCCACATATCGAGTGGGCGCTGGCTGCCACCCTCGACAGCCGGCCCGATCCGACGTGGATCGGCCAGCCCGCGGATCCGGGCCTGCTGCGCACCACCGTCAACTGGACCGGCCCGGTGGGCACCGCCGCGAGGATCGTCGACGCCCTGCGGGTGTGGCAGATGCTGCGTTTCGAAGTCACCGAGGATCCCAGCGAAGGTGTCGACGGCGAGCGCTACAGCTACGCTCCCGGCCTCGGATTGTGGCGCGGCAACACCTCGGCCAACGGGGATGTGGTGGTCGGTGAGGGCCGTCTGCGTGCCCTCCTGGCGTCGGGCAACCTGGCCGCCGAACTGCATCGGGCCCTCGGGACCGCGTGGGACGAAGTGCTCGAGCCGTACCGCAGCGGCGGCGACGGCGCCGAGGTCACCTGGCTGCGCCGCAACGTGGGCTGACCCGCTACGGTTCCGAGGATCGAACCTCCCGAGACGAATACGCCGAAGCCCTTCCGGATCGCGGATCCGGAAGGGCTTCGGTCGTGTCTGCGTCCTACAGGGGAATGTTCTTGTGCTCCCCGCGCGCCGGAGCCGCGGCGGCGAGCGCCGCGGTGAGGGTGCTGCGGGTGGTGGCGGGATCGATCAGTTCGTCGACGACGCCGATGGACATGGCCCGCCCGACACCCCCGGCGATCGCCTCGTGTTCGGCGGCGAGACGGTCGTGCAGCGCTTCGCGCTCCTCGTCCGGCGCGGCAGCGAGAGCGCGCTTGTGGAGGATGCCGACGGCGGCCTTGGCGCCCATCACGGCGACCTCGGCCTCGGGCCACGCGAACACGGCGGTCGCGCCGAGCGCACGCGAGTTCATCGCGATGTACGCGCCGCCGTAGATCTTCCGGGTCACCAGCGTCACCCGGGGCACGCGTGCTTCGGCGAAGGCGTGCAGCAGCTTCGCGCCGCGGCGCACGACGCCCTCCCATTCCTGGCCGACACCCGGCAGGTAGCCGGGGACATCGACGACGACGACGAGGGGCACACCGAACGCATTGCACATGCGCACGAACCGCGCGGCCTTCTCGGCGCTCTCCGAGTTGAGACATCCGCCGAGCCGTAGCGGGTTGTTGGCGATGACCCCGACCGTACGACCGCCGAGGCGGCCGAATCCGGTGACGATGCTGCGTGCCCAGTTGCCTTGCAGCTCTTCGAAACTCGATTCACCCTCGACGTTGTCGAGGAGTTCGTGGACGATCGGCCGCACGTCGTAGGCGCGCCGCGGGGATTCGGGGAGCAGCGCCCGCAGGTCGGTGTCGCCCCGAGCGGCGAGCTCGATGTCGAACTCAGCCTGATCGGCGAGCATCGACACCAGGCGCCGCGCGCGGTGGAGCGCGTCCTCTTCGTCCTCGGCGGCGATGTGCGCGACACCGGACTTCTTGGTGTGCGTGTCCGGACCACCGAGCGATTCCATGTCGACCTGTTCACCGGTGACGCTGCGCACCACGTCGGGTCCGGTCACGAAGACGCGTGCCTCCGGCGCCATGATGACGATGTCGGTGAGGGCGGGGCCGTAGGCGGCGCCCCCCGCGGCGAAACCGAGGACGACGGAGATCTGGGGCACCCGGCCGGACGCGCGGACCATGGCCTCGAACACGAGGCCGACGGCGTGCAGGGCCTCGACACCCTCGGCGAGGCGAGCGCCCCCGGAGTGCCAGAGGCCGACGACGGGCAGGTCGCGTTCGATGGCGGTGTCGATCGCAGCGACGATGTGCTTGCAGCCCTCGACACCCATGGCGCCACCCATGACGGTGGCGTCGGAGCAGTAGGCGACGGTGCGGATGCCGTCGATGTAGCCGATCGCGGCGAGGACGCCCGACTTGTCACGCGGATGCAGCGTTTCGGTGGTGCCGGCGTCGAACAGATTCTCTAGCCGCGCGAGCGGGTCTCGAGGGTCCACCGCGGTGTTCCGAGTGTCGGCAGGATCCAGGATGGTCATCGGTGCTCCTCGGGAAGGCGGGGTGGTGGGGTGTTCGTGGTGGAGGTGCCGAAGGGGATGGGACCTCCACCACGAACATCGAGCGGGCGTCGGACGGGTCAGGCCCGGCCGAACGCGAGCGCCACGTTGTGCCCACCGAATCCGAACGAGTTGTTCAGCGCGAAATCGAAGTTGCCGTAGCGCGGTTCGCCCTTGACCACGTCGAGATCGATTTCTGGATCCTGATTCTCGAGGTTGAGCGTGGGCGGAATGACTCCGTCCCGCAGGCTCAGGACCGTCAGTACCGCCTCGAGGGCACCGACCGCGCCGATCGAATGTCCGAGCGCGGACTTCGGTGCGTAGATCGCGGCGTGCTTGCCCACGGCCGCACCGATGGCCTTCGCTTCGGCGATGTCACCGATCGGGGTGGCCGTTGCGTGTGCGTTGACATGGGCGATGTCGGACTTGGTGAGTCCGGCGGTCTGGATCGCCCGGGTCATGGCACGGGCAGCACCCGTTCCCTCGGGATCGGGGGCCACGATGTGGTACCCGTCCGAGGTGATTCCTGCGCCGAGGACGCGGGCGTGGATCGTCGCGCCGCGGGCCTTGGCGTGTTCCTCCGATTCGAGGACGAGCATTGCGCCCGCCTCGCCGAAGACGAAACCGTCGCGGTCCTTGTCGAAGGGGCGGGACGCACCCTTCGGGTCGTCGTTGCGGGTGCTCAGCGCGCGCATCATGGCGAAGCTGGCGGTGGCAACCGCATCGAGCTGACCCTCGACACCACCCGTGACGATGATGTCGGCGTCACCGAGCGCGATCATCCGGTACGCGTGGGCGATCGCTTCGGAGCCCGACGAGCACGCCGAGACCGGCGTGATGACCCCGGCGCGGGCGCCGAGTTCGAGACCGACGGTGGCCGACGGGCCGTTCGGCATGACCATCTGCACCGCGAACGGCGACACCTTGCGGTATCCGCCTGCGCGCAGCTTGTCGACGGCGTCGATGAGGGTTTCCCCACCGCCGAGACCGGTACCGATGACGACACCGAGCCGCTCGTGGTCGACCTCCGGGCTGCCGGCGTTCGTCCACACCGTGCGCGCGAGGGTCAGCGCGAGCCGCTCGACGTAGCTCATGCGGCGGATCTCGACGCGGGAGAGTCCTTCGTCGGGGCTGACCTTCAGGGTTCCGCCGATGCGGACCGGGAGGTCGAACTCTTCGACGAAGCCGCCGGTGAGTGTGCCGATGCCGCTTTCCCCGGCGAGGAGTCCCTTCCACGTGGCATCCACATCACCGGCGATCGACGTCGTGGCCGCAAGGCTGGTGACGACGACGTTGCGCAACGTAGGAGAGGCGGAAGTCACGGTCGGGCTCACTCGTTGTCGTTCGAGATCTGAACGCCCTCGGCCTCGAGCTTCTGGATGTAGGCGACGATGTCACCCACGGTGCGGAGGTTCGCGAGGTCCTCGTCCGGAACCTTGACGCCGTACTTGTCCTCGGTCTGGACGGCGATCTCGACCATGGAGAGGGAGTCGATGTCGAGATCGTCGACGAAGGACTTCTCGATGGTCACCTCGGAGGGCTCAATACCGGTGACCTCTTCGATGATCTCCGCGAGACCGGCGATGATTTCTTCCTGGCTGGTGGCCACGTCGTGGCTCCCTTCGTGTGTTTCAGTGATGGGGTCTGAACTTCCGGCCGGATGTTTCCGGCCGGGCCCGGGTGCCCGGATCGGGCGTACCCGTGTTGCTGCGCGATGCGCGCGCAGCAAACTAACCGAGTCCGGGCAATTCGGCCAGTGCCGTGAAATCGTCCGCGGACTTGAGCGCCAGGGTGGGGGTGCCGCGCATCTCGCGCTTGGCAATACCCACCAGGGTGCCCGCCGGGGGGAGTTCCACGACGGCCGAGACCTGGGCGGTGCGCAGATGCGCGGTGCACAGGTCCCACCGCACAGGCCGGGTCACCTGTGCGGCCAGCTTGGAGAGTGCGTCCGCTCCGGACACAACGGGTGCGCCGTCGAAGTTGGACAGCAGGGTGCGGGTCGGTTCGCTGGGAACGATCTTCGCCGCGGCGTCGGCGACCGCCTCCTGGGCGGGCGCCATGAATCGGGTGTGGAAGGCGCCGGCGACCGGCAGCTGCCGGATCCGTGCCTTCTCGGGCGGGTTCGCGGCCAGTTCCTCGAGCGCCGAGATGCGGCCGGCGGCGACGATCTGTCCGGCGGCGTTCACGTTGGCCGGGGCCAGGTCCAGCTCGGCGAGCCGGGCGAGGACCTCGTCCTCCGCGCCACCGAGGACCGCGGACATGCCGGTCGGCTCGACGGCGCAGGCCTGGGCCATTTCGGCGCCGCGGATCGCGGCGAGCGAGACGGCTTCGTCGGCGGTGATGACGCCGGCGATCGCGGCCGCAGCGAGTTCACCGACCGAGTGCCCTGCGACGACCACGCCGGCCGGGATGAGGCCGCGGGCGTCGAGTTCCTCGAAGGCGAGCAGCGCCGTGGCGACGACGAGGGGCTGGGTGACCGCCGTGTCGGTGATCTCCTCGGCGGTGGCGGTGGTGCCGAGACGTTCGAGGTCGAGCCCGGCCGCCTTCGACCAGACCTGGATGCGATCGCGGGCGCCGGGCTGCTCCAACCATGGGGCGAGCATGCCGGGTGTCTGGGAGCCCTGACCGGGGGCGAGCAGCGAAATCACGAAGATCAGGGAACACCCTGCAAAGGCCTCCTCGAGATGTCGGCTGGAATGAAGTCTCGAGCAGGGATTTGTAGGATCTCTACAAAAGCCCATGTCGACCGTGACTATCGATCGACCGGCTGTGTGTGTTACGTGCCCGAATCGCGAAATGTGAATCGTGTGACCGGTGGTGACTGAGTTCGGAGTTTGTTATGGCTTCGAGCCAAACGACCCACTGTTGCGGCGATTCGGAGAACGTACGCATCACGGGGATTCGTGGGGTCCCGGCCGGTCACTTCTGTGATTCGCTTCAACCGGTACCGGACAGTATTTGGATGAACAAACAGCTTTCGTGCGCAGGTCTCGACAGCACCCCCACTGTCGAGATATGCGTCGAGCGTGTTCGACAGCGCCGGACCGGCCGCCGCCAGGGGCCCGACGATGTAGTCCTCGAGCGCCTCGATCGCCGCCGCGTCGCCCAGCAGGGCACGCTCGGGCAGCAACTCCGCCGCGTGCACCGGGCGTGGAGCGCCGGGCCATCCGGCCACCGCCTCCATCGCGGCCATCGCCTCGACCGCCGAGACGTGCGCCGATCCCAGCGTCGGGGTGGTCGGACCGATGACGACCGCGTCGTCCGAGAACGCGCGCATCAATTCGTCACGGAACGCCGCCGCCTCCGGCGTGCCGTGCAGGATCCCGCTGACCACCATCACGAGCCGCTCACCCTGCACGACCGCCAGGGCCGCGCGACCGTGCTGCTGCGCGATGGTGTGCACCGTCGTCACCACCGACACGTTCTCGTCCGGCGGGGGAGTTCCCACGATCACCGTCGCGGGGGCGGTCGCGTCCCAGTTCAGGGTCGCCGCGCGCGACTGCATGTCCGCACCGGTGTCGCCGCGCACCACGGCGTCGACGACCAGCGCCTCGAGCCGGGTGTCCCACGCGCCGCGCGATTCGGCGGCACTCGCGTACACCGACGCGGCCGCGAACCCCAGCTCGCGGCCGTACCGCAGTATCGCCTCGGTCAGGGCCACGAGCTGCTGCTCGTTGCGGGCGAGCGCCGGCAGCCACTGCTCGAAGAACTCCATCGCGGCCCGCACCATGTCGACGGTCTGCCGCAACGTCAGCCGCCGCGCCAGGTCCTGCGGGATCACCTGGTAGGCGTCGGTGCTGAATCGGATGTCGCTCTCCGGGTCGCGCACCCACTCGATGAAATCGACGACCGACGACTGGATGACCAGCTGCACCGTCGCCCGCTGCGAGGCGTCGAGGTCGGCGAAGAACGGCAGCTGTTCCTGCATCACGTGCACGGCCTCGGTGGAGAGCCGGCCGGAGAACTGCTTGACGCGCCGCAGCAGCGCGTCGGGCAACGGGGCGCGTTCCGGACGCGCGGGCGGCACCGGGCGCCCTGTGGGAGCGCCCGGTGCACGTGTCAACCGCGGTGACGCGGAATCCTCGACCATGGGACGAAACTACGCCCGCGGCCGATCGCCCGTTGCAGGACGGGCCGGATCAGGCCACGCCCGGATCCGACGTCTGTTCCGGCGCGGCCGTGACGTCGTCGATCTTGTACTTCGCGGCGGCCTCGACGGCCCGGGCCCGATCGACGGCACCCTCGCGGCCGAGCGCGGCGAGCACCGCGACGACGGTCGATTCGGCGTCGATGTTGAACACGCGGCGCGCGGCGGGACGGGTGTCGGAGAATCCGAAGCCGTCGGCGCCGAGCACTGTGTAGTCACCGGGCACCCACTGCCGGATCTGGTCCGGAACCGCGCGCATCCAGTCGGACACCGCGACGAACGGGCCGGCCGCGTCGGACAGCACCCGCGCGACGTAGGGGACCGGAGCCTCCGCGCCCGGATCGAGCAGCGCCTTGCGGTCGCACTCGATGCCGTCGCGACGCAGCTCGCCCCACGACGTCACCGACCACACGTCCGCGGACACGCCCCACTCCTCGGCGAGCATCTCCTGGGCGCGCAGCGCCTCCGGCATGATCACACCCGACGCGAGGATCTGCGCCTTCGGGCCGGACGCCGCACCGGTCCGGTACAGGTACATGCCCTTGAGCAGCCCGTCGACGTCGAGGTTCGCGGGCTCGGCCGGCTGTACGTACGGCTCGTTGTAGAGGGTGATGTAGTAGAAGACGTCCTCGCCGCCGAACCCGTCGACGCCGGGGGTTCCGCCGTACATGCGGCGCAGACCGTCGCGCACGATGTGGGCGATCTCGTAGGAGAACGCCGGATCGTAGGTGACCGCCGCCGGGTTGGTGGACGCGAGCAGCAGCGAGTGGCCGTCGGCGTGCTGCAGACCCTCACCGGTCAGCGTCGTCCGGCCGGCGGTCGCGCCGAGCACGAAGCCGCGGGCCATCTGGTCGGCCGCGGCCCAGAGGCCGTCGCCGGTGCGCTGGAACCCGAACATCGAGTAGAAGATGTACACCGGGATCATCGGTTCGCCGTGGGTGGCGTACGACGTGCCCACCGCGGTGAACGAGGCGGTCGAGCCGGCCTCGTTGATGCCCTCGTGCAGGATCTGGCCGACCGCGCTCTCCTTGTAGGCGAGCATGAGTTCGGCATCCACCGACGTGTACAGCTGGCCGTTGCGGTTGTAGATCTTCAGCGACGGGAACCACGAGTCCATACCGAACGTGCGGGCCTCGTCGGGGATGATCGGCACGATGCGCGGACCGATCTCCTTGTCGCGCAACAGTTCCTTGAGCACGCGCACGAGCGCCATGGTGGTGGCGACCTGCTGCTTGCCCGAGCCCTTGCGCACCACGTCGTAGGTCTTGGCCTCGGGTAGCTTCAGCGGTGCCGCGGTGGTGCGGCGCTCGGGCAGGAACCCGCCCAGCTGACGGCGCCGGTCCAGCATGTACTGGATCTCGGGGGACTCGAAGCCGGGGTGGTAGTACGGCGGCATCTTCGGGTTCGCCTCGAGTTCGGCGTCCGAGATCGGGATGCGCTGCAGGTCCCGGAAGTACTTGAGGTCCTCGAGCGTCAGCTTCTTCATCTGGTGCGTGGCGTTGCGGCCCTCGAAGTGCTTGCCGAGGGTGTAGCCCTTGATGGTGTGCGCGAGGATCACCGTCGGCTGACCCTTGTGCTCCATCGCCATCTTGTAGGCGGCGTAGATCTTGCGGTAGTCGTGGCCGCCGCGCTTGAGGTTCCAGATCTCCTGGTCCGTCAGGTCCTTGACCAGCTCCTTCGTGCGCGGGTCGCGGCCGAAGAAGTGCTCACGGACGAAGGCGCCGTCGTTGGCTTTGTACGTCTGGTAGTCGCCGTCCGGGGTGACGTTCATCAGGTTGACCAGCGCGCCGTCCTTGTCGGCGTGGAGCAGCGCGTCCCACTCGCGACCCCACACGACCTTGATGACGTTCCAGCCGGCGCCGCGGAAGAACGACTCCAGCTCCTGGATGATCTTGCCGTTGCCGCGCACCGGGCCGTCCAGGCGCTGCAGGTTGCAGTTGACGACGAAGGTCAGGTTGTCCAGGCCCTCGGTCGCGGCGACGTGCGCGAGGCCGCGCGATTCCGGCTCGTCCATCTCGCCGTCGCCGAGGAACGCCCACACGTGCTGGTCGGAGGTGTCCTTGATACCGCGGTCGTGCAGGTAGTGGTTGAACCGCGCCTGGTAGATCGCGTTCATCGGGCCGAGGCCCATCGACACCGTCGGGAACTCCCAGAACTCCGGGAACAGCCGCGGGTGCGGGTACGACGGCAGGCCGCCGCCCAGCGACGCGTGGCTGTGTTCCTGGCGGAATCCGTCCATCCGCTCCGTGGAGATGCGGCCCTCGAGGAAGGCGCGGGCGTAGATGCCGGGGGAGGCGTGGCCCTGGATGAACACCTGGTCGCCGCCGCCCGGATGGTCCTTGCCGCGGAAGAAGTGGTTGAAACCGACCTCGTAGAGCGCGGCGGAGGACGCGTAGGTGGAGATGTGACCGCCGACGCCGATGCCCGGCCGCTGCGCGCGGGTGACCATGATCGCGGCGTTCCAGCGGATGTATGCGCGGAAACGGCGCTCGACTTCTTCGTCACCGGGGAACCACGGTTCGCTCTCGGTGGGAATGGTGTTGACGTAGTCGGTGGAGGTCAGCGCGGGGATCGATACGTGGCGCTCACCGGCGCGCTCGAGCATGCGCAGCATCAGGTAGCGGGCGCGGCTGGGGCCGGCGGCGTCGAGCATGCCGTCGAACGATTCGAGCCACTCGGCGGTCTCGGCCGGATCGATATCCGGGAGGTAGGAGGCCACACCCTCGCGAATGACGCGAACGCGGCTCTCGGTGGCCGGCCCTGTCGAACTCGGCGAGGGCCCCGATCCCTTGGCACCCGGTGTGTCGGCGCCGTCTAGGGATTGAGGTCCGTGGATCAGGTCTGTCAACGTCTGCTCCTCATCGTGGTGGGGCGCGCAGGTGTGGCGCCCACTCCGTTGATCGGCTCTTGTGGGAGCCGACTCATCGACATCTGAACATGATGCACCCCTCATCTTCCCCCATTCGAGCGCGCGGGGCAGCGGCCGGTAGGCCTATTCCTCCCAGGGCGGACGAGAAGGGCGAATCACCCGAACCGGACGGGCGGTGTCCGTGCGGAGTAGCGTGGGGAAAGAAACTCAGGTCTTTCGTTGCGATTCGGCTTGCGCTGAGCGGTCGAACGATGTTCGCTTTGACCAATCGATGCAATCGTCGTCACACCGGCGTTCCGGGCAACCGGGCGCCGGCAACCCAGAAGGAGGGAACCACCGTGGTCGCCGCGGCGGACGCCAAGAACTACGTTCAGAAGCTCGGTATCACCCACGACCACGTGGTTCAGGAACTCGGCTGGGACGAGGACGTGGACGACGAGATCCGCGTCGCCATCGAGGACATCACCGGTTCCGAACTGCTCGACGAGGACTCCGACGAGGTCGTCGACGTGGTCCTGTTGTGGTGGCGGGAAAGCGACGGTGATCTCGTCGACACCCTGATGGACGTGATCGGCCCGCTGTCGGACGACGGGGTCGTCTGGGTGCTGACGCCGAAGACCGGCCGCCCCGACCACGTCGAGCCCAGCGAGATCGCCGAGTCGGCGACCACCGCCGGTCTGACCCAGACGTCGGCCACCAACCTCGGCGACTGGACCGGTAGCCGGCTGGTGCAGCCGAAGGCTACCCGTCAGAAGCGCTGAGCTCCGCTCACATCGACGCTGAGCTCCGCTCACATCGACGCTGAGCTCCGCTCACATCGACGCTGAGTTCCGCTCTCCAGTAGTTCCACTACAGCGAAGGATCGAACTGCCCGATGGCTATCGAGGTGGGCGCCGAGGCGCCCGATTTCACCCTGAAGGACCAGAACAACCAGGAAGTGTCGCTGTCGAGCTTCCGCGGCAAGAAGAACGTGCTGCTGGTGTTCTACCCGCTCGCGTTCACCGGTGTGTGCCAGGGCGAGCTGTGCGCGGTGCGCGACGACCTGCCCACCTTCGAGAACGACAACACCGCGATCCTCGCGGTCTCGGTCGGTGCGTCGCCCACCCACAAGATCTGGTCCGCCGAGCAGGGCTACACGTTCCCGCTGCTGTCCGACTTCTGGCCGCACGGTGAGGTCGCGCAGGCATACGGCGTGTTCAACGAGAAGCTCGGCTTCGCGAACCGCGGCACCTTCGTCATCGACAAGGCCGGCATCGTGCGTTTCGCCGAGGAGAACCAGCCCGGCGAGCCCCGTGACCAGGGAGCTTGGGCCAGGGCGCTCGCCGCGCTAGAGTCCTGAGTCGACTCCGGCGGAACTCCGCCGGAGGTCGGGGCGTGTAGCTCAGTGGTAGAGCTCTGGTTTTACACACCAGCGGTCGGGGGTTCGAAACCCTCCGCGCCCACCATTGCCCCTTGCCTGTTTACGCAGGTGAGGGGCGATTTTTCTACTTCCAGACAGAACCGCTCAAACGGCGGCGGACAGTTTTCGGACAGTCAAGCCGAAATCGCACCCCGTCGCGCACGGTCCAACGCGTCCGCCACGAGGTCGAGATCGTCGTCGAACAGATCGGCATACACGTCGAGTGTCATGGCCGCGGACGCGTGTCCGAGCATCCGCTGCACCGCCTTGACGTGAGCGCCGGCCGACACCGCGAGCGATGCCGCTGTGTGACGTAGATCGTGCGGGGTCAGCTCGGGAACCCCGGCGGCCTTCGCGGCGGTCCGGAACCACGACCGTTGCCGCGGCCGGCGCATGAACCCGCCGTCGGTTCCCGGGAACACGAGATCGTGGCGGTCCTTCCCCTCGCACAGCGCCGCCAGGTCCTCGACGAGGAACCTCGGTACTGGGATCGACCGTTCCTTCATCGACTTCGTCGTCCCGACCATCACATTCGCCCCGACCTCCACCGCGTTGCGGGAGACGATCAGCCGGCGCCGCAGCAAGTCGAGGTCGCAGACGCGAAGTCCGATCGCCTCACCCCACCTCAGTCCGCAGTACGCCAGCGTCAGCACCAACGCCGACTTGTCCCCGGCGGCACCCGCCATTTTCGCCACCTGTTCGTGGGTGAGATAGATCTTCCGCTTGGGGCGCTTGCGCGGCAGGTTCTCGATCTTCCGGGCCTTGTTCGTCACCAGCTTCCGGTCCCGCACTGCGCGGTCGAGGATGCCTGCGAGCACGGCGTGGGCGCGGATCGTGGTGGTGGCCGAGGCTGCCTTCTTGATGACGACGTCGGGGTCGTTGGGGTCGCGGATCTCGGTGACCAGGTCGGCGATCCACTCTTCGACGTCGCTGATCTCGATAGATGCGATCGGCTTGTTTCCCCACCGCGGTTCGACGTGTGTGCGCCAGGCGGAATCGAGGCCGACGTACGCCGATGGCTTTAGGCGTGACTTCTTGGCGGCAAGCCAGGCTGGCGCGAGCTCGGCGACGAGCGTGCGTCCGTCCCTGGGGTCGACGTACTCGCCGTCGGCTTTGCGGACCTCGATGCGGGAGGCGAAGTCTCGGGCGGCCTCGGCGTTGGTGAATCCGGACTTGCTGCCTTGGCTGCCGTCCGGTTTCATGTACCGGACCTTGTAGCGGGTGCCTTTCGTGGTGCTGTACGACTTGACGGTGGCCATCGGTTAGGGCTGCTCTCGCCAAGCGCTCCGAACAGCAGCAGGATCTCCCGTGCCGTCGAACTTGTAATCCTGGTACCGGTCGACGCGAATCTTTCCCAGAGTCTCTTTGCCGTAGAAGTTCCAGACCGACATCGATCCCACCGCCTCTGCGTACGGCGTGACCCGGAGTGCGGTTGCCAGTTCCGTCGCGAAGTCTTTGAACTCGTCGCCGTCCAGCTCGGGCGCGCAGATGTAGAAGATGGCCGACACCATGCTCGGATCCTCTTTCCATTCGAGGGTCTGGGTGGTGACGAACTTGACATGTTCTCGCGACGGGAAGGTCGAGGTGACAGCTTCGAGTTCCGGAACCGGGGTCCCGGCGTAGTCGCTGCAATTGCTCATGTCGATGGAGGATGCTGCGATCGGCGCCGGCGAGCACGAAGCGCGATTGGGAAGTGGTTCGAATTCATATCCGCCGACGGTTAATCCAGTGCGGGCTGCTCCCAGTGAGTCCAGGGCGAATTTGCCGTTGGCTTGGCGCGCGCCGCCCTCTGCTTTCTGGCTGTCCCCACAGTCGACCTGGACGTGCCATCCGCCCACGTCAGAACTCTTGTACAGACGTCGCACTTCTTGAAAGGCGTTGCGCAGCTGCTGATCTGTGTAGTCCTGGGCGACGATCATTACGAGGTAGCCCTCGCGCTCCTCGCGCAGCCAGTATTCGGCGACGTCAGTATTGACGGCTGTCGTTGATGGACGTTCGGAGGTCGTGCTGGGATTGGCCGCTTCGGACGCAACGGCGGTGGCTGTGGTGCTGGCAGGAGTGGCAGTGGGCTCGGCATCGGACGAGCAAGCTGTAAGCGTGAGCGCCCCAGCGAGTGTGGTGGCGAGCGCGTATCTACGCATGGTCTTCCTTCCAGGGGTGATCATTCAGTTGGTCCGGCGAGCGATCTGGCGTTCGACCCACTTCCGTTCGCCGGCGGTCAGGGTGCGTATTCGGGTCAGGAGGATGTCGTGGTCGACCCACAGCTCCTCGGCGGCCTCGTCGTCGGCGCGCCCCTGGCACCACATGAGCGCGTCGACGAGCTCGGGCAGGCGGATCATCCGGCGGGCGGTGAGCTCCTCGACGACGTGTTCCTCGCGGGCCGCGAAGAACGGGTGCGGGGGTACGGGCCCGCGTTCGAGGTGGTTTATCTCGTGCGTGAGGGTGGAGCGCCGTTCTGTCTGCGAGCTGGTCTTGTCGATCTCGATGCCGCCTCGGGTGAGACGGCCGAGATTTCCGTGGGTGGGGCGGTCGACGAAGTGGACGTCAACGTGCGGAAAGTGTTGGTGCAGATGCCTCCATGGATTCCACTTGCGGCGGGACATGGAGGGATTAGAACACTTGTTCGAAGTAACTTCCACGTAACACGCTGATCTTGTAGCAGGTTGCTACACGGGAGATGGCGGTGATTAAGCGCCATCCTCCGGTCCGTCCGGGTCGGGGTGATCCCACGGTTCGCCTTCCAGTCGCCGGCGCTTCCGTTCCCGCGTCTCGCCCTTGCGTGCCGCCAGCTCGTAGCCCTCGGGCTCCTCGCCGTCTTCAGGTCCCTCAGCGTCCTCGGGCTCATCGTCGACAAGGCGCAGGCCTGGATCCTCGGCGGGCAAGTCTCCACCCCTGGTGTCGTCTTGGTCGTCGCGCCCTTCAAGCATTCCGTCGATGACGCGGAGGATCGCTTCTCGTTGACTACGTGACAGTCGGTGCGCCTTCTGGGGGAGCTTGAAGGGCTCGCGGACAGGTTCGCCGCGGAGTTCCCATGCCTTCTTGACGGTGATGCCGAGTGCATCCGCGATCAGTTCGGCGGTGCCCTCTTCGACACCCTCGCCCTTCACGAATCGGCTCACACGGTCGGCGTAGATCCCCGCGGATTCGGCGACCTTTCGCATGCTGCGGCCGGCGAACACTTCTTCCCATTGGGGCGGTAGTCCCGCTCGTTTCTTCGTCACGTCTACGAACCCTGCCTGTAGCTGTCGGTGTTGCCCAACTTCTTGTGTAGACAACGTGTCTACAAATTACCTGGCACAACGGACAGCAACCTGGAGCTTCTGTGCCTCGACAGACTTCCGGCTTGTAGACACCACCGTCTACATGTTGTACTGTCGCATACAACACACAACAAACCGTCTACACTTCGAAAGGCAGGGGAAATGCAGCACTACACAGACGGGAGGTTCTGGGTGAAGCTCATCAGTTCGAAGGCGTTCAGCCAGTACGTCGAGCATCGCGGATTCACGGTCCGTTCCCTTGCGGCGGCAACGGACAAGGAGCTCAAGAAGGCGAAGGCCATGCGCGGCGACAAGCCTGCTGGGTGCTCCCGGTCCCTCATCGGCCACCTGATGTCCGGGCATAGGAACACCTGCTTGCCGCATACCGCTCGCGCCATCGAAAGGGTTCTCGATGCGCCCGCAGGCTCTCTTTTTGTGCCCCAAGTGTTGCCCGTTGTTCGCAACACTGCTGCATAGCTTCCGATCCGCTCAACCGAAAGGAGCAGTACGTGACGTCGACTCTCACCCGCGAGATCCCGCTATCGATCGAGGACACCGCGCGGATGCTCGGCTGGCAGGGCCCCGGCACCCACACCTCGCCCTCGTATAACACCGTCCTCAAGGCCTGCCAGCGCGGCGATCTGCCCGCCCATCAGGCGGACGGGCCGAACGGAAAGCGCAAGTGCCGCTGGATGATCCTGCCCTCCGATGCCATCGCATGGCGCAGCGGCAAGCTGCACGCCCGCACGAAATCGCTCCGATGAGCACCTCGACCGACAAGCACCCAGCAAACGAAAAGGCCGCCCCGTTCGCGGCGGGACGGCCTGACATCGAAACCCTGGAAGGAAATCAGATGCCTTACAACCTTACCTCAGACGACCTCGAAATCGAGATCGGCGAGCTGATTGACCACTTCCGAGTGGGCGCCCCCAGCACCAACTTCGGAGTTCTCTCCATCCAGCGATTCACCTGCAACGGCAGCTGGTCGGTGCGCATGCTCGTCGACGGCCGCTTCACGGGCGAGCACGTCGACATCTGGATCGACGCCGACGGGCGCGCCTGGCATGCGATCAACGCCGATGGCCCTGAGCTGGCGACTGCGTTGCTGAACGCCCGCAATCGTTTCGTCGAGTCAGCCCCGGTCGAGATGGCGAAGGGGGCCTGACATGTCGATCCTCACCCGGCCTCTCACCGACGCCGAACTCAAGGCCGCCGGCATCGAGCCCGCTCCGATCGCGCACGAGACCTTCACGCAGGTGTTCGCTGTCCACGACGGGGAACTCGAGATCGTTGACGAGGACGAGGGCGACGACACTCCTCCCGGCCCGGCGCGTATCGGTCTCGCTGTGTGGGCCTGGGCGATCACCTTCGGTGGCGCAGTCGGTGCCCTGATCTTCGCCGCGGAGGTGGCGTCGTGACCATCTTCATCGACAGTCCGGTTCGGTCGACGAACCGCGAGCGCCGCACCTGCACCTGCGCGGGCACGGCCCCGGGATTCCCTCAGCACGAGATCGGATGTGGCACCACAGCCTTCGAGCCCGCGGGCACGCGGTGTTGCGGCTGGGCAGACGGCATCTGCGACGGCTGCCCGAAGGCGGTGGCCTGATGGCGAAGCGCCAGAGCGTTCACATCCTCGAGTCCGCGCAGTTCGGCGACACCACGATGCCGGAGTACGTCATCGAACCGGCACGACGCACCGTCGCCGCCAACGCCCACAGTGCCGAGGACGCCCGCCATCTCCTTGAGATGCTCGGCCTCATCGAGCCTGTCATCACCGCAGAGGTTGCCGCTGGGCCGGTGAAGTGCCAGCGCCGCTGCGAGCAGTGCGGGAAACCGATGCGGAACCAGGGCGAGGACCCAGGAATGTGGCCCGGGACTGTCGCCATCCGCGCCAAGGGCATGTGCGGCCCCTGCTACGACCGCGACCTGCAGGCACGCAATGCGTCGTGAGTGCACCTGCGGTGCAGCCGGGTTCGGGCATGAGCCCGGCTGCACCACAAGGCAGGACACCGACACCGACAACCACCTCGAGCTGTTGCTCGACAACGACCGAGAGGAACTGACATGGCCGTTGCCATGAGCCGGGCGCAGATCGTCGAGACGGCCCGCACCCGCGGTTGCTTCCTGCGTATCCGTCACGGCAAGCACATCTCCCAGCCGCTGCCCCCGGGCCGTCCGTGGGCCGTGCAGATCGCCTTCCGCAACGTCATCGACCGTGAGGCGCTGGCAGGTTCGTTTCCCACCCACGAGCAGGCTGTCGAGTTTGCACTCGGCCGGCTCGCCGAGCTGAAGGGTTTTGCACGATGAGTGCCGTCGAGAAAACTGTCCGCAACCTTGCCGCGATCGCCGCCGCGAAGAAGTTGCTGGCCGAGGCGGAGGACCGCGAGAAGGCCTCGCTGGCATCGCAGGTCACCCGCGGCACGAACTACGCGTACACGCCGGCGGGGGAGGAGCTCGGGTACGCGACGGTGCCGAAGCCGACGCAGCCGAAGCCCGTCGTGACGATCACCGATGAGGCGCAGGTGTTCCCATGGCTCGTCGAGACGTTCGGGCCCGAGGTCATCGAGGAGCGTGTGGTGCTCACCGACCAGGGGCGCGCCTCGCTTGAGGCGTACGTCCTTGAGGCGCACAAGGCTGCCGGGTCGGAGGACTACTTCGACCTTCCGGGTGTGTCGGTGTCGGTGCCGCCAGCGAAGGCCCCGACGCCGCGGTTTACGCCCGCGAAGAACGTCGTGGAGCTGGTGCGTGGCATGGCCGCTGCCGGCGAGTTGAACCTTGGCGAGGTGCTCGCGCTCGAAGGCGGTGGCTCTGTTGACTACTGACGAGAGTCGCCTCGCTCACCTCGCGAAGCTGCGGGAACCGTTCAAGGAACACCAGATCGGCAAGCTGCCGAAGCCGTACAAGAAGGACTCCCCGAAGGGGAAGTGCAACGTCTGCGACGGCTGGCATGGCCTCCCAGCGGCGCACCTCGACTACGTCGGACACGCTGCACTCACCGATCGGTTCTTGGACGTCGACCCCGAGTGGTCATGGGAACCGTTGGCGCTCGACCAGAACGGACTACCGGCGTTCGACAGCAATGGTGGGCTGTGGATCCGGCTGACCATCTGCGGTGTCACCCGCCTCGGCTACGGCGACGCCGAGGGGAAGCGCGGCGGCAACGCGGTCAAGGAAGCCATCGGCGATGCCCTCCGTAACGCTGGCATGCGCTTCGGTGCCGCGCTGGACCTGTGGCACAAGGGCGATCTCCACGAGGCCGAGGCGGCCCGTGGCCACGAGCCTCCTCCGGTCGACGTCGATGCACTGCTTGAGCAGACCGAGAGCGCCCCGACCAAGTCGATCCTCGAGGACCTCTGGCGACAGTCTGCCGGCATCGCGGACGAGCAGCGACGAGCTGAAGTTCGGTCCGTGATCAAGGCGCGGGCCGACGACCTCGGGCAGCCGCAGCAGCAGGCGCTCGGAGTCTGACCATCTGATCTTGCCGGGTGGCGGTGTGTCACGGAGTCCTGATCCGGCGCACCAGATGTGCGCACCGCACCGCCCCCGGCATCCGTTTGGAGGCAAGGAATGAACCAATCTGAACTGAAGGGGCTGATCGCCGCGGCGCTGATGCCCGGCGCGCCGGAGCTGGTTGCCGACACCGCCGCGAACCTCGCGCGCACGATCCTTGAGCGGCACGACGTGGTCGAGCTTCCCGCTTCGTCGTTCGAGGATGAGCACGGCGTGACCTGGTCCGACTCGTCCGGCGGCTTCCAGCTCGCGACGGTCACAGGGCCGGAAGTCTGGGTGGCGGGGGAAATCCTGTCGCCTGACGAGCTGCAGGAGACTGCCGCTGCGCTGCTGGCTGCTCGCCGCCTGGTGCTTGCCGAGCGTGCCGAGGTGCGCAAGACGGCGGGGGTCGTCTGGTGAGCGTCGACATCGTGCTCGAGCTGCCGTACAAGAAGTCCGCTGTCGATGAATGACCGCCTGCACTGGCGAAAGAAGGCCGTGATCACCGCGTCGATCCGCGAGGTCACGAACACGCTCGCCAGGCATGCGAAGGTGCCGACCGGCTGTGACCGCGTCACGGTGTGCCTGCACTACCGGCCCCGCGACAACCGTCGGCGCGACGCCGACAACCTCATGCCGGTGCTCAAGGCAGCATGCGACGGTCTCGTCGACTACGGGCTCACCGCCGACGACACCCCGGAGCTGATGCAGAAGCTCATGCCCGTAATCCACGCAGCAGAGAAGGGCCGCCCCGGCTCCCTCTGGCTCACGATCGGAGATCCCCAGTGACCCAACCCATCAGCGCGTACACCGGAGGAGATCCGGGCGCGGACCCGGCGCACGAATGGAAGCACCACACCCAGGCGAGTGAGATCGCTGCGGATGCGCCTGGTGAAGGTTCCGGTTCGCACCGGCTGACGGTCACGCGCACAACGTCATCGACAGTGGTGCAGTCCGGATCGGTCGCGGATGCAGTGCGGCGGCGCTGTGATCGCCTCCGTGAGACGGGGACTGCCGCGACGGTCGCTGAGAGCCTGGACGGCTACGTCGTGCGGTTCGCGGAGGTCGACGGGGCTCGTGTCGTTCTGACGTACCAGGAGGGGAAGTGAAGTCCGTCGTGCGTATCGCCGGCATCACCGGCCTGTGCATCGCCGGGTGGCTCACCATCACCGCCTGGACCATCGACCGAGCCTCCCAAGCCATCTACGAGTGGAGCGACCAGTGAGCCTTGAACTCGACCTCCGCGTCAACGGCGAAGCCATCGGCACCATCCGCATCGTCCATGCGGTCAGCTGCCTCGCCTGCCGGCACCCCAATGGGCACCCGGAACACGAATACCTCGGCGACGTCCGCGAGATCCGACCCGGGCGGGTCATCGGCCGCAAGGACTTCGTGTCGCACAACCCGAACCAAGGTGCGTGGGAGTTGATTCAGAAACTCCTCGACCAGCAGCCGAGAAGGACGTGGAAACCATGAGCCTTCATCACGAGCGGAAGCGCGCCCAACACGGCCACCCACTCCACCGCGACCATACCGAAGACCTCGAAACCGGCATCGCATCCGCCGTACGCGAAATCGACGAGATGCGCGCCGCACTCAATGGCATCCGCAAGTACGCCCAACTGCTACGCGATCTCGCCCAGGCGCACCGAGAAGCCGAACGGCCGTACATCGCGCACCTCTACACCGACGTTGCCACCACCCTCGAACGCAAGATTGGAGACAGACCATGACCTCAGGCCGGGCGGGGCGACTACTCGTCGTCGACCTCCATGTAGATGACGCCGTTCCAATTCTTCGGCAGTCTAGGTGGTTTCGAAATTTCGACCCGTTTATCCCCGCGGCGGATCTGCGTGGTGAGGTTGCTCGAATCCAGGATATACATGACCTGAGCTTCAGCCCATGCGCAATTCAGGAGCGCCTGGGATATTTCAGCGCGTGTGACCTTCGTTGGCGCTTGGTTGGCGCCTTCGATTCCGAATGTGAGGGTCGAGGAGAGTTCGACTTCGTCGGCAGATGTGGCGGTGACACGTCCCGAATGTGCGAGAGCGTCCCGGAGCTTCTTCACTCGCTTGTACACGTCAACAAAGCAACTCAGATCGGCGTCCGACTCAACGTCAGCTGCGATCAGTGTGACAAGTCTTGGGCGATCAGCGTCGCGAATGCGGTCGATCGAGGATTTCCAAAGGAAATCACTCGTTTTCGGAGTGCGAGTCTCCAGAAAACGCTTTGCGAGCATCTTGTCAATCATTTCCTGTACATGCGCAAACGACGCGAGAAGCCGAAACGCAAGATCGTAAATGTCATCGCTGGGTTCCGCAAGGGCAATGGTCACACGGATCAAGTTACCGGTGTGGGGAGTGGCGGATGACTCCAGATCAGCTCAGACTCCTCGCCGAACTCCACCCACGCCAAATACTCGGACTCGCCGATGCACCCGACTACTGGTGCCCTCAACTCCGCGACACCAGGGGCGGCGGAACCCCCAAGGACGCGGTGTGGCGTGCTGCCGGCCTGTGGCGCAAGACGTACTCATGGGGCATCGCTATGACCACACCCGGCGACTACATGGAACAGCGCGCCATCACCGCACCGGAACACACCGTCACCCTCACCTGGCGGCAAGTCACCAGTTGGGCAGAAGCACTCCCAGAAGAACGCCGCGCTGCAGCGCGGAAGGCGCGCATGTCGGTTCACGCCGCCAATGAAGACGCCGCCGTCGCAGAGCTCTTCGCCCCCGTCATCGCGGCCGAACCGGAGATGACGTTGTGGTGACCGAGTGCCCTGTGTGCCTGCGGAAGGTGCACGCGTCCGAGTCCACCGGTCGTGTCACCCGGCACGACGACACCGCGGGCAGCACCTGTCCGATGAGCAGCCACCGCATCCCGCTCGATCAGCTCGAAAGGAGGGCCGCCTGATGGCGTCCACCGGGAAAGACCACGCACGCATGAACCTCGGGATCTGGGGCGACGACGACTGGCTCGACTGCACCCCGCCCGCACAGCACCTGTACTTCGTGCTGTGGAACTGGCCGGCCCTGTCGTACTGCGGTGCGGGGGAGTGGCATCCAGGCCGCATCGCCTCGAAAGCGAAGGGCTGGACGCCGGCCGCGGTCGAGCGTGCCGCCGCCGAGTTGTCCCGGGACCTGTTCCTGATCATCGACGAGACGACAGGGGAGTTCCTGTTGCGGTCGTGGATCAAGCACGATGGCCTGTGGAAGGTGCCGAACATGGCCGTGTCGATGGCGAACGCGCGTGCCGAGCTGGCGTCTCGGACGCTGCGCGGGGTGATCGTGCACGAGGTGTCGAAAGTGCGGGCCGCGCACCCGGGGTTGTCGTCGTGGGAGCGGGCCGCGGTGGTGTCGATGCTGGAGCAGAGGGCAGTGGATCCGGCGTCTCTGGAGCCGTTCACCCCGGCCGGTAACCCCAGCTCCAACCCCACTGCTAACCCCTCCGCTAACCCTTGGCCCACCCCCTACGCCAACCCTTCGGTTAACCCCACGCCCAACCCCCCGGCTAACGAAAACCCAAGGGATGGGGTTAACCCCGCGTCCAACCCCGGCCCTACTCCTGCTCCTGCTCCTGCTCCAGAAAGAAAGAGTGGTTACGTAAGTTCGGAAGGAGACAGCGCGCGCGAAGACGAACTGCCCTCCCCGAATTGCATCGACCATCCGGACGGCACTGAGCGGCCGTGCTTCGCCTGCGGCGAGGCCCGCCGTCGGCACCGCGCCTGGGAGGACGAGCGGAAGCGTGTGGCTGCCGAGGCTCGCTCGGAGCAACTCCGTGCTGCGGCCCAGGAGCGCGCCAGAGCGATCGCGGAGTGCTCCCTGTGCGACGAGGACGGTTACGTCGATACGGCCGTCTGTGGACACGTTCAGGCTCCGGAGCGTCGCCCGAGTCTCAAGGACCTGTATCGGCAAGCGAAGGCCGAGAAGACACGCGCATAGGTAATCGTTGTTGTGTTGTGAGCAACGCACAACACTCGCGTATGCTCAAGCTCGACCACGAAAAAGCCCCGCCGGTGCGCTAACACCGCGGGGCACGAACACCGAGGAGAAAGCTCGATGTTACTTCCCAACGTTACCGGAGAGGTTGTCCCGTTCGCATACGGTGCGACGACCGTCCGGACCATCACCATCGACGGCGAACCCTGGTTCGTCCTCGCCGACCTGTGCGCAGTGCTCGCGCTGCGCCAATTCCGCACCGACCGACTCGGCGACGACGTGATTCGGAATCACCCCATCGCCGACACGCTCGGTCGTCGACAGAACGCCGTCATCGTCAACGAAGCTGGCATGTACGAGGTCGTGATCCGAAGCGACAAGCCGGAAGCTGTGAAGTTCCGCCGCTGGATCACCACTGACGTCCTCCCGACCATTCGCCGCACTGGCAGCTACGGCACCCGGACCGCGCTCGCCGGCGCCGAGCTCCTCGCACACGCCGTCATCGAGGCCCAGCAGATGCTCGCAGCGAGGGACGACCGAATCGCCGAACTCGAGCCCCGCGCCGCAGTCGCCGACGAACTCATCAACGCCGACGGCCTCTACACTCTCCAGGCTGCCGCCAAAGCCATGCACTGGGGCCCGAACGTCATCTTCCGCGACCTCCGCCGCCTCGGGATCCTGCAGGGCAACAACCTGCCCTACCAGCGGTACGCGCACCACTTCGAGGTGAAACTCGGCACCCGCCAGCATCCGAGGACAGGGGAGACCATCCCGACCGCGCGGACGTACGTGAAGCCGTCTGCGTTGCCGTTCCTGCACAAGAAGCTCCACGGAGTCGACGAGCCCGTGCGGCTCGAACTGAACGGGGCGCAGGCATGAGTACCGTCGAGCGGATCGCCAATGCGGAGGCGGCCGCTGGTTTGGACACGCTCTTTCCTGCCTGCGTTCTCCCCGGATGCCACAACCTTGTCGAAGCAATCGGCCAGCCGTGCAATGAGTGCCGCGACATCTTCGGCCCGATGCTGCATCACAACCCGGGCGGAGTCCCCATGAACGCCGACGCCATCATCGCGCGCGACTCCGGCACCCGGGCCATGTACGTCGCCATGTACCGCGACCTGACTCTGACCGACGACGAGGACCAGGGTGAGAACGCTGGCGAACCGGGGGAGGAGAGGCTCGCCGAATGCTGGCAGTGTGACGCCACCGATGTTCTGTGCGAGTGGACTTCGATGGGCTGGGAATGTGCCGAGTGCATCGGCGGTGGCACAGAATGACCGCGCCCAGGACCCGGATCCGGGCGTCCCTGCTCCTCGCGGCACTGTTCGTCGGCGGACTCATCGCCGGCGCCTGCCACCCCACAGACCAGGGCCCGATCTACACACCGCCCATCGGCGCCGTGAACAGCCGTGGTGGTGAACCGTGACCCGCCTCCCGACGGCCCTCGTCGCCTGGGTGCTCATCACCGTCGCAGCACTCAGCCTCGCCGCCATCTAAAGCGCCGGCCCGCACCGACTTCCACACGGTGCGGGCCGGAACCATCCCCCACCGCGAGAAAGGCCCCAGCGCATGCCCGCCGCCTACACCAACCTCGACCAGGCCAACGCCCGCATCGACACACTCGAAGCCGAGCTCGCCGCCACCGCCGAAGCCGCCCGATTCGCCAGCAAGGCCGCCGAGAAAGCCCGCGCCGAAGTCATGGAACTCAAAATGACCGCCAACGCACCCTCCGGCACCGACTACCCACCCGCCGTCGCCGAAACCGTCGCCGAGAACCTCACCCCCGAAGTCCGCGACGCACTCCGCGACATCCTCAACCGAGCCGGCGCATGAACGGATACCTCACCCGCGCCGAGATCACCAAGCTCGACGCCATCCTCCGCACCATCCCTTGGCTCGCACGCCAGCTTGACTACACGGTGCGTCGGCAGGATCGCGTCAGCGGTACGCCGATCCCCAGCCTCGGCGCTTCTGGCAGCTATGAACAGCCCCTCCCGTACAACCACGTCGCCGGAGATGTCCGTGACCAACTCCGGAACACGCTCGTGGGCTGGACTCGGCACGTTCTCGAGCAGCGCGGAATGACCTATGACGGCGACGACACCATCCCAAGCATCGCCCAGTGGCTCCGCCGAAATGTCGCGGCTCTCGCGCTCACCGACAGCTCTGCAGAGGCACTCCTCGACATTGACGGGGTTGTCCGTAGCGTCTGGTCGGTCATCGACCGACCAGACGAACGGATCCGCCCTTTAGACGAACGACGCCTCGCCGAAGCCGACCGAATGATGCTGTCCTGCCACGGCATCGCCACCCTCGCCAAGGAAATGGGCGGCCCCTTTAGATCGCTTACTGCCCGTCGCGTCCAGTACCTTCGTGACGTCGGGGCAATTCAACCCGTCTCCGTCGCTGGCCGAAAACTGCTCTACCTCGTTGGCGATGTCCGCCGCGCCCATGTCGAATATTCCCGCAATCAGTGGGGCAATTCGCTACAAATTAGTGATTGAACGTCCTAATTGCCATTCTTTCGGTTGCGCATCTCGCGCTGGTTTTCTTCTTTAAGGGCGCGAAGACGCGCCGCTCTATCTTGATGCCTATGAGTGATTCGCACCAGGGTTAGTGCACCAAGAATCGAATACAATCCGAGGCCAAGCGTAAGTGTAGCGAGGATGATCACTAATTTATCGGGAACGGCCTGGTATATAAGGATGGTCAGCAAGCAACTCAATGCCGTAACAAATGATGTTCTTGCGACAATCTCGTACGGCCTCCGAGCCCGGGACTCAGAATTGTCGATTGCGCGAATAAGTTCGCCGTATTCGTCTTTGGCCAACATGTCTGAGAGCCAGCGAGACGCCACGAGTGTTGCCGCTCCCAACGCGAGGCCGCCCGCCATTCCTGCGGCGAGTACGGTTCCGAGGCTTGCGAGCTTCTCGTCACGCGTCCATGATGTGATGCCAAAGATCGCCGCGATAACGACGCTGGCGATGAGATCCCAATGTCGCGTTATGGCATTTCCTGGAGGCTTAGCCTGCGATTTCATCTTCGTTATCGCTCAATGCTACTGGCTGCGATCCCGCCGGAATCGTGGCGATGGCGCTGACGAGCTCTGTCACGCTAGCCTGGGGACCCGGGCCGCGTGATTTGACCCGTGCGAGCGTGCGAGACGCAGCGCCTTTCAACTTGGTCCAAACCGTTTCTGTGTTGTTTTCGTCTATTCCCGCGATGGTAGCGCGGCCGTAGTTCTTGATCACGTGATCAAGTGCCTGCCTAAAGGGCTCCGAATCGGTTTCGATCGACCCATTGGTTGCTGCGGTTCCGGCCAGGCGCAGGCGGGCCGACTTTGTACCCTCGATCAGTTCTTCGATGAGATGGTCATCTCCGTAGTGCGGGTTAGGGCGATCCAGGGTGAAATCGAACTTTGTTACCTTTTCTATCGATCGAAACCATTCTCCGTATTCAAGTTCGATTGACAGAGGTGTCAATTTCCACGTATAAAGTCCGCTGCCTGCATGCATTAGTTCCGTGAATGCCCTAATGAAAGTTGCCTCCCGCACAACATTGGCGATCAGTTGATAGCTGACTTTTCCATCGTTCGAGATGAAGAATGGAACAGTCACTCCGGAAGGAGCCTCCCCCTCTATGAAATCGGATACTTCTTCATCGAATGTCAAAGTCTGAACTTCAGCTTCCTTGACGAATCCAATCTTCCCAAAGAATCCACCACTTGGGGAGTCTAGAATCTTGGTGATTATCCACTTTCGATTGTAAAGCTCTCTGCTGGCGCCAGGGTGCCACGAAGCCTTTACCGCCTCCTCGATAGACGAGGGTGTGTGCAGACCTTCGAATTCGATTTGTGCGAGGCCAATGAGGTGATCGACCTCTCGCGCGGGCTCTTCTCTCGGCGCAACGGCCGCGCCTCCACCAGTTTCAGTCGGATGCTGTTCTGTCATGTGATCGCTCCCCGGTTTCGCTATCTCTGCAGGGCATCGTACGGGGCGCCTGCTGCGTTGCGTGCGCACTCAACGCTTGGGTTGGGTCTGGATCGGCTGACCAGCGACGGGAGTTGGCCTGTTACGCTAAACGCGAGTGCGCGAGATGTCCCACGCAGGGATGCTCGCGTTTATTTGCTTCAGACGCCATCGTTTCCAGACGTCCATCCTCGAAGCACCACCCCCGCGAGTGCTCGGATGGACCGCCCACGCCCCGGAATCTCACGCCGGACGAGCGTGGGCGTCAACTTCCCCGAGGAGGGCCGAATGAACCACAGGATGGAACGTTCCACCCGCCTCCCATGCGCGCGCGTAGTGGCCCATGGCCGCGTGGACCGATGAGGAGAGCCGGCGCCTTCGCGAACTGCATGAGCAGGGGATGTCGCTGCGGGCGATCGCAGAGGAGATGGGCCGGCCGCAGAGCACGGTGTCTCGGTGGGCGGATCGGCTGGACCTGAGTTTCGACCGGTCGAAGACGAAGAAGGCCACGGAAGCCCGTGTCATCGACCTCAAGGCACGCAAGGCCGTCGCTGCGGAGAACGCACTGGAGATCCTCGAGCTGTCGCAGGCTGCGATCCTGGCGACACTCCGAGGCAAGAAGGGGTGGTCGACGCTGATCCGCGGAAGCGAAGGCCGCGAAGTCGAGGCGCAACTCGACTTCATTCCCTCGCGAGACCTGCGGGAGCAGACGAACGCGCACACCGGCCAGGCGGCAGTCCTCGACAAGCTCACCGACACCACCACCGAGCACGACAACGCCAAGTCGATGCTCGGCCAGCTCGAGGCAGCACTGATTGCAGCGGTCCACGACGAGGAGGAGGCCGGCGCGAGTGGGGATCCTGGACAGGCTGTCGATCTCCCGGAAGCAGGCCCACTCGATTGCGACAGCGAACGCTGACGCTTCCCGGTCGCAGCTGAACCTGTGGCACGGCGCGGTCCGGTCCGGCAAGACCATTGGATCGCTGGTGAAGTTCGAGATGAAGCTCGCCGACGCACCCTCGACCGGTGAGAACGTGCTGATCTCCCGCACACGGGACACCGCCTACCGCAACGTACTCGCCCCGATGATGGACCCCAGCCTCTTTGGGGACCTCGCCAGCGCCGTGCACTACAACCGCGGCGCACCGACCGCGAACATCCTCGGCGAAACCGTCCACGTCATCGGCGCATCCGACGTCCGCGCCGAGAGCGTCATCCGAGGCATGACCATCAAACGGTCCTACTGCGACGAGATGACCCTCATGGCCGAAGAGTTCGTGTCCATGCTCATGTCCCGACACTCCGTCGACGACGCGTGGATGGGCGGCACAACCAACCCGGACGGGCCGCGGCACTTTCTCAAACGCGACTACATCGACCGGGCCGACGAAATGGGGCACCGCATCTTCCATTTCGGCCTGGAGGACAACCGCGCCCACCTGCCCGAGGGGTACATCGAAGCACTCGACCGGCAGTACACCGGCATGTGGAACGACCGGTTCATCAAGGGCCTGTGGACGATGGCCGACGGTGTCATCTACGAGATGTTCGACCCGGCCGTGCATGTCGTCGACCAGCTCCCGACGATGCAGCAGCTCCTCGCGATCGGCATCGACGACGGCGTCAACCACCCCGCCGCCGGCATCCTCCTCGGCCTCGGCGCAGACAACCGCCTCTACGCCATGGCCGAGTTCGCGCCACCGGCCGGCACACCCGCCGACCGCACACGACTGCTACGGCGATTCGAGAACGAGCACGGCACACCCGACTTCCACTTCGTGGACCCATCGGCGGCCGCGCTGAAGCTGCAGATGAACCGCGAAGGGTTCGTCAACGTCGCGAACGCCGCGAACAGCCACAAGCTCGGCATCGGTGTCGTCGCCTCATTGCTGTCCACGCAGCAGCTCATGATCCACAGCAGCTGCACGAACCTGCTCAACGAGATCCCCGGCTACGTGTGGGATTCGAAGGCTGTCGAGCGCGGCGAGGACGCGCCCGTCAAGGAAAACGACGACTTCTGCGACGCACTGCGCTACGCGGTCGCCACCTCCCAGTTCCAGTGGCGCCACGCCGTGCCGCTACCCGACGACCACCGATTCGACACCGAGGAGACCGCAGCATGACCAGCATCCGCGCGAACATGGCCTGGCCACCGCCCGAACTGGGCAAGGTCACCGCCCGTGTCGCCGAATGCCGCGTCTGGTGGGGAGGCGACCCCAGCAAGCTCGACGACTTCTACGGAGCTGGCGGCCGCACCTCACCCACCGGAACCACCCTCAAACGCCGCGCACAAGACGCGTGGGACGCATTCTGGGGCCGCACCCAGCACAACCCCAGCCAATCCGGGAAACGCCTCCACGCCCCGATCGGCAAAGACATCGCGCAACTCTCGGCCACATCACTGTTCTCGAAGCCACCGGTGATCCTCGCCGCCGACGACGAACTCGACACGGTGCAGGCCCGCGTCGACGACCTGTTCAACACCCCCCGATTCCACTCCAGCCTGTACACCGCGGGGGAAACCTCGTCGGCGCTCACTGGTGTGTTCGGCAGGGTGGTGTGGGACGACCAGGTGCAGCAAGGCACGTGGATCGAATGGGTCGACCCCGATCATGCGATCCCCGAATGGTCCAGGGGCCGGCTCAAGTCCGTCACGTTCTTCACCGAACTCGAATCCGATGACCCTCGGGACGTGTGGCGGCACCTCGAACGGTACGAGCGCGGCCGGATCGTGCACGAGCTGTACAAGGGCACCCAACACAACCTCGGCACGCTGCAGGAGCTGGGCGCGCACGACGCGACCGCGGACATCAGCGTGGAACTCGCCGGGGACGGATACTCGATCGTCGACCTCGGCGTGGACGAGCTTGCTGTCGAGTACGTGCCGAATCACCTTCCGAACCCTGAGTGGGCGGAGGATCCGCAGCTGCGGAACCTCGGCGCCTCCGACGTTGGTGCGGTCGATCTCGTGCCGCTCTATCACCAGATCGACCGCACCTACAGCTCACTGATGCGGGATGTGCGCGTCGCTCAGGCACGCATGTTCGCCTCCTCCGAGGTGCTTCAGCACCGCGGCGCCGGGCAGGGCATGTTCTTGCCCGAGGATCAGGAACTGTTCACGCAGGTCGGTACCGGCATCGGTAAAGAGGGTGGCGCTGAGTCCATCTTCCAGTTCCATCAGCCCGCCATCCGGGTGCTCGAGCACGACCAGGTGGGGGAGATGCTGCTGCGTGAGGTGCTGCGTCGCACCGGGTATTCGCCGGTGTCGTTCGGCATGTCCGATGAGGTAGCGCAGACAGCGACCGAGGCCGCCGGAAAGAAGGAATCCACGGTCACCACGACCGAGGGGAAGGCCCGCTACTTCGGTGTCGCCATCCAGCATTTGACTACGGTTGCTCTGCGTATCGACCAGAAGAAGTTCCCGCACCTCGGCGTGGAGCTGCACGAGCCGCTGGATCTGGACTGGCCGCCGTTCGCGCAGGAATCCGACCTGTCCCGCGCTCAGACGGTGCAGGCATGGTCGGTCGCTTCGGCCGCGTCGACACGCACCAAGGTCCGCTACCTGCACCCGGACTGGACGGAAACGCAGATCGACGAGGAGGTCGAGTTGATCGATGCGGCGAACACGGTGGAGATGCCGGCGTTCTTCGGATCCGACAGCAGCCTCGGCGATCAGGGAGGCGACGAACAGCCTGAGAACGAACAGGGCCAGGCACCGGAGGAGACCGGCGAGGAGGTGTAGCGGGTGGCACTCGACCCCGAGGACGCACGCAACATCCCCGCCCACCTCATCGCCCTCTACACCGACGCCGAACTCACTCTCCTGCGCCTGCTCGCCGAAGCCATCATCGACGGCATTGACACCGACCAGTGGCAACAGGTCCGAGCCTCACGGCAGGTCGAGTTCCGGCGGGCTGCCGAAGCACTCGCCCGGCATCTCCAAGCGGCCATGCCCCAGCTCCTGCAGGATGCGGTGCAGGCCGCGGCCGCCCTCGGCGAGCAGGCAGCCGACGAGGACGCCGACCCACAAACTCCCGCAGCGGTAAGCGCGGCCGCTACGGGAACGGCTGCGGCAGTGCCCGGGCGCGCACCGCGTCGCGACCGAGTCCCGGTTCCCCGCACTGTCGCAGCCACACAGTCCGCCTGGTCCACCCTCGCCCACGCCACACAGCAGCTCCCCGGCAACGCGGACCGCCTGTACGGACAGGTGCTCGCACAGATACAGATCCGATCCCAAGAGGTCCCGAGGCTCACCCCGCACACCGGTGGCATCCTCGGCGCACCACGCGCGACCGGCACCCGACTGGACGCAGCCCAGCAGGCCCTCGACATCCTCACCAAGCGAGGCATCACCGGGTTCCGGGACCGCGGCGGCCGCAACTGGTCACTGACCTCGTACGTCGAGATGCTGTCGCGCACAGTGGTGAACGAGGAGCTGCGCGAGGCCCACATCGCCCGGGCCCTCGAGCACGGTCACACGCTGATGGTGGTGTCGTCGCATTCGAAGCCGGCACCGCAGTGCCAGCCGTACGAAGGCCAGGTGCTCAGCCTGGACGGCAGCACCGGCACGGTCGAGCTGAAGTCGGCGACGACCGGCCGCCCGGTACAGGTGCGGATCAAGGCCACGATGCGCGAGGCCATCTCGAAGGGCTTCCGACATCCGAACTGCGGGCACGCCCTCAGCAGGTTCGTACCGGGCGCGTCACGCACGTTCGCGACGACGCCGGACCCCGAAGGCTATGCGGCGACGCAGCAGCAGCGGGCCATGGAACGCGCCATCCGTGACACCCGCCGCCGGCAGGCTGTTGCGGTCACCCCGCAGGCGAAGCGCGAAACGGCGGCCCGACTCCGGGCGCAGCGCGAGGCGATTGCCCGGCACGTCGACGAGCACGGCCTGACCCGCCGGCCGCGACGCGAGCACATCAACCGCGCCCGCTGAGGATCGCAGGACTACGACTTCGCGTTCCCGGGGCACCCAGCTGTAGGGCAGTAAGGGCCGCGCCCTTCTTCCCATCTGACCCCATCGGTTGTATTGCTGACGTCAATCCAGTCCTTAACCAGCGACTTTCCGCATCGCTCACATCGTTCCGAGGTTGGCTCGGTCCTAATCGTTGCCATCTCCCAACGCTATTCCGGCCTAGCCGGAGGCAACACCCCATAGTCTCCCGCCCCTGGGCGGACACCCCGACACCGCGACGGTGCCCGGGGCAACACCGCAGCGCGACGCTGCACACCCGAAGGAGCACCATGCGCACCACCACGACACTCGCCCTCATCGTCGGCGCCGGATACGGCCTCGACCCATTCGCCACCTCCGGCCGCTGGCCGAACCGCATGCACCCCCGCCGCGACGATGAGGGACACAGCAACGGCGACGGCGGCCAGCCCGGTCAGGGCGGCCAGGGCGACGGCACCGGTGGCGATGCAGGTGCCGGCAAGACCAACACCGACGACACCGGCAAGCCCGGCGGCGGTGACGACGAGCAGCTCGGCGAAGGCGGCAAGAAGGCCCTCGACGCCGAACGGGCAGCGCGCAAGGCCGCGGAACAGGAAGTCGCCAAGTACAAGGCGGCAGCCGAGAAGGACCGCCTCGCCAAGCTCGACGACCAGCAACGCGCCGAAGCCGAACGCGACGCCGAGAAGAGCCGCGCCGAGAAGCTCGAAGCCGAACTCGCCGTCGAACGAGCGGCGCGGAAGCACGGCATCACCGACGACAAGGATCTCGAGCTGTTGGCCGGCGTCCCCGCCGACAAGGTCGACGCCCTCGCCAAGCGTCTCGCCGCGACTAACGCCAGCGCCAACTCCGCCGGGCGATCCGGCAACGGCGTCGGCGGAAGTAAGTCCACAGCAAGCCCGCTCGACGACCCGAAGAAGTTCGCCGAGAGCCTCGGCAACCGGAAGTCCGGCGTCACCATCTACTAATCCAGGAGAAATTCCGTGACCAACACCATTCTCAAGGCTGCGCAGATCGTGCAGGCCGGGCTCGTCGTGCTCGAACGCGATGTCGTCCTGCCTGGGATCGTCGAGTCCAGCGCCTCGCAGCACTTCTCGGGCCGCAGTCCCGCAAACGACACCGTGTCCATCCGCATCAACGGACGCACGGTCGCCAAGGACTACGCGTGGCGTGACCACACCGCGGCGATCGAGAACTCGGATCTGAACGAGTTCAAGGTCGACGTGAAGCTCGACACCCACCCGTACAACGCAATCGGACTGTCGGACGAGGAACTGTCTCTCGACATCTACGACTTCACCGAGCAGGTCGTCACCCCGCAGACCCGAGCTGTTGCCGAACGTATAGAGGACAAGATCTCCGCGAAGATCAAGGGTGCGACATACCCGTCCGGGTCGAACATCTCCATCTCGACGGACGGCGCGAGCGGACTGGACTTCCACGCCGGAGCGGTCGACGCGCGCAAGGTCCTGAACGACTACCACGTGCCACAGCAGGGCCGCGTGTTCCTCGTCGGCACCGGTATCGAGGCAATGATCCTCAAGTCCGACCAGTTCCGGAAGTTCGACCAGTCCGGGGACTCGAACGCTCTGCGCAGCGCCACCATCGGCAACATCGCTGGAATGCCGGTCATCGTGTCGCACTCCATCGGTGCATACGAGTCGTACGTGTTCCATCGGTCCGCATTCCAGACGGTGTACCGGGTTCCGGCGTCCCCGCTCGGTGGCGTCGACAGTGCATCCGGGTCGTACGCCGGTATCGCGCTGCGCTGGCTGCGGGACTACGACTCGAGCCACCTGGTGAACCGGTCGATCTTCGACACATTCTTCGGCATCAGTGTCGTGGAGGACCCGGACGACTACACCGATCCGGATTCGACGTTCTCGCTCAAGCGTGCAGTGAAGATCGTCCTGGGCACCAACGCGTTCACCGTGGACGTCGGCGGCGCGACCGGTGGCACCTTCACACTCACTTTTAACGGCCGCACCACCGGTGCGCTGAACTACAACGCGACCGCAGCGACCATCAAGACCGCGCTGGTTGGCCTCGACGACGGTTTCGGCGCCGACGACATCACCGTCACCGGATCGGCGGGCGAATACACGATCGCGGTCCCGGGCGCACTGTCCGGTAGCGGTGCTTCCCTGACTGGCGGAACCGGCCTCACCGTCACCGCAGTCTGACTGAGCTTGGTGGTTGGTGCGTCAACCGCGTGCCCCGGCAACTCTCGGCACTCACCGCGCGCGAAGGACGACTGGGGGCTTCCACGCCGGGTTCCTTTCGGCCCCTGCAGCGGCGTACCTGCGCACCAACCACCAACCCCCGAGGAGGCTCCATGGCACCCGCCTACGCCACCACCGGTGACCTCGCCACCTGGACCGGCAACCCAGCACCCGACAACGCCGAGGTGCTCCTGCGCGAGGCATCAACGCTCGTCGCGTCCGCGATCATCGCCGATGTCTACCCGACGACAGCGACAGGCCTGCCATCCGAAACGGGCAAGCGCACCGCGGTACGCGAAGCGACCTGCCAACAGGCTGGCTACTGGGCACGGCACAACATCGACCCGACGGCCGGCACTGCCGGGCTCGACGAGGTTGTCACCGCCTCGAGTATCGACGGCGCCTCGGTCTCCACGAACGCTGAAGAGCTCGCCGCGGAGAAGGCGGCCAGCCTCGAGGGGCTCACCTCGGCGGCGCTGCGAATTCTCCGCCTGGCCGGGCTCGGTTCGTCGTGGGTGGACTCGTGGTGACCGATCCGCTGGCGTCGTGGTGGACGTGGCCGGTGCTCGTCGCACGCAAGATCGGCGATGGCCCGTACGGCCCCGCGCACGCCGCCCCGGTGGAGGTGCTCGGGAAGGTCACAGCGAAGCGGAAGAAGGTGCTGGCACTGGATGGTTCGGAGGTCATCTCCGAAGCCCGTGTCTCGATGCCCGCTGCCACGCCGCTGATTCCGCCCGGGTCGCTGGTGACCCTGCCGCCTGAGTTTGGGGGCCGGACTGCCGAGGTGTTGGCGGAGCAGCTGCACCACGACGGGGCTGGCCGAACCCCGAACTTCTACAGCGTCGACCTCACCTGAGGAGGTGTCGTGAGCCTCAACTTCAACATGGTCGCGATCCGGGCCGCCGCGCAACGCGGTCTCGACGACGCCGCCGAGGTCGTCAAACAGGAGTCGATCGAGCGGACGCCGAAGGAAACCGGCGAGCTGCGCAACGACTGTAAGACGGCCTCGGGTGACCTCGAAGCGGCCGTGTACTACGACCTTCCGTACGCGGCCCGCCAGCACGAGGAAGTGGGCTGGCATCACGAGCACGGTGAGGCGAAGTTCCTCGAGAACGCTGTGATCGCGAAGCGGCAGGAAGTCGGGCAGGTCATCGCCCAAGCCATCCGGGAGGCACTGTGACGACCGCGCGTGCACCCGACACCACCGCCGTAGAAGACGCGCTCGCGCAGCGCCTTCACTCCCTCGGGCTCGTGCGATACGAACCCACCGGCATATACGGCACCGGCACACTCCCCGCGGTGTTCTTCGGCGCGATGCCGGACACCCCGAACGACGCGATCGTCATCAACACCTACAACGACGACCGATCCCGCGACGACGACAACCCGGACTACTACCTGCAGATCCGGGGACGCCGCGCCGGCCGAGATCCTCGCGCCGTCGATCAGCTCATGGACGCCATCTACCGGGCGATCCACGACACCTCCCACCAGATGTGGGGGAGTGTCCGGGTCCTGCTCTGCCGCCGCGTCGTGCGTGCACCACGCGACCCCGACGCGAACGGGCGTTGGACCCGCCCTGATTCGTACTGCATCACTGCCAACCCGTCCTAGGAGGACGACCCCATGACTGCACCCACCCAGGCCCTCGCGTCGACCCTCGCACGCGACTGGATTCTCGAAGCCGAAACCGCTCCCGATGTTTGGACGCGTGTCCGCGGCCTCTCCTCGGTCGCCCCCATCTTCGAGGGCGCCGAGCAGGACGACTCTGACATCGACTCGGAGGGCTTCGCGTCCCAGATCGTCACCGGCCTCGCGTTCCGCATCGAAGGTGGCGGCAAGCGCAAGGGCGAGAACACGTCCGGATTCGTCGACGACCCGGGCCAGAACTTCCTGCGCCAGAAGGGCCGCAAGACTGGCTACGACAACGTCGTGACGGTCCGCATCTACCGGCGTGACGTGCTGCCCGACGCCTACGAAGCCGAGACCACGGTGAAGTGGACCGACTCGCCGGCGTCCGACCCGAACGCGCTGCAGGAGTTCAGCTTCACGCTGTCGGGCCGCGGCAAGCCCCGCGACATCGTCAAGCCGCTCGTTCCGTCCGGTGACCAGAACTTCACCGTCACGATCGGCGGAGCCACTGCGGGCACCTTCACCCTGACGTGGAACAGCAAGACCACCGCGCCGATCGCGTTCGATGCAACGTCCGCGGCGATCAAGTCGGCGCTGGCTGCGCTCGACGACGGCTATGTCGCCAGCGATTTCACGGTCACCGGATCGGCGGGTGGCCCGTTCGCCGTCACCGTCCCCGGCGGCGTGCTGACCGGTGACGGCTCCGGCCTGACCGGCGGAGCATTCGCCGTCGCCGCGGCCTGACCGCCCCATGACCACCCGCTGGGAGTAGAGCTGCGCTGCTCCCGGCGGGTGTTTCACCCAACGGAAGGAGTCCGGTGGAGGACCTCGCCACCTTCATGGACCCCGCGCTGCACCTGCCGATCGCCGGCCGCGACTACGCGATCCACTGCACTGCCTGGCAGGGGCTACGCGCGCACCACCTCATCGCCTCCCGCGCACGCCTGGACGACGCGCAGGAACGCGCCGAGATCCTCGCGATTCTCGGCGACACCTACCAGCAGATGGTCGACGACGGAATCGGCTGGCCCACCATCGCCCACGCCGGCCGCACCGCCATGTTGTGGTTCGGGCACTCCGAAGCCGCCGGGCAGGCCCACTGGGAGAGCGCAGGTGTGCCGGGAAATCCGATACCCCCATCCCCGAAGCAGGCAGGGATGGGGGAGAAGCTCCGCTCGATCTTTCAGCGCCCGGCACCTACGGACCGGATGATCCTGGCGGCGGCCCGTACGACCCCGTAACCGGGGTGCGCGAGTGGTACAACGACGAGCCTGACCGGCCGAAACCTGGCCAGGTCGCACGCACAATCGTCGACTGCCTACACCACTGGACCGACATCGAACTCGACCTGCAAGACAACGGAATCGACCTCGAATCCGGGGTCCTGCACACCCGCTCGTGGCGATGGCTGCGCCTGCGCATCACCACCCTCGCCGCAGATCCAACCTCCCGCCTGCACAAGGCGCTGACGAAAGGCGTGTAGTGGCGCTCAAGGACCTCACCGAAACCGGCTTCGACCCCGACCTCCACCTGCCGATCCGAGGCAAGCGCTACACCGTCCCGGCGCCGGACTACGAGGCAGCGAAGGTCATGCGGGAGATGGTGACGAAGGACGGGATGCCCCCGGTCGAACAGACCCAGCAGGCCATCGACGCCCTCGGGACTGCGTTCGGCGAGATGGTCGCCGACGGCCTGCCCTGGCCGATGATCCTGCACGCCGGCCGCACCGCGATCTTGTGGTTCGGGTTCTCCCCGGACTGGGGCGAAATCCACTGGGCCATGTCGCATCTGCCCCGACAAGCCGACCTCGAGAAGATCCTCGGCCCGCACGCCGAGCTGCTCAAGGCCAGAAAGCAACTGCGCAAGAAGGAGTAGCCCGTGGCACTCGACGTCGGCGAACTCGTAGCCCGCCTCACCCTCGACGACTCCCGCTTCGTCCAAGGCACCGAGCGGGCTCAGCAGCAGAGCCAGCGAGCCACCCAGCAGATCTCCAACGGCTTCGAGCGCATCAGCCAGGCAGCGGAGCGCGCCGGCCAAGCCGCCCAGGCCGTCGAGATCAACCGCAGGCTCGAGCAGCAGGCCCGCGACGCAGCGCAGCGTATTCAGGAGTTGGAGCGCAACGCGCAGCGCGCCGACCAGTCCGTTGACGACATCGTCATGAACACCCAGCTGCTGAACGACGCCCGCCGTGCCGCTCAGGAGATAGAGGAGATCCAGGCTGCCGCACGTCAGGCGGCAGGCGCGGTCGACACCATCGAGCTCGGCAACCGGCTACAGCAGGACTTGCAGGCTGCGCAGCAGGAACTCGAGGACCTGTACCAACAGGCGAGTCAGGGCGGAGGGCCGGCGGGCAGCCGGTCCGGCGGGAACTTCCTGTCCGGGTTCGTTGACGCGGTCGGCAATCTGGGTTCGAAGACCGGCCCGATCGGTGCATCCCTCCTCGGCGTCGCCGCGATCGGCCTCACCGCGGGTGCGGCGCTCGCCGCTGCGATCAAGGACGGCATGTCCGCCGAACTGAACCGGGACCTTTTCCAGGCGCAGACGGGCGTGACGGAAGCGCAGGCCCGGAAATTCGCCCAGGCCGCGGGCGAAGCGTATGCGGACACGTTCGGCGAGTCGCTTGAGGCGAACCTCGGCACCGCGAAGGCTGCACTCGGGAGTGGCCTGCTCGATCCGGGGGCGACGCAGCGCGATGCGGAGCAGATGATCCGCTCTCTCGACGGTGTCTCCAGGATCATCGGCGAGGAGATTCCGCGTGTCTCCCGATCGGCCGCGCAGGCCGTCAAGACCGGGTTCGCCGCCGACGTCAACGACGCATTCGACCTCATCGTCAAGGGCTCTCAGATGGGCCTGAACGTGTCCGAGGACTGGCTCGACACGATCGACGAGTACGGCACCCAGTTCCGGCAGCTCGGCCTCACCGGCGCCGAAGCGATGGGCCTGATGGGCCAGGCCGTGAAGGCCGGCGCCCGCGACACCGACACCGCGGCGGATGCGCTGAAGGAGTTCGCGATCCGCGCCCAGGACGGATCGAAGGCCAGCGCCGAAGGCTACGAACTCCTCGGATTGTCGGCAGAGGAGATGACTGCGAAGATCGCGGAGGGCGGCGAGTCTGCCCGTGACGGTCTCGAACTGGTGCTCACGAAGCTGCGCGAGATCGAAGACCCAGTCGAACGGAACGCGGCCGCCGTCGCACTGTTCGGCACCAAGGCCGAGGACCTCGGGCAGGCCATGTACGCCATGGACCTGACAACCGCTGTCCAGTCGATGAACGACTACGAAGGCGCCGCCAGACGCGCCATCGACGTCATGAACGGCAACTCGGCAACCTCAGTCGAGGGCGCAACCCGGGCTGTCAGCATGGCGGCAGATGGACTGAAAGCAGCCCTGGCTGAAGCCTTCGGGCCCCACATCCAGAAGTTCGCAGACACCATCAGCAACAACCGGGCCGGCGTCATCCAGTTCTTCATCGACACCGGCAACAAGGCGTTCGACGGAGCTGAAGCGATCCTGCAGTTCGTAGCGAACGGCATGCGCGGATTCGGCGAATTCGCCAAGTCTGGGTCCGACATGGCGGCGTCCATGCTCGACACGTTCTCCGTGATCGTTGCCGGACTGGATGGCCTGCTCGGGCCGCTCGGTGACCTCATCCCCGGCATGCCCGACTTCGGCGATGTCGCGAAGGATCTACAGAGCTTCGCCGACAAGGCCCGCGATGGCGGTGTGGCGATCCAGAACGGCATGAACGCTGGGGCTGACGGCATCGAGAACCGCCTGATCCCCGCGGTCGGCGCCGCCCAGGACCGGTTCAACGATTTCGCTGGCGACCTCAAGCTGTCGGCTGCATTCAACGACGAGATCCAGAAGGTCAACGACGCGATCTCCGAAGTCGGAATCGCCATAGACGGATCGACCGTCAAGATCGAGAACTTCAATGGGACTCTCGACAAATCGATTCCGACGCAGGCGCGCCTCGATCAGCAGTTGGCCGGCCTCAAGGATCGGTTCGAGACACAGACCCGTACTGGTCTCGAGGCGGGTGCCACGATCGAGGAGCTGACCGGGCAGTACGCCGCAAACCGTGGCGAGCTGATTCAGCAAGCGATGCAGATGGGTCTGACAAATCGGCAGGCTCTCGAGCTGATCAACAGCTACGGGCTCGTGCCGAACCTCGTTCAGACGCAGATCCGGCAGCCGGGCATGCCCGAAGCGCACTCAGCGCTCGATGTCCTCCAGGGCAAGATCGAGGAAACGCCCGACGAGAAAGTCATCCTCACCGAAGCGTTGACCCAGGACGCGATCGACGAGCTGAAGCATCTCGGGATCACGGTCAAGGAACTCCCCGACGGGACCGTCGAGGTAGTTGCCGAGACGGACGAGGCCGACCTGACGATGCGGCAGTGGCTTGCCCAGCAGCGCTTCGCTGACGTCCAAGTGCGTGTGCACTACCAGAACCTCCAGGCGCAGAACGATGCGATCGTGTCATCGGCGGCCGCAGCCGCTCAGCGCCAGGCGGAGACTGGGCAATACCAGCGGGTCCACTACGCCGACGGCGGTGTCCGCACGCGTGCCAATGGCATGCTCGACACCGCGCACATCGCTAACGGCCAGGGAAACGGCATCCTCGCCCGCACCCCATTCGGACCGGTCCGATACGCGGAGGGTGAGACCGGGTGGGAGGCGTACATCCCTGGCGCTCTGTCGAAGCGGCCACGCTCCGAACGCATCCTGCAGGAGGTCGCCAAACGCTTCGGGTTCGGGCTTATCCGCACGGTGCGCAGCGAGGCCGGGAAGATCTTCAAGGGCGACCCGAAGTCTCTCGACGCCCAGTCCGATCCGACCGGGTGGCGGGCGCTGCTCGGCGGTGACTACTCAGGTCGCACCGCCTCGCTCCTCGGCATCCAGGAGGATCACCCGCTCGTCGACGTCATCCTCAGCGCGCGCAAGGCCATCGCCGAGGGCGACTACGACGGCGCCCTCGCGAACTACGGCATCCACGAGGACAGCCCGATCACGGATCTGCTCCTGCGGCTGAATGAGGGGCTGTTCCCGAAGATGGCCGACGGCGGGATCGTCGGGCCGTCCGGATTCGACGCTCAGGCGGCGATCGACCGCGCGAAGTCGAAGGCCGGCCGCCCGTACGGGTACGCCACCCTCGACGACTGCTCCGGGCACCTGTCTGACGTGTTCAACGCTGGCACCGGGCAGTCTGTTCGGTTCACGACTGCCTCGGACTTCGCGTCGATGGGCTGGGTTCCCGGCTACGACCCGAATGGATTCTCGATCGGCACCAATGGCGGTGTGGAGATCGACGGCCACATGGCGGGCACTCTGTACGGCGTCAACATCGAGTCCGACGGCAGCAACGGTGTGCAATACGGCGGTGGCGCGGACGGGGCTCTCGACTTCCCGCAGGTGTGGCATTGGCCCGGCGCCACGATGGGCGACGACCCGTCGACCGAGCGTCGCGGCATGACCGGCGAGGACTCGTCGGCGGGGCGCGCTGTCGGCGTCACTGACTCGGGTGCGGTGATGTCCACCGATGGGCAGCGGGTGTTCGTCACGAACTGGCCCGACACCCTCGGCGGCAGCAGCAAGGCCGAGGAGAAGCCTGCCGACGAGCGCAAGCCGATCCTGACCGCCGGACTCAAGGTGTTCGAGAACGGTGGGCTGCGGGCCCCTCAGAACGCGTTCATCGCCGGCGACGGCGCCGAGCTCGTGCACTTCGCCGAGAAGGGCACCGGCGGCGAGGGATACATCCCGCTCGCACCGTCGAAACGCCCCCGGTCGGTGGCGATCACCCGCGAGATCGCCAACCGCTTCGGGTTCGAGCTGGTGCCAATGGCCGACGGTGGCCTCACCGGCTTCGGTGGATACGGCGGCCGCAGCCCCGCGTCGTTCGACGTGCCACTCACCCCGGACGGCTGGGCCGGAATGTCCGCGAACAAACGCCGGGCCACGATGTACAACCTCGCCGCCCTCGGGATCGGCGGAGCGTTCGCGCTCGCATCCGGGTTCGACGCAGACGGCCGCTTCACCGGACAGTTCGACACCGGCGCCAACTCGCATCCGGCGCTGGAGAAGGGCTTCCAGATGCTCGTCGAGAAGCTCGAGGAAATCCGGGCCGTTGCCGCCAACCCGGACCCCGTGGACGTGCAGGTCGACGTGGACCGCGGCGCCGGGACCGCCAACCTCTCGATCATGAAGGCAGGGATGTAGATGGCGAGGCGGTACGTCCTCGAATGCGAAAACGGGCAGGTGTGGGACTTCACGTCCTCCACCTGCCCGCTCTCGTTGCGCACCGATCCGACCGGCCTCGAAGGCGCGGAGTTCGCGTTCGACGACCAGAAGAACGTCGACCAGGCCGGCGTCACGTGGCGGGCGCGCATGGACGAGCCGAACCTGATCGGCCTGGACGTGAAGATCGCCGTACGCGACCCGGCGGCCCGGGTACGGACGGCGCAGCAGTGGCGGCATTCCCTGGGCCGCGGCAAGCAGATCCACCGGTTCTGGACGATCACCGACGAGGCCGGTCGCCGTTTCCAGGATGTGCGCCTGGCGTCGAAGCTCGGGCCGCTGAACTACACGCTGCTCCGCAATGCCGGGATCGTGTTGTCCGACCCGGTGATGTTGCGCTCGGACGAATCGTGGTGGCGGCGAGTCCCGGTCGTGAAGACCTTCACCCCGGCCGACTTCGCGACCGCCGCGGTGCGCACCCACTCCGACGAGCCGGTATGGCCGCACCTGCGGATCACCGGCCCGATCACTCTCCCCACGATCGGCTGGATGGGGGAGTCTGTGCCGCTGCCGACGATCGCCTCCGGGGACTACCTCGACATCGAGACCGACCCGGACTGGTTCCAGATCAACGACAGCACCGGCGCCGACCGGTCGTGGGTCGGCCGCCGCTGGTACAAGCAGATCCCCGCCGGCCGACTCACCGTGCCGATCGCCATCACCGGCACCGGCACTACCTCAGCAACGAAGGTGGAACTCACCGTGCCCCAGCTGCACTGGACGGCCCTGTGACGGCCGCGTACACGCCCGGCTATCCCCGCCCCACCCGCGACGACGTCACCGGATTCGACATCGAGATCGGCCAGCCGGACGCCCTGTCGTGGAGGCCGCTCGGTGGGTACATGACCGCCGAATTCGAATGGCACTGGTACCTGCCCACTTCGGCGGTGATCCAGATCAAGCCGGATCATCCGATGGCCGCGTACCTGGTGAACTGCCGGCGCCGCGTCATCCACGTGCGCACGTACCGGAACGGTATCCCGTGGGATGGCCGGATCATGCGCGCGAACATCAAGGGCAAGCCCGGGCGTGAGGTCATCACCCTCTACTGCATCAGCAACCTGATGTGGCTCCTCCGGGCGCTGTGCTGGGTCAACAACATCACGCCGCCAGAGTTTCAGCTCTCGTTGACCGGCAAGCAGAACGTCAAGTGGGGTCCGTTCGACCTGGTGTCGAAGCTGTATGTCGCCGAGGTGATGACACGGCTCCGGAAGCCGGTCTATGCGAAACTGCCAGTGCGTTACACAGTTCCGGAGCTGCCGGACCTCGACGACATCGACACGCTCGACGACCTGCTCGACATCGTCGCCGATGCTCTCGATGACCTGTGCGTCCTGCAGGCCAGGTTCACGCAACTCGACGAGCTGTTCAAGCAGACCGTCGAGACGCAAGAGGTCGGGCTTTCCTGCCACCTGTGGACGCCGCTGGACGGGCCATCGCCGCACGTGTTCAACACGACGTCGTTGTCGCAGCTCCAGTCGGTGTTCGACTACACGTCGGACAACTTCCTGAACTTCACCAACCCGGGAAACATCCTGGGGCTGGCGAATCCGGACGACTGGGGAAAGATGACCCGCTCCGGGTACGTCTTCGACACCCACGTCAAGCGGGACATGCGCAAGATCCAGTTCCGGCTGGACTCCACCCAGGTCGAGTACTACGAGCGGGACGTCGAGCACGCCGACGCACACAAGATCGCGGTCGGTGGCAAGGCCCCGGAAATCATGAACCAGGCCATCGAGTGGGGCGCCAACTTCGCACTTCAGCTCATCCTCAACGCCCTGTTCCCCGGCCTGAACCTCGGCACGATCCTCGTCGGCGACCTCTTCGACAACGTGTTCTTCGCCTACCAGCAGTTCTGGGACCCGGACCTCGAGGACGACCTCGGGGAGCACGGGTTCGGTGAGGTGTTCGGCGACAACACCGCCGCGTGGTCGCTCGACAGCTTCGCGGTCGGGCAGGCCGAGCTCAAGAAGCACTCCGGATCCGACGCAGTGAAGATCCAGCTCTCGTCCGGTGCTGCGGGCCGCGGCTACTGCATGGGCGTCGACGACGGTACCGGCCGCCGGTACCGGGTCGGGGACATCGTGACCCTGTGGGATCGCGGCGTCGAGATCGAGCAGTGGATTTCCGCGGTGAAGATCACCGACCGCGGTGACGGCCGGATGGTCGAGACCGTCACGTTGGGCGAGGACAAGGCCCTGAAGGACGGCTGGGAGCGCGTGATCGCGCATCTGCAGAACTTCGCAGGTACCGCCCGCGGTATCGCAAACAGCGTCTAGGAGGACGCCATGTCATTCCGAAAAGCCTACGGCAACACCCATTCCGAAAACGGGTGGCGGATGTGCAACCGCGACGAGTGCGTCGTGGCGAACCCGCTGCCGTACACCAACACCGCACCGATCCGAGCCGGTGACGCCGCGACGATCCTCAACGCGTGGATCATCTGGTACCACCGCAACGTCGAACCGCTGACGTCCCCGGTGTGGGGCTGGTCCAACGAGAACGCGGTCGGCAACTCGAACCACCTGTCCGGCACCGCGGTCGACATCAACGCCCCGAAGTACCCGTGGGGTCTGCGGTCGATGCCGGCCGCTCGCATCGCGAAGGTGCGCGAAGGTCTGCGCCTGTTCGAAGGCTCTGTGTTCTGGGGTGCCGACTGGGGCCGTGCGGATGAGATGCACTACCAGATCGGCTGGCGTGAGGGCGATCCCCGTGTTGCCGTGTTCGCTGCCAAGCTGAACGGCGGGCACCTCGGGATCTACACCCCGGGCCCGGCCGCGCCCGCACCGGCGCCCGCGCCGACAGCGTCGCGGCCGACGATCTCCCGCGGCTCCACCGGCGACCACGTGCGCTACCTGCAGACGCTGCTCAATCGCGCGTACCCGCTGTATTCGCGGCTGGTCGTCGACAGTGACTTCGGCCCCGCAACCGAGAGCGTTGTGCGGGAATTTCAGCGACGCGCAGGCCTGGTCGTCGACGGTGTTGTCGGCCCGGCCACCTGGCGTCGGCTTGGTGTCTCGTGACACGGCTCGCCATCGTGGCCGCCGTCGTTCTGTCCCTCACCCGTTGGGGCCGGTTGCATGCGCGGATTCTGCGCGCTGACCGGTCCGAGCGCTACCCCTCGTAGGAGGCACCCATGTCGGACGGAAACGTCATCGACATCATCACCAGGCAGGTCGTCGAGAAGGTCGCCGCCGAGGTCGACGCCCGGATCGATGCGGGCGTGAAGATCGTCACCGACGAAGCGCACCGCCGGATCGACGGATACCTCGCCGAACTGCCGCGGCCGGTCGAGGCGGAGCTGGTCGCGCAGGAGCCCGCACCCGCCAAGGTGGACGCCCGGAATCGGGCCTGGCGCACCACCGTCCAGGGTGCGGTCGCCACCGTGCTGGTCGCGGTGCTGCTCGCGCTCGCCGAACTGCTCGGCACCGGCACTCTCGACCTCACCACCGGCGGCGCATGGAAGGCCATCGCGGGAACTGCTGGCGGCGCTGCCCTCATGGCGGTTCTTGCGTACATCCAGCGGCTCGTCAGCCCGCCGAGGGACCGCTGATGGGGGAGTGGCTGCTTGCGTTGTTCTCGCCTGAGCGGATCCAGGCGTTGGGCATCGCGGCGACAAGCCTGTTGACGGCATGGATGACTCGGCAGGCGGCAGTCATCAAGCGGCTCCAAGCCGAGGTCGCCGAACTCAAAGCAGGACGCGCAGAGGACCAGCGGAAGTTCCGACGGGCGATCTGGCTTATCCGCGACTTGCTGTCGTACGCGACCGCTCTCGAACTGCTGATGGAGCGGCACATCCCGCATGTGACACCACCGCAGCGCCCCGAGATCCCCGCCGAGCTACTCGAGGAGGTGTGACGTGGAAAAGCTCCCACGCAAACGCCCCTCCGGTCACACGGATCCGATGGCGCTGATCGCTCAACACCTGCCAGGGCTCGTAGTCGACCGGATCAATCTGTTCATCCACGATCTCTTGGATCAGATGGACGGCGCAACCGGCGGCATATTCAATCTCGACGACCTCGCCGATCGTCTGTACGGCACCGAGCGTGGCCTGCAGACGAACGTGCCGCGACTCGACAACAGGATTGACCAGATCGTCCTGGAGAACATGCAGGCCCAACTCGCCACCTACAGCTCAACGGACTGGTGGTACAAGCCCACAGACGCGAAGTTCATCAGGGTTGTAGTGATCGGCGGGGCATCCGGTGGAGGTCGCGGCAACAACGGCGGAAACGGCGGATACGGCCGCGGCGGACTGGGCGGCTACTCGGGCGGCTGGGCGATTTGGGAATTCGACGCGGCAGACGTACCAGCGTCGGT
>Ga0180218_1000217_pt1 | contig 76715 bp, 70 predicted proteins | sample eDN3rd37CKraftBY_FD_151334 | JGI IMG/M metagenome (GOLD analysis project Ga0180218, IMG submission 151334) | Enriched backyard soil microbial communities from Emeryville, California, USA - eDNA 3rd pass 37_C Kraft BY (version 2) (version 2) | ecosystem: Environmental > Terrestrial > Soil >... | reverse complement strand
GGACCTCGGCGCCCAGCTTCTTGAGCTGATCAGCCAGCGCCTTGGCGCGGCCACCCCCGGAGTGGATGACCACCAGCACGGTCCCGGGCGGCAGATCGGCAGCCGCCGACGCGATGAGGGCGACGGCATCCTTGCCCGCCTCTGCGGCGGCCTCGAGCACGACCAGACGCTCCTCGGCGAACAGCGACGGGCTGAGCAGTTCGGCGAGCTCACTGGTGCTCACCTCACCCGCGCGCAGGCGGTCCACCGGCACGTCGTCGGACCCGGCGCGCTTGCGGATGTCGCGCAGGATGGCGCCCACAGCGCGCTCCACCAACAGTTCCTCGTCGCCAAGCACCAAGTGCAGCCCGTCGGTCACGCCCATGATGGTGTCATGTCGGCCCGACAGCGCCGACAACCTGGCCCGCCACCGTCCAGGCCAACATCACGACGGCCGCGCCCGCGACCGCCCGGCGTACCCAGCGGCTGCGCCACAGCACCGTCAGCGTGATGCCCGAGATCGCGACGAGCAGTACGCCGGCCCATCCGGACGGCGTCGGAACCGTCGCCCCGGGCATCCCCGACGCCCACCGCGCAACCGACAACAACCACCACACCTCGGGACCGGTGAATCGGATCAGCAGGCCCGCGCCGGCCGGCCACACCGCCGCCAGGGCCGCGGCCGCGGTCCCCAGCACGGTGATCGGTGGAATCACTCCCACCACCGCCAGATTGGCCGCGACGGCCACGACACTGAAGCGCCCGGAGATCCCCGCGACGAGCGGTGCGGTGACCAACTGCGCCGCGGCCGCGACGCTGACGGCCGCGGCCAGTGTGCTGGGCCAGCCGCGGGCCTCCAGGCGGCGCGCCCACACCGGTGCGATGACGACGATGGCTGCCGTGGCGCACACCGACAACGCGAAGCCGACGTCGACAGCGAGTTCGGGGGCGGCGGCCATCAGCACCAGCACACTGGCGGCCAGCGCCGGAATGGCCTGGCGCCGCCGGTGCGTCACGATCGCGAGCAGCGTCACCGCACCCATGACCGCGGAGCGGAGCACGCTGGCCGACGGCTGTACCACGATGACGAACGCGACAAGGCCCACCAGGGCCAGGCCGACCGCGATGCGCGGACCCACCAACGCCGCGGACAGCAACAGGGCTCCGCACACGATGGTCACGTTGGCGCCGGACACCGCGGTCAGATGGGTCAAACCGCTCGAGCGGAACTCGGCCGTGGTCTGGGTGCTGACCGTGCTGGTGTCCCCGAGGACCAGGCCCGGCAGGATCGCGGCCTGATCGGCGGGCAGGACCAGACGAGCCGTCTCGGCGAACGACGTCCGGATGCGTTGTGCGCCACGCTGAATTGCCGGTGCCTCACCGATCGTCGGATCACCGCGCGCCGAGAGGGCCGCGACCGTCAGATCGGCCCTGGTCGGCCGCGACAGCGTGGCGCGGAACCCGACCGGGCTGCCGGGTGTGAGTGCACCGAAACGGCTCGACGCGAACACCATCACGCGTCCGGAGACCGGGGCGCCGTCGAGTTCGGTGAGTGCGGCCCGGAACATCAGGCGGTTGCCGCGGGTCGGCCGTGGCACCTCGCTGACGACCACGCGGACAGTCGCGGCCCCGCCGTAGCGGTCGACGACAGGGTGTTCACGAACCTGGTTCACGCGCAATCCGATCGCGACCGCGAAACCCACACCTGTCACCGCGACGGCGATCACCACGGCGCCGGTACGCGCCGGGCCGGCCCACCGGGTGACCGCGGCAGCGAGCAGTGTCACCACGATCACCACGAGCACCGATCCGGCGATGTACCAGACGATCCCGGCCGCGGTCACCAACCATGCGGTCAGCGCAGCGGGTACCAGGCGCAGGTCGAGGAGTTCGGGTTCGTCGGTCATACCCGGACCAGACCACGCAGCTTCTCCAGCCGGGCCGGGCCGATACCGTCGACCTCACCCAGTTGGTCGACACTGGCGAACTGCCCGTTGGCATTTCGCCATGACACGATGGCCTCCGCGGTCACCGGCCCGACGCCGGGCAGCGCGTCGAGTTGTTCGACGGTTGCGGTGTTGAGGTCGAGCGGGCCGGACGCAGTCTGCCCGCCACCACCGGCAGCGGGCTCGGCGGCACCGGTCGCCTCCGCGGTGGAGACCGAACTGCCCATGGTGGTCGGCTGACCCGCCGGCGCGGCGATCCCGACAACGATCTGTTCTCCGTCGGCGACGCGCCGCGCCATGTTGAGCCCGATCAGATCGGCACCGTCGAGCGCACCACCCGCGGCGGTGAGCGCGTCGGCGATCCGGGCTCCCGATGACAAAGTCACCAGGCCGGGCTTGTGCACCAGGCCGACGACACTGACCACCACCGGCCCGGCCGCCGCCTCCGGCGTGGGGGCCGATGACGAAACCATCTGCACCGGAGGAAGGTTCGCTGACATTACGGGTGCAGGGCGGTCGCGCAGCACGACGAACACCGTGATGAGCACCGCCAACACTCCCAGCGTGGCGAGTGCGAGAACTCCGACGCGGCCGGGATCGGCCCGGATCACGTTCAGCCACGCGGGTTGCTGCCCCTCCGTGGTGTCGGGCAGCCACTTCGACAGCGCGGTATCCGGCGCGACGCCGGATTCGGAGTCCTCGGTGTCACCGGCATCGGCAGCGTCGATGGTGTCGGTGGTGGCGTCGGTGTCAGACCCGAGTCTGCGGCGTAGCCGCTGCACGGGCAGTTCGGTACCCATGCCCGCGACGGTAGGCCCGGCACCGGACCGGGCCAGGCCGCCGCAGGCGCCCCGGTGGGCCGCCTGTGGATGAAATCGGATCTGGGGACAACCTGGTGTCGGTCAGGCGGCGTGCTTGCCGGACTTGTGCTTTTTCTCCGACGACTTCTCGGTCGACTTCTTCTCCGACTTCTTCTCGTTCGATGACTTCTCGGTCGACTTGCCCGAATCACCCGCATCGGAGCCCTTGCCCGACAACGACTTTTGCTGCTTCTGGGTCTTCGCCGGCGATCCGGTCAACGACTTCATAGCGCGTCCGATATCGGAAGCCGCCTTGCGGATCGGGCGCGGCTTGGTCACCGACGGGGTGGACTTGCCCGCTGAATCCGGTTCGGTCACCGAAGCGGGTTGTGCCGTCGTGGCCTTGGTGGTCACGTCGGGGTCGTCCTTGGTCGCGTCGGTTACCTTCGAATCGGTGTCAAGACCCGGCTTGTCGGCCTTCGCTGTTGTCAGGGCCGCGACCGCCGGTGCGGCTTCGTCGAACCGGCGGTCGGCGGGGCCACCGGCCGCGTCGTGGATGTTGGTGGCCGCGGTGTGCAGCGAATCGGTGACGATCTTCGACGCGGTCTGCAGCACGTCGCCGGCCTGCTCGGCGGCCGCTGACAACGCCCGCGCCGGGTCACCGGAACGTGCGAGTTCCTGCGCGGCGGCGTCGACGGTCTGCGGGACACCGAGCAGCACCAGTTCACCGGCCTGGAACGCAACCGCGGCGAACACCTTGATGGCCTCGACCGCGACGACCTCGGGCAGTGTGCGTGCGCCGGTCTCGGTCGGCACCGGCACACCCGGCCCGGGCAGCGGTTGGTTGAGGCCGTCGAGAATGGTTTGGCGGGCGGTGTCGATGGCGTCGGGCAGGGTGGCCGGGTCAGCCAGCGCCGCACCGATGCGCAGCAACTGCACCACCGAGATCTCCAGGTTGTTGAACGCCTTGGGGACGACGCGGTCGACGTCGTTGAGAATGATGCCCTCGGCCGCGTCGTTCAGCGGGCCCGTCACCGAGGCGGCGGCCGCCCCGATCGCGCGGGTCAGCGATCCGTTGGTGCCCAGTGAGTCGAGGAACGCGAGCGGCGACAGCGCCGTTCCGACCGGAACCGAGACCAGCCCCTGCACGATGAACGGGCAGATCACGCTGCAGTACTGCGCCTGGTTCTGCAGGAACGCCAGCGGAAGCGCCCCGAGCGCGGGGCTCGCCGTCAGCTCGACCGGCGCGCTGACCACGCGCGGCAGGTGCAGGTCGGGCGGCGGTGCCACGACCGGTGCGACGAGGGCCGCGCCGACGCTTGCGGCAGCGATCGTGGACAGGACTGCGGAGTGTGCACGCGCATACAATTCGGGCCCCCAGAAGTGATCGGAAATCCTGACCTATAGACACGCGCCCCGGCCGCGAAAAGTTCAGAACACCGGCTCACGCGAAGTACTGGCCCCTTCACGCCGCTAAACCACTCGCGGCACCGGACCGCCGTTCCTCGCGGACTCGTGCGGCGTGACGCGGTCCAGGAACCGCAGCAACTCCACCGGGAACGGCACCACCACCGTCGAGTTCTTCTCGGCCGCGACCTCCACCACCGTCTCCAGGAACCGCAACTGCAGGGCCGCGGGCTCGTTACCCATCACATCGGCTGCGGCAGCGAGCTTTTCGGAGGCCTGCAACTCACCGTCGGCGGTGATCACGCGCGCGCGCCGTTCCCGCTCGGCCTCGGCCTGTTTCGCTATCGACCGCTTCATCGAATCCGGCAGCACCACGTCCTTGATCTCGACGCGGTCGATGTGGATGCCCCAACCCACGGCCGGATTGTCGATCAGCAGTTCCAGGCCCTGGTTGAGCCGCTCACGGTTCGACAGCAGGTCATCGAGGTTGCTCTTGCCGATGATCGACCGCAGTGACGTCTGCGCCACCTGCCCGACGGCCGACATGTAGTCCTGCACGTCCACGACGGCACGCACCGGGTCGATGACCTTGAAGTAGATGACGGCGTCGACGCGCACCGTGACGTTGTCGCGGGTGATGCCGTCCTGTGCAGGGATCGGCATCGTCACGATCTGCATGTTGACCTTCTGCAACCGGTCGGCGATCGGGATCAGCATGGTCAGGCCCGGTTGCCGGATGCTTTTGGTCACACGGCCGAACCGGAAGACCACGCCTCTCTCATACTGTCTCACCACCCGGATGTTGCGGATGGCCAGCCAGGCCAGCGTCACCGCGGCGGCTGCCGATATCCCGAGCGAATAGAGCATGTCCATGATTCGCCTCGATCCATGGATTCCGGGTCCTGGCGCGTTGAGCGCCATGATTCGATTGTGCGCTCGGGCGCGGTGGCCCCGCAGGCGATCGGGCCCGGACCGGTCAGCTTTCGGGATCGACCGACAGGGCCACACCGACCGCACCGCCGCCGACGTGCACGGCCAGCACGGGGCCCATGTCGGCCACCTCCAGCGACCGCAGCGCGGGCAGCCGCTCGGTGAGCTGTTTGCCGATCTCTTCGGCGGCGTCGGGATTGTCGACGTGATGCACCACCACGTCGACGGGCCGGTCCCCGGCCTCTTCGAGCACCTGCTCGACGAGCGCGGCGTGCGCCTTGGATGCGGTGCGGATGCGCTGCGAGAGCACCAGGCGTCCGTCGATGTCCAACTGCAGCAACGGTTTCAGCGCCAGCGCGGTGCCCAGCCACGATGCCGCGGTGCCGATGCGACCGCTGCGCCGCAGGTTGTCCAGTCGGTGCACCACGATGAACGCGTGGGTGCGCTGCGCGGCGGCGCGTGCCGCCGCCTCGACGTCGTCCAGCGACGCCCCCGCGCCGGCCGCCCGCGCCGCGGCCAGCGCCGCGAACCCGACACCCATCGCCGCCGACCGCGAGTTGACGACGCGTACCGCGTGGCTGAACTCGCGCGCAGCCGAGGCCGCCGAGCTGTAGGTGCTCGACAGTGCGGCCGAGATATGTACTGCGACAACGCCGTCGCCACCACTGTCGGCGAGCGCACGACGGTAGACGTCGGCGATCTCGGTGGGTGTCGCGCCCGACGTGGTGACCTTGGGGCGGTCATGGATGTCGGACGGTACGGCGTCGACACCGTCGCGCAGATCGTTGTCGCCGTCGAGGATGTGCAGCGGCACCTGCCGGATGCCCCACCGTTCACACAACTGGCGACTCAGCCGTGACGACGAGTCGGTAACGACCACCACCGCCATGTCAGGTTGCGGAATCCCGTTGTGTCACACCCGCTTCGGCAAGGCCTTTGAGCATCAGCTCGGCGACGGCGCGGTGCGCCTCGAAGCTCCAGTGGATACCGTCGGGATTGCCGCGGCCCCCGAACACCTCGTCGGCGACGGCAGCCTTGAGATCCACCAGCGGTACGTTGTGCTCCTCGGCCCACGCCGTGATGGCCCGCACCGTCGGCTCACGCCCGTGGTGCGCCCTGCCGTAGGTCTCGGCGATGTGCACCGACGGCAGCGAGGCCACCACGGGGATGCCCGGACGGTTGAAATCGATGGCGTTGCGGGTCATTTCGAGGTACTCGACGGTCACATGCGGCGGCAGGGCCGACCGGGCGATCGGCGACAGCCGCGGCTGTACCCAGCCGTAGCCGTCGCGCACCCAGCGCCGCAACCACGGTGGCCGGACGTACCGGATCATCTCCCGCAGTGCCGTGGGCAGCGGCGAGGGCAGCGAATCCATGCCGCTCGTCGCGAAGACCACCGCACCCGCCCGGGGCAGCGCGGCCCACGACCGCGGATCCTGGGTGGCCGCCCACCACACATCGCGGCAGGTCCAGCCGATGCGCCCGATCAGTTCGACGTCCCAGCCCAGTTGCTCGCCGACGATGTTGGGCCAGATCCGTGGATCATCGGCGGGCAGCCCGCCCGTGGGCCCGAAGTACGACAGCGAGTCGGCGAAGACCAGCAGCACCGGCCTGTGGCCAGTGGACTCCGAGGATGTCTCAGAGGACATCGTTGGCCACCTGCGCCGAGGCGTTCCACACGTCGAGTCGCCAGCGGATGTCCGCGAACTCCGCGTCGTCGGCCGAATGCCCGGACAGCTGCACCCAGCTGGCGTTACCCATGCCGCCCAGCACCGGCCAGTTGTCGACCGGCAGGCCGAGCAGCTCGGCGGTCAGTGCCGCGATCAGCCCACCGTGGGCCACCAGCACCACGGGGCGTTCGGCACCGGCCCCCGGGCGGTCCAGGCCCCATTCGGACTGTTGCGCAACGAGTTCGACGACCAGCGGCAGGCTGCGCTCGGCGACGTCCACGCGGCTCTCACCGCCGTGCGGCGCCCACCGGGCGTCGTCGCGCCAGGCCAGCCGGGCACCCGGGGCCGCGGCGTCGACCTCGAGATGGGTCAGCCCCTGCCAGTCCCCCAGATGCGTCTCGCGCAGGCGCTTGTCGACCGCCACCGCCACGCCCGCACGGGTGCCGAGGGTCTCGGCCGTGTCCAGCGCCCGCCGCAGATCCGACGAGACGATCAGCAGCGGCTGCCGTTTGGCCAGCACCTCGGCCGCCGCGGCGGCCTGATCGCGGCCGAGGTCGGACAGGTCGGTGTCGAGCTGGCCCTGCATCCGGCTGCCCGCGTTGTACTCGGTCTGGCCGTGACGCAACATCACCAGCCGACGGATCCTCATCAGTGCTGCCTCATTCCTGCGCCTCCGCGCCATCCTCTGAGGCCTCGCCGCGGTGGTCCAGGTCGACGGGCACCTGCGGGCAGTCCTTCCACAGCCGGTCGAGCGCATAGAAGTTGCGCTCGTCCTGATGCTGGATGTGGACCACGACGTCGATGTAGTCGAGCAGCGTCCAACGGCCCTCGCGGGTCCCTTCGCGCCGGGCCGGTTTGTATCCGGCGAGCCGCATCTTCTCCTCGACCTCGTCGACGATCGCGTTCACCTGACGCTCGTTGGACGCAGAGGCGATCACGAAGCAGTCGGTGATCACCAACTGTCCGGACACGTCGATGACCACCACGTCGTCGGCCAGCTTCGACGCGGCCGCCTGGGCCGCCACCGTCGCCATCTGGACGGCCTCGTCCGTCGCGGTCATCGCACTGCCTCCTCGTCTTTCACGTCGCCGTCCTTCGCTTCGCCGTTGTTCGGTTTGCGGGTGTACAGACCGCGCTTCGCCACGTACTGCACCACACCGTCGGGCACCAGGTACCAGATGGGTCGCTGTTCCTCGGCGCGCTTGCGGCAATCGCTCGACGAGATCGCCAGCGCCGGCACCTCCACCAGCGACAACGCATCGGGCGGCAGTTCGCGCATCGCGTCCAGGATGTGCTTGCCGTCCAGTTCGTAGCCGGGCCTGCTCACGCCGACGAACTTGGCCATGGAGAACATGTCCTCCCAGTTCTGCCAGGACAGGATGGACCCGAGCGCGTCGGCGCCGGTGATGAAATACAGGTCGGCGTCGGTGTTGAGGTCACGCAGATCGCGCAGCGTGTCCTTGGTGTAGGTGGGGCCGCCGCGGTCGATGTCGACCCGGCTGACCGAGAACCTGGGGTTGGACGCGGTCGCGATGACGGTCATGAGGTACCGGTCCTCGGCCGCGCTGACCCTGCGGTGGTGCTTCTGCCACGGTTCGCCGGTGGGCACGAACACGACCTCGTCGAGGTCGAACAGGTCGGCGACCTCGCTGGCCGCGACCAAGTGCCCGTTGTGGATGGGGTCGAACGTCCCACCCATCACGCCCAGCCTGCGCCGTGTTGCCACGAATAGCGAGCTTACGGCAGCGTCGGGCACCACCTGCACCCGTACAAATCCGCCCGGGTCAGACCGGCAGCAGCCCGTCGATCACCGCGGCGAGCTGCTTGGCGGAGCGGCACTCGTGCATGGGGATGATGTCCTGGTACTTCGGCACCGCGGAGTCGCCGCTGCCCCACAGGTGCCTGGGCTCGGGATTGAGCCAGTGTGCGTGACGGCTGGCCGCGACCATGTGCGCGAGCAACTCGGCCTCGGGGTTGCGGTAATTGTTGCGGCCGTCGCCGAGCACCAGCAACGAGCTGCGCGGCGACAGTGCGTTGGGGTACTTGTCCAGGAACGACACGAACGCGTGCCCGTAGTCGGAGTGCCCGTCGCGTGTGTAGACGCCGGCCTCGCGGGTGATGCGCTGCACGGCCACCGCCAGATCCGCCTCGGGGCCGAACAGGTCGGTGACCTCGTCGGTGGTGTCGATGAAGGCGAACACGCGCACGCGGGAGAACTGCTGGCGCAGCGCCGAGACGAGCATGAGGGTGAAGTGGCTGAAACCGGCCACCGACCCGGACACGTCGCACAGCACGGCCAGCTCGGGCCGCGCCGGGTGCGGCTTCTTGAGCACGACGTCGATGGGCACCCCGCCCGTGGACATGGACTTGCGCAGCGTCTTGCGCAGGTCGATCTCGCCCGCGCGGGCCCGCCGCCTGCGCGCCGCGAGCCGCGTGGCCAGCGTGCGGGCCAGCGGCTGCACGGTCTTGCGCATCTGGCGCAGTTGTTCACCCGAGGCCCGCAGGAACTCGACGTTCTCCGACAGCTGCGGCACGCCGTACATCTGCACGTGCCCGCGGCCCAGCTGTTCGGCGGTGCGGCGTTTGGTCTCGTTCTCGACCATCTTGCGCAGCTGCGCGATGCGCTGCGCGGCCAGCGCCTTGGCGATCTCCTCCTGTGTGGGCGTCGGCTCGTCGCCGTAGGGCGCGAGCAGACCCGCCAGCAGCCGGCCCTCCAGATCGTCGAGGCTCATGGCCTTGAGCGCCTGGTACGACGAGTACGACGGTCCGCGGCTGGAGGTGTAGCGGCCGTAGGCCTCCACGATCTGCGCGATCAGCGTCGCGAGCCGGTCGTCGAGATTGGCCAGTTCCTCGTTGTCGGCGAGCATCTGCACGAGCATCTCGCGCATCGCCTCGATGTCCTCTGGAGGCAGCTGCGGTGTCTGGTCGGCGCCCTCGCCGTCGGCGTCGGAATCGTCGTCGAGCACCGTGCGCGCGCCCAGGGCGGCCGGGAAGAACAGGTCGAACAACGCGTCGTAGGTGTCACGGTGATCGGCGCGGCGCAGCACCGCGCACGCGATGCCCTCGCGCAGCGCCTCCCGGTCACCCAGACCCAGCACCGTGAGCACCCGGCCTGCGTCGACGGTCTCCGACGGTCCGACCGAGATACCTTGCCCGCGAAGGGCTTCGACGAACTCGACGAGGTGCCCCGGCAGGCCGTGCGGGGCCAGCGGCTGCGGGGGTCTGACCCGGCGGGGAGCCATCAGCGCACCCGGTCAGTTCAGCTTGAGCTCGCCGGCGGCGCGCTGCTGATCGGACTGGTGTTTGAGGATCACGCCGAGCGTCGCGGCGATCATCTCGTCGTCGATGGTGTCCATGCCCAGCGCCAGCACCGTGCGGCCCCAGTCGATGGTCTCGGCGACCGACGGCAGCTTCTTGAGCTGCATGCCGCGCAGCACGCCGATGATCCGCACGAGTTCCGAGGCGATGTGTTCGGGCAGCTCGGGCACCCGCGACAGCAGGATGCGCCGTTCGAGGTCGGGATCGGGGAAGTCGATGTGCAGGAACAGGCAGCGCCGTTTGAGCGCCTCGGACAGCTCGCGGGTGGCGTTGGAGGTCAGCACGACGAACGGGGGCCGCTCGGCGGTGATGGTGCCGAGTTCCGGCACGGTGACCGCGAAGTCGCTGAGCACCTCAAGCAGCAGGCCCTCGATCTCGATGTCGGCCTTGTCGGTCTCGTCGATCAGCAGCACCGTGGGGTCGGTGCGCTTGATCGCGGTGAGCAGCGGACGGGTCAGCAGGAACTCCTCGCTGAACACGTCGGTCTTGGTCTGCTCCCAGGCGTCGCTGTCGCCGGCCGCCGCCGCGTTTCCGGCCTGGATGCGCAGGATCTGCTTGGCGTGGTTCCACTCGTAGAGCGCACGGGCCTCGTCGACGCCCTCGTAACACTGCAGGCGCACCAGTTCACTTCCCGTGCACTGCGCGACGGCGCGGGCCAATTCGGTCTTGCCGACACCGGCCGGGCCCTCGACGAGCAGCGGCTTGCCGAGCCGGTCGGCCAGGAAGACCGCCGTGGCGGTCGCAGTGTCGGGCAGGTAGCCGGTTTCGGCCAGCTTGCGCGCGACGTCGTCGATGTCGGCGAACAGCGGTGCCGGGCGTGCGGGCACGCTCATATGCTCTCCTGGTCTCTCGGGCGGCTCTTGCGGCCGGCCTCAGGCGGGTCTGATCTGACCGTCGCCCCACACGATCCATTTGGTCGAGGTCAGTTCGGGCAGTCCCATCGGCCCACGGGCGTGCAGCTTCTGGGTGGAGATGCCGATTTCCGCGCCGAAACCGAACTGTTCCCCGTCGGTGAACGAGGTCGACGCGTTCACCATCACCGCGGCGGCGTCCACACGCTCGGTGAAGCGTTGTGCCGCAGCGAGATCCGTGGTCACGATGGCCTCGGTGTGGCCCGTGCCGTAGGTGTTGATGTGGTCGATCGCCGCGTCGAGGCCGTCGACCACCGCGAGCGCGATGTCCATCGACAGGAACTCCGCGCGCAGTTCGTCCTCGGTGGGATCGGCGTGCACCGTGACACCGGCGTCCTGCAGGGCCTTGACCAGCCGCGGGAGCGCGGTGTCGGTGAGCGCGCGGTCCACCAGCAGTGTCTCGGCGGCGTTGCACACGCTGGGCCTGCGGGTCTTGGCGTTCAGCAGGATCTTCTCGGCCATGTCGATGTCGGCCGAGGAGTGAACGTAGACATGGCAATTGCCGACGCCGGTCTCGATGGTGGGAACCTGCGCGTCGCGGACGACCGCGTCGATCAGACCCGCGCCGCCGCGCGGGATCACCACGTCGACCAGCCCGCGGGCCTGGATCAGATGCGTGACGCTCGCACGGTCCTGGCTGGGCAGCAGTTGCACGGCGTCGAGCGGCAGCCCCTCCTCGGCCAGCGCGGACCGCAGGGCGTCCACGAGCGCCTGATTCGACCGGGCCGCCGACGAACTCCCGCGCAGCAGCGCGGCATTGCCGGATTTCAGCGTCAGCCCGAAGGCGTCCACGGTGACGTTGGGCCTGCCCTCGTAGACCATGCCCACCACACCGAGCGGCACCCGCTGCTGACGCAACTGCAGACCGTTGGGCAGGGTCTTGCCGCGCAGCACCTCGCCCACCGGATCCGGCAGGGCCGCGACCTGGCGCAACCCCGCGGCGATCCCGTCGACACGTTGCGGATTGAGGGCCAGACGGTCGATCATCGCCTCGGGTGTGCCGCCCTGACGTGCGGCATCGACATCGGCGGCGTTCGCCGCAAGCACCGCGTCGACGTTTGCCAGCACACTGTCGGCCGCGGCGTGCAGTGCACGGTTCTTCGCCTCGGCGCTCAGGGTCGCCAGCGTCCTGGCGGCCACCCGGGCGCGCCGTGCGGCGCTGTGGACCTGTTCACGAAGGTCGGCCGGTTCCTGAGTATCGACGGCACCGGATCTCGACTGCGCTTCCACGCTCATTCAGCCAGCGTATCCGACCTGTTGGCACCGTTCCCATGGAGGCTGACAGGTGTCAGCGACCCGCCGGGCCCGGAACCAGGGCAAGGCGGTGCGCTCTGGTCTAGCGTGATCGGTTATGGGCGCTGCGCGGGTTTGCGTCGTCGGGAGCATCAACGCCGACCTCACGTTCACCGTTGCGAACCTGCCACGCCCGGGTCAGACCGTGCTGGCGTCGTCACTCGCGTCGGCACCCGGCGGCAAGGGCGGCAATCAGGCGGTGGCCGCGGCCCGCGCGGGGGCGGCCACGTCGCTGGTCGCCGCGGTCGGTGACGACGCCGCCGCGGAATCGCTTCGCGCGCACCTACGGGCCAACGGCGTCGACGAGGACGCTGTGGTGAGCCTCGCTGGACCGAGCGGTTCGGCGGCGATCGTGGTCGACGCGGCAGGCGAGAACCACATCGTCGTCGCGCCCGGCGCCAACGCGCTGCTCGACGTCGACGCGCCTGCGGCCCGCGCGGCGATCGGTTCGGCCGACGTGGTGCTGCTGCAACTGGAGATCTCCCCCACCACGGCCATCGCGGCCGCGCAGCAGGCCCGCGATGCCGGGGCGCTCGTCATGCTCAACGCCTCGCCGGTCGGCACCGCAGCCCATCACCTGCTGGCGCTGTCGCACCTGACCGACGTGGTCGTGGTCAACGAGACCGAGGCCGCCGAATGGCACTGGCCGGTGCGGCACCTGGTGATCACGCGGGGCGCGCGCGGTGCGAGCTACGTGTCCGACGACGAGCGGTTCGACGTGCCCGCACTGCGGGTGCGGGCCGTGGACACCACCGGTGCCGGCGACGTGTTCGCGGGCGTGCTGGCCGCCGGATGGCCGGCCGGTCACGAGCATGCACTGCAACGTGCCTGCGCCGCGGGGGCATTGGCGACGCTGGTGCGCGGCGCCGGGGACTGCGCACCGTCCGCGGCCGACATCGATGCCGTGCTGACGCCGTGAACGTCTACCTGGCCGCGGCGGTGAGTGGACCCGTCGCCTTCTGCGCGTCGTTGTAGCGGGGGTCGTACTCGATGGCGACGTCGACGTGTTTCTTGACCACGCCCGCGTCGAACAGTGTGTCGGCGACGCCCTGCTCCTCTGCGACGAGTTCGCTGTCGAGTTTGCGGAAACCCTCACCGCGGACCTGGTATTCGAATGCGGCCCGCTCATCGGTGAGCTTGAGCGTCGACTTCAGCGTCTGCGTGACCTCGTCGGGATTGGCCTTGTACCAGTCCCAGAACCCGGACAGCCGCCCGAAGAAGTCCTGCAGCGCCTCGTCCTTGGCGGGGTCGGCCAGCACGTCGGTGCGTGCGGTCCACACGTTGAGCGCCGGAATCTCGGTGTCGCGGTCGGTCAGCAGGATCTTGGCGTCCCCTCTGCTCAGCGACTCCAGGATCGCGCCGTGGCTGCCCGAGAACACGTCGACCTGACCCGAGTTGAATGCCGCGGCCGAGGCGTTGCCGTCGTTGAACTTGACCGGTTCGACGTCGGATTCGCTCAGCCCCGCGATCGCGAGCGACGCCAGGTACTGGCCGTGGTTGTACCCTCCGAAGTTGTAGCCCCACGAGTGCCCGCGCAGATCCGCCGGGCTGTCGATGTTCGCACTGGTGCGTACCGCGGTGACCAGCGGTGGGTAGCGCGGGTCGAAGTTGTTGCGCCAGCCCGCGATGATCTTGAGCGGCACGGTCTGTTCGGTCCACTCGGTGGGGGCGTTGGCCTGTTCGATGGTCAGCGACGTGTCGCCCATGTGGCCGACGTCGATGGTCTTGCCGTACAAGGCCGACAGATTGGCCGCCGGACCGGCCAGGATCGCCCATTCGACATCGTACGGCGTGCCGTCGAGTACCCCGGATTGCTTGATCAGCGACGGGATTCCGTTGTCCTGGTAGGCGATCACCAGTTTGGTCCTGCCATCGTCACTGCCGGATGAGCATCCGGTGAGCACGGCGGCACCCGTCACGAGGGCCGCCGCGGCGGCGAGGGTGCGTTTGAGAAGGGTTCGGGTGTCGGTCCGCATGTTTTTCACTGTCCTGCGCTGTCCTGCTGGGCTTCTGGGGCGGGTATGGCGAGGCTGTTGAGCACCGCGCGTTTGATGTCGTTGAACTCGGCGGACGTGACGTCACGGGGCCGGTCGAGATGCACCGGGATGTCGGCCTGGATGGTTCCGTGGCCGAGCACCACGATGCGGTCGGCGAGCAGCACGGCCTCTTCGATGTCGTGGGTGACCAGCAGCACGCCGACCTGGTGCTCCTGCCACAGCGTGGTGACGAGATCCTGTGCGGTCCTGCGGGTGAAGGCGTCGAGGGCGCCGAACGGTTCGTCGAGCAGGAGCAGTTCGGGTGAGCGGAACAGCGCCCGCGCCAGGCCGACGCGCTGCGCCTCGCCACCGGAGAGGCTCTTGGGCCAGGCCTTGGCCTTGTCGGCAAGTCCGACCTCGGTCAGCGCGTCGAGGGCCCGGCGGTACACCTCGTCGGAGCGGGATGTGCTCAGCACCACGTTCTTCCACACCCGTTGCGCCTGAATCAGGCGCGGCTCCTGGAACACCACCGAGGAGCGGGGTGTGATGCGCAGGTGCCCCGATGTCGCGTCCTCCAGTCCGGCCAGGATCCGCAGCAGTGTGGTCTTGCCGGTGCCGGACCGGCCCAGCAGTGCCACGAACTCGCCCTTGCGGACCGTCAGCGCGAAATCGTCGAGGATGACCTGGTTGCCGAATTGCTTTGACAATCCGTTCAACTCGATGACCGTCTGCGAGGGGGCATCAGTGACCGTCATGGGTGGCCCTCCACGGCAGTGCGGCGCGTTCGATCAGACGCATGATCACGTCGACGAGGATGCCGAGCGCGGCGTAGACCAGGATGCCCGCGATGATGATGTCGGTGCGCTGGAACTGGTTGGCGGTGTTGAGGATGTAGCCGATGCCTGAGGTGGTGTTGATCTGCTCGGCGGCCACCAGCGCCAGCAGCGCGGTGCCTGCCGCGTACCGCCATCCGACGAGGATCGACGGCATCGCCAACGGAACCACCACGAGCCGGATGGTCTCCCGCCGGCTCAGCGCGAACGTCTGCCCGACCTCCAGCAGCTTGCGGTCGATGGCGCGGATGCCGTGGTAGGTGTTCAGGTACACCGGGAAGATCGACGCGCCGACGATCAGCGCCACCTTGGATTCCTCGCCGATCCCGAACCACACCACGAACAGCGGGACCATCGCGATGAACGGGATGGTGCGCAGCATCTGCAGCGGCGCGTCGTAGATGCGCTCGGCGACGGCCCACAGGCCCGCGGCGACGCCGAGCACCAGCCCGGTGATGCCGCCGATCAGCAGGCCGAGCCCGGCACGCTGCAGCGAGATGGGCAGCGCCGCTTGCAGATCACCGATCTGCCACAGCTCGCGGTAGCTCTGCAGGATGGTCAGTGGGCCCGGCAACACGCTCGGGCTCACCAGCTCCCATGCGGCGGCCACCTGCCAGGCCACCAGCAGCAGGACCGGCACGACAAAGCGGATCCCGACGCTGAGCCTGCGGGTTCTGCCCCGGCGGGATTCGGATGCGCTCGGGCGAAAGTCGCGTTCGACGACCGTCGGGGAATCAGGCGTGGTGGTGTCGTCGGTCTCGGGTGGTCCGGCACGGACCACGGTAACGGTGTCGGTCATTTGCCGCCCACCGCCTCGAAGTCGAAGAACGGGTCACCCTCGGTTTCCTTGAGCAGTGCGAGTTCCCACGCGAAGTACGCCTCGTACCAGGCGTCGCGTTCGGGGCCGAAGTCCGGCGGGCCGGTACGGTCGGCGATCTCGCCCGCGTGGCGGGGGTCGGCGTCGGTGAGCTGATCGGCCACCGCCTCGATCCCGCCGGCGAGCACCCGGACGTCGCCGTCGAGACCCGCGACGAGGTGTTCGGCGGCGAAATCGGCATCGCCGATCAGGACGACGGTCGCGCCGTCGGCCGCCGCGACGATGTCGGCGAGGTGTTCGCGTCGCGCGTGCACCGAACCCCGAAGGTGCCCGGCCGCGTACTGCGACGACGAGCGCAGGTCGATCAACTGCACGGAGTCCAGCGCGGCCAGCTCGGCCGCGGTGACGGTCGGCACCTCTGGCGCCGGGATGGACAACCGGTTGGGGCGCACCAGATCTCCGTCGGAGGTCACCGCGACCACCGTCAGCGGTCCGTCATGCAGGTAGCGCAGCCACTGCACGGTGTTGGCGGCACGCACGAAGTCGGCTGTGTCGGCGAGCACCACGCGAGACCTGTGCACTGCCACGTAGTCGTCGGTGGCCTGCACGAGCTGGCCGCCTGGTGCCGAAACCGCTGCCGTGAAGTGACCTTCGGCGTACTCGCCGGGTGACCGGACGTCGAGCAGGTACGTCACCGAGGTGGTGTCGTCGAGATACCGCTGTGCCTGCCCGATGCCGATGACGACGGCGCCCGCCTCGGTGAGCGTGCGCCGCGCCCAGTCGGCGAGTTCTGGCGACACGGCCGCAGGGGCAGGCAGTTCGGAGCCCGCGCCGTATTCCAGCGGGCGGCCGGACCGCTGCCAGGCCGGGGTCCCGTTGTGCAACGAGAACACCGGGTTGGCGATGCCCGTGTTGATCAATGACTGTGCGCCCACGATGCCCCGGGTACGGCCCTGGCAGTTGATCACGACCTTGGTTTTCGGGTTGTCGATCACCTGCGCTGCGCGGTAGGCGATCTCGGCGCCACCGCCGGTGTTGTGACCGCCGGGGATGTGGTGATGGTGGTACTCGGCGGGTGTGCGGCTGTCGAGGAACACGACCTGTTCGCCCGCCGCGCGCCACGCATCGACGGTCTCGCCGTCGACGGTCGGGGTGCCATAGGTGTGCTCGATCCATTCGCCGAGGGTCTTGCTGCGCACATTGGTGCCGGTGTAGATGCGCCCGCCGGCGCTCTTCCAGCCGTCGAGGCCGTCGGCGAGCACCGACACGTCGCGGTACCCGAGGCGTTCGAGCAATTCGGCGCCGCGCTCGTCGAGTTCAGGGCGGCTCGCGAGCACGATGGGTGTCGAGGTGAGCGGCACCAGCTCGGCGATGTGCTGCTCAAGGTCGTGATAGGGCAACCCCGCGCTGACCGCGATGTGGCCGTTGCTGCGCTCCAGGGGGCTGCGCAGGTCGAGCAGGGCAATCTGACGAGCGGAGTTCTGCAGGGTATCGAGCAGCTCCGCAGCTGTGATGCGTTGCGCCATGGACGTTCCTCACTGATGTGTTGTCGGCTGTTTTGTTCTCTAGCCAAGTGCGGGCCACCATGCCGGTCGCCGGTGGCGTGCGCGATGGTTGTCCTCATCGGGATTCGAAGCAGTCACCCCGCGCTCAACGCAGGTGCGGTTGGGGTGTGCTCGGGTAAGCCGAGGTGGCCACGCAGCGTCGTGGACTCGTACTCGTGGCGGAACAACCCGCGACGCCGGAGCTCGGGCACCACGTGTTCGGCGAAGCGCTGCAGGCCGTCCGGATAGACGTCGAAGTTCAGGTTGAACCCATCGGCGGCATATCCGTTGAGCCACTGGGCCATGTCGTCGGCGATCTGTTCGGGGGTGCCGACCACCATGCGGTGCGCGCCGCCGTTGCGGTCGATGAGCTCACGGATCGTCAGACCCGACTGCAGCGCGAAACTCACTGTGGTGTTGAGGAACCCATGCGAGCTCTGCACAGACGTGACGTCGCGGAGGCACCGCGGGTCCAGCGGCTTGTCGAGCTGCAGATCGTCGACAGCCACGCCGAGTTGTCCGGCCAGGCGGCGCAGCTCGCGCCGATAGTCGAGTTGTTCGTTGAACTCCCGCAGGCGGCGCAGCGCCTCTTCCTCGGTGGACCCGACCACGGGGAACAGCCCTGGCAGCACCAGGACCGAGCCCGCGGGCCTGCCGTAGCCGCGGGCCCTGGCGTTGATGTCGGCGTAGAACTGCTGCGCCTCTTCGAAAACCGTCTGCACAGTGAAGACCACATCGGCCCAACGGGCCGCGAGGTTCTTGCCCGGTTCTGATGATCCGGCCTGTACCAGCACCGGCCGGCCCTGCGGCGTGCGGGGCACGTTGAGCGGTCCGCCCACGCGGTAGTGGACGCCGACGTGGTCGATGCCGGGAATCGGTTGGGGGCCACTGAACACCCCTGTCGTGGCGTCGGGCCGCAGCCCGTCGGCAGGCCATGAGTCCCACAATTTGGTGACGACGTCGACGAACTCGTCGGCTTGCCCATAGCGCTCGTCGCGGTCGGGCATGCCCTCGGCCCCGAAGTTGGCCGCGGCCTGCGGATGCATGGTGGTGACGATGTTCCATGCGACGCGGCCTCGGCTCAGGTGATCCAGCGACGCGAACCGCCTCGCTAGCTCGTACGGCGTGTTGAAAGTGGTTGAGGCCGTGCCGATCAGGCCGATGTGGCTGGTGGCGTGCGCGACGGTGGCGAGCACCACGGTGGGGTCGAGTGACTGCCACGGCTTGACGGGCGGGTTCTCGGCCAGCGCGGGCCAGTCCGACAGGAAGATCGCGTCGAAGGTGGCGCGCTCTGCGATGCGGCCGATCTCGACGAAGTAGTCGGGGGTCAGGAATGCCAACGGGTCACGCTGGTGACGCCAAGCACTCGGATGCTTGCCTGCATCGGTGATGTTGGCGTTGAGGTGCAGTTGACGTGCAGGCTGTGTACTCACGCGGCCATTCGATTCGCTGGTCATCGGTCGGACGTCCAGACGCTACGAGCGCCCAGGACCGCCGCCAACAGTTAATCTCGCACTGCACGAAACTGTTTTGTGCACTGCGAGACAAAGGGTCGGCTCGCATCGACCCTTCCCCTAACCTCTCGGCCATGATTCTGCCCGTACCCGAGCTGCGCACCGACCTGTCCGCCGAACAGTTCCTGGACGACCTGGCAGGTACCGCAGCCGTCATCGCCGGATCGGCTGCCGCGCGGGATGCCGAACGCCGCTACCCCACCGCGGAATACGACGCTCTGCGTGATGTCGGATTCTGGCGGCTGACCATTCCCCTCCAGTACGGTGGTCTGGGGTTCGGGTACGAGACCCTCATGTCGGCGGTCATCACGGTCGCCGCTGCCGATGGCAGCCTGGGTCAGCTTCCGCAGAACCACTTCAACACCCTCGAACGCATCGCCCTGGCCGGTTCCGGCGAACTACGTGCTCGCGTCTTCGGCCGCGTTGCCGACGGTGCGGTGCTCGGCAACGCCACCGCCGAACCGCGGGAGCGCCCGCCGGGCGAGAACACGACCACGCTGCGTCGCAACGGCGCGGCGTACTGCCTCACCGGGCGCAAGGTGTACGCCACTGGCGCGCTTCTCGGGGACATCATCGCGGTGCAGGCCCGCGACGACGAAGACGGCGAACTCGTCACGGCGCTCGTGGACAGGTACGCCCACGGTGTCACCATCGCCGACGACTGGTCCGGCTTCGGGCAGCGCACCACCGCGTCGGGCACCGCGGTGTTCGACGGCGTCGAGGTCGACGAGATCGACGTCTTGCGGTTCGGCAGCGACCCTCGTCCGCGCTACCGCGGCTCGGCACAGTCCCAGTTGTTGCATTGCGCGATCGACACCGGCATCGCGCAGGGCGCGTTCGAAGCGGCGGTGCGCCTGGCACATCAGGTGCACGGCGGACGTGGTAGCGGTGCAGTTGAATTCACCGATGACGTCCTCGGCGTCAGCCGGCTCGGCGAGCTGTGGATCACGGTCGAGGGCGCCAGGGCGATCGTCACGCATGCCGCGCAGGCCCTCGACGCCCTGACCGATACCGACCCGCTCGACAAGGTGCTCGACGCGTTCTATCGCGTGGCCGCGGCCAAGTCGATCTCGACCGAGGCCGCGTTGACAGTGACCGCGGCACTCATCGACATCGGCGGCGCCAGCTCGACGCGCACCGAGCTGCGGCTGGACCGGTTCTGGCGCGACGCGCGTACCCATACCGTGCACGACGCCGTGCGCTGGAAGCCGTACTCGATAGGACGGCGTCTGCTCACCGGCGATGTCGCCGACGCGTGGAGCATCGCGCATCCGTTCACCCCGGTCGACGATCTCGTGCACCTCGCATCCACGCGAGCGTGATTCACTTTTCGAAGGGACCCCCATGACCGCCCTCGACGACCTCATCCGCATCGCGGCGGACGAGGGCTTCGATCCGGCCCGGCGCTGGCCCGTCGCAGCCGATTTCGGCGTAGCGCACATCCTATCGGACCTCGCACGCCAGGCCGCCCACCGCGACGCCATGCGTGAGTCACCGGCCGACGACGTGCGCCGCTTGCAGCAGGCGGGTGTCCCCGCCCTTCGACTACCCACCGAACTCGGCGGCCGCGGCATACCGCTCACCCAGTTGTTCGCCTTCGCCGCCGAACTCGCCGACGCCGATCCCAGTGTCGCGCACGCCCTTCGCAACCATTTCTGGTTCGTCGAGCAGGCGCTGCGCAGTGCGCCGGACAGCCCGCGGCGGGCCTACCTCGCCCGTGTCGCCGACGGCGACCTGATCGGCGGGTCGTTCGGTGAACTGCACACCAGCAAGGCCGGCAACACCGAGGTTACGCTCAGGCAAGCCTTACGATCATCGTCATGGGACTCGCGTTGATTTGTCATGCCCGGGTGGATAGCGCCCGATGACCCACCCACCAGGCCAGCCTTGGCCACCGCCGCAACACAGTCCGGGCGCAACGCCATACGGCCCACCGAACCAGGGCCCTGCTGGCGGTCACTCACAGTGGCCGGCGCCACCTGGGCCAGGATTGTTACCTTCACCGCCGAACAAGGGGCGCAAGAAGAAATGGGTGTTGGGAGTCGCCGCGGTCGCTGCAGCTGTTGGCGTCGCCGGGGTGGGCGTCGTGAATCTGCGATCTGACGATCGGTCCGAGTCCGAACCGCTCGCTCATCCCACGAGCACGACACCGGCCCCACCGAGGGTCGATAGCGGTCTTCCGGTTACTGCGCTACCCAATCTTCTGCTCACACCCGCCGAGATGAATGCCGCTTTGGGTACGTCACGATTCGAAGCACCCCCACCGACAAACCAACTCAATCAAAATGCCAGCTCGCATCCACAATGCGGTGCTGTCGTCGAGGTAGGACTACGTTCTGCTTACGAAGGATCTGGATACCGGGCCGTGCAGTTCCAATACGGCCAAAACGAAGAACCCTCAGGCGACCCTCTCGCTGACGCGTTCGGATCCCCGCTAGTAAGGGTGGGCCAGATGGTCACCGCCTTCCCCGACGCCACGGCAGCGAGCAAATTCGTAGCCGATCAGAGTGGGAAATGGCGCCAGTGCACCCACACGGGCGCCGTAAGCCTGATCGTAGAGGGTCAACCAAACACCGATTTCCACGTCAGCGAGGTTCCACAGAACGACAAGCACACCGTCCAGGGCGTGCTCACTATGGAGCTGTATTACGCTGGCCCGCAACGCGGTAACTGGAACTGCTATCACTCACTGGGCGCCCAGCGAAATATCGTCGCGGATGTCATGGTGTGCGACGGCCAAGTCAAGCACTACCAATCCGCGAAAATCGTGGAGCGGATTCTGGCGAAGGTGCCCGCGACATGATCGGTCCTCCTACCGGCTCGGCGCACAACGACGACATTCCTGTTTCATACCCACAGGCCTGGCCTGGATCGTCCCCGTACGACGAGCCCACCGTCGCACACGGCCGGCAGCCGGCCGGAACACCTCACGCGGTCTGGGATCCCCTAACCCCATCTCATAACCTGCCGTCCCCGCCGTTAGGCGGGGTAGCGCCACAGCCGTCGAGGCCGCCACGGCGCCGTTGGCCCGCTGTGGCAGCGATCGTGGCGGCCGTTGGCGTGGGAGTCGCGGCTAGCTGTGTGCTGGTGCATCAGGTCAGCTCGCCCACTTCTGAACCGGCGCCGATGTCGCTTCCAGCCACCTACCGAGCCCCGCGGCCGATCGTGACAACACCGAAGCCCGAACCTGAACCCAATGCCATCCACGCGGGGCAGCTCGGCCGCATTCTCGGGCTTGGCGCCGGGTCCGGCGACGTCTCTATCTCCACGGTCCTCGGCGTCGAGTACCTGGGCAAGACCGCGGAGTTCTTCGGGCTGAGCAACTGGAGCAGCGATCGTCCAGACTGCGGCGGAGTACTCCTGCCCTCCCTGCCACAGGGCTATGACAACTCTGGCTTCATCGACACCCGCACACACGTCCACGACGGCGCCAAACCGGGCGAAACGGACAGCCGCATGATGGCCGAGCAGCAAGCCACGACGTTCTACACCACCACGGCCGCAGCAGACTTCGTCACCATGGCGGTCACGAAGTGGGGCAAATGCGCCAATCAGGTGGTGACGGTGAACAAACCCAAATCCAGTGAGAACCCCCGAGAGCCCTACATCGTAGGCGAACCAGCCATGGTCGACGGGATCCTCACTGTCACAGCCACGCGCCAAGGCCCTCCCGAAGATCCGTGGCAGTGCCAGCACTCACTGACCTCCCGCCGCAACGTCGTCATCGACGTAGCGATATGTGCACCCACCGGTTCAACCCAGGCTCCCTTACTGGCCCGCTGGTCCGCCGACCGCGTACCGCAATAGAGGAACCGCTGCCGGCCGATTATGCCTCCTGGATTCGCGCCGAGATCGGTACGATAATCCCCGGCAGGCGCCACAGGGTGGGACCTGGACCGCACGTCGTGACGTCAATGACAACGTTCCTGCGCCAGGCCATTCCACGAACGCATGTCCGGCCATCTCCCCCATCGCGGTGATAGCTCGCCGCGAGAATCCCGTCGCTGCGCTTCACCATCGTGACTACGTAATCAGCGACCAGGCCATCTTCGTTCTTCCGATGCAAAACCTGTGCGGAGCACACCTTCCATAACGCGTGCTGCTCATCGACGTACCTGGCGGCTCCATGGATGTCGCTCATCGCGATCAGCGACTGCGAGAACATCACGTGCCGCGCCTGGTCCGCCAGCGATTGATGGTGCACAGCCCGCCATCCGCTACCGCGATAGGCACGTTCTGCCCGATCGTTGAGTAGCCCCAAGCACTCGCTGTCGGGCTCGTTCGAGTCCAACGAGTCGTCATCGGAGATAACCTCGATGGCTTGGGCGCCATGAGCCTTCGCCACTTCCTGCGGGGTGAGCAGCAGCCCCTTCAATGCAGCCGAGGGCACATTGCCGATGCCGGAGACGCTGACCACGACCGCCGCCGCGGCCAGCGCCAGAGCAACCACCGTCGCAACTATGGCGGCCAATGTCAACGGCGACGGCCGGCGACGGCGCAGTGGCGCAACAGGAATCACTTGTGTGCGGTTACCTTGTCAGCTGTTGCCCGAACGAGTTCGGTCACCGCACTGTCCTTAGTACGCGAGCACACCTCACCTTCGATGACGATGTTGTTGCGTGCGGTTGAGGCAATCGAGCATCCCCAGTCGCCGTCGGCGTCGCCGGTGCCCTCCCGGGTCCTGCGTAAAGTGATCATCCCGTCATTGGAGCTCACCGGACCGATCACCTCGAAAGCGGGAGGGCCCGGGGGAGTGTCCGGGCTGGTGTAGCGGACATTCACTGTGCGGCCGGAGCATTTCCGCCATGCCTCTTCGCTGCTGGTGATGAATTTCTCGGCGAGCTCGGCGGAAGGGAATGCGATCACCACTTGCGTCAGGTAGTCGATTTCCGGTCGGTTAACTAGGTATTGGCGCCGCACCGCGGTGTAGCCGCTGCCTGTGTACTTGGCTTCGGTTCCCGGCATCAGTGATACGCAGTCGCCGTCAACGATGGACCCTGCCCCGGCTTTGTCGTAGATCTTGTCTCCCATCTCTTCCGAACCTGACAGTGTGTTGGTTCCCACCGCCTTGGCGGCCTCAGCAGGCGTGAGAAGAAGCCCACGCAGTGCGCCCACAGGTACCGGCGGGGCAGACGGTTGCGACTCGGCGGTCGAAGTGTTCTTCCCAGAACCGCCCGAGATGACCGTCACCGTGACCCCAGCACCTATCGCAACAACCACCGCCACCGCGGCGCCGACTAGGGCCCACTTGCGCTTGCCGCCACGGCGTGAAGGGGCTGCAGCCATGGGAGCGATCGACGGCTGCGGCCGGCTATCCCAATGCGGGTAGCCGGGACCATGCGCAAAGGGTTGCCGGTGATCACCTTGCAGGGGTCCGGCCTGATGCGTGCTGGGCGCCTGTGGATCCCACGATCCCGTTGGGCTCGGCGGCTGTCCCGTCACACCACCGGGCCCCGGAGGGGTCGGCGAGACACCACCAAATGGATTGCTACCTCCGGCCTCGCGCCCAGCGTGGCTCGGATATTCGGGTCGGGCACCGTCAAACGGTGGAGGCATACTCATCGGCTGGCCCCTGCGGTTGCGGCAGACAGTAATTCCACGACACGCATCGTAAGCGCCTCATCGCTGTTGTCGACCACCCGCACCTTTGCCGCCGCGCCCCATCATGACCGGTACGCGCAGGCCGCGTTCACAAACCGACTAAGACTGGTGGCAGACAATTCCAGATAACTATCAGACGGTTCGTAGTTCGGAAGGGCTTTAACAAAACCACGGCGGTACTGCGCCGCAAGCGTGATAATATTTTGCAGCCGTGGGTTATCGCTGGCGGTCGCTAACTGTTCCATTTCGTCTGCCGTTGCCGACATTATTCGACCAGCCGCATCATTAATGGCCCTCTGATTCGGAGTCCACTCCGTTGCCGGAATATTCTTGTCTATCGCTCTCCAAGCTGTTGTGTCCTCATGAAACCTGGCAACGAGCGATTTCCAGTCACTGCACATCGGGCTTGGAGTCGAAAGCACTGCGGTCAGTTCTTGGTCATCTTCAGAACCTATTTCAGCACCGGTGACATCGGAGACAAGCGGTGCTACCGATTGTGCGGTTCGACGATTGATCGCTGCGCAGATATTGGCAATCGCCGCCCCGGCAGCATTGGAGGCGGCGGAAAGTTCGTCGTCTGTGGGTTGGTACGTCGGGATGCGGCTCACAAATTCACGGGAGGTCGCGACGAACTGTTCGTACAAGACGCGCATATCCCGGTGCGGCGTTTGCCCCATCAAAGTCACGGCTTGATCGGCCGCCTGAGTCATTGCCTTTCCCACAGCTTCATACATCGCCCGCTGTTCCGGAGTCCACGAACCTTCAGGAACGCTGTCATCCCGGTCATCCCACCGGATGGACTTCGTGACTCCCGAGTACTCATCGAGAACGGTATTCCATGCATCACAGGTCGGATCATCGGTCAGGATCTTCACGGGACCCTTATCGTCAGCGCTGGCGAGTTTTGCATCGGAATTCTCTGCCCCGTTCCCGGCCGCGACAGTTCCGCCATCTGGCCGGACCACAAGCACTGTGACCACCACCGCGAGCGCGATAGCTAGCACGACCGCCACACCACCAAGGATCCATTTGGCCTTGCCACCACCACCGCGGTTGGGCGGTGTCGGCCCGTTAGGCCAGTGCTGCTGCGGGCCCCACGGTGGCGGCGGACCGGCCGGCGGGGGCGACGTCGGGCCACCGCGATATTGCGGCCACAATTCGGGTGAACCACCGCCCGGCCCACCGTGAGGGGGTTGCTGTCCAAACGGGCCTGACGGGGGCATTGTCATCGGTACACCTTCGAATCAGTCGCGGACTTGGTCACCACACGCTCGCAGAATTTTAACGACCGGCAGTTTGCTTCGCGGGATCAATCACGTCGCGAAGCTCCAGCGTGACGGGCTCGGTCGGTCATCGCGTGGCCAAGTTCGCGCGCGTCGAACGATTCGCCATGACCGGCTGCCGAGCAATGGTTTCACCGGGTGGGTGTGGGGGTGAGCGGTGGTGAAGACGGTCCGCGCCGCCTACGACGGCGTCGGCCGCTCGTGCCGTGATCTACTGCGGGGTGGCGCGGTTGCGGCGCCGACGCCGGTTATTTCGGTGCAGTGCCGATGTCGTGCGGGAATCGCATTCCGCGGCAATGACATCAGAGATTGAGCCGTCGGGGCGAGAATGCGCTCGGAGACGTCCCGAGTGCACGACTGAACATCGTGGAAAATGCGGCGGGACTCGAGTAACCCAGATCGGAGGCCACCGCGGACACGGCGACACCTTGGGTTAGCTGTCGAAGAGAGTGAAGTACGCAGGCCCGGCGTTGCCACTCGGCGACTGTCATCGACAACTCCTTGCGGAACAACCGCGCGACCGTGCGTTCGCTGACGTGGAGCGCGTTGGCCCACCAACCGGTCGTGGTGTCGATCCTGGGCGCAGCAAGAAACCGTCGGCACTGCTCGCTCAACGCGCCCGGTTGCGGCAGTGGGAGATCCAAAGGTAAGGAAGTACAGCCGGCGACCTCGTGCAGTGTCAACGCGAACAGAGCCGCATCACGTGCATCAGGCGGACGGTCCAACGGCACGGCGACCGCCGCGACGAGCAACTCCCGCAGAAGCGTCGGCACGTCAACGACCGTGCATCGTGTGGGAAACCACGGCACCGCACCAGGTTCGATGTACAAGCTGCGGGTGGACACACCCCACATGGTGACTGCGTGCTGGGTCTGTGGGGGTATCAGGACGGCGCGTTCGGTAGGCACAAGCCAAGAGCCGTGTTCTGTCCTGACGTCCATGGTTCCGCCGACACCGTAGAGGAATTGAGCGCGGCGGTGCCGATGCGGCGCAAGGACTTCACCATACGAGTAGTCGGTGGCGAGCGCGAGCACGTCACGAGCGAGGTTGTCGTGCGTTTCCACCGTCGTGCGCACGGACAGAGACTATTCGAGAAGATGTCTGAAACGCGAATGAACATGGCCGATGTTCAATTTTCCGACAGTCGCGCGTCGCATAGCGTCGAGTCACGTGAACAACATCGTCCTGCTGCTCATGTTCGGTGTATTCATCGGTTTGACCACGGTGTTCTTCGGTTTCGGCGGCGGTTTCGTCGTTGTGCCCGTGCTCTACGGCCTCAACGCCGGTCATCCTGACGCGATGCACATCGCGGTCGCGACCTCGACGGCCGTCATGGTCGTCAACGCCTCCATCGCCACCTTCACCAGCCGTTCCACCGGGCTGATCAGACGCGATTACCTGATGCCGCTGGCGGTGTTCATCGCCGGTGGCGCCGCGATCGGCGCACTCGTCGCGACCCGCACACCAGACTCGCTCGTCCATGCACTGTTCGTCGCCTACCTGCTGATCACCATCATCGACGCGGTGGCCCGTCGGGGCTTCCTCGAGCGGTCCGGTGATCCTCGACCCCTCGGCAAGGCAGCTTCGACGGTCGGAGGCCTCGGTATCGGGGCAGTGGCCGCCTTCCTCGGAGTGGGCGGAAGCGTCATGACGGTTCCCCTCCTACGACGCCGGCAGGTGTCCATGGCTGCGGCGACGGCAATGGCGAACCCACTCAGCATCCCGGTCGCGCTCGTCGGAACTGTCATGTACTCGATACCTCGTGAGCCCCTCGACTCGTTGGGAGTCGTGGGATATGTCGACGTCCTTGCCTGTGGATGCCTCTTGGCGGTTTCGCTACCGACGATCGCGCTCGGTCGCAAACTCGTTCGCCATGTGCCTGACCGCATCCACGCGATCGCGTACGTGGCGCTCTTGGTGGTCGCGCTGGTCGCGATGCTCACCGTCTGAGTCCCGACCCGTCGTCTGACCGGTTTGACAGCCATGGAGCTGACACGCGAGTTTCGTCGCCGTGTGGTGCGTGTCTGAAATGACCGCTTTAATCGCTCTTCACCGAATGCGGCTGAGCAGCTCGCGCAGTCGCTTGGCCCCACGCTCGGAGACCGACTGCGACGACAGGGAATACGCGGCGGCCTGATCAGGGGTCAGTCGGCCGCCGCTGATGTGGCTGCTCAGGAACCGCCGCACTTGAGCCTTCTCGTCTGCCCCGGTCCAACCGTTGCGCCCGCCGTAGAAGATGACGGAATCGAGGTCTTTGCGGACTTCATCGTCGAGCGTAGAAGGTCTTTCCTACAATGAATGTGCCGAGGTCCATTTCAGTCCTGCTTGTTGTTGGCTGCGGCGGCTTCAAGCAGCGGCACACAGCTGCGGCCGATGCTGTGTGCGGAAGACAGCGGCGTTTGGCCGTAGTCGTTGGCGATGGTGGGGTCGGCTCCGTGGTCGATCATCTTGACGATCACCGGAGCCCCGGGCTCGACAATCTCAAGGACCGCCTGCGATAGCGGGGTATTGCCATAGATCCGTTCTCGAATATTTGGATCAACCCCGGCGTCCAACAATGCGTGCACGATCTCCGACTGCTACTGCTCGGTCGCATAGTGCAGCGGAGTCTTACCGTCGAGGTCTTGGGCGTTGACGTCGTGTTCGCCGCTGGCGACCAGCCCCAGGTACTCATCGCGCCGGTATTCCATACCAAACATGTGCAACGGTGTGCGAGCCATAGCGATCAGCTTCCCATCTCAAGCAGTCCTGGCGATGACCTGGTGCACGGTGACTTGGTCACTTGCCGGGTTTCTTGTGGTGCCTCTTGCTCTTCTTGTCTTTCTTCGGCGATCGCCGCGTGCTGGTGGCAATGCCCAACTGTTTTCCCACCGGGGACTGCGTGCGGTGAGGCCTCGGGAGCTTTGCCGACGCTCGGGGCAGCATCGGACGCGTTGTGGGTCGCAGCTGTGGGTGTGGCCTCGGCTGTCTTCGCGGGCGGGGCGTTCGGGACCTTTGGTGAAACCCCCGGTTTCACTGGGGGTTTTGCGGTGCCGGCAGCTGCGATCTCATCGGCGAGTTGGGCGGGTGGGGTGGGGGCGGCTTTGGCGACGTCGATAACGTATCGGCGTGCTTGCCCAGTTGTTCGACGGCGAGTTCGGCGCCCTCTGCGACCGCCTTTTTGGCCGCGCCTTGCGGGGTGACCATGGACGCGGCGCCGAGCACAAGTGGAGGCGATGCCCAAGGCTTGGTTGTCGGGCATGACCGCAGCAGCGATATCCACAGCGGCGCTGGAGATGTTCACCGTGGCTGCGGCGATGGCGGCCGCGCCGGCGGGGCCGCCGACCCCGGTCAGCGCGAGTGCGACACCGCCGACGAGTAGAGCCGATTCCAGGGGGTTGTCCTTGACGAACCCGCCCACGGCTTTGGCGCCGGAGACGGTGGCCTGTGTTCGTGGTGTGCGCACCAGTCGTCGTGCCCGGCGTTCGGCGGCACCCCTCCGCCGTATCCGGGGTGGCCGGAACAGATCGACGACGGTGATCCCGACGCCGTGCTGCAGGAGGTCGGCGCCGCATGATCGGTTGCCACTACCGGCGTGCGGGCGCCGATCGCGACTACCAGTTGTTCGAATCCACGGCCGACACCCGCAGCAACTGGGACGAGAGCATCCAGCACGGCTCGCCACCGCTCGCGCTGCTGACCAAGGCCATCGAGGAACTCATGGCAGGCTCCGGGCTGCGCGTCGGCCGCCTGACGCTCGACATCCTGGGCGCGATTCCGGTTGCGACCGTGCGGGTTCGGGTCTGGGTGGGAGCGGCCCGGTTCCCGCATCTCGCTCGCAGTCGCGGAGATGGCGCGTCCAGGCCCGACGGTAAATGGCGCGCCGTGGCCAAGGTGAGCGCCTGGCTGCTGGCCGCCAGCGATACTAGCGACGTCACCACCGACCGGCACCCACCGCTGATCGAGGGCGAACCCGCCGACGTTCCACACAACTGGGTGGGCGCGCCCGGGTACCTCGACACCGTCACCTGGCGCCGCCAGATCACACCGGACGGCGCGGCGGCCGAGGTGTGGATGAGCCCGCTCACCCCGGCGGTCGACGACGAGGAGACGACGGCACTGCAGCGGTTGGCACTGGTGGTCGACTCGCCCAACGGCGTCGGTGCGGCACTGCATCCGAAAAAATTCATCTTCATGAACACCGACACCACCGTTCGTCAAGAGCCGGCCGATACCCGCACCGCGCCATCCGGCACCCTGGCCGCGACGACGAAGTCGAAAAGCCTTTGCACTGCATCGGTATTGCGGCGTTCCCGCAGCCACGCCAGCACCGCGTGCCGAACCGCCGAAGGTTCCTCGAACGGCAGCACGACGATTCCATCGGCGCCCGTCAACCGCACCGCGAGTTCACTGAGCACGCCGACACCCAACCCTGAGCGCACCATCGACACCAGCGTGTGCGGGCTCGCGACGCGCCTGCCCGCACCCACCTGCACACCGGCCGCGACGAACAACGCCGCGATCTCCGGGGACACACCTCGCGCGCCGGCCCCGCTACCGGGCGTCACGACGTCCTCACCGGCCAACTCCGCCAACGGGACCGAGGACATCGCAGCCAGCCGATGAGTCGGCGGCACCAACACGCGCAACGGCTCATCCCACAGCGGAACCCATTGCAATTCAGGGACGTTCGCCACGTAAGCATGCGGAACGATTGCGAGATCCGCTTCGTGACGATGGAGCATCTCGGGCAATGTCGCCGTCGGGCCCTCGAGGACCTGCACCTCGATGTTGTGTTCGACCTTGCCGAACCGATCGATGAGCCGCGACACGAAAGCTGCTGCCGCGCTCGCCATACACGCCAGCCTCACGGTGCCGTAGGTCGTCCCGCGTAGCGCCGCCATCTCGGCGCGTGCGCTGTCCAGCGTCGCCAGCACGTCCTTCGCTCGCCCGAGAAATATCTCTCCCGCGACCGTCAGACGCACCGGACGCACGGTGCGGTCCACCAGCACGACGCCGAGTTCGCGCTCCAACTTCGCCACGTGCTCACTGACCCTCGACTGCACGCGACCGAGGTCCTGCGCCGCGGCCAGAAACGCTCCGCGTTCAGCGACCGCGACGAACGACGTCAGCCAATCCACGTGCACGGCGGCCCACACTATCTGAAAAACAGATCTAGAGTATCCGGATTTACGCGGTTCATCGGGTCCAGCGCGGACATACGCTCGCCCAGCGACAGTGACCCGACTCACAATGAGGAGAATCATGACCGATCGAATCGATGGGACCACCCATGACCGGACCCGCTACCGCAACGCCATGGGACCGCGCGGAGTCATCGGGATCATGACTCCCGGACCCAATGTGGTCGTCGAGAACGAGATGATGGACATGCGCCCACCCGGCATCATCAACGCCGTCGACCGCTACTACGTCCCCAACCAGTCGATCCGCGCCGACGACGACTGGTCGGTCATCATGCGCCACGTTGCCGCCAACCTCGACGACTCGGTGCGCCGACTCAACGAGGCGCTCATCGACCACCTCGTGCTCGGCATGTCGTCGCAGAGTTTCATGGGCGGGGTCGAGGGCAGCTTCGCCCTGCTCGACCATTTGCGCGAAGCGTCCGGGGTCGACGTGTCCATGGGTGCGCAGGCGTCCGAAGCCGCACTCAAGGAGGTCGGCGCGCGACGCGTCGCTCTCGTCACGCCGTACTACCCCGTCATCGAGAAGAATGCGGTGAGCTACTTCGAAGGCCGCGGCTTCGAGGTCGTCCACGTCGAAGGTCTCAAGTGCCGCAGCATCATCGAGGTTGCCTCTCAAGGCGAGGACCGGCTGAGCGACGCCGTTCGCATCGCCGACGAGCACCGTCCGGACGCCATCATCCAACTCGGTACCAATCTGCGTTTCGGCGCGCTGGCCCCGCGCCTCGAGCACGAACTCGGTAAACCCGTGTGGGCCGTCGGCACCGTCATCTACTGGCACGCACTGCGCGCCATGGGGATCGACGACCAGTACGAGGGCTTCGGCGCACTGCTCGAAAAGCACTGAGGGTCGTAACACACATGTCCGTCCAACTGCTCTCCATCGCCGTGCTGGTGGTCGTGTTCGTCATCTCCACGGTGTTCAACGTGCACATGGGTGCACTGGCTTTCGTCGCGACCTTTGTCGTCGGCATCGGCTTGACCGACCTGTCCGAGAAGGAGATCATCGCCGGTTTCCCTGCAGGCCTGTTCGTGATCCTCGTCGGCGTCACATACCTTTTCGCCATCGCCAAGGCCAACGGTGCCATCGACTGGCTCGTCGACACGGCGGTCACCCTGGTGCGCGGACGCGTGTGGGCATTTCCGTGGATCATGTTCGTGCTCGCGGCCGGCCTCGCCGGCGTCGGTGCCGTCCCTCCGGCGGCGGTGGCGATCATCGCTCCGACGGCCATGCGGATCGCCCATCGCTACGGGATCAGTCCGCTGCTCATGGGCCTGATGGTCGCCAACGGCGTCTCCGCAGGTGAGTTCTCACCGATCGGACTGTTCGGCATCATCGTCAACGACGTCGCCGTATCCAACGGCGTCACGTCGTCGCCAATCCTGCTGTTCGCCAGTTGTTTCGCGGTCAACGCCATCATGTGCTACGTGCTGTGCGCTGTGATCAACCGACGGGCGCGACGTCATGACAAGACCGACGATTCCATCGGAAACGGTGGCCCGACTCCTCCACGTGGCGGGTCCAGCGTGCGAGTGGTCGACGCGGATGTCGCCGTGGCCGTCAGGCCGCCCATCACCCGCTCGATCGCTGCGACCCTTGCCGGGCTCCTGGTGATGGTGGGCATCGTGGCGTGCACGGAACTCGACATCGGGTTCGTGGCAATGACTCTCGCGGTGATCCTCAGCGTGTTGTCCCCGGACGCGGCGAAGGAGGCACTGCCGAAAATCGCATGGCCGTCGGTGTTCCTGATCGTCGGGATCGTCACCTACGTCGGTCTGCTGCAGGAACTCGGCACCGTCACCTACGTGTCCGACGCGGTCGCGCATCTACAGTCGCCGCTGCTGATCGCCTTGCTCATCTGCGTCATCGGCGCGGTGGTGTCCGCGTTCGCCTCGACGACCGGGATCCTCGGCGCGCTGGTGCCGTTGGCGGTGCCGTTCCTGTTGTCGGGCGAGGTGTCGTCGATCGCGATGATCATCGCGCTGAGCCTTTCCTCGTCGATCGTCGACGCGTCCCCGTTCTCGACTTCAGGAGCGTTGATCGTCGCCAACGCCGCTGAGGAAGATCGCGACCGCGTCATGAGCCATCTGCTGCGCTGGGGGATGTCGATGATCGTCGTCGCACCGGTGCTGTCGTGGGCTGTTTTCGTCCTGCCCGGTTGGTGACCCGAGTCCGATACGCGGCGCGTGGTCTCTCACGCGCCGCGTGTCGCATGGCGGTGGCACCATGGTTGGGCGTGACGTCTATGGATCGGGCGATGCCGCCCCCGAACGGTGATGAACGCACGACGTTGGTGGGATGGCTGGACTTCTACCGCGCGACCCTGGCCGCCAAATGCGAAGGCCTCACCGATGAGCAGGTTCGCATCGCATCGGTGGAACCGTCGGAGATGACGCTGCTGGGTTTGGTTCAGCATGCCGCAGAGGTGGAGCGGAACTGGTTTCGCCGGGTTCTGACGGGTGAAAAGCTACCCGCGATCTTCGGATCCACTCCTCATCCCGAGGGGCACGACGGCGGATTCGAGCTCTCGCCGGATTCGTCCTACCGCACGGCGATCGCGATCTGGCAGGACGAGAGCACCAACTCGATGACACCAGCCCGTTCATGGGGACCGAGGTGACCCTGCGATGGATATTCCTCCACATGATCGCGGAGTACGCCCGGCACAGCGGGCACGCCGACCTGATCCGTGAACGTATCGACGGGCGGACGGGGATCTGATTCGCGCGATCAGACGCTGCCCGTCGGGCCGCTGCCCATGGGCGGCGGCGTGTCCGCCGTTGGGCCGATTCGTCCTCGGGGTTGGCATTCGACTGCGCGGCGGCGCCCAACGCGGCCATCCCCATCAGGACCGCGGCTACGGCAATTTTCGTGATCGCCCCCGCCTGCGACAACCGATGGTCGCACGCCCGGCGAGAGTTTGCGATCAAGATGGAAATATCCACCAGTCGTTCATAATTGACGTTTGCAGGGCCGAAGCGCTGCGCTCCACCGCACATGAGTACCGCATTCGCCCGAACTGGTGATCTCACAACTTCCCCCGGCGTGTCGGGCCCGGGTCTTCAGATTCCTCAAGCCACTGCACCGCTCGACGTAATCGGGAATGCCCCGGCCGTTGTCGATAACCACGATCTCAAGGTGGTCCGACACGTCGATGGAGATCGTCACGCTCGTCGCTCCGGAGTGCCGCACCGCGTTGCTGACCGCCTCGGGGATCACCGCTTCTGCACCGTCGGCCAACTTGGTGTCGACGGTGACGATGGGTCCGCTGATGCGTACGGTCGTGGCGAGCGAGCTGTTGTCGATCACCGCGGCGATCGATGCCTGAATCCGTTGCCGGAAGCTCATGGCGTTCGCCGCAGGCGATTGCAGATCGAAGATCGCCGTTCGGATCTCGTCGATGATGGACTGTAGATCATCGACCGTGCGCGATAGGCGCGTGGCGACGGTGCCCGACTTTGTGCGGGCGATCGTGCCCTGCAGATCCATGCCGGCCAGGAACAACCGCTGGATCACGTGAGCGTGCGGATCCCGGGCGATGCGCTCACGGTCACTCAGCACGGTGAGCCGCCGCGCCTGTTCGTTCGCGCGGCACAGTGTGAGGGCCACCGCGGCATGGTGCGCGAAATCCTCCATGATTGCCATCTCGTCGGCGTCGAACGGCGGGTCGCCGGCCTTGCGGGCGACGGCGATTATCCCGCGCCAACAGGAACGGCTGCGCGCAGATTCGGCGGACAGAGCGGTCGAAGTCTGCGAATAGCAGCCTGGCGAGTTCTAGCCGCGACTCGTAGACGACATGTTGACGCTCGGTAGCCGACCAGTACGTACCCGAGTAGTGTTTCTGGCGAGCGTGCCAACGGAACTCACGCCACGGATACGCCTCCGCGAGGTCATGAGAATCAGCGTCGGCGAGTGCAACCTGGGACACATTGCCGTGCGGAGCGGTTCGGAACCGCACCGTTATGGTTGCAGCGGTGCCGGCCGCCGAAACCATCGCTCGTCCGCCACCGCTCGCTCAGGCCTGCATCCGGAGTCATGCCCAAAGAGTGACACTCACAGGCCCGGCTGCCGCACAAGTGCACCGGCGTGCCTCACGAACACTTCGAATTTGAAGTCCGTTTGAAGTCACCCGTGAGATTTTGAAGTCCGGCGTGAGACCCTACATGCTGCTAATACTCTCGTGCCAGGTCTCGGAAACTCGACATGTGAAGAGTGGCCGCTACTGTGCACGTTCTGGTTTGTCCGTGCCGATTTTTCGCCAGGTGAAGGTAGGCTCCGCCAGCTCTGGGGTGGTCGCGGTCATTGGCGTCGGGCCGGTTGATCAGAATCGCAAGATCGCAGTCCTGCCAGATTGCCGCTCTCGCGAAGATCTGACAGCTGAGGTGTCTTGTCGACCCGTTGCTCCGGGCCGCGGTTGAGCTGGCTCAGCGCGATAACCGGTACGTCGAGTTCTTTGGCTAGCAGCTTCAGGCTGCGGGAAAACTCGCCCACTTCGGCCTGGCGGGACTCGACTCGCTTGCCCGACGTCATCAGCTGCAAATAGTCCACCACCACCATGCGGAGATCGGTTTTCTGTTTGAGCCGGCGGGCTTTGGCGCGGATCTCCGTCATGGTCAGGTTTGGCGAGTCGTCGATGTACAACGGTGCCGAGCTGATCTCGGCCATTCGCCGCGCTATTTTCGTCCAGTCCTGGTCGCTGAGCCGGCCCGAACGCATATCGGCGAGTTTGACCCGTGCTTCGGCCGACAGCAGCCGCATCACGATCTCGGATTTGCTCATCTCCAGCGAGAAGATGATGCTGGCCATCTCGTGTTTGATTGAGCACGAGCGCATAATGTCCAGCGCGAGAGTCGATTTCCCGTGTCCTGGCCTTCCGGCGATGATGATCATCTGCCCGCCGTGCAGACCCGTGGTGACTTCATCGAGCTCGGCGAATCCGGTGGGGACACCATGGGATAGCCCGGCCCCCGATTGGATCGCGTCGAGCTCTCCAAGGTGGGTTGCAGCAGATCGTCAAGGACCGACGAGTCCTCCGATGCGCGCCGCTCGGTGACGTTGTAGACCTCGGCTTGGGCCCGGTCGACCACGTCGGTGATGTCCGCGCCGTCGGCACCGGCATAGCCGTACTGCACGATGCGCTGCCGGCCTCCACCAGGCGCCGCAGCACGGCCTTGTCGGCGACGATGCCCGCGTAGAAACCGGCGTTGGCTGCGGTGGGCCCTGACCACCGTGGTAGCGGGCATCCTGCGGACCATCACCGCCGACGCCGTGGACCTGGTGCGCGGACGGCGGCGCAACTACTACCACGGCAGCAGTGACGAGCCCCGCCACGAACCCGCCGTGCAGTCGATCGTCGGCCAGATCTCGGTCAACAGCCATGCCGCTGACGCGATCGTCGCCTCCGCCGCACAGTCACTCGAACGGGCCCGGGATACCGAGGGTCCCGGTCGCGACGAGGCCCTGCTGCAGGCGTCACTGGACGCCGCGCGCGCGAAGATCAGCGTCGACGAACTCGCGGCACGCACAGGCTGGCTGCTGTTCGAGACCGGCGGCGCCACCTCGGTTCGCACCGGCCTCAACCTCGACCGGCACTGGCGCAACGCGAGAACCCTCGCCTCACACAACCCCGACAGCTACAAGTTGCGCTACCTCGGCGACTATCTGCTCAACGGGGCGACACCGCCGACCGGGAGCTTCTTCTGAGGTCGCGCTAGCTCTCCGGGATCTCGCGTTCGATCTCGTCGAGCCAGATGCGCGCCGACATGTCCGACGGTGCCCGCCAGTCGCCGCGCGGCGACAGCGCACCGCCGTGGGACACCTTGGGGCCGTTGGGCATCGCGGAGCGCTTGAACTGCGAGAACGAGTAGAACCGCTGCGCGAACACCTGCAGCCAGTGTCGAATGTCCTTGAGCGAGTAGGACGGTCGCTCGTCCTCGGGAAACCCGGGCGGCCAGTCGCCTGCGTTGACATCGTGCCAGGCGTGCCAGGCGAGGAACGCGACCTTCGACGGCCGGAACCCGAAGCGCAGCACCTGGAACAACGAGAAATCCTGCAGCGCATACGGGCCGACCTTGGCCTCGCTGCTCTGGATCTCCTCGTCCTCGCCTGTGGGCACCAGCTCCGGGGTGATCTCGGTGTCGAGCACCGACTGCAGCACCTCGTTGACCTCGTCGTCGAACTCACCCGAGGAGATCACCCAGCGGATCAGGTGCTGGATCAGGGTTTTGGGTACGCCGCCGTTGACGTTGTAGTGCGACATCTGGTCGCCGACACCGTATGTCGACCACCCGAGGGCGATCTCGGACAGGTCGCCGGTGCCCAGCACGATGCCGCCGCGCTGGTTGGCCAGCCGGAACAGATAGTCGGTGCGCAGGCCCGCCTGGACGTTCTCGAACGTGACGTCGTAGACCTTCTCGCCGCGGCCGAACGGGTGGTCCATCTCCGTGAGCATCAACTGCGCGGTCTGCTTGATGTCGATCTCTTCGAACGTCACGCCGAGGGCCTTGCTCAACCGGATGGCGTTGTTCTTGGTGCGGTCGCCCGTGGCGAACCCGGGCAGCGTGAACGCCAGGATGTCGCTGCGCGGGCGGTTTTCGCGGTCCATGGCGCGTGCCGCCACGATCAACGCGTGCGTCGAATCCAGGCCGCCGGACACGCCGAGCACGATCTTCGGGTATTTCAGCGCACGCAGGCGCTGTTCCAGGCCGGACACCTGGATGTTGTACGCCTCGTAGCAATCCTGTTGCAGCCGCTCGTAATTCGACGGCACGAACGGGAACCGCTCGACCTCGCGCAGCAGCCCGATGTCACCGGTGGGCGGGTCCAGCTGGAATTCGATGCGGCGGAACGCGTCGACGACCGCGCCGTGGTGGCGCGCGTTGTCGTCGAACGTGCCCATCCGCAGGCGTTCGGAACGGATCAGCTCCAGATCGACGTCGGCAACCGCGCGGCGCTCACCGCGCGGGAACCGCTCACTTTCGGCGAGCAGGTTGCCGTTCTCCCAGATCATGGTCTGGCCGTCCCACGCGAGATCCGTCGTCGACTCCCCCTCGCCCGCGGCGGCGTAGACGTAGGCGGCCAGGCAGCGCGCCGACGCCGAGCGGGCCAGCAGGCTGCGGTCCTCGGCGCGACCCACGGTGATGGGGCTGCCCGACAGGTTCGCCAGCACCGTGGCCCCGGCCAGCGCGGCCTGCGCACTGGGCGGCACCGGGACGAACATGTCCTCGCAGATCTCGACGTGCAGCACCAGGCCGGGCACGTCCGACGCCTCGAACAGCAGATCGGGTCCGAACGGCACCTCGGCGCCGGCCACCCGGATGGTGCCGCGGGCCTCGTCACCGGCAGCCATCTGCCTGCGCTCGTAGAACTCGCGGTAGGTCGGCAGATACGACTTCGGCACGACGCCGAGCACCGCACCCCGGTGGATCACCACGGCGGTGTTGTAGATGCGGTGGCGGTGCCGCAGCGGCGCACCGACCACGATCACCGGGGTGAGCACCGACGACGCCGCGACGAGTTCGGTGAGCGCCTCCTCGACCGACTCCAGCAGCGTGTCCTGCAGCAGGATGTCCTCGATCGAATACCCCGACAGTGTCAGCTCGGGGAACACCGCGACGGCGACGCCGTCGTCATGGCAGGCCTGCGCCATCCGCAACACCGATTCGGCGTTGGCGGGTGGGTCGGCCAGCGACGTGTGGTGGGTGCAGGCGGCGAGCCGCGCGAAACCATGCCGGTAGGCGCTGAAGAAGTCCATCACACCTATTGTTGCCCGCGAAGTGTCAAGATCGGGTGACGGGGTATCAACAAGTTCATGAGCGATACCGCCGTCGTCATCGTCGACATGCTCAACACCTATGAGCACGAGGACGCCGAACTCCTCGCCCCCAACGTCGAAAAGATCATCGATCCGCTGGTCAAGCTGATCGGTGAGGCCCGTGACCGCGAAGATGTCGACCTGATCTACGTCAACGACAACTACGGCGACTTCACCGCGCAGTTCAGCGACATCGTCGCCGACGCCCTGGACGGCAAGCGTCCGGACCTGGTGCGGCCGATCCTGCCCTACGACGGTTGTCGCCTGCTCACGAAGGTGCGCCACAGCGTCTTCTACGCCACCGCGCTGGACTACCTGCTGGGCCGGTTGGGCACCAAACGCGTGATCCTGGCCGGTCAGGTCACCGAGCAGTGCATCCTCTACAGCGCGCTCGACGCCTACGTACGCCACTTCGAACTCGTGGTGCCCTCGGACGCGGTGGCCCACATCGACGCCGAGCTGGGCAACGCCGCTTTGGAGATGATGCGCAGGAACATGAGCGCTGATGTGATCCCCGCCGTGGAGTGCCTGCGCTGACGCGCGGGTGACTTCGGAGCGCCTATCCTCGAGCCAATGGATGCCCCTGAACTGGTCGCCCTGTTACAGGGCCGTCGCATCGTGGCGCTCACGGGCGCCGGCATGTCGACCGACTCGGGTATCCCGGACTACCGCGGGCCCGATTCGCCGCCCAGCAACCCGATGACCATCCAGCAGTTCAAATCGGACCCGGTGTTCCGTCAGCGCTACTGGGCCCGCAACCACGTCGGGTGGCGGCACATGGACGAGACCCAGCCCAACGCCGGGCATCGCGCGCTGGCCGCCATGGAGGCCTCAGGCGTGGTCGCGGGCGTGATCACGCAGAACGTGGATCTGCTGCACACCAAGGCGGGCAGTCGCGAGGTGATCAACCTGCACGGCACCTACGCGCAGGTGGTGTGCCTGAACCCGGACTGCGGGCACACCATGTCGCGCGCCGCGCTCGCGGTGATGCTGGAGGAGGCCAATCCGGGCTTCCTCGCGCGCGCCGAATCGGTGGGCGGTATCGCCGTGGCACCCGACGCCGACGCGATGATCACCGACACCGCGTCGTTCGTGGTGGTCGACTGCCCGATGTGCGGCGGCATGCTCAAGCCCGACATCGTCTATTTCGGTGACAGTGTCCCGAAAACTCGTGTGGAGCAGGCGTATTCGATGGTCGACGGCGCCGACGCCCTGCTGGTCGCCGGCTCGTCGCTCACGGTGTTCTCCGGTTACCGGTTCGTCCGGCACGCCGCGGCGCGCGGCATCCCGGTGGGGATCGTCAACCGCGGGCCCACCCGCGGCGACGATCTGGCCGCGGTGAAGGTGCACAGCGGCTGCTCGGAGATGCTGACGCTGCTGGCCGGTGAACTCACGAGAACGTACACGGCATCGCCCGGATAGCGTGCACGAAATTCCCTTGCAGGTACTCCGGTTCGCCGGCGCGGATGTCGGGCAACTGGTGCAGCAGTTCGCCGAAGATCGCCCGCAGTTGTGTCCTGGCGACGTGTGCGCCGAGGCAGAAGTGCCGTCCGCCGCCACCGAAACCCAGATGCGGGTTGGGTTTGCGACCCAGATCGAGCACGTCAGGCCGGTCGAACACCGTGGTGTCCCAGTTGCCCGACGCATAGAACATCACGACCTTCTCCCCCGCCGCGATTTGCCGCCCGCCCAGTTCGACGTCGACCGCCGCCGTACGGCGGAACGTCATCACCGGTGACGCCCAGCGCACCATCTCCTCGACCGCCACACCGATGCGGTCGTCGAAATCCTCCATGAGCCAGGCTCTTTGGTCTTCGAAGTCGGTGAGCGCCTTCAGGGCGTGGCTGGTGGTCTGGCGCGTGGTGTCGTTGCCCGCGACCGCGAGCAGCACGAAGAACGCGGCGACCTCGGCGTCGGTGAGCCGGTCACCGTCGACCTCGGCGTGCACGAGCGCGCTGATCAGATCGTTGCCCGGGTTCTCGCGCCGCTCGGCAGCCAGGGTGTTGGCCACCTGGTGCAGGTACATCTGGTTTTCCAGCAGCACCTCCAGGGGATGGCGGCCGGCCAGGTAGATCGGATCGGCCCAGGACACCAGCGCATCGGCCGCGTGGGCCACCTTCTCGCTCTCGCCTTCGGGGATGCCGACCATGTCCGACAGCGTGCGGATGGGCAGTTCTTTGGCGCAGTGGTCGACGAAGTCCACGCCGCTGCCAGCGGCCTTGAGTTCCGCGACGATCGCGGCTGCGTTGGCCTTGATCGAATCCTCGATGCGCGCGACCTGCCGCGGCGTGAAGGCCGAGTGCACGAGCTTGCGGATGAGGGTGTGCCGCGGCGCGTCCATCGCGAGGAAGGACTGCGAGGCCTCCAGCAGTTCCTGCGGGACGTTCTCGAACAGCACGCCCTGCCCGGACAGGAACGTCTCGCTGTCGCGGCTGATCGCGACGATGTCGGCGTGGCGCGTGACGGCCCAGAAGCCCTTGTCGTCGGGATCGTGCATCAGCGCGTCCTCGACGGGCGGGTGCCAGCTGACCGGACGCTCGGCGCGCAGTTGGGCGAACGCTACTTCACGGTCGGCGGCCGTGGTGGCCCAGAATGCCCGCGACGAGAGATCGACGGCGTCGTAAGGACGTGTGATCGGCAACACAGTCAGGCTGGCGACGGTAGGTCTAGACAGTGTGTCTAGTCAAGACGTGATTGATGCCGATACGCTGGATGGATGCCATCGGTCACCAGAAAACCGCAGGCCAACCGGGAAGAACGACGCGAACGCATCGAGCGGGCGCTGCTCGACGCCACCGACCGGCTGATGTCCGACGGCACGAGCTTCACCGAACTGAGCGTCGACAGGCTTGCCACCGAGGCCGGCATCTCCCGCGCGAGCTTCTACATCTACTTCGAGGACAAAGGGCACCTGCTGCGCAGGCTCGCCGCGCAGGTGTTCGACGACCTCGCGCACGAGGCACAACAGTGGTGGGGTGTGGCGGGACGCCGCAATCCGGGCGACGTCCACACCGCGATGTCCGGCATCATCGCGAGCTACCGGCGCCACCAACCGGTGCTCGTCGCGCTCAACGAGATGAGCGCCTACGACCCGCTGGTCGCACAGACCTACCGTGACCTGCTGACCGGGATATCGGCGCAACTCGCCCGCGTGATCGAGGAGGGCCAGGCCGACGGATCCATCCGCGCGCAGCTGCCCGCCGAGACCACCGCGAGCACGCTGACGTGGATGGTCGAGCGCACCTGCCACCAGAACCTGCCGTCACGACCGGCGTCCTACGATGCGGAACTGGCCGACACCCTCACTGAGATCGTCTGGGGCGCACTGTATCTGCGCCCGGCCTCGACAGATCGCTAGGTGCGCACCAGGTCGTCGGCGTGGACGGCGGGACGGCGCATCTCGACGGGCAGTTCGTGTGTCGAGCGGCCGATGATCGAGGCGAGTTCGGCCTGGTCGTACGCCACCACGCCGCGAGCGACGGTGTGCCCGTCGAGCGCCCGCAGGTCGACCACGTCGCCGCCGTGAAAGCGGCCGGTCACCGAGGTGATGCCCGCGGGCAGCAGCGAGCGGCGCTGCTTGATCACCGCGCGCACCGCGCCGTCGTCGAGGGTGAGCGCACCGGCCGACTCCGCGGCGTAGCGCATCCAGAACTTGCGGGCCGACATGCGCTCGGGGCGCGGGGCGAACACCGTGCCCACCGACGCATCGTCGAGCGCTCGGCCGGCGTCCGCCGCGGCGGCCAGCAGCACGGGAACACCCGCGTCGGCGGCCAGCAGAGCTGACGACAACTTCGATGCCATACCGCCCGTGCCGAGGCTGCTGCCGCGGCCCGCGACCACGCCATCGAGGTCACCTTGGGCGGCGACCTCCGGTATGAAGCGGGCCGGTTTGTCGGGCGTCGCCTTGCGGGGGTCTCCGTCGTAGAGGCCGTCGATGTCCGACAGCAGGATCAGCGCGTCGGCACCGACCAGGTGCGCCACCAAAGCCGAGAGCCGGTCGTTGTCACCGAAGCGGATCTCGTTGGTGGCCACGGTGTCGTTCTCGTTGACGATCGCCACGGCGTGCAGGGCCCGCAGACGGTCGAGGGTGCGCTGGGCGTTGTTGTGCTGCACGCGCATCGAGATGTCGTGCGCGGTGAGCAGGACCTGCCCGACGGTGCGGTTGTACACCGCGAACGCCGAGCTCCACGCGTTCACCAGGGCCACCTGGCCCACACTGGCCGCGGCCTGCTTGGTCGCGAGATCCGTTGGGCGCTTGGACAACCCGAGAGGTTCGATACCGGCGGCGATGGCACCGGAGGATACGATGACGACGTCGGAGCCGGCTTTCATGCGGCCTTCGATGGCCTCGACCAGGCTTGCGAGCCGGTTGGCGTCGAAGACACCCGAAGGTGTGGTGAGGGCCGTGGTTCCGATCTTGACGACGACACTGCGTGCGGTACGGACCGCCTCGCGGTGCTCGCTCACGAGTCCTCTCCTCCCGATGCTCCCGGTTGCCTCCGTTCGCGCCGTGCTGCCTTACGTTCGGCGGCGCCGACGCGATCGGTCTGCTCAAGGCGGATGTCGGTGCCGCGCCCGGTCATCGTGACGTCGACACCGGCCGGGGTCTGCGGCTCCCAGTCGAACGTGACGTCACCGATCGTGACCGCGCAACCGGGCTTCGCGCCGCGCTTGAGCAGTTCGTCCTCGACGCCCAGCCGTGCCAGCCGGTCGCCGAGGTAGCCGACGGCCTCGTCGTTGTTGAAGTCGGTCTGCGCGATCCAGCGTTCTGGCCGCGTGCCGCGCACGATGAAGCCGCCCTCGCCGTCGGAAGAGATGGTGAAACCGCTCTCGTCGACGGGAATCGGCCGGATGATGGGGCGCCGCGGCGCGGCGACGGGCTGCGCGTCACGGTACTTCTTGACCATCTCCCACAGTGCAAATATCAACGGGCGCAAGCCATCCCGGCTGACTGTGGAGATCTCGTACACGGGCCAGCCGAACCGCCCGGCCACCTCGTCGCGGACGAAGTCGGCGAGTTCACGCGCATCGGGAACGTCGATCTTGTTGAGCACCACCGCGCGCGGCCGTGATGCCAGATCACCCAGGGCCGAATCCCCTTGCAGGGTCGGGGTGTACGCCGCGAGTTCGGCCTCCAGGGCCTCGATGTCGGAGATGGGGTCGCGTCCCGGTTCCATGGTGGCGCAGTCGACGACGTGGACCAGTACCGCACACCGTTCGAGGTGCCGCAGGAAATCCAGGCCGAGACCGCGACCCTCGGAGGCCCCGGGGATCAGGCCCGGAACGTCGGCGACCGTGTAGGTGTTCTCGCCTGCCGACACCACGCCGAGGTTGGGCACCAGCGTCGTGAAGGGATAGTCGGCGATCTTGGGCTTGGCAGCCGAGATCGTCGACACGAGAGAGGATTTCCCGGCCGACGGGAAGCCGATCAGTCCGACGTCGGCAACGGTTTTGAGCTCGAGCGTGAGGTCGCGCTCCTGGCCCTTTTCACCGAGCAGCGCGAAACCGGGGGCCTTGCGCGCGCGGGATGCCAGGGCCGCGTTACCCAGTCCCCCACGTCCGCCCGCGGCCGCCTCGAACCGGGTGCCCGCACCGACGAGATCGGCGAGCATGCGCCCGTTCTCGTCGAGCACGACGGTGCCGTCGGGAACGCGCACCTCGAGATCGATGCCTGCGGCGCCGTCGCGGTTGCTGCCCGCACCGGGCTTGCCGGAGGGTGCGACGACGTGGGGATGGAAATGGAAGTCCAGCAGGGTGTGCACCTGCGGATCGACGACCAGGATGACGCTGCCACCCCGGCCGCCGTTGCCACCGTCGGGGCCGCCGAGCGGTTTGAACTTCTCACGGTGGACAGACGCGCAGCCGTTACCGCCGTTGCCTGCCCGCGCGTGAATGACGACTCGGTCGACAAACCGGGGCATCGGAGATCCTTTCCGTTGGATGTGAAGCTATCGCGAAAGTTCTGTCGAGAACTCCGGCAGCTTCACATCCACGGAAAAAGTCCTCGGAGTCTCAGGCCTCCGGCCGCGCAACCGGGACGATGTTGACCGTCTTGCGGCCACGCTTGGCGCCGAACTCCACGGCGCCGGGAGCCAGGGCGAACAGGGTGTCGTCGCCACCGCGGCCGACGTTGACGCCCGGGTGGAAGTGGGTGCCGCGCTGACGGACGAGGATCTCGCCTGCCTTCACGACCTGACCACCGAACCGCTTGACGCCGAGTCGCTGTGCTGCTGAGTCGCGACCGTTGCGAGAGCTGGAAGCGCCCTTCTTGTGTGCCATGTCGAAACGCCTCCTACTACTTGATGCCCGTGACCTTGAGCACCGTCAGCTGCTGACGGTGACCCTGGCGCTTGTGGTAGCCGGTCTTGTTCTTGAACTTGTGAATGCGGATCTTGGGGCCCTTGGTGTGCTCCAGCACCTCAGCGGTGACCGCGACCTTGGCCAGGTCGTCGGCCTTGCTGGTGACGTTGGCGCCGTCGACCACCAGGGCGACGGGCAGCGACACCGACGCGCCGGGCTCGGAGTCGAGCTTCTCAACCTTCACCACGTCGCCGGCGGCAACCTTGTACTGCTTGCCGCCGGTCTTGACGATTGCGTATGTCGCCATCGTGTCCTCTGCTCTGCGGGCGCACGTCACCAGGCGGTGTGTGCGCGGGTCTTGGGTGGCGGGAGGTGGTCCCACCGGCCGCCGGCCTGACCACAGGCTCTGGCGACAACTGGTCAAGGGTACGTGACCAGCGGGTAGAGGGTCAAACTGGCCCCCCTGGATCTCGCCTGAGACACCGTGATGCTCGTCTAGTCGTGGCTGGGCGGCCCCGCCGGACGTGCCGCGGCCCGGCGGCGCACCCGTGCGCGCGGCGCCGTCACCGGCGGCTCGTAGACCTCCCGGACCGGCTCTTCGTCCTCATCCGAGTCCGAGTCCTCGTCTTCGTCGGAGTCGTCGTCGGAGTCATCCGAGTCGTCGTCTTCGTCGGAGTCGTCGGAGTCATCGGAGTCGCCGATCACCTCGATGTCCTCGTCGAGTTCGTCCTCGTCGTCGTCGAGTTCGATCTCGTCCTCGTCCGACTCGTCGTCGGATTCCTCGTCGGAATCCAGGTCCGAATCCTCATCCGAGTCGTCGAGGTCCTCATCGCCCGCAGCCCCGACGGCCGCGGTCACGACGTGGGCGCGCTCGTCGGCGTCGTGCTCGTCGCGCGTGTCGTCCCGGACCTCGGCCGCGGTGGTGTCCTCGGCGGTCTCGTCGTCCTCGTGGTCCTCGTGGTCCTCGTCGCCTTCGTGCTTGCCGTTGGCAGCCGCCATGGCCTTGAACATCGGATGCTCACCCGGCGTGTGGTCCGGGACCTTCGCGACGTGCACCTCTTCGGTGCGCGCGGCGCCCTTCTTCCCGCGCTTGCCACGCCGGCCACCACCGCTGCCGCCGCCGCTCGAGTCGGACTTGCGCCCGCCGTTGGACGACGCGGAGTCGATGGGATCGCCGTGCAGGACGATGCCGCGCCCACCGCAGTGCGTGCACGCCGTCGAGAACGCCTCGACCAGCCCGGTGCCCAGGCGCTTACGCGTGAGCTGCACCAGCCCCAGCGAGGTCACCTCGGACACCTGGTGCCGCGTGCGGTCCCGCGCGAGCGCCTCGGTCAGGCGGCGCAGCACCAGATCGCGGTTGGATTCCAGGACCATGTCGATGAAGTCGATGACGACGATGCCGCCGATGTCGCGCAGCCGCAGCTGCCGCACGATCTCCTCGGCGGCCTCCAGGTTGTTGCGCGTCACGGTCTGCTCGAGGTTGCCGCCCGACCCGGTGAACTTGCCGGTGTTGACGTCGACGACGGTCATGGCCTCGGTGCGGTCGATCACCAGGGTGCCGCCCGAGGGCAGCCACACCTTGCGGTCCATGGCCTTCGCGAGCTGCTCGTCGATGCGGTGCACCGCGAACACGTCGGGTGCGTCGGGTCCCGCGGGCTCGTACTTGGTGAGCCGTGGCATGAGGTCGGGCGCGACGGCCTCTACGTAGGAGTTGATGGTGTTCCAGGCCTCGTCGCCGGAGACGATCAGGCTGGAGAAGTCCTCGTTGAACAGGTCGCGGATCACCTTGACCAGCACGTCGGGCTCTTCGTAGAGCGCCACGGCCGCGCCGGCCTTCTTCTCGGTGACCTCGGCGGCCTTGGCCTCGATCTCGGACCAGCGCTTCTGGAGCCGTTCGACGTCGGAGCGGATGTCCTCTTCCTTGACGCCCTCGGAGGCCGTGCGGATGATCACGCCTGCATCGGACGGAACCACCTCACGCAGGATCTCCTTGAGACGCTGACGCTCGGTGTCGGGAAGCTTGCGGCTGATGCCCGTGGACGACGCGCCGGGCACGTACACCAGGTAGCGGCCGGCCAGCGACACCTGCGTGGTGAGGCGGGCGCCCTTGTGGCCGACGGGGTCCTTGCTGACCTGCACGACGACGTAGTCGCCCGGCTTGAGCGCCTGCTCGATCTTACGGTTCTGCCCGCCTAGACCGGCAGCCTCCCAGTTCACCTCACCGGCGTAGAGCACGCCGTTGCGGCCGCGGCCGATGTCGACGAACGCGGCCTCCATGGACGGCAGCACGTTCTGGACGATGCCCAGGTAGATGTTGCCCACCAGCGAAGCAGAGGCCGCCGACGTCACGAAGTGCTCGACCACCACGCCGTCTTCGAGCACGGCGATCTGCGTGTAGCGCGCACCCTCGTGCGGCGGTTCGGTGCGCACCTTGTCGCGCACGATCATGGTGCGTTCGACGGCCTCGCGGCGGGCCAGGAACTCGGCCTCGCTCAGGATCGGCGGGCGGCGGCGGCCGGCGTCGCGGCCGTCGCGCCGACGCTGACGCTTGGCCTCCAGCCGCGTGGAGCCGCTGATGCCCTGGATCTCGGAGTCGTCGCTCTTGTCGCTGCGCTCGGTCCGCGGGGCGCGCTCGTGGACGACGGTGTTCGGCGGGTCGTCAGGCGAGACGGCGTCGTCGCTGTCGCCCGAGCCGCTCTTGCGCCGCCTGCGGCGACGGCGCCTGCGGGTGCCGCCCTCGGTGGTGGTGCTGTCCTCGTCGCCGCTGTCGTCGGAGTCCTCGGAGTCCTCACCTGACTCCTGCTCGTCACCGTCGGTCTGATCGTCGGTGGAGTCGGTGTCGGCGTCCGATGTGGCGTCGTCGTTCTGCTCGCCACGGCCACGCCCTCGTCCGCGACGGCCACGGCGGCGCCGGCGCGGCCGGTCGGCCTGGTCGTCGTCGGAGTCGGAGTCGGCCCCGGAATCGAAATCGGATTCGGCACCGGTCTCGGTGTCGTCGTCCTCGTCCTCGTCGTCGACGACGGCGGGCTCGAAGCTCACGGGCTGCGGCGCCACGAACAGCGGCAGGTAGTCGGGGCGCTCGGTCTGCGTCTCGCGGGCCGGCGGGATGTTGGCGTGCTCCAGGATGAGCCGCGACTCGGGTTCGTCACCCACGAGGACTGCGCCGCGGAACGTGGGCTCCGGGGTCTCGGCTTCGTCCGCGACCCCGGTTTCGGCCTCGGCTTCGGCCTCGGCTGCGGGAGCTTCGGGTTCGGCAGGTTCGGCAGGCCCGGCCTCGGAGACCGTCACGACCTCGACCTGCTCGGCTTGCACCACGACCAGATCGGCCACGGGCGTCTCCGCCGCGGGCGCTTCTGCTGCGGGCGCTTCTTCGGGGGGCGTCTCCGCTGCGGGGGACTCGGTGAGCGCCGCGCGGACCCGCTCGGCGTCGGCCTTGTCGACCGTCGAATGGGCGCTGCGCTGGCGCCCGTCGAACTCGGCCAGGGCGTCGAGCACGCGCCGACTGGTGGTGCCCAGGACACGGGCCAGTGAATGGACTCTCAGACGCTCTGGGAGTCCCTCCTGCTGGGGAGTCTGGGTTGATAGGTCTTCGGTATGGGCATCTTCGGCCACGAATTCTCCTCAAGCCCCCGGGCGCGTCGTACGACGCGGCCACGCGAGGGCTTCCGCTATTGGCCCGGGCTACGTTCCCCGGACTTGTTGTGGTCTCGCTCCGAGCGGTCCGCTGTCGAACCCACCCGGTGCCTGGCTGAATGATGGCTGGACGGTCGGCGCCGCACCGGTTTGCGGTGGTCGCGCACGTCGAAGTCTTCATTCGGGTGCTCAGCCCCGGTTGAGGCCGCTCACCCGCACCCAGTATCCCACATCACTGGCGTCCGACCGACCAGACTGCGAATAGCCCTCGTATCGAGACCGCAAAACGGCCCCGGAGGCGGTCCGCTGACCGGCTCCGGGGCCGTTTCGGAAGTGGATCTGGACTTGGATTTGTCGTGGATTCAGGCCGCCAGGATCAGGCGGTGGCCTCGCCGGGGAACCACAGGGCGATCTCGCGGGCCGCCGACTCGGGCGAATCGGAACCGTGCACGAGATTGTCCTGCGTGATGAGGGCGAAGTCACCGCGGATGGTGCCGGGGACGGCCTTTTCGACCGGATCGGTGCCGCCCGCGATCTGACGGAACGCCGCCACCGCGCGCGGGCCCTCGACGATCGCCGCGACGAGCGGGCCCGACGTGATGAACTCGAGCAGGGATCCGAAGAACGGCTTGTCGGCGTGCTCGGCGTAGTGCTGACGCGCGAGGTCGTCGCTGACGTTCTTGAGCTCGAGGGCGGCCAGTGTCAGGCCCTTGCGTTCGATCCGGCTGAGGATCTCCCCCACGAGTTGGCGCTTCACACCGTCCGGCTTGATAAGTACGAGGGTCCGCTCAGTCACGGCAGAGAGCGTACCGGGCGGTAACGAATTTTCGCGAATATGCCCCCGAGCTGGCTTTTTGAACCGGGCGCCGGCTGGTTGCCGCCTATTCGGCGGGGCGTTGCTGCCCGGGGAGCAGGCCCCGCTCCTGCCTGCGCTTGACCTCGTGGCGCAGGTAGACGATCAGCAGCCACACCACCAGGAACACCACGCCGATGAAGCCGATGCCCCCGTGGAACACCGCACCGGCGATCACGGGCACCTGCATCCCCAGGTTTGCCCACAGCGCCCACGGCCTGCCCTGCACGCCGCACATGAGGATCAGCACGACCGCGAGCCCGATCAGGTAGCCGCCCGCGGCCGCCGACAGTCCACCGACCGCCACGACCGGCAAGGCGAGCAGCACCACGATGGCCTCCAGGATGAGGCATGCCGCCATGACGCCGCGGAAGCTCTTCCAGGGATCCTTCGCGGGTGCCGGCTCGTTGTCGGGTGCTTGGTTCTCACTCATTGCGGATCCCGTCCGAAGAGGGTTCTGGCCGCGCCCGCGGTCACCACCGAACCGGTGATGACCATGCCCGCGCCGGACATCGAGTCGGACTCGGCGCCGGCTTCCTCGACGAGGGCCGTCGCGGTCTCGATGGCGTCGGGCAGGGTCGTGGCGGTGATCACGCGTTCAGGGCCGAAGCGTTCCTCGGCGCGCATCGCCAGCGATTCGACGTCGAGGGCGCGCGGCGAGCCGTTGTGCGTGACCACGATCTGGTCGAACGCGGGTTCCAGCGCGGTGAGGATGCCGTCGACGTCCTTGTCACCCATCACCGACACCACACCCACCAGATGGCGGAAGTCGAACTCCTCCTGCAGGGTCTGCGCGAGAGCGGCGGCACCGGCCGGGTTGTGCGCGGCATCGATGAACACCGTTGGCGCGTTGCGCATCCGTTCCATCCGGCCGGGGCTGCGCACGGCCGCGAACCCGGCGCGCACGGCCTCGACGTCGAGCTGACGGTCGGCCCCGGCGCCGAAGAACGCCTCGACTGCGGCCAGCGCGAGGACCGCGTTGTGCGCCTGATGCTCACCGTGCAGCGGCAGGAAGATCTCGGGGTACACGCCACCGAGGCCCTGCAGTTCCAGCAGCTGACCGCCGATGGCGACCTGCCGCCCCAGCACCGCGAACTCGGAATCCTCGCGGGCCACCGCGGCGTCGGCGCGTACGGCCTCGGCGAGCAGCACCTCCATGGCGGCGGGGTCCTGTCTCCCGATCACCGCGACGGTGTCGGTGGGCACCAGGTCGTCGGGCTGGCGGGTGATGATGCCCGCCTTCTCCCCCGCGATCGCGTCGATCGTGTCGCCCAGGTAGTCGGTGTGGTCGAGGCCGATCGGGGTGATCACCGCGACCGGGGCGTTGACGACGTTGGTCGCGTCCCAGCGCCCGCCCATGCCGACCTCGACGACCGCGACGTCGATCGGCGCGTCGGCGAACGCCGCGAACGCCATCGCCGTGAGCACCTCGAACTTGCTCATCTTGGGGCCGCCTGCAGCCTCGGACTGCTGGTCGACCAGTTGCACGAACGGTTCGATCTCGGTGTAGGTGGCCACATACTGTGCGGGCGAGATCGGTTTGCCGTCAATGGATATGCGTTCGACGGCAGACTGCAGGTGCGGGCTGGTGGTGCGCCCGGTCCGGCGGTGCAGCGCCGTGAGCAACGCGTCGATGATGCGGCACACCGAGGTCTTGCCGTTGGTGCCCGCGACGTGGATCGACGGGTACGCGCGCTGCGGTGACCCGAGCAGTTCGAGCAACGCCGCGATGCGCGTGGTGCTCGGCTCCAGTTTGGTCTCCGGCCACCGCTGGTCGAGGAGGTGCTCGACCTGCAGCAGCGCGGCGACCTCGTCCGGCGCTGGGACCGGATCGGTCATTTGAGGCCAGCCAGGCGCGCGGTGATGCGTTCGACCTCTTCACTGGCCAGGGCTTGCCTGCCCCGGATCTTGTCGACCACCTGGGCGGGCGCCTTGGACAGGAAGGCCTCGTTGCCGAGTTTGGCCGTGGTGGTGGCCAGTTCCTTCTGGGCGACCGCCAGATCCTTTTCGAGCCTGCGCCGTTCGGCCTCGACGTCGACAGTGCCCGACGTGTCGACCTCGACCACGACGGTGCCCTGCGACAGGCGCACCTCGACCGACGCCGACGGGCTGAACCCGTCGCCGGCCTCGGTGAGCCACGCGAGCGCGGCGACGGCGGGCAGCTGCGCGGTCAAACCGGCCGCCTCGACGTCGGTGAGCCGCGCAGGCACCTTCTGGCGGTCGGCCAGGCCCTGGTCGCTGCGGAACCGGCGCACCTCGGTGATGAGCTTCTGCATATCGGTGATGCGTTGTGTCGCAACGGTGTCCGGTGCGAACCCGGAGGGCTCGGGCCACGTCGCGACCACCACCGACTCACCGCCGGTGAGCGTCTTCCACAGGGTCTCCGTGACGAACGGCATCACCGGGTGCAGGAGCTTGAGCAACGTGTCGAGCACGGCCGCGAGCACCGCAGTAGTGCGAGCGGTATGCACCTCTTCTTGTCCCAGTTGCACTTTCGCGAGCTCCACGTACCAGTCGCAGAACTCGTCCCAGGCGAAGTGGTACAGCGCCTCGCAGGCCCGGTTGAACTCGTAGTTGTCGAAGGCCGAATCAACCTCGGCGCGAACCTCTTCCAGCCGGCCCAGGATCCAGCGGTCGGCGTCGGTGAGCTCGGACGCGGCAGGCAGCGGCGCCGGTGCAGCGCCGTTCATCAACGCGAACCGGGTCGCGTTGAACAACTTGGTGGCGAAGTTGCGGGAGGCGCGTGCGTGGTCCTCGCCGATCGACAGGTCACCGCCGGGGCTCGCGCCGCGCGCCAGGGTGAACCGCAGTGCGTCGGCGCCGAACTTCTCGACCCAGTCCAGCGGGTCGATGCCGTTGCCGCGCGATTTGCTCATCTTGCGGCCGAACTCGTCGCGGATCAGGCCGTGCAGGAAGACGTTCTCGAACGGCACCTGCCTGCCGCGCGCACCTTCGAGGGTGACCGCGGGGTCGTCGCCCACGAACGTGCCGAACATCATCATCCGGGCCACCCAGAAGAACAGGATGTCGTAGCCCGTCACCAGCACCGAGGTGGGATAGAACTTGGCCAGCTCAGGCGTGTGGTCGGGCCAGCCCATGGTCGAGAAGGGCCACAGCGCCGAGGAGAACCACGTGTCGAGGACGTCGGGATCCTGCTCCCAGCCCTCCGGCGGGGTCTCGTCCGGGCCGACGCACACGGTCTCCCCATCGGGACCGTGCCAGATCGGGATCCGGTGTCCCCACCACAACTGCCGCGAGATGCACCAATCGTGCATGTTGTCGACCCACGCGAACCAGCGCGGCTCCAGGCTCGGCGGGTGGATCACGGTGTCGCCGTTGCGCACCGCGTCACCCGCGGCCTTGGCGAGCGACTCGACCTTGACCCACCACTGCAGGCTCAGGCGCGGCTCGATGGGCTCGCCGCTGCGTTCGGAGTGCCCGACGCTGTGCAGGTACGGGCGCTTCTCGGCGACGATGCGCCCCTGCGCGGCGAGCGCCTCGCGCACCTTGACGCGGGCTTCGAAGCGGTCCATGCCGTCGAACTGCGTGCCGGTGTCGGCGATGCGGCCCTTGGTATCCATGATCGTCGGCATCGGCAGGCCGTGGCGCATGCCGATCTCGAAGTCGTTCGGATCGTGTGCCGGCGTGACTTTCACTGCGCCGGTGCCGAATTCGGGATCGACGTGGGTGTCGGCGACGATCACCATGTCACGGTCGACGAACGGGTGCGGCAGGGTCTTGCCCACCAGGTGCCGGTACCGCTCGTCGTCGGGGTGCACCGCGATGGCGGTGTCGCCAAGCATGGTCTCCACACGGGTGGTGGCCACCACGATGTGCGGTTCGTCGTCGTTCATCGAGCCGTAGCGGAACGACACGAGCTCGCCCTCGACGTCTTCGTACTTGACCTCGAGGTCGCTGATCGCGGTCTCGAGCACCGGCGACCAGTTGACCAGCCGCTCGGCCTGATAGATCAGCCCGGCGTCGAACAGCCGCTTGAAGATCGTGCGCACCGCGCGCGACAGACCTTCGTCCATGGTGAAGCGGTCACGGCTCCAGTCGACACCGTCGCCGAGGCGGCGCATCTGTCCGCCGATGGTGCCGCCGGACTCGCGCTTCCAGTCCCACACCTTGGCGACGAACTCCTCGCGGCCGAGGTCTTCCTTGGTCTTGCCGTCGGCGGCGAGCTGCTTCTCCACGACGGTTTGCGTCGCGATGCCGGCATGGTCCATACCCGGCAGCCACAGCACCTCGTAGCCCTGCATGCGCTTGCGGCGGGTCAGCACGTCCATCAGCGTGTGGTCGAGCGCGTGGCCCATGTGCAGGCTGCCGGTGACGTTGGGCGGTGGCAGCACGATCGAGTAGGGCGGCTTGTCGCTCGCGGGATCGGCGGTGAAGTATCCGGCGTCGACCCAGCCCTGGTACAGCTCGGCTTCTACCGCGCCCGGATCCCAGGACTTCGGGAGGGCATCGGCACGGTTCTCAGGACTGGCGGTCACCGCGCCATTCTATGAAGAGCGGGGGCCGATGAGCGAAAGCCCCCGTCGCCCGAGCGTTCGCTGGGTAACAGGGGGCTTCCGAGATGACGCGAAAAGTGATGCGGGCTACTTCTTGCCGCCGAGCAGACCGCCGAGGATCTCACCGATGGCATTGCCCTGACCGCCGCCGAGCACGCTGCCGAGGATGCTGCCCAGCGGGTTGTTGTTGGCGCTCTGGTTGGCCTGCTGGCCGCCGGAAGCCATACCGCCGAGGATGCTGCCGAGGATGTCGGCCAGGCCGCCGCCGGACGCCTGCTGCTGCGCCGGGGCGTTCTGCTGCGAGAACTGCTTGCCGATGTAGGCGAGCACGATCGGCGCGAGGATCGGCAGGAGCTTCTTGATCAGGTCGCCGTTGCCCGCGCCGGTTCCAGCCAGCGCGGAGGCGACGGCGTTGCTGTCGTTGCCGCCGAACAGGTGGGCCACGAGGTTGTCGCCCTGCTTCTCGTCGACGTCGTCGACGTTGACGCCGCCGTCGAGCAGACCGCTGGCGGCCTGCTCAGTGACCGCGGACTCCAGCGGAGCCGAGTCGATGTCATCGGCGGCGACGTTCTGCTGCAGACCGCCGACGAGCGCGGGAACCAGGGTCTTGATGGCCGCGGTCACCTCGCCTTCGTCTGCTCCGACTTTGTTGGCGATGTCCGCCACCGGGATCTGGGCGAACAGTTCGTCGAGACCGGCCATGATTGTTCCCACCTTCGTTGCTGGTGTGTTTGCGTACTCGGCGATGACACTAGTCCACACGGCCCGCTGTCACGCGCCTTCGACGCGGCCAGATCCATATTGCGGCAACGCCCGTGCGCATCAGTCCAGCTTCGTGGTCTCCAGCACAACCCCCGCCGCGGGCAGCCTGGTGAGCAGCGCATCGCCCATTGCTGCGGCCGGGGTCAGCACGCCGTGCAGGCCGGAAAGCTTGTCGCGGTCGGTGGCCAGTGCCAGGCCGCATTCACCCAGCAGCACCGCGGTCGCCTTGTACCCGGGATCGCCCTGCTGGGCCATGGTCGCCACGTAGCGGGCGCCCGAGGTCGTGGTGGTGTAGGTCTCGACGCGGTAGTGCCCACGTTCGCGGGTCTGCTCGCTGGGCCCGGTGCCCGGCTTGGGCAGCACACGCTCGAGCAGACCCGAGGGAATCTTGTCGAAGAACCGCCCACCGAGGCCCATCGTCGCGGCGTTGGACGCCGTGACCAGTGCCGCCGCGATCGGCGCGGCCGGCGAACGGCCACAGCTCATCTGCTCTGCGTAGGCGAACCTGCGGCCGTACGCGTAGTCCAGCAACGCATTGCTGCGCCGCACGATTCGCGTGTTCGGACCGGCCATCGCGAATGCCCCGGTCCAGTACCCCGCCAGTTCGGGCGCGATCTCGCTGCCGCGGCGCCACCGCACGTCGGGCTGATCCCCCAGCTCGGGCTCGCGGCTGCGGTCGGGGCTCAGCGTGTACGGATCGGTCATCGCCGCGCGAGCGGCCGGATCGGTCGACGACGTACGCAGCACCTCGATCATCGACGCCGCGGTGCCACCCGAGACACCGCCTGCGAACGAGCGCAGCACCAGATCGGTGTCGACGAGTTCGCCCGCGCCGTCGGCGGTGGCACGCCGGTGCAACGCGAAGACCGTCAGATCGGAAGGCACGGAATCGAATCCGCACGAGTGCACGATCCGCGCGCCGGTGTCGACTGCCTGCTGGTGATACCGGTCGATGCTGTCGCGGATGAACATCGTCTCGCCGGTCAGGTCGGCGTAATCGGTGCCCGCGGCCGCGCACGCGGCGACCAGCGGCAGGCCGTAACGCGTGTAGGGGCCGACCGTGGTCACCACGACACGGGTGCGCGCGGCCATGTCCGCCAGCGTCGACGGGTTGTCGGCGTCGGCGATCACCAGCGGCCAGTCGGCCGCGGCACCGCCGATGCTGTCGCGGGCGGCCTGCAACTTCTCGGCCGACCGGCCGGCCAGGGCGATACGCGCGTCACCGGCGGCGCCCGCCAGGTATTGCGCGGTCAGCTTGCCGGCAAACCCGGTTGCGCCGTACAGGACGAGGTCGAACTCACGCTGCGTCACGGCCCCGACGCTACCCGAGCAACTCCGGCCACTGTGCGGGCTCGTTACGCAAGTTCTCGTCGAGGAACGCGGTGACCACCTGATACCAGAGCTTGGCGTGCTGCGGTGTGAGCACCCAGTGGTTCTCGGCCGGGTAGTAGAGGAACCGGTGCGGACTGTCCCCGTTGTCGTCGGCGGGCAGGGCCGATTCGGTGAGCAGTTCGTACCACAGCCGCAGGGCCTCACCGATGGGCACGCGGTAGTCCTTGTCGCCGTGGATCACCAGCATCGGGGTGTTGATCTGGTCGACGAACCGGTGCGGTGAATTCCGTTGCATCATCTCAGGCGTCATCTCCCGCGCCCACCAGTAGGCGCCGTCGGTCGTGGGCGCGAACTGATCGAGCGCCCACAGGCTCGCGTGTGTGACGATCGCGTCGAACCGGTCGGTGTGACCGGCGACCCAGTTCGCCATGTAGCCGCCGAACGAGCCGCCCATGGCCGCGGTGCGCGACGCGTCGACACGCGGATGCTCACATGCGGCATCGGTCGCGGCCATGAGATCGGTGTAGGGCGCCTCACCCCACGCACCCCAGCCGCGTGCGATGAAGTCCTGGCCGTAGCCCGTCGACAGCGCGGGATCGGGCATGAGCACCGCGTAGCCGTGCGCGGTCAGCAGCCACGGGTTCCAGCGCCAGTGCCAGGTGTTCCAGCTGCCCAGCGGTCCGCCGTGCACCCACAGCACCAGCGGCGCGGGATCGGTGGACTCGGGCAGCGTCAGCCACGAGCGCACGGGCGTACCGTCCTCGGCCGTCGCGGTGATCTCGGTGAGGCTGCCGGGCAGTGCGGGTGCGTCGAAGCACGGCAGCTCGGTCACGGTGCCGTCGGGATCGATGCGCACCGGATGCGGTGGGACGGCGTAGGAACTGCGCAGCGCGTAGATGATCCCGCCGGGCGCCGGGCAGACATCGGTGTAGGTGTGATCGTCGTCGGTCAGCCGCGTCACGGTCCCGGTGTCGGGGTGGACGGAGAAGACGGGTCCGCGGCCGTTGTCGTCCGCGGTGACGATCAGGGCCGACGCGTCGGCAGACCAGGCCAGCGACGACGGCCACCGGTCCCATTCGGTGGCCACTTCCGCCCACTCGCCCAACTGTTCGTCGTCGTTACCGAATCGCATGCAGCACAGGGTGATTCGTGGTGGCTCTGTGGGTGTGGAGTGCGTTTCACGGGTGAACGCGAGCGCGCCGCTGTCGGGCGCGATCACGGGATGTTCCAGGTCGGCCTGCGGATCCTCGGCGATCGTGGTCCGCGCCCCGGTCTCCCGGTCGATGCGGACCAGCGTCGAGCGGGTCGCCGCGCCGGGTGCCGGCACGTGCCAGGTCGCCACCACGAACGCACCGTCGGGGCTGACGTCGAATGTGCTCTCCCGCAACGCGACACCCGGGCGCTCGGTGAGATTGCGTGCGCCGTCGGCATCGAACAGATGGGGCAGGTCGGGCCCGAGGTCGTGGTCCCACTGCCGCACCGGATATCCGGTGTGCAGGATGGCCGACACCTTGTTGTCCTTGCGCGCCTTGCGCAGTGACCGGTCGGCCTCGACGTCCGCGGCCGACGGCAACAACGGTGCTGCCACGACGGTCACGTCCGCTGTGCGGGCGCTCGCCGCCGCGCTGACACCACCGGGCAGGCTCAGCATCTCGTGGGCCTCCCCGCCGTGCGCAGGTAGCCGCCACAGCGCGGCGGGCGGTTTCTCGTCGTCCTCGGTGGGCCGGACCGCGAGGAACAACACGTCGCCGTCCGCTGTGAACACCGGCGCCGATTCCCCTTTGAGCCCGCGGGTCAGCCGGCGCGCCGGTTGCTGCCCGGCCGGATCCAATTCCCATAACGCGGTGACGAATTCGGTCCGTTTCGCATTGAGTGTGCTGACCGTGGTGACCACGCGCGTGCCGTCCGGCCAGACTGCCAGTCCAGAAACTCGCGGGAGGTCGAGATAGGCGTCGAGGTCGTGAAACGGCGTGGAATTCATGCTTCGTTGCTAGCACATCCGGACTTCATCCGGATTTAACGCGAGGTGATCGGCGGGACACACAGCAAGGGTTAGCGTACGACCGGTACACCGTCAGTACCCCGGAAATCCTACGAAGAAACACCCCTTTCAACTCCTTCCCCCTGCGGAGGTTTTTGTGCCACCTGACGTACAAGACGCCCTCGACACGATGGCGACGATCAACAACGAGTTCTACTACTGGGTGTCCATCGCGTTGATGTTCCTCATCCACGCGGGGTTCCTCGCCTACGAGGTCGGCGCATCCAGGTCGAAGAACGTGCTTGCCACCGCGATGAAGAACCTGCTGGCCCTGGCCACCATCATCGCGTCCTTCTACTTCGTCGGCTGGTTCCTCTACAACGCGATGCCCAGCGGGTTCATCGAGTTCAACGAGGCAGCCAAGGCTGCGCTCCCGTGGGGCGACAACATGGGGCCCAACGTCCAGGACTCGGCCAGCGGCATCTTCTGGGGCGCGTTCGCGCTGTTCGCCGCGACCACCGGGTCGATCATGTCCGGCGCGGTGCTCGAACGCATCCGCACCAGCGGATTCCTCATTCTCACAGTGCTCGTCGGTTCGGTGACCTGGATAATCGGCGCCGCGTGGGGCTGGCACGGCGCCGGCTGGATGCTGACCAAGCTGGGCTTCCATGACGTGGGTGCCGCGGGCTGCGTCCACATGATCGCGGGCTTCGCGACCCTCGGCGTTCTGATCAACCTCGGTCCGCGTATCGGACGCTTCTTGCCCGACGGCACCCCGGTGACCATCCGTCCGCACAACCTGCCGCTGACCATGCTGGGCCTGATGCTCATCTTCACGGGCTTCTTCGGCTTCCTGATGGGCTGCATCATCTACGCGGGCGACGGCCTGACGACCATCTACGCGAGCCCGACGACCATGAGCGCGTTCGCATTCAACACCCTGATGGGCCTGGGCGGTGGCATCATCGGCGCCTACCTGACATCCAAGGGTGAACCGTTCTGGACCATCTCGGGTGGTCTGTGCGGTGTCATCGGCGTCGCCGCGGGCATGGATCTGTACCACCCGACGCTGGCCTTCGTCATCGCGTTCGGTGCCGGTGCGGTCGCTCCGTTCATCGGCAGGCTGCTGGAGAAGTTCAAGATCGACGACGTGGTTGGTGCGGTTTCCGTGCACGGCGGCATCGGCCTGTACTCGCTGCTGATGTCCGGCATCTTCCTGCACGGCTACCCGAACACCGGTGGCAACCCGTCCATCTCGTTGTGGGGCCAGGCGATCGGCGCCGCGGTGTTCGCCGCTCTGGGCTTCATCCCGACGTACGTCGTTTCGCTGGGACTCAAGAAGGTTGGGCTGCTGCGCATCCCGAAGGAAGTCGAGGAGCAGGGCCTGGACCTCACCGAGGTTCCCGCCACCCCGTACCCCGAGGGCATCCCGGTCACGGCCATGCCGGTCAACGGCAACGGCCATGCCAAGACCAACGGCAAACTCGTCACCACCGCGGAGGTGTAACTTATGTTCAGTCCGATCGACAGTTACGACGATGCCTCGGTGGTCTTCACGTTCGGCGGATACTCCGTGGGCGTGTGGGTCTTCTTCCTCCTCTCACTGGCGCTCTTCGTGGGCTTCTTCGTCCGGATGATCCAGCACGAGAACAGGGCGTACAAGGCCATCATCGAGCACAAGCCCGTCGAACCCGGGCCGGCCGCCGAAGGCGAACCGACCCCCTACTGATCCCACCGGATTGTCAACCGAACACAACCGAATACGACGAGAAGCGCCCCGGCCATTCGGCCGGGGCGCTTTTCTCGGTGATCTCTAGTGGCGTGCAAGCCATTCCACGGCGCGGTCGCGGTAGCCGATGATGCCCTTGTAGTCGGCCATGTCATCGGGCAGGTCGGCCAGCACCGCCGCGAGCCGGTCGCGCCACGGCCCGACCGTGGCGATGTCGGCGAACGGCAGCATGTACGTGCGGATCAAAAAGCAGATCGCGCCCGACTCCGGCAGCCGGATCAGGTGCTGCAACTCGACACGCAGATGCACCAGGCGGCCGAACGTCTCGTCGTCGACGCCGTTGATCATCGCCCGGTCCGGGCCCCATTCCGGGTACCGCTCGGTCGACACGTCGAGTTTGCGCCCGATGGTGAGCGTCCAGTTGGTGCGCCGGTAGGTTTCGCCCGGCTGCAACCGCATCAGGAACTGGCGTGCGCGGGTGATCACACCGGTCTCCCGCAATCGCGGTACCGGGCCGTGGATCTCCAGGAACGTCATCCCGACGTCGAACCCGAACGACCAGTCCGCGGCGAAGGTCACCACGCCGGCGTCGCCGAACAGATCGTCGTCACGCTGGTCGAGCAGCACGATGTCGTCCTGCACCTGCCCGGCGATGTAGGCCAGCGGTTCGGACGGAAGCGTCGACTCGTCACCGTAGGTGAAGCTCTGCGAGATCCCGAGACGCTTGTTCTCCCAGTGCCACACGCCGTCGCTCTCGGTCAGTGACATGGTGTCGGGGTAGGCCGTGGCCATCTCCCGCATGAGCGTCACCATGGCATCCCAGCACGCCGCGCGCATGTGCGGCAGCACGGCGTACCGGGTCGGGTCGGCTGCGAGAATCTCTGCGCGCTGGGCGAGTTCGTGTTCGTACTCGCTGTCGATGTCGACGACGCGTTCGCCCCACTGTCCCGCAGGCGTCGAGACCGCTCCGCCCGCGGGTTCGACGTTGGTGCTGTAGCGGTACCGGTCGGTGGGGAACGGGAACGGAAAGGTCTCCACCAGGTCGGGTGCGGACAGCCGTTCGGGCGTGATGGTCACAGGGCGAGCTCCAATCGTTCTCCGGCGGCGCGGGATACGCACGCCATGAGCGCATCCCCCGCCTGCTTCTCGTCGTCGCTGAGGTACGTGTCGCGGTGCAGGATGTCACCGCGGGCCACGGGGATCCGGCACTCGCCGCACACCCCCTGCCTGCACAGGTTCGGCACGTTCTGCCCGTTCTTCTCAAGGGCTTCGAGCAGTGAAACCCCCGAGGGGACGGTGAGGGTCTGCCCCGTCCCGGCGAGTTCGACCTCGAACGGTTCACCCGCGTCGAGCGCGTCGACGCCGAACCGCTCGGAGTGGATCCGGCTTGGGGGCCAACCCAGTTCGCGCGCCTGGGCGATCACGTCGTCCATGAACGTGCCAGGTCCGCACACGTACAGGTGGGTGCCGATCGGCTGGCTGATGAGCGCCGCGGTGAGTTCGGAGTGGAACCGGTCGCGGTCGGTGCAGACCCGTGCGGGCATCCCCAACTGCTCGACCTCGTCCAGGTAGGCGCCACGTCCCGCGCGGTGGATGTAGAGGAGTCGGGCGTCGGCGCCCCACCGCTTCGCGCTGTACAGGTGCGACATCATCGGGGTGATGCCGATGCCCGCCGCGACCAGGAGGTGCCGACGCGCCTTGTGCACCGGGGCGAACGCACTGCGTGGCGCGCTCACGTCGATGGTCTCGCCGATGCGCACCTCGTCGTGGATCCAGCGAGAACCACCGGAACCGTTCGGGCACAACAACACCGACACGACGTAGCGCATCGGGGACACTCCGTCACCGGTCAGCGAATAGGCGTTGGCGACATCACCGCACTGGAGCACCACGTGGCTGCCCGGCGGGTACGACGGCAGCGCACGACCCTCGGGATGTGCCAGGCGCAAGGTGCGCACACCCGGCACACTGTCGTCGATCTCGGTGATCACCAGTTGCATCACGGGTTGTGTCACGGGGTCACCACCTGCTGCTCGGCATCCACCATGTATCCCAGGAACGCACCGGCCCGGCGCGAAACGTGGTAGTGCACCACGAGTTTGCGCCCGCATCCGGTGCAGCCCACCAGGCCGTCGATCTCGACCGCGGCGGTGGTGACGGCGCGGCAGTGCGTACAGAACACGTCGCGGTGGGCGACCTCGGTGCTCGCGATCGTGATCTCGTCGTCGGCGATACCGTGCGCGAGGGCGTGGGCACGCACACGCAGATTCAGGTGAGCGGGGCCGGCGGTCATCAGTCGCCAGCCCACCACCGCGGTGGCGACCGCCGCGTCGATGACCGCGCGGGCCTGCTCGTCGGTGTCGACGCGGTGCACCTCGACGCTGTTGCGGTGGTCACCGAGTTGACCCTCCCACCGCGTGATCACGTCCTCGGCGTGACCGATCGCGATGATTGTCCAGGCCCGTCCCGACGTATCCGCGTCGGGCACGGTGGCGGTGATGGTCCATGGCGGCACGCTGGTCAACTCCAGAGCAGGTCTCATCGGCCCTTCCTTCCGGTGGCCCGTTCGGGACACCTCGGGTAAACACGTATCGCCGCCAGGAAACCACCGGTTGGTTTCGCCGTTGTGAAGTCGATGTCTCAACCTTTTGACGGCCTGGCCGAATCCCGCGCACCAGCCCGGTTGCGGCCCCGATACATTCGACGGATGGCTGCGTCGTTCCTTGTCGTCGGTGCGGGCATCACCGGTCTGGCCACCGCGGCCGCACTGCAACGCCGGGGCCATGACGTGTGCGTCGCCGAGGCGCGCGCCGACACCGCCTCGGGTGCGGGCATCAGCATCTGGCCCAACGCACTGGCGGCGCTCGACGCGATAGGGCTGGGAGATCCGGTGCGCGCGGCCGGAGGTCGCGTCACGGCGGGCGCGCTGCGATGGCACGACGGAACATGGCTGCGCCATCCGGCCGCCGAGCGGATCACGCGTGCACTGGGCGAGCCGCTGGTGGTCATCCGCCGTCGGGTGCTCACCGAGATCCTCTCCGGTGCGCTCGCACCGGGCACCGTCGTCCACGGGCTTGAGGCGCACACGGTCGAGACCTGCGCATCCGGCATCCGGGTGACGTTCTCGGACGGTTCGGTGCGCGAAGCGTCCGCGGTGGTCGGGGCCGACGGCGTCGACTCGGTCGTGGCGCGCCATCTCAACGGTCCGCTGCGGCGCCGCTATGCCGGGTACACGGCGTGGCGCGGTATCGCCGCGCACCCGCTCGACCCGGAACTGTCCGGGGAGACCATGGGTGCGGGTGTCGAGGTCGGGCACGTGCCGCTGGGCGCCGACCACACGTACTGGTTCGCGACCGAACGCGCGTCGCAGGGGCAGCGCTCACCCGACGGAGAACTGACGCATCTGCGCAGGCTGTTCGGATCGTGGGCCGAGCCGATCCCGCAACTGCTGGCGGCGACGGACCCGGCCGACGTGCTGCGCAACGATCTCTACGACCGCGAGCCGGCCCGCTGCTGGGCGCGGGGCCCGGTGGTGCTCGCAGGCGATGCCGCCCACCCGATGCGACCGCATCTGGGTCAGGGTGGCTGTCAGGGTTTGGAGGACGCGGCGACGCTGGCCGCCCTCGTGGCGCGGGAGCCGGATCTGCCGACGGCGTTCGCGCGGTTCGCGACGCTGCGGCGCCGACGGGTGACACGCATGGTGCGCACGTCGCGCATGATCGGCCGGATCGTGAATCTGCGGCCCGCGGTGCTCAGCGCGGCGGCGAGTCGCGCCACCGTGCTGGTGCCCGAGGCCGTGCTGACCCGGCAGCTGGCGTCGATCGCCGCGCGGTCGGCGTTCACGCCGGTGGACTAGCGACCGAAGGCGCCGAGCGGGTCGAGCAGGGTCGAGCACAGCCGGCGCAGGTCCAGGATGCCCAGAACCGCCCCGGGACGCACGGCACTGCAGCCGCTGCCCGCGGCCGGAGCACCCGCGCCACCACCCCAGACGGCCGGGACGCCGCCGCGGGCACCGCACTTCGGCCATGCCGCCAGACCCTGGGTGCGCAGGACGTTCTCGGCGACGGCGATCTGCTGTTCGCGCGACGCGGCCGCCGGGGACCCGACGCCGCCGTGCGCGGCCCACGTGGACTGCTTGAACTGCAGGCCGCCGTAGTGGCCGTTACCGGTGTTGGTGGACCAGTTGCCACCGGATTCGCACGCGGCGATGGCGTCCCAGTTGACGCTGTCGGCGGCCGCGGTCGCCGGGGACAGGACCATGGGTCCCATCGCGAGTGCGCCTGCCAGCGCGGTGAGCCCGAAGGCCCTCTTCACTGCCGTACAAACGTTCATCATCATCGTGGCCCTTCCCCGACCTCCGACACGAGGACCGCGAACATACGTTGGTCACATTTCTGCAACCGCGCGATCACTAATGGGTTCGCGTGAGCCACGTCACGCGTTACACAGGAGGCTGAAGTTTTTTTCGGGGCGGGCGTTCTTCAGGTGGCAGAAGGGCCTGGAGAGGAAACAGAAACGGTGCCGGGCAATGCCCGACACCCGCTTCTGACCTGCTCGAAAGCAGCTTCGACTAGCCGCGCTTGCCGCAGACCGGCCAGGCGCCGATGCCTTGGGTACGCAGCACGTTCTCGGCGACGCGGATCTGCTCGGAGCGCGAGGCCTGGTGGGGCATGCCCGCGCCACCGTGGGACCGCCAGGTGCCCAGGTTGAACTGCAGGCCGCCGTAGTAGCCGTTTCCGGTGTTGATGGACCAGTTGCCACCCGACTCGCACGAGGCGATGGCGTCCCAGTTCACGCTGTCCGCATTGGCGGTGCCGGCACCGAGCGCTACGGGAGCCACAGCGAGCGCTCCAGCGACAATGCCCAGCCCAAACGTCTTGCGGATGTTCTTCACTTCGTTCCTTTCGCCAAGCGCGCGCCATCCACACCCGTTCACACGGGAGCGGCTACCTGTGTCCAGGCAGGAGGGGTTGGTTCGCGCCATCTCGGTCAGGCACGAAAGGGGGAGCTCGAACGCTCTGCCGGGTGTCAGACCCGGCTCCCACGGGGCGTTACGCCTCCGCGGCCCCACTCACACGCAGGTTCGTGGTTTTGAAATTGTTTGCCCTCATCGGGGCTCGGGTAGAAACCTACAAAGGTCTCGAAGCGAAGTCATGTCGGTGTCGGACCGATCCCGGGCAGATAACGGTCCGATAACGACTCGATGAGATAAACGTTCATGCAGGTCATGTTGCGGATTCGGCGACCTGCACGAACAAGCCCTGGGACAATTAAACGTGAGGCAGATCACGATCATTTTGTGAACTGGGTCACCGAAATCTGTCTCGGTATGTGGGTCAGTGAGCCGGCACACAGCGTCATCGCGGACTTTGGGCACCAAACATGCAGGTAGACGGCAATCCGCACGCCCAAGAGGCCTCAGCTAGCGACTTTTTCGTTCGCTGCCAGACCACCTCTCGGACGGTCGGGCAGCCGGCCGCGAAAACCACTGGGACACAGGGTGATAACGGCCCGTGGCGCGACGCGGTTCGGGACTTCGACTCTGGCCGGGGCATCTCTCGTACGCCGGGAGAGACCTGTAATCCGTAGGCGTACAGCGGGTTTCGGCACAAAGAGGGCGGCCGCACCCGCGGCAGAACGCACGCCGAGACACGCCCGCACCCCTTGCCGATGCAACAAACCCCGTGGTCAGCGACCGCGTGGTTAGTTAGGCGGGCTAGCGCATCCCCCGCCCCGGCACTCCCCGGCGAAATACCGCCCGCGAAACACCTCCGAAACATCAACGGAGCCAGTAGGTCTCATGACCCTATTTGACGACCGCCGCACCTCCCAGGCCCGAAAGCCCGCAATCAAACGGCCCGGATAAAACCGCCGAATATCGGCAATTTATCTCGAAACGATAAATTCAGGCCAGATCGCGGACAATTTCGCAATTTGCTGAAATCGAGCACGCATATTCGGTCACGGTAGATCGTCCGGGGTGTTCACGTTGGTGAGCGCCTTCTGCGGCTCCATCACGAGCCGCTGCGTGTCCACGCGGTCGGCGAGCGCACGCATGCTGCGCTCCCCCGCCCCGACCAGGTCGCCGATCGTCGTCGCCAGGTCGGTGCGGTAGATCCCCGCCAGATAGTGGTCGCGGCCGTCCCACGGCAGCACGATGTCCACGCCCAGCCGCCGTGCGGGGTCGACGAGCGTGTCGATGAGCTCGGCGGACAGGTACGGCATGTCCACCGCACACACGAACGCCAGCTCGCAGCCCGCTTCCGCGGCCGCGCGCAACCCGCGGCCTGCGGCCACCAACGGCCCGACACCGCGCACCTCGTCACGCAGTACCTGCGCCGGCAGGTCAGGGAGCGGCTGGCCCGGGGCGGCGATCACGAACACCGGCGCGCAGCGCTGGGCGACCGCGGCCACCACACGCTCCACCAGCGTCGCGCCCTCGAACACGAGGGTGGCCTTGTCCCGCCCCATACGACGCGAAGCCCCGCCCGCCAGCACTACGGCGGCGAGCGGGGCTGCGCTCAAATCGTCTCGGTCAGTACCTTCAGTCGACAGTCCAAGTGTCTTTACCACGCAGCAAGGATTGCAGAGCGGCGGTGTCGTGGGGCCTGGATTCGATGGCAGTGGCCACCTGCTGACGCGCGGCGTCGTCGTAGGTGGGGCGGCTGACCTTGCGGAAGATGCCCATGACCATGTGGTCCAGGTTCTGCTCGGACAGGCGCGACAGCGCGAATGCGTATGCCGGATCGTCGATCTGGGCGTCGTGCACCACGATGTCGTCGGCCGAGACCTCGGCGGTCTTGGCGATCTCCAGGCCGTAGCCGGACTTGACCACGGCGTACTCGCCGTCGGCGCCGAACGTGATCGGCTCGCCGTGGGTGAGGTTGATCAGGCGCTCCTCGGCGCCTTCCTTGCGCAGCGCATCGAACGATCCGTCGTTGAAGATCGGGCAGTCCTGCATGATCTCCACGAGTGCCGCGCCGCGGTGCTCGGCCGCGCCGCGCAGCACCTCGGACAGGCCCTTGCGGTCGGAGTCCAGCGCGCGGCCGACGAACGTGGCCTCGGCGCCCAGTGCGAGCGACACCGGGTTGAACGGGTAGTCCAGCGAGCCCATCGGCGTCGACTTGGTGATCTTGCCGACTTCGGAGGTGGGTGAGTACTGACCCTTGGTCAGGCCGTAGATCCGGTTGTTGAACAGCAGGATCGTGATGTTGATGTTGCGGCGCAGCGCGTGGATCAGGTGGTTGCCGCCGATCGACAGCGAGTCGCCGTCGCCGGTGACGACCCAGACCGACAGGTCGGGACGCGCGAGCGCCAGACCGGTCGCGATGGTCGGCGCGCGGCCGTGGATCGAGTGGAACCCGTAGGTCTCCAGGTAGTACGGGAACCGGCTGGAGCAGCCGATGCCGCTGACGAACGCGATGTTCTCGCGGCGCAGACCCAGCTCCGGCAGGAAGTTGCGGATCGTGTTGAGGATGACGTAGTCACCGCAACCCGGGCACCACCGGACCTCCTGGTCGCTGGTGAAGTCCTTGGCCTTCTGCGGCTGGTCGGTGGTGGGCACCAGGCTCATCTTGGTGAGGCCGGCGTCCGTCAGTCCGAGGTCCGCGCCAGCTAGGTCGGTCATGCGTTCGCTCCCACAGCAGACTCTTCATTTGCCTCGCCCTCGACGGTGGCTGCCGCCAGCCGTGCGAACTTGGCCTTGTCGTTTTCCTTCTCGGCCAGTGTGCCCTCGAGCGCCGCATCGATGATGCCCTCGATCTCGTCGGCCAAGAAAGCCATGCCCTCCACCTTGGTGACCGACTGCACGTCGACCAGGAACCTGCCGCGCAGCAGCAGCGCGAGCTGGCCGAGGTTCATCTCGGGCACGACCACCTTGGGGTAGCGCGCCAGCACCTCGCCGAGGTTGGCCGGGAAAGGATTGAGGTGGCGCAGGTGCGCCTGGGCCACCTTGATGCCCTTGCGGCGTGCGCGACGGCAGGCCTCGCCGATCGGGCCGTAGCTGCTGCCCCACCCGAGCATGAGCAGTTCGGCGTCGCCGGTCGGATCGTCGACCTCGAGATCGGGCACCGTGACGCCGGCGATCTTCTCCTGGCGCAGCCGGACCATGAGGTCGTGGTTCTTGGGCTCGTAGGAGATGTTGCCCGAACCGTTGGCCGATTCGAGGCCGCCGATGCGGTGCTCGAGGCCCGGCGTGCCGGGGATCGCGAACTGGCGGGCCAGGGTCTCGGGATCGCGCGCATACGGCTGGAACGGCTCGCCCGCCTTGGCGAACGTGTGCTCGATGCGCGGATAGGTCGTGATGTCGGGGATCCGCCACGGCTCGGAGCCGTTGGCCACCGCGCCGTCGGACAGGATGATGACCGGCGTGTGGTAGTTGATGGCGATCCGCGCGGCCTCCACCGCGATGTCGAAGCAGTCCGACGGCGACCGCGGGGCCACAACCGCGACCGGCGACTCGCCGTTGCGCCCGAACAGCGCCTGCAGCAGGTCGGCCTGCTCGGTCTTGGTGGGCAGACCCGTCGACGGGCCGCCGCGCTGGACGTCGATCACGATCAGCGGCAGCTCGGTCATCACCGCGAGGCCGATGGCCTCCGACTTGAGCGAGACGCCGGGGCCCGACGTGCTGGTGACGCCGAGGGCGCCGCCGTACGACGCGCCGATCGCGGCGCCGATACCGGCGATCTCGTCCTCGGCCTGGAAGGTCAGCACGTTGAAGTTCTTGTGCTTGGACAGCTCGTGGAGGATGTCCGAGGCCGGGGTGATCGGGTAGGTGCCCAGCACCACCTGCAGGTCGGAGAGATGCCCGGCCGCGACGATGCCGTAGGCAAGCGCGGTGTTGCCCGAGATCTGGCGGTACTCACCGGCGGGGAGTTTGGCCGGCGACACCTCGTAGGTGGTCGCGAACGCCTCGGTGGTCTCGCCGTAGTTCCAGCCGGCCTTCAGCGCCAGCACGTTGGCCTCGGCGATCTCGGGCTTGCGGGCGAACTTCTCACGGATGAAGGCCTCGCTGGCCTCGAGCTCGCGACCGTACATCCACGACAGCAGCCCGAGCGCGAACATGTTCTTGGCGCGTTGGCCGTCCTTCTTGCTGGCGCCGATCGATTCGACCGCGCCGAGCGTCAGGGTGGTCATCGCGACGGAGTGCACGACGTAGTCGGACAGCTCGTCGGTCTCCAGCGGGTTGGCGTCGTAGCCGACCTTGGCGAGGTTGCGCTTGGTGAACTCGTCGGAGTTGGCGATGATCAGGCCACCGCGCGGCAGATCCGACACATTGGCCTTGAGCGCGGCGGGGTTCATCGCGACGAGCACGTCGGGCCGGTCGCCTGCCGTGAGGATGTCGTAGTCGGCGATCTGGATCTGGAACGACGAGACACCGGGCAGCGTGCCCTGAGGTGCTCGGATCTCGGCCGGATAGTTCGGCTGGGTCGCCAGGTCGTTGCCGAACAGCGCGGCCTCGGAGGTGAACCGGTCACCGGTCAGCTGCATGCCGTCGCCGGAGTCCCCGGCGAAGCGGATGACCACCTTCTCGAGCTTCTGCCGCGGCGCGGCGCCTGTGCCGTTGCCGTTGTCACCCACGGCTCCCGCCTTTCACGCGTTCTTCGGTCGATCGCCCGCGTCACCTGGCACATTGCCGTGTGCGGCCGTGTGCGATTTCTCCCCAGGATCGGACCCACCGAATTTTGATGTCACTACCAGTACCGATTATTGCATTGCTCTTAGGCTCGACCTCACCGCTCGCCCCCGCGACACGCGGGCGCAACATACCGGTATCCCCAGTTCACTGACGTGTTGGAGCCGGGTTCGAGACAAAACTGTGGTTTTCGTCACGGTGCGAGAATGCCATTCTCTAAGAAATCGGGCTACCCATCGGTAGTCACGCGCACACTCGGTGAGCCGTACTTGACACGTGTCGAGTTTATCAGGGGTTATGTGCTGTCAGACGCGGTCGGCGGGTTCGACGTGGACCCGCTTGTCGAGTTCGCGCGCCACGAGGCCGCTGGCCAGCTCGGCGGCCCGTCGCGGATCCGCGCCCGCGGCACGGTGTGCGACGTAACAGGCCGTGAACATGTCCCCGGCTCCGGTGGTCTGGACGCCCAGCACGCGCCATGCGGCGGGCACCCGCACGCGGTCGCCGTCGACGAAGATGTCGCAGCCCTCCGACCCGTAGGTCACCAGGATCTCCGGCACGCCGAGGCGCTGGGCCGTGGCGGCGGTGAACGGACCGTCGGCGACGATGACGGCCTCGTCCTCGGCGAGTTTGAGGATGTCGAGGTGCGTCAGCAGGTCGGCCGGGAAGTGGCGGTCCTCGACGAGCGGCCCCAGGCTGTCCGCCCGCACCAGCCCCTGACCGTCATAGGCGATGCGGTGGCCGCGCTCCACGAGCGCCGCGAGCGTCTCGGCGGGGAAATCGGTGCGCAGCAGCGGCGCGAGATGCACCCACGTCGTCGCCGGATCGGCGGCCTCGACGTCGGCGGGTGACCACACCGGGCCGATCGCCTCCACACCCATGTGCCGGTGGTCGGTGTCGTCGTAGTCGAGCCGGAACGAGCTGGTGACCGCCGACGGCAGAATCTGCACGAGCGGCCCGAACCGCTCCTGCAGGCCGTCGAACAGCGAGTGGTCGCGTTCGGCGCCCATCGCCACGATGCGGCCGACACCGCCCGCGGCCTGCAGCGCGACACCCGCGAACGACGCGCAGCCGCCCGGGCTGGGTGGTGCTCCATTGATGATGTCGATGGCCAGATTGCCCAGCACCGTCACGCCAGGGACTAACTCTCGTGGCATGAACTGGGTCCCTCGGTCGCAATCGATGTCAATACATTCTGACGCCGGCGGATCGTCACATGCGTCGGCCGAAATGGTAGCCGCACATCCTGAACGCCGATCCGGGTGCTCACCCGGACGGCTCACATCGGCAGGTTGTAGGGGGTCACCACCTGGATCGGCGCAGGGCGCACGGGCTCGGCGGGCAACGCCCCGTGCTGCTGCAGGATCAGCCGCATCGCCAGGCGCGCGTCCGCGCGCAGATCGTTGTGCAGCACGGCCGAGATCCGGCCGTCGCGCAGCAGACGGCGGTTGTCGACGTCGAGGTCGTGGGCGATGAAGACCTTGCAATGCCGGCCCAGCCGGTCGAAGGCCGCGACGGTCGCGGTGTTGCCGCCTCCGGGCGAGTAGACGGCGCCCACCGAGGGGTTGCGCTCAAGGGCCTGCAGCACGAGGCGTTCGTTGGTGGCGTCGATGCCGTCGCTGTCGGTGACCTCGACCACCGTGCGGCCGGAGGCACGCAGACCCGACCGGAAACCCACCTCGCGCTCCCCCTCGCCACGGAACACCGTGCGGCTCAGGGTGATCAGCACATCGGCCGGATCGGCGCCCAGCCACTGCTCGATCAGGTAGGCGGCGGTGGCGCCCGCGCCGTGGTTGTCGATCCCCACGTATGCGCAGCGCGCGCTCGTGGGCACGTCGGTGGTGTAGGTCACCACGGGAACCCCCGCGGCCACCAATCGGTCGACGGCCTCCACGACCTCGGGTTCGTCCGCGGCCTTGAGCACCACACCGTGGCTGGACTTGATGCGCGCCAGGGTGTCGACCATCTGCGCGGTCGAACCCGACTCCCACAGATGGAACCGGGCCCTCAGCAGCGCGGGCGCGAACGCGGGCAGCTCGGCCTCGACCGCCGTGCGGAACGCGTCGGAGAACCGCCTCGGGGTCTGCATCACCACGTCGATCAGGAAGCGCCTGCCGTTGAGACGCAGCTGTGCGCGCTGTTTGTCCAGGTCGGCGATCGCCTGCCGGACCTCGGCGCGCGTGTTCTCCCGCACCCCGGGCCGGTTGTTCAGCACACGGTCGACGGTCGCCTCGCTCAGGCCGCACTGCTGCGCGATCTCGCGGACCTTGTACCGGTGCGCCATGCGGTGCCTCCACCCCGATCTTGAGGGATTTTTGATGGATTTTTGCCGTTGATTGTGGCACATCGCACAGCAAGACTGTCAGCCATGACCTCATCGCTGGGCTCACCGGTGCGCTCGACGGGAAGCACCCGCCGCGGCGCGTTCATCGACGAATCCGATTGCTCTCTCGACGATTTCCGGGCGGCCGTCGCTCGCACCACCGATGCGGCCGACTACCCCCACGCCACCGAGATCCGCAGCAACGTGCCGGTCTACACCGCCGCGGCGCTCGACGGCACCGACGACGGCAGGCGCCGCGCCGTGCAGACCGAACTGATCGCCGCACTGTCCGACGGCCCCGGCGTGGTGCTGTTCGAGAACGCCTTCGATCCCGCCGTGGTCGATTCCGCCGGCGAGGCGTTCACGGCGCTGATCGAACAGCAGCGCGCGGCAGGCGGTGCCGCGGGTGATCACTTCGGCGCGGCCGGCGCCAACGACCGCGTGTGGAATGCCGCGCAGAAGCTCGCACTGCACAGCCCGCGTGTCTACGCCGAGTACTACGCCAACGACATCCTGGCGCTGGTGTCCCAGGCCTGGCTCGGTCCGCGCTACCAGGTGACCTCTCAGGTCAACGTCGTCAATCCCGGTGGCGCCGCACAGGTTCCGCACCGCGACTACCACCTGGGGTTCGTGACGCCCGGCGCGCTCGCGGCGTACCCGGCCCATATCCACCGGTTGTCACCCGCGCTCACACTGCAGGGCGCGGTGGCGCACTGCGACATGCCGGTCGAGAGCGGCCCGACCATGCTGCTGCCGTACTCGCAGACGTTCGAGGCGGGCTACATCGCGTTCTACCGCCCGGAGTTCATCGAGTTCTTCGCCGAACACCACGTCCAGTTGCCGCTGCGCACCGGGGACGCCGTGTTCTTCAACCCGGCCCTGTTCCACGGTGCCGGGGCCAACACCTCGACCGGCATCCGGCGCATGGCGAACCTGCTGCAGATCTCGTCGCCGTTCGGTCGGGCCATGGAGGCGCTGGACCGCACGGCGATGATCCGCGCGGTCTACCCCGAACTGCTCGCCATGAAGGCCGCGGGCCGCCCCGAGCACGAACTGGCGAACGTCATCAACGCGACCGCAGAGGGCTACGCGTTCCCCACCAACCTCGATCTCGACCAGCCCATCGGGTCGCTCGCGCCGCCCAGTCAGGTCGACACCGTGCTCGAAGCACTCGCCACCCGCCGCACCCCGGCGGAACTCGACACCCTTCTCTCACAACAGGATGAACGGAGAATCCCATGACCACGCTCGGCGTAATCGGGTTGGGCCGCATAGGCGCCTTCCACGTCGACACCCTCAGCAGCCTCGACGGCGTCGACGGCCTCGTGGTGGCCGACGAGCGGCCTGACGCGGTTGCCGCGGTCGCCGCCAAACACGGTGCGAAGCCCGCTGATTCGGTCGAGGAACTGCTCGATTCCGGTGTCGACGGCGTCGTCGTCGCGGCCGCGACCCCCGCCCACGCGGAACTGACACTGGCCGCCGTGCACCGGGGCCTGCCGACGTTCTGCGAGAAGCCGATCGCCGCGACCGCCGCCGAGAGCGCGCGCGTGGCCGAGGCGATCGCGCGCTCGGGGGTGCCCGTCCAGGTCGGCTATCAGCGCCGGTTCGACGCCGCGTTCGCCGCGGCCAAGCGCGAGGTCGACTCCGGATCGCTGGGGGCGCTGCACACCGTGCGCAGCACCACCATGGATCCCGCTCCCCCGTCGATGGACTACATCAAAGGCTCGGGCGGCATCTTCCGCGATTGCGCCGTGCACGATTTCGACGCGCTGCGCTGGATCACCGGGCAGAACGCGGTCGAGGTGTACGCCACCGGCACCGTGCAGGGCGACCCCCGCTTCACCGAGTACGGCGACGTCGACACGGCTGCGGTGGTGGTGCGGTTCGACGGCGGCGCGCTCGGCATCGTCTCGGCGGCCCGCTACAACGCGCGCGGGTACGACTGCCGTCTGGAGGTGCACGGGTTCGACAACTCGATCGTCGCCGGCTGGGATCAGGGCACGCCGCTGCAGAACATGGACCCGCGCAACGACTTTCCCACCGGGCCCTACCACCACTTCTTCATGGACCGGTTCACCGAGGCGTTCCGCAGCGAGCTGGCCGGGTTCGTCGAGGTGGTCAAGGGCAACCCGATCCCCGGAGCCACCGTGGCCGATGCGGTCGAGGTGGCCTGGATGGCCGAGGCGGCCACCGAATCACTGCGCCGAGGCGCACCCGTGCGGATCGAGGAGGTCCGGAACCGATGACCGATCTGAAGATCGCCGGCGCACCGATCTCGTGGGGCGTGTGCGAGGTCCCCGGTTGGGGTCACCAACTGGACCGCGCGCGTGTGCTGTCCGAGATGCGCACCGCGGGCCTGACCGCGACCGAACTGGGGCCCGACGGCTTCCTGCCGTCCGACACCGGTGAGCTGACGGCCCTGCTGGGCGCACACGACCTGTCGTGCGTCGGCGGGTTCGTGCCCGTGGTCCTGCACGACGCCGAGCACGACCCGGCCGACGACCTGGCCGGACCGCTGGCGTCATTGCGCGCCGCGAACGCCGGTGTGGTGGTGCTGGCCGCGGCCACCGGCGCCGACGGCTACGACTCCCGACCGACGCTGAGCGAAAGGCAGTGGGCCACGCTGCTGTCCAATCTGGACCGCCTGGCGCGGATCGCCGACGAGGCCGGACTGCTGGCCGTGCTGCACCCGCATGTGGGCACCATGGTGGAGACCCGTGAGGATGTGGACCGCGTGCTCAACGGATCGCAGATCCCGCTGTGCCTGGACACCGGACACCTGCTGATCGGCGGCACCGACCCGCTCGAACTCGCCAAGGCGGTACCGCACCGCATCAAGCACACCCACCTCAAGGATGTGAACGCCGCGCTCGCGGCGCGCGTGCGCGCCGGCGAGGTGAGCTACACCGACGCGGTGCGGGCCGGGATCTACACGCCGCTGGGCACCGGGGACATCGACATCTCCGGCATCGTCTCGGTGCTGCGCGACAACGGTTTCGACGGCTGGTTCGTGATGGAGCAGGACACGATCCTCGATGCCGAACCCACTGACGAGGGTCCGCTGCGCGACGTCCGCACGAGCGTCGCCTACCTCGGTACGCTGACGGCATGACCGGACTTCGCATCGGGATCCTCGGCGCGTCCCGCATCGCCGAGAAGGCCATCGTGGGACCGGCCGAGGATCTCGGACACCGACTGGTGGCCGTCGCCGCGCGGGACCGGCGCCGCGCCGAGGCGTTCGCCGAGAAGTACGGGGTCCAACGCGTACTGGACTCCTACCGCGATGTGGTCGAGGACCCTGACGTCGACATGGTCTACAACCCGCTGGCCAACGGACTGCATGCGCCGTGGAACCTCGCGGCGATCGCGGCAGGCAAGCCGGTGCTCAGCGAGAAACCGTTCGCGCGCAACGAGTCCGAGGCCGCCACGGTCGCGCAGGCGGCCCGCGACGCCGGGGTGCCGGTGCTGGAAGGCTTCCACTACCACTTCCACCCGGTGACGCAGCGCGCGTTCGCCGTTGCCGCAGGCGGCGAGCTGGGCGAGATCACGCGCGTCGAGGTGCGGATGGCGATGCCCTCCCCCGCCGACGACGACCCGCGGTGGTCGCTGGACCTCGCAGGCGGTGCGGTCATGGATCTGGGCTGCTACGGCATTCACGTCATGCGTGCGCTGGGCGCCATGCGCGTCGACGGTCTCGGCGGTGAGCCCAAGGTACTGGGCGCGCGGGCCGAGGAACGCACGCCGGGTGTGGACGCCTGGTGCGAGGTCGACTTCGTCTTCCCCGAGGGCGGCACCGGTGTCAGCACCAATTCGATGGTGGCCGACGACTACTCGTTCACCATCACGATCACCGGTAGCGACGGCGAGGCCGTGGTGCACGACTTCATCCGGCCGAATCTCGACGATCGCCTCACGGTGATGACCGGATCCGGTGTCCGCGTCGAGCATTTGGGCACGCGGCCGTCGTACACCTACCAGCTGGAGGCGTTCGCCGCGCACGTGCGCGACGGCGCACCGCTGCCGTTCGGTGTCGACGACGCCGTGACCAACATGGCGTTCGTCGACAAGGCGTACCGGGCGGCGGGGTTGGCGCCGCGATGAGCTTCGATTTGGCGGTGTGCGCCGAGATGGTGTTCACCGATCTCGACATCGTCGAACGCGTGCGCCGTATCTCGGATCTGGGCTTCGCCGTGGAGATCTGGAGCTTCGCCGACAAGGACACCGATGCCCTCGCCGCCACGGGAGCGAAGTTCTCGTCGATGACGGGATACCTGCACGGCGATCTCTACGACCCCGACGGTGCGCGCGAGGTGGTGCGCACCGCCCAGGAGGCCGTGAAAGCCGCTGAGGTGCTTGGTGTTCCGCGACTCGTCGTGCATCCCGGCGAACTGGTGAACGGGCAGGCCGCCCGGCCCCGGCAGCGTGTGACCGGCGACATGTGGCTCGCGGCGCTGCGGGGCCTGGAGGCGCTGGGTGAACTGGGTGCCGACGCCGGTGTGACGTTCTGCCTGGAGAACCTCAACACGATCGTCGACCACCCCGGCGTGCCGCTGGCCCGCGCCAAGGACACGCTGGCCCTCATCGAAGGTGTCGGGCATCCGAACGTCAAGATGATGCTGGACCTCTACCACGCCCAGATCGGTGAGGGGAACCTCGTCGAGCTGGTGCGCCGCGCGGGCCCGGCGATCGGTGAGATCCAGGTGGCCGACGTTCCGGGACGCTGCGAACCCGGCACGGGCGAGATCCACTACCCCGCCATCGCGAAGGCGTTGCGCGACAGCGGATACCGCGGCACCGTGGGGATGGAGGCCTACGCCAGTGGCGACAGCGTCGCGGCG
>Ga0180218_1000215_pt1 | contig 76898 bp, 80 predicted proteins | sample eDN3rd37CKraftBY_FD_151334 | JGI IMG/M metagenome (GOLD analysis project Ga0180218, IMG submission 151334) | Enriched backyard soil microbial communities from Emeryville, California, USA - eDNA 3rd pass 37_C Kraft BY (version 2) (version 2) | ecosystem: Environmental > Terrestrial > Soil >... | reverse complement strand
GTCCGACAAGCTCATCGTCCGTCGTCGCCGTACCGGCAAGAAGCGCTAGTCAAGGAGGGAGTTAGAGAATGCCACGCAGCCTCAAGAAGGGCCCGTTCGTCGACGACCACCTCCTGGCGAAGGTGGATCTGCAGAACGAGAAGGGCACCAAGCAGGTCATCAAGACCTGGTCGCGCCGTTCCACTATCCTGCCCGATTTCATCGGTCACACGTTTGCCGTCCACGACGGCCGCAAGCACGTGCCGGTGTTCGTCTCGGACTCGATGGTCGGACACAAGCTCGGCGAGTTCGCGCCGACCCGTACGTTCAAGGGCCACATCAAGGACGACCGGAAGAGCAAGCGTCGATGAGCACTGAAACCACCAACCCCAGCGCTCGGGCTGTTGCGCGCCACGTGCGTGTGACCCCGATGAAGGCGCGTCGCGTCGTCGACATCGTTCGCGGCAAGTCGGTCGAGGACGCCCTTGCGATCCTCAAGTTCGCTCCGCAGGCCGCTGCCGAGCCGGTCGCCAAGGTGATCGCCTCCGCCGCTGCCAACGCGCAGAACAACCTGGACCTCGACCCCAGCACGCTCGTCGTCGCGACGGCGTACGTGGACGAGGGTGCGACCCTGAAGCGGTTCCAGCCGCGTGCCCAGGGCCGCGCGTTCCGGATCCGCAAGCGGACGAGCCACATCACCGTGATCGTCGAGAGCGTCGCCTCCCGCTCGACCGCGTCCAACCGTAACCGCCGGAAGGGAGCTCAGTAGTGGGCCAGAAAATCAACCCGCACGGCTTCCGCCTGGGCATCACCACCGACTGGAAGTCGCGTTGGTACGCGGACAAGCAGTACGCGGAGTACGTGAAGGAAGACGTCGCGATCCGTAAGTTCCTGGCCTCCGGCCTGGAGCGCGCGGGCATCGCGAAGGTCGAGATCGAGCGGACCCGGGACCGCGTGCGGGTGGACATCCACACCGCGCGTCCGGGCATCGTCATCGGCCGCCGCGGCGCCGAGGCCGATCGCATCCGCGCCGAGCTCGAGAAGCTGACCGGTAAGCAGGTCCAGCTGAACATCCTCGAGGTCAAGAACGCGGAGTCCGAGGCGCAGCTCGTCGCCCAGGGCGTTGCCGAGCAGCTCAGCAACCGTGTCGCGTTCCGTCGTGCGATGCGCAAGGCCATCCAGTCGGCCATGCGTCAGCCGAACGTCAAGGGCATCCGGGTGCAGTGCTCGGGCCGTCTCGGCGGCGCCGAGATGTCCCGCTCGGAGTTCTACCGTGAGGGTCGCGTTCCGCTGCACACGCTGCGCGCGGACATCGACTACGGCCTGTACGAGGCGAAGACCACCTTCGGTCGCATCGGCGTGAAGGTCTGGATCTACAAGGGCGACATCGTCGGTGGCCGTCGTGAGCTGGCCGCTGCTGCTGCTCCTGCGGATCGCCCGCGTCGCGAGCGCCCCAGCCGTCCGCGTCGCTCCGGTGCTTCGGGCACCACCGCGACGAGCACGGAAGCCGGCCGCGCCGCCTCCGCCGATGCACCCGCTTCGACTGAGAATCAGGAGGGCTGACGCATGTTGATCCCACGGCGGGTCAAGCACCGCAAGCAGCACCACCCGAGCCGTACGGGTGCCGCCAAGGGCGGAACCCAGGTGACCTTCGGTGAGTACGGCATCCAGGCTCTCGAGCCGGCCTACATCACCAACCGGCAGATCGAGTCCGCTCGTATCGCCATGACCCGGCACATCAAGCGTGGCGGCAAGATCTGGATCAACATCTTCCCGGATCGCCCGCTCACCAAGAAGCCGGCCGAAACCCGAATGGGTTCCGGTAAGGGCTCGCCCGAGTGGTGGGTCGCGAACGTCAAGCCCGGTCGCGTGCTGTTCGAGATGAGCTACCCGAACGAGGAGATTGCCCGCGAGGCCCTGCGCCGCGCGATGCACAAGCTCCCCTGCAAGTGCCGCATCGTGACGAGGGAGGAGCAGTTCTGATGGCTACCGGTACCCCCGCCGCGGAACTCCGCGAACTGAGCGACGCAGAACTGGCCGACAAGGTCCGTGAGTTCAAGGAAGAGCTGTTCAACCTGCGCTTCCAGATGGCCACCGGACAGTTGGACAACAACCGTCGCCTCCGCGTGGTGCGGAACGAAATTGCCCGGATCTACACGGTGCTGCGCGAGCGTGAGCTCGGCCTGTCCACCGGCCCGAATGCGGGTGACGTGGCATGAGTGAGGAAAAGGCAGTGAGCAAGAACGAAGAGCGCGCGAGCCGCAAGGTCCGCATCGGCTACGTCGTCTCGGACAAGATGGAAAAGACCATCGTGGTCGAGCTCGAGGACCGTGTGAAGCACCCGCTGTACGGCAAGATCATCCGCCGTACCACCAAGGTGAAGGCGCACGACGAGAACGGTCTGGCCGGCATCGGCGACCGCGTCCAGCTGATGGAGACGCGTCCGCTGTCCGCCAGCAAGCGCTGGCGTCTGGTCGAGGTGCTCGAGAAGGCCAAGTAGGCCCTTCTCCCGCATCGTCGGCGAGTTATCGACTGCGGCACCCCGTCACCCGTTCTCCACGGGAGGCGGGGTGCCGTCGGCGTTCGGGGGCGGCGTGAGCCCGCCGGGCAGGGGAGCGACCTCACAGTTCGCGAATTTGCCCTGCGTGCGGTATATCGCCTACCCTGGACGGGTTGCTTAGCGGGACCCGTGTGTCTTTCGCACGTGAGCCGCGGGTAGCCGACGACCGCGTACGTCCAGGTCGGAAATCTGACGTACAAACCAATCCAGGTCAAGGAGAAGTTAGTGATCCAGCAGGAGTCGCGACTGCGCGTCGCCGACAACACGGGTGCCAAGGAGATTCTCTGCATCCGCGTTCTCGGTGGCTCGTCCCGTCGCTACGCCGGAATCGGCGACATCATCGTCGCCACCGTCAAGGACGCGATCCCCGGTGGCAACGTCAAGCGTGGCGACGTCGTCAAGGCCGTTGTCGTGCGCACCGTCAAGGAGCGCCGCCGGCCGGACGGCTCGTACATCAAGTTCGACGAGAACGCCGCGGTCATCATCAAGGGTGACAACGACCCGCGTGGTACCCGTATCTTCGGCCCCGTCGGCCGCGAGCTGCGCGACAAGCGGTTCATGAAGATCGTCTCGCTCGCTCCGGAGGTGCTGTGATGAAGGTGCACAAGGGCGACACCGTGCTCGTCATCTCGGGCAAGGACAAGGGTGCCAAGGGCAAGGTCATCGCGGCCTACCCGAAGGAGAACCGTGTCCTCGTCGAGGGCGTGAACCGGATCAAGAAGCACACGGCGGTCTCGGCCAACGAGCGCGGCGCATCCTCCGGGGGCATCGTGACGCAGGAGGCCCCGATCCACGTTTCCAACGTCGCGGTCATCGACTCGGACGGCAACCCCACCCGCGTGGGCTACCGGACCGACGAGGAGACCGGCAAGCGCGTTCGGATTTCCCGGAAGAACGGGAAGGACATCTGACATGACCACCACCGAGAACAAGATCCAGCCGCGCCTGAAGGCCCGCTACCGTGCCGAGGTCCGGGACGCGCTGCAGGCGGAGTTCGACTACGCCAACGTCATGCAGATCCCGGGCGTCGTCAAGGTCGTCGTGAACATGGGTGTCGGTGACGCCGCTCGCGACGCCAAGCTGATCAACGGCGCGGTCGCGGACCTGACCCTCATCACCGGTCAGAAGCCCGAGATCCGCAAGGCCCGCAAGTCCATCGCGCAGTTCAAGCTGCGTGAGGGCATGCCGATCGGTGCGCGCGTCACGCTGCGCGGCGACCGTATGTGGGAGTTCCTGGACCGTCTCGTGTCCATCGCGCTTCCCCGTATCCGGGACTTCCGCGGCCTCAACGGCAACCAGTTCGACGGAAACGGCAACTACACGTTCGGCCTGAACGAGCAGTCGATGTTCCACGAGATCGACGTGGACAAGATCGACCGCCCCCGCGGCATGGACATCACCGTCGTGACCACCGCTACCAACAACGAAGAAGGCCGTGCCCTGCTCAAGCACCTCGGCTTCCCGTTCAAGGAGAACTGAGCCCATGGCTAAGAAGGCACTGGTCAACAAGGCCAACAAGAAGCCGAAGTTCGCGGTTCGCGCCTACACCCGCTGCCAGCGTTGCGGCCGTCCGCACGCTGTGTTCCGCAAGTTCGGACTCTGCCGTGTCTGCCTTCGCGAGATGGCACACCGCGGTGAACTTCCCGGGGTTCACAAGAGCTCCTGGTGACGTGAACGGCGGGCGGGTCGCCACTGCGTGACCCGCCCGTCCTCACACCCGTCAGGGGTCCGATCCGTTCTCGCAGATCGGACCCGCACGAAACCAAGTTCGTTGTAGGCCCACGGCCGGAACCGCGACCACGTCGCGGCGTCGGTGTTGTATGGGAACCGCAGCGAGAAAGGTGAACAGGTCAGCTATGACCATGACCGACCCCATCGCAGACTTCTTGACGCGTCTGCGCAACGCCAACACGGCGTACCACGATCAGGTGAAGCTGCCCCACTCGAAGATCAAGGCGAACATCGCCGAGATCCTCAAGCGTGAGGGCTACATCGCCGACTTCCGCACCGAGGATGCCGAGGTGGGCAAGACCCTCGTCGTCGACCTCAAGTACGGGCCTTCCCGCGAGCGCAGCCTCGCCGGTGTGCGCCGCGTGTCGAAGCCCGGCCTGCGCGTGTACGCGAAGTCCACCAACCTGCCCAAGGTCCTGGGCGGCCTCGGCGTGGCGATCATCTCCACGTCCTCCGGCCTGCTCACCGATCGCCAGGCGGCCAAGCAGGGAGTGGGCGGGGAAGTCCTCGCCTACGTCTGGTAAGGGAGGCCAACACATGTCGCGTATCGGAAAGATTCCCGTTACCGTCCCCGCCGGCGTCGAGGTGACCATCGACGGCCAGGACGTCGCCGTCAAGGGCCCCAAGGGCAACCTGTCGCTGACGATCGCCGAGCCCATCGCCATCGCGAAGGGTGAGGACGGCGCGCTCCAGGTCACCCGCCCCAACGACGAGCGTCGCAGCCGTGCGCTGCACGGTCTGTCGCGCACCCTCGTGCAGAACCTCATCGTCGGTGTGACCCAGGGCTACACCACCAAGATGGAGATCTTCGGCGTCGGTTACCGCGTGGCGCTCAAGGGCCAGGACCTCGAGTTCTCGCTCGGCTACAGCCACCCGGTGCTCATCGAGGCCCCGGAGGGCATCACCTTCGCGGTCGAGACCCCGACGAAGTTCTCGATCTCGGGTATCGACAAGCAGAAGGTCGGCCAGATCGCGGCCAACATCCGTCGTCTGCGCAAGTCCGACCCCTACAAGGGCAAGGGCATCCGCTACGAGGGTGAGCAGGTCCGTCGCAAGGTCGGAAAGACGGGTAAGTGATCATGAGCGAGCAGACAGAGAACCAGAAGGCCAAGCGCATCCCGCGCGGCAAGGACGTGTCCACCACGCGCCGGCTGTCGAAGACACGTCGTCACTTCCGTCTCCGCAAGAAGATCTCGGGCACCGCAGATCGTCCGCGTCTCGTCGTCAACCGGTCGTCGCGTCACCTGCACGCGCAGCTGGTCAACGACCTGACGGGTACGACCATCGCAGCTGCGTCGACGATCGAAGCCGATGTCCGCGCCCTCGAGGGCGACAAGAAGGCCCGTGGCGCCAAGGTCGGTCAGCTGATCGCCGAGCGCGCGAAGGCTGCGGGCGTGGAAGCTGTGGTCTTCGACCGCGGCGGCCACACCTACAGCGGCCGCATCGCGGCCCTCGCGGACGCGGCTCGCGAAGGCGGGTTGAAGTTCTGATGACCATTTTTTCGAACGGAAGGAACGCCTGATGCCGGGACGTCAGCGGCGTGACGGCGGCAACGGCCCCGCCGGACAGAGTGGCCCCAACACCGGGGACAACCGTGGTGGTCGCGACCGCCGCGATCGCGACTCGCGTGGCGGCGCCGCCGCCGAGAAGTCGAACTACATCGAGCGTGTCGTCTCGATCAACCGTGTGTCGAAGGTCGTCAAGGGCGGTCGTCGCTTCAGCTTCACCGCTCTGGTGATCGTGGGCGACGGCAACGGCCTGGTCGGCGTCGGCTACGGCAAGGCCAAGGAAGTTCCCGCGGCCATTCAGAAGGGTGTCGAGGAGGCTCGCAAGGGCTTCTTCCGCGTCCCGCTCATCGGCAAGACCATCACCCACCCGGTGCAGGGTGAGGCCGCTGCAGGTGTCGTCCTGCTGCGTCCCGCCAGCCCCGGTACCGGTGTGATCGCCGGTGGCGCGGTGCGTGCCGTGCTCGAGTGCGCAGGCATCCAGGACATCCTGTCGAAGTCGCTCGGCTCCGACAACGCCATCAACGTCGTGCACGCGACCGTGGCTGCCCTCAAGCAGCTGCAGCGTCCGGAGGAAGTCGCGGCTCGCCGCGGTCTGGCCCTCGAGGACGTGGCTCCGGCCGGCATGCTGCGTGCGCGTGCACAGGCTGCTGGGAGCGTGAACTAATGGCAGAGCTGAAGATCACCCAGATCAAGAGCACCATCGGCGCCAAGTCGAACCAGCGTGACAGCCTGCGCACCCTCGGCCTGCGGAAGATCCGCCAGTCCGTCGTGCGTGAGGACAACGCGCAGAACCGCGGCTTGATCAACGTGGTGCGTCACCTCGTCACGGTTGAGGAGGTCTGAGAATGACCATCAAGCTGCACCACCTGCGCCCCGCTCCGGGCGCGAAGACGGACAAGACCCGCGTCGGCCGCGGTGAAGGTTCGAAGGGCAAGACCGCAGGCCGCGGTACGAAGGGCACCAAGGCGCGTAAGAACGTCTCGGCGGCCTTCGAGGGTGGCCAGATGCCGCTGCACATGCGGCTTCCGAAGCTCAAGGGCTTCAAGAACGCCTTCCGCACCGAGTACCAGGTCGTCAACGTCGGCGACATCGCTCGTGTGTTCCCCGAGGGCGGCACCATCGGCGTCGACGAGCTCGTCGCCAAGGGCCTGGTTCGCAAGAACCAGCTCGTGAAGGTGCTCGGCGAGGGCGAGATCTCCGTGGCCGCTCAGGTGACCGCGGACAAGTTCTCCGGCTCCGCCAAGGAGAAGATCACCGCAGCCGGCGGCACCGCGACCGTTCAGGCCTGACCTGTTCGCTCGTGCCCGTGCACGGCTCTCGAACGGCCGCGCTGCAGCTACCGCTGCGGTGCGGCCGTTCGTCGTTTCGAGTTGCTGACGTACCCTTACGGGCACGTCCTTGCGTCCGCGTGGCCCTGTATCGGGCCACGCGCCCGGTGTTGTGCGAGGCCCCCTCGCGTGGTCGCCTCACCGGGCCGCACTGTTAGAGTTCAAGAGTTGTCCACCGTCCGACGGGTGGTACCCATGACCCGTCGTCCCCGCCCGGCCTGCCAGGAGGATCTTTGCTTTCCGCCTTCGTTTCGGCCCTCAGGACCCCGGACCTGAGGCGGAAGATCCTCATTGCGATCGGACTGGTCGCGTTGTACCGGCTCGGTGCGACGCTGCCGTCCCCGGGCGTCGACTACGGAAACGTCCGCGCCTGCATCGACCAGATCTCCGGAGGCGAACAGGCGGGCATCTACTCGCTGATCAACCTGTTCTCCGGCGGCGCGCTGCTGCAGCTGTCGGTGTTCGCGATCGGCATCATGCCGTACATCACGGCCAGCATCATCGTGCAGCTGCTCACCGTCGTGATTCCCCGGTTCGAGGAACTCCGCAAGGAGGGCCAGTCCGGTCAGGCGAAGATGACGCAGTACACCCGCTATCTGGCGATCGCATTGGCGGTGCTGCAGTCGACCGGCATCGTGGCGCTCGCCGCGCGAGGGCAGCTCCTGCAGGGATGTTCCGAACCGATCCTGGCCGACGACAGCATCTTCGGCATGGTCGTCATCGTGCTCGTGATGACGGCGGGCGCGGCGCTGGTCATGTGGTTCGGTGAGCTCATCACCGAGCGCGGTGTCGGCAACGGCATGTCGCTGCTGATCTTCTCCGGTATCGCCTCGCGCCTGCCGTCCGAGGGGAACATGATCCTCGAATCCCGCGGCGGCCTCGTCTTCGCGATCGTGTGCGTCGTCGCGCTGGCGATCATCACCGGCGTGGTGTTCGTCGAGCAGGGCCAGCGGCGGATCCCGGTGCAGTACGCCAAGCGCATGGTCGGGCGCCGCATGTACGGCGGCTCGTCGACCTACCTGCCGCTGAAGGTCAACCAGGCCGGCATCATCCCGGTGATCTTCGCGTCGTCCCTGCTGTACCTGCCGAACCTCATCGCGCAGCTCACCGGTGCGAGCACGGCGACCGATCCGAGCTGGTGGCAGCGGTTCATCAACGAGTACCTCGTCAATCCGAACAACCCCGTCTACATCGCGATCTACTTCGCGCTGATCGTGTTCTTCGTCTTCTTCTACGTCGCGATCACCTTCAATCCGGAGGAACGCGCCGACGAGATGAAGAAGTACGGCGGGTTCATCCCCGGCATCCGTCCCGGCCGACCCACCGCGGACTACCTCACGTACGTGCTCAATCGCATCACCGTGCCGGGCGCGCTGTACCTGGGTCTCATCGCCACGCTTCCGCACTTCTTCCTGTCCGGTGGCCAGACCGCGTCGAGCATCTTCGGCGGCGCAGCGGTGCTCATTCTCGTCAGTGTCGCGCTGGACACTGTCAAGCAGATCGAAAGTCAACTCATGCAGCGCAACTACGAAGGGTTCCTCAAGTGAGACTTGTACTCCTCGGTCCTCCCGGTGCCGGCAAGGGCACGCAGGCCGCAATCCTGTCGGAGAAGCTCGGCGTCCCTGCCATTTCGACCGGCGATCTCTTCCGCGCCAACATCGGCCAGGGCACCCCGCTCGGCGTCGAGGCCAAGAAGTACATCGACGCCGGCGAGCTCGTGCCCGCCGAGATCACCAACAACATGGTGCGCGCTCGCCTCGCCGAGCCCGACGCGGCGAACGGCTTCCTGCTCGACGGGTTCCCCCGCAGCGTGGAGCAGGCCCGCGAACTCGAGTCGATCCTCAAGGATCTCGACACCGCCCTCGACGGCGTGCTGTCCTTCGAGATCGACGAGGATATCGTCGTCGAGCGGATGCTCGCCCGCGGTCGCGCCGACGACAAGGAAGACGTGATCCGCAACCGCCTCCGGGTGTACCGCGAGGAGACCGCGCCGCTGCTCGACTACTACGCCGATTCGCTCGTCACGGTCGATGCGGTCGGTGAGGTCGAGGAGATCAACGCCCGCGCACTCGCTGCGCTCGGCAAGTAACAAGCAGGACCGAGGAGTTCGACATGGGTTTCGGGCGCAAGCGCAAGGTCGTCCCGTTCCGCACGTCCGGTGAACTGGACGCGATGGCGGCTGCGGGCGCGATCGTCGGGGCCGCGCTCGTCGCGGTGCGCGACGCCGCGAAGCCCGGTGTCAGCACCCTCGAGCTCGACCGGGTGGCGGAGGCGGTCATTCGCGATGCGGGGGCCGTCCCGTCGTTCCTGGGCTACCACGGGTTCACCGGTTCGATCTGCTCGTCGGTGAACGACCGCGTCGTCCACGGCATCCCGTCCGCCGACGACATCCTCGCCGAGGGCGACCTCGTGTCCATCGACTGCGGGGCGATTCTCGACGGATGGCACGGCGATTCGGCGTGGACGTTCGGCGTCGGTGAGCTGTCGCAGGCCGACGCCGATCTGAGCGAGGCGACGCGGCTGTCGATGGAGGCCGGCATCGCCGCGATGCTTCCCGGCAACCGGCTCACCGACGTCTCGCACGCGATCGAACTCGGCACCCACGCCGCGGAGAAGCTGCACGGCCGCAGCTACGGGATCGTCGACGGATACGGCGGTCACGGCATCGGCCGCGAAATGCACATGGACCCGTTCCTTCCGAACGAGGGCGCGCCCGGCAAGGGTCCGCGTCTGGTCGTCGGATCGGTGCTCGCGATCGAGCCGATGCTCACGCTCGGCACGTACGACACCGAAGTGCTCGAGGACAAGTGGACCGTCGTGACCACCGACGGCAGCCGGGCCGCGCACTGGGAGCACACCGTCGCGGTCACCGAGGACGGGCCGCGCATCCTCACGCTCCGCCCCGAGTAATCGCAGAGCCCTGCTTTTCCGACCGAATGTACCGTTCGATCGATTGAAGGAGACGAACGGTACATTCGCTCGGATGGGGGAGGCGGCTCACACCTCGAGCAGGAGGGTCACCGGGCCGTCGTTGACGAGGCTCACCTCCATGTGCGCGCCGAACACTCCGGTGGCGACCTCGGCTCCGAGAGCGCGCAGGGCCGCGACGAACTCGTCGACGAGAGGTTCGGCGACCGGACGCGGTGCCGCCGCCGACCACGACGGGCGCCGGCTCTTCCGGGTGTCGGCCATCAGCGTGAACTGGCTGACGACCAGCAGCGGAGCACCCAGATCGGACGCGGATCTCTCGTCCTCGAGGATCCGCATCGTCCACACCTTCCGGGCCAGGGTCGCGGCCTTCGCGGCGTCGTCGTCGTGCGTGACGCCGACGAGAACGAGCAGTCCGTGTCCGCCTTCGGCGGGGGAGATGCGCGCGACCTCGGTGCCGTCCACCGACACCGCCGCCGTCGTGACCCGTTGAACCAGTGCCCGCACCCGCGGTCCTCCTCATGTCGGCTTATTTGGCCAGGTGGGAAACTTCCCGTACGATTGATCGGTGGTGCGCTCTGCGCTCCGGTGATCGGCTTGCCCGTGAACCGGGACTCGCCGAGCGTCACGGTATCGGATGCCGATGCAACCACACACCGAACGACGGATCGCGGAGGATATGGCTAAGAAAGACGGGGCAATCGAGGTCGAAGGCCGTGTTGTCGAACCGTTGCCCAATGCGATGTTCCGCATTGAGCTCGAGAACGGTCACAAGGTCTTGGCTCACATCAGTGGCAAGATGCGCCAGCACTACATTCGCATCCTGCCCGAGGACCGGGTTGTCGTGGAGCTCTCCCCCTACGACCTGTCGCGCGGACGCATCGTCTACCGCTACAAGTAAGAGCTTCCCCGGCTACACGGTCGGGGAGAACCATGTCTTCGACACGGTCTTTTGCCGTGTCCGGGGGCGTACATACAGGAGATCGGACGCACGTGAAGGTTCAGCCTAGCGTCAAGAAGATCTGCGAGAAGTGCAAGGTGATCCGCCGCAACGGCCGGGTCATGGTGATCTGCGAGAACCTGCGTCACAAGCAGCGTCAGGGCTAGATCGACTCTTCTTCGCGAAGATCGGCTTGGCAACAAGCAGCTCGGCAACGAGCACGAAGACCTTCCAGCACCAGTCGCACGGTTACGATTCCCGATTCGTCGGGAAGCTGTGCGATCAACCCCCGGTTCGGAGGCCGGGGCCCCACTGTGTTTGTCGACACACAGTTTCTTCGACGCAGGGGACGGGCTGGGAGCAGACCTCCGCACACCGAAAAGGAATGCCACTCATGGCACGTCTCGCAGGTGTCGATCTTCCCCGCGAAAAGCGGATGGAGATCGCACTGACCTACATCTACGGCATCGGCCGTACCCGCTCCAAGGAGATCCTGGCGGCAACCGGCGTGAGCCCGGACCTGCGCAGCAAGGACCTCTCGGACGAGGACCTGGCGAAGCTCCGCGAGTACATCGAGGAGTCCTACAAGGTCGAGGGTGACCTCCGCCGCGAGGTCCAGGCGGACATCCGCCGCAAGATCGAGATCGGCTGCTACCAGGGCCTGCGACACCGTCGTGGTCTGCCCGTGCGTGGACAGCGCACCAAGACCAACGCCCGCACCCGTAAGGGTCCGAAGCGCACCGTCGCAGGAAAGAAGAAGTAATGCCTCCCAAGTCACGCAGCACCGGTCCGAAGAAGACCCAGAAGGCACGGCGCAGGGACAAGAAGAACGTTCCGCACGGCGCTGCTCACATCAAGAGCACCTTCAACAACACGATCGTGTCCATCACGGACCCGCAGGGCAACGTGATCTCCTGGGCGTCCTCCGGCCACGTCGGCTTCAAGGGCTCGCGCAAGTCGACCCCGTTCGCCGCGCAGCTCGCCGCCGAGAACGCCGCCCGCAAGGCGCAGGAGCACGGTGTCAAGAAGGTCGACGTCTTCGTGAAGGGCCCGGGCTCGGGCCGCGAGACGGCGATCCGTTCCCTCCAGGCCGCGGGCCTCGAGGTCGGCACCATCTCCGACGTCACCCCCCAGCCGCACAACGGCTGCCGTCCGCCCAAGCGGCGTCGGGTCTAACGGGAAAGGAATAGGTACTAGAAAATGGCACGTTATACCGGTCCCGTTACCCGCAAGTCGCGTCGTCTCCGCGTCGACCTCGTCGGAGGCGACCAGGCGTTCGAGCGTCGCCCCTACCCGCCGGGCCAGCACGGCCGCGCGCGGATCAAGGAGAGCGAATACCTGCTCCAGCTGCAGGAGAAGCAGAAGGCCCGCTTCTCCTACGGCATCATGGAGAAGCAGTTCCGCCGCTACTACGAGGAAGCCGCCTCCCGTCCCGGTAAGACCGGTGAGGTTCTGCTGACCATCCTCGAGTCGCGTCTGGACAACGTCGTCTACCGTGCCGGCCTCGCCCGCACGCGTCGTCAGGCACGTCAGCTCGTCACGCACGGCCACTTCCTGGTGAACGGCAAGAAGGTCGACATCCCGAGCTACCGCGTCTCCCAGTACGACATCATCGATGTCCGCGAGAAGTCGCTGAGCACGCTGCCGTTCCAGGTCGCCCGCGAGACCCTGGGCGAGCGCCCGGTTCCGGGTTGGCTGCAGGTCGTCGGTTCGCGTCTGCGGGTGCTGGTCCACCAGCTCCCCGAGCGCGCGCAGATCGACATCCCGCTGCAGGAACAGCTGATCGTCGAGTACTACTCGAAGTAAGGCGCACATGCGCTGCGGTGTTCTTCCGACCCGGATTCTTCGGGGTCACGGCCGGGAGAACACCGCATCCCACGAGGGCGTCATATAGCGGACGCCCACAAGGAGGCAACTCATGCTCATTTCGCAGCGACCCACGCTGACCGAAGAAGTCATCGCCGACAACCGCTCGAAGTTCGTCATCGAGCCGCTCGAGCCTGGCTTCGGGTACACCCTCGGCAACTCGCTTCGTCGCACCCTGCTGTCCTCGATCCCGGGCGCGGCCGTCACCAGCATCCGCATCGACGGCGTGCTCCACGAGTTCACCACCGTCCCCGGTGTGAAGGAGGATGTCACCGACATCATCCTGAACCTCAAGGGCCTCGTGGTGTCCTCGGACGAGGACGAGCCGGTCACCATGTACGTCCGCAAGCAGGGCCCCGGCACCGTGACCGCGGCTGACATCGTGCCCCCGGCCGGTGTCACCGTCCACAACCCGGACCTGCACATCGCCACCCTGAACGACAAGGGCAAGCTGGAGATCGAGCTCGTCGTCGAGCGCGGTCGCGGCTACGTCCCGGCCGTGCAGAACAAGGCGTCCGGCGCCGAGATCGGCCGTATCCCGGTCGACTCGATCTACTCGCCGGTGCTCAAGGTGACGTACAAGGTGGAGGCGACCCGCGTCGAGCAGCGCACCGACTTCGATCGGCTGATTCTCGACGTGGAGACCAAGAACTCGATCACCGCGCGGGACGCGCTCGCTTCGGCGGGCAAGACCCTGGTGGAGCTCTTCGGTCTGGCTCGTGAGCTGAACGTCGAAGCAGAAGGCATCGAGATCGGTCCCTCGCCCGCCGAGGCCGACCACATCGCCTCCTTCGGACTTCCCATCGAGGATCTGGACCTGACGGTCCGGTCCTACAACTGCCTCAAGCGCGAAGGTGTCCACACCGTCGGCGAGCTCGTGGCACGCACGGAGTCCGACCTGCTCGACATCCGCAACTTCGGTCAGAAGTCCATCGACGAGGTCAAGGTCAAGCTGCACTCGCTCGGCCTGTCGCTCAAGGACAGCCCCGCATCGTTCGACCCGAGCACCGTGGCCGGCTACGACGCCGCCACCGGTACCTGGAGCGACACCGATGCCGGTTCCTTCGGCGACACCGACGGCAACGAGGACTACGCCGAGACCGAGCAGCTGTAGCAGCTCACGGTCCGTTACTAGGAGAAAATCATGCCCAAGCCCAAGAAGGGCGCCCGCTTCGGCGGGTCGGCCTCGCACCAGAAGGCGATCATGGCCAACCTGGCCACCGCCCTCTTCGAGCACGGCCGCATCACCACCACCGAGGCCAAGGCCAAGGCTCTGCGTCCCTACGCGGAGAAGCTCGTCACGCACGCGAAGACCGGCACGCTGGCCTCGCGTCGTGAGGTGCTGAAGGTCATCCGCAACAAGGACGTCGTGCACGCCCTGTTCGCGGAGATCGGTCCGTTCTACGAGGACCGCAACGGCGGCTACACCCGCATCATCAAGACCGTCCCCCGCAAGGGCGACAACGCTCCGATGGCGATCATCGAGCTCGTCAAGGAGAAGACGGTCACCTCCGAGGCCGATCGCGCTCGCCGCGTCGCCGCCTCGCAGGCTGCCGAGGAGAACGTCGTCGAGGCTGTCGAAGCCGACGCGACCGACGCCGAGGTCGAGAACGCGGACGCCGTCGTCGAGGGTATCGAGGACAGCACCGCGACGGCCGCCGACGCCGACGAGGCCAAGAAGGACTAGTCCACTTGGTTTCGGCATCCGCTGATGCGAACGAACCCGTCGTCCCCTCGGGGGACGGCGGGTTCTCCGCATCCGAGCCCGGGGACATCACCCGGCTGCGACTCGACATCGCCTACGACGGCACCGACTTCTCCGGCTGGGCCCGGCAGCCCGGCCTGCGCACCGTGTGCGGAGAGATCGAGGAGAAACTCTCCGCGATCGTGCGCACCCCCGTCCTGCTGACGGTTGCCGGGCGCACCGACGCCGGCGTGCACGCCTCCGGGCAGGTCGCCCACGTCGACGTGCCCACCTCCGCCCTGCCCGACGACCCGTCCCGTTGGGTGCGGCGCCTCGCCCGCTTCCTGCCCAAGGACGTGCGGGTCACCGCGATCTCGATCGCCCCCGAACACTTCGACGCCCGGTTCTCGGCGATCCGGCGGCACTACGAGTACCGCGTCACCACCGCCGTGTACGGGGCGGAGCCGCTGCGCGCCCGCGACACCGTCGCGTGGCCGAAGGCCGTCGACCTCGATGCGATGCAGCGGGCGTCGGCGTCGCTGCTCGGCCTGCACGACTTCGCGGCGTTCTGCAAGCGCCGCGAGGGCGCGACCACCGTCCGCGAACTCCAGCGCTACGAGTGGACCCGGGACGGTGACATCCTCACCGCGCACGTGAGCGCCGACGCGTTCTGTTGGTCGATGGTGCGCAGCCTCGTCGGCGCGGCCCTCGCGGTGGGTGAAGGCCGGCGGACCGTGGAGTGGATGACCGGTCTGCTCGACGAACGCGAACGCGCGGCGTCGGTCGCGGTCGCGCCGGCGCACGGCCTGTCGCTCGTCGGGGTGGACTATCCCGCCGACGAGGACCTCGCCGCCCGGAACGCGGCGACCCGCGAGGTGCGCGGCCCGATCGCTCCGGGGTGCTGCTAGGGGGCTTCGCCCCCGGTGTGTCGTTGTGGCGGTTGGGGCCGCCACAAAGGCACACGGCCTACCGAATGGTTGGATACAGCCATGGACGGGACCGAGCCGATCAAGCTGGACATCATCGTGGCGAGCGTGCGCGCCGGACGTGTCGCTCCTGTCGTCGCGAACTGGTTCGCGGACACCGCGCGCCGGCGATCCGAATTCGACGTCGGGATCCTCGATCTCGCCGACACCCCGCTGCCGCAGGATCTGTCCGGGGGAGCCGAGGCCGAGGCGTTCACCCGCCGGATCGGTGCCGCCGAGGCGTTCGTGATCGTCACCTCCGAGTACAACCACGGCTATCCGGCGTCGCTCAAGACCGCGATCGACACCGTCAAACACGAATGGCGCACCAAGCCGGTCGGATTCGTCGCCTACGGCGGGTTGTCCGGAGGGCTGCGGGCCGTCGAGCAACTCCGCCAGGTGCTGATCGAGGTGCACATGGTGCCGGTCCGGGAATCCGTGAGCTTCCACCGCGTCAAGCACGCGTTCGCCGCCGACGGCAGCACCTCCGACGGTGCCGCGATCGATGCGGCTGAGCGGATGCTCGACGAGATCGCCTGGTGGGCGCGCACCGTGCGGGCCGGGCGGAAGACCGAACCCTATCCGGGCTGACACGCCCTGATCGGCGACCTCAGCGCGCGGTCGCGGGTTCGGCCGTGCGAGGCCGGCCGATGTGCGCGGTTTCGGCGGCGATGGTCACCAGCGTCAACGCGGTGCGTTGCGAGCCGGCGGTGAGAACCACCCGGTTGCCCACGGCACCCGGTTGCACGAGTGTCAGATCGGGACGCTCGCGCGGCCACTGATCCGGATGGGTGTGCACGTGCAGTGCGGTGACGTGCGGCGGCACGGTCGCCGGTCGCACGCCGTCGTAGACGACCGTGTCGAACTCGACGTCGCCGGGATGACGGCCCGCCAGACGCAGCCGATCCGGACCGGCTGCGCCGTCGAGCAGCGGCTGCCACGCGTGCGGGCGGTCGGTGTGGACGACGACCCGGGCGCCGACCGCGACCGCCCGGAACACGATCTGCAGGGCCAGATACAGTTCCCCGGCCACGTGCACCGAGCGCACGCCCGCCCCCGTCAGCCGCGCGGCGACCGCCTTCCCGGACTCGTCGGATCCGATGAGCTGGCCGCATCCGGCAACCGGCAGCGTCAGCGCGTCGAGATCCGCGGTCGTCAGGGAGCGCAGCATCGTCAGATTCTCGAGTCCCGGCACGGCGAGCGGCAACGCGGCCACGAGAGCTGCACGGTCGCGGCCCCGCCCCGGACGCAACCCCGGCGCGGCGAGCGGCTCGGCGGAGCGTGTCGTGGTGCGCACGAGTGCACCGGCCCGGAACCGGTCCGGTGTCGAACCCGGCCGCAGCCGCACCGTCACGGTGGACGACAGTGACGGAAGGGACCAGAACCCGGTCAACGTCGCACGATCGAGCCGGCGCGGCTCGACGACTCCGCCGCTGTCGAATCCGCCGGGCAACGGGACGTTCCGCCAGTGCCTTTCGAGCTCGGCGGGATCGACCCCGCGGGTGATGCGCGCGACCGCGGCATCGATCTCGGAAGAACCGAGAATCCTTGTGCGCAGACCGGACTCACCCAGGATCCGCGCGAGTCGCTGCGCCGCGACCGTGATTGTCCGGGCGGCCCCTTCGGCGCCGCCGCCGCGCCGCGCGACGGCGTCGCGGCATCGGGACACGTCGAGCCGCAACGCAAGTTGTACCGTGCACACCGATGCGGCCGGGAGCGGCCCGACGAGCTGTGCGTAGACCCGGCCGGCCGGCGTCGTGTCGAGGACGCGCCGACCGTGCGCGACGACGTCGATCGCGTCGAGGGTGACGTCGTGGTGCGACAGGCCCCGCGCGATCGCCGCGAGCGGCAGCACCCGGCCCGGCGCGGCACGATCGCGGTCGAGGCGAGCGCTGTCGGCAGGCGGGGGAAGAACTTCGACTACCGCGCTCAGGCAGGTGCCGTCCCGGATCAGTCCGATACGGCCGGATCCGAGGGGACGATCGACCGGTCGCCCCGGCCGCCGGTATCGCCCGGTGAAGTACAGCCACAGCACCACCGCGAGGTCGGGCACACCGCGACCGCGGATGCGCACGAGTACCACCGCGGCGACGCACACCGCGACGGCGGCGGCGATCGCCACGGGTGCACCGGCCGCCGCCACGGCCACCCACGTCGCCGCGGCGACACACTGGGCGACGACGAGTCGCACGAGGCCCGTCCCTTGTGCCCGTGCGGATTCCACTCGGTCCATCGCTGTTCCCCCGACTCCGGTCGAGGCGGACCGCAGGGCCCACCCGACATTCCCCGAGCGAACTGTACTGTGTGGCGGCAGGGGGCGTGCGGTACGGGGGAGGAAGCATGGCAGCGCAACCCACCACACGGTGGCAGGTCAGCGGTTACCGATTCCTGGTGCGGCGCATGGAGCATGCGCTGGTCCGCCGGGACGTGCGGATGATCGGCGACCCGATGCGTTCGCAGGCGCGGGCACTCGCGGTCGGCGCCGTCGTTGCGTGTCTCGTTCTCGCCGGGTGCGCGGCGCTGGCACTGTTCCGGCCGCAGGACAAGATCGGCAACGCCGCCGTCGTGATCGGCCGCGACTCCGGGGCGATGTTCGTCGCCGTCGACGGTGCGTTCCATCCGGTGCTCAACCTCGCATCCGCGCGCCTCGTGCTGGGCAATGCGGCCGAACCGGTGGTGGTCGCGGACGAGGAGTTCGCGACGCGTCCGCGCGGCCCGCTCGTCGGCATCCCCGGGGCCCCGTCCGCCCTGACACACCACTCCGGCGACGAACCGTGGACCGTGTGCGACACGGTGGAGACCGGAAACCGTTCGACGACAACCACTCTCGTCGTCGGAACACCCGAGTTCGGTGATCGGATCGGCGTCCTCGACGGTGAAGCACTGCTCGTCGCCGCCGGAGGAACGCACTACCTGATCTACGACGGGACGCGAGCGGAAATCGACCTGCACGACCGCGCGCTGACCCGCGTGCTCGGCATCGACGAGACGATGGTGCGCCCGGCCGGGGCCGGACTGATCGAGGCGATCCCGGAGGTGCCACGACTGACCGCACCCCTCATCGACGGGGCCGGCACCGAACCCGGTTATCCCATCGACGGATTGACGGTGGGCTCGGTGGTCGCGATGGCCGAGCCGGACGGCCGCCGCTACTACGTCGTGCTGCGTGACGGGGTACAGGAGGTGTCCGAGGCCACGGCCCAGATCATCCACTACTCGGATTCGCAAGGCGCCGCGGAGATTCCGATCGTCCCTCCGGATACGACCAACCAGGCGCCGACGGTGCACGAACTGGCGGTCGACACGTTCCCGCGGACCGTCCCGTCGATCGTCGACGCGGCCGACCGGCCCGTCGGCTGTCTGACGTGGTACCCCGTCGACGGTGCCGCCGAGCAGCGCCGCTCGGAACTGACGGTCTCCGCGGGTCGCGCACTGCCGATCCAGGAGGACGCCGTGCCGGTCGGGCTGGCCCAGGCCGACGGTCCGGGCCCGAACGCGGACGCCGCATATGTGCCACCCGGGCGCGGCGCCTACGTGCAGAGCACCTCGATCGTTCCGGACGGCGACCGGCGCGGCTCGCTGTTCTACGTCGCGGACACCGGAGTGCGCTACGGCATCGTCGACGCCGAGTCCGCTGCCGCGCTGGGATTCCCGCAGACGCCGGCCCGCGCACCCTGGCAGATCCTGTCGCTGTTCGCGCCGGGACCGGCGCTGGGGCGCGCGGAGGCGCTCGTCGCCCACGACGGTGTCGCGCCCGACCCGCGACCGGCTCCGATGCGTCCTGCCGGATGAATCCGGCCGACACGAAAGATCGTTCGGTCAGGACGGGTGGCGGGTTCGGCGCCGCAACGGAATCGATGCGAGCACCGCGACCGCGAGCACCCCGCACACACCGCCGCCCGCCGCCACTGCGACGGTGCGCGGCCGGTGGTCCGGCGGCGGGACCGGCCGCGGCGGGTCGACCGGCACGGATGCTGCGACCTCGGTCCGGGCGGCGGGATCGGGGCCGGCGACCGCGGCGAGCGGGTCGATCACACCGTGCCCGACCCGGGGATTCCAGCCTTCGGCGGGGGCGTGCGCGGTCGCCTCGATGCGCGCCGTCACGGCGCGGGCGTCGAGTTCGGGGTGGCGGGCACGCACCAGGGCGACCGTCGCCGCGACCAGCGGTGCCGCGAAACTCGTGCCCGCGATCGGCTGCGGTCCGTCCTGTCCCAGGTAGGCGTCGGTGAGCCCGCCGGAGGTGGGATGCAACGACACCACGCCGCTGCCCGGCGCGGCCACATCGACCCACGGCCCCGGCAGGCTGTACGACGACGGGGAGCCGTCCTCCTCGACCGATCCGACGGTGAGCACGTACTCGTCGTACCAGGCGGGTGACGCGATCGTGGTGATCGCGGACCACGGATCGCCGTCCGGTGTCAGCGGATCGACACTGCCGGGATTCGATGAGCGGCACAGGTCTCCGGTGTTGCCGGCCGCCGCGACCACCACCGCGTCGTGGACGTCGGTCGCGTACCGGACGGCGGCGCCGAGCGCGCGATCGTCGAGACCGTCCGCGGCCGCCACGCACGCGACCTCCGAGATGTTGATGACGGTCGCGCCCAGGTCGGCGGCGGTCCGCACCGCTGCCGCCATCGTGCGCACGTCCCCGTAGCCGGGGGAGTTGCGCGCGGTCGCGTCGTCGGGACGGTGGTTGCGGTCGGAGAAGTTCCGGCTGGACTGGCGGATCGCGATCACCTCGACATCCGGTGCGCCCCCGGCGAATCCCGAACCCGGCACCGGCTGTGCCGCGATGAGTCCCGCGACGAGGGTGCCGTGCGCATCGCAGTCGTCGGTGCCGTCTCCGGTGGAGACGTAGTCCCCGCGGGGGGACAGGTTCGGAAGTCGCGGATGCCGCGACACCCCGGTGTCGATCACCGCGACCTTCTGTCCGGCGCCGCGGGTGAGCGGCCAGACCGCCGCGAAGTTCAGGATGCGCTGGGCTGCAGGCGGGTGCGGAGCGTCCGCGTCCCGCACCTGCGTGCACAGGTTGCGTTGTTCGGTCTCGTCCGGCGGCGCCGGCGCGGCGGCCGGCGGTAGCGCTCCCGCGTCGACGATCGGCGGTGCCGAGGTCGCGGGAGCGGCCGTGGCGAGCATCCCGGTGGCGACGAACGCGGCGGTCACGGACAGGGTGCGGGCCCGCACGTCAGATGCCGCGCACGGCGGAGTAGAGCCCGAGAACCCAGCAGGCCAGCGGAACGATAGTCGCCACGACGGCGTACTCGGTGATCTCGGCGAACCGGCGCTGCACCGGTGTGAAGGTGCGTCGAGGGGCGACGACCCCGAAGACCAGGGCCCCGACGAGCAGCACGCTCGCCGCCGAGAACAGCACGATGGGCGGCGCGGCATCGGTGATCGCGGCACCGGTGAGCAGCCCGAGCAGGACGAGGCCGCCGCCGAGCACCAGCGGAGCGGCCGTCTCCGCGCCGGCGTGGGTGCGACCACGGAACATCAGCGCGATTCCCGAGGCGGTCGCGAGTGCGACACCCGGCCACTCGATTCCGTCACCGGCCCGGGGAATCGCCGCGCACCACGCACCCGCGGCGGTCAGGACGACGACGGCATACACGAGGCCGGTGAGATAGGACCGGGCCAGGGCGGCACCGGCTTCGAGTTCGTCGAAGGTCGGTGCCGGGTTCGTGTCGTCGGGGTCCGCGACCACCGGATCGAGGGACGTCCCGGGTGCCGGCACCGGTGGCAGCGGCAGCCGCGCGAGCATGATCGCGATCCGCGGCGCGAGCGTCCCGGCGAGCAACCCGGCCAGGACGAGACCGGCCCCGACCGAGGCCACCGGAACTGCAACGTACACCGCGACGGTCGACGCGATCGCGGTCACCGCCGCGACCGTCGCGACCGCGGTGAACGTCGCCGTCCCGACCGCGGCGAGGCGCAGGACCACCACGGCGACCGTCCCGGTGAGGACCGCACCGAGCAGCAGATGCGGGAGGTCGTAGTCCCCGGGTACGAGGAGCAACCCGGTCGTGAACGCGGCCGGGATCGCACACACCGACAGCAGCAGCGCGACCGCACGGTCGCGGTAGACGCGGTGCAGGACGGCGGCCGCGACGACGAGCAGCAGGGTTGCGATCGCCGTCGCGGCGCCGGCGATCACGCGCTCGCTCCCGGCCGGGGTCTGCAGCAGCGCCGCCGAACCCACGACGACGGCGAGGACCGCGACGACCGCGGCGACCAACTGCGCGGCCGGCGCCGCCCAGCGGCGCAGGCGATCTCGGCCGGCGACCGCGACGTGGTACATGACGTCGTCGAACAGCGGTGGCGGCGCGGGCGCGGCGGCGTTCTCGAGGACGAGCAGTTCACCGTCCCGGATGCCGTGTTCCTCGAGTGCGAGCGCACCGGACAGCGGTGCCCGGCCCAGGCGCGCGAGGGTCCACCGGTCGGGCTCCACCTGATCGGGGGTGGAGTCGAAATCGTTGTCGGTGCGGTGTGCCGCAACCAGATCCACGATCCCGGGGACGAGCAGCGCGACGGGTACACCCAGCGGCACGGCCAGATCGACCTGGCTGTGCCGGGTGAGCACGGTGATTCGGCACAGGTCCGGAGCGCCGATGCCCCGGCTCGGTTCGGCGCCCGCGCGCGTCGGGTCGATGTGCGTAGCCGTCAACGATGTGTCCCCCCAGTCGCATCGAGTGTCCCCGGTCCGGTGCGTCGAATTTCCCCTGCGGACGGACCGAACCCGCCGCAGACGATACGACATCCGAGGGACGGACGCCGGGCGCGGGGCGGGATGCGTTACCCTTCGTCGACCGTGGGACGGCGGGCGCGGGGGCGGCCGTGGGGGACGAAGGCGGTCGGGGGGAGTTTGCCGTGAGTACGGTGCGGTTCGTGCGCAGGGCCCGTCGGGAGGCGCCGCGCATCCCGGGCGGTGAGGTGAGTCTGCAAGCGCCACCGGAGATTCCACGCGCGACCCCGGGCAACCTGCTGATGAAGTTGCTGCCGCTGGTGATGATCGCCGCGATGATCGGCATGGTCGCGTTGATGTTCACCTCCGGGATGGCCCGCAACCCGATGTCGCTGATCTTCCCCGTCATGATGATGGTGTCGGTGCTCGGGATGCTCGCCGGCGGCGGTCGTGGGGGTGGGGCGCGCAGCGCGGAGGCGAACGAGGATCGCAAGGACTATCTGCGGTACCTCGATCAGTTGCGCCGAGACGTGACCGACACCGGTGACCGGCAGCGCCGGGCACTCGAGTGGTCACACCCGGACCCGGCGCTGGCCTGGACCCTCGCCGGAACGGTGCGCATGTGGGAACGGCGGGTGACGGATGCGGACTACTGCCATGTGCGCGTCGGCCTCGGCGGTCAACGACTCGCGACACGACTGATCCCGCCCGAGACCGGTCCGGTCGAGGACCTCGAACCGATTGCGGCTGTGTCGTTGCGCCGGTTCGTGCGCACCCATTCGGTGGTGGCCGCGTTGCCGACCGCGGTGTCGTTGCGGGGTTTCCCCGTGGTCGCGATCGACGGTGACCGGGATGCCGCGCGACGGCTCACCCGCGCGATGCTGGTGCAGCTGTGCACCTTTCACGGACCGGATGTGCTGCAGGTCACGGTGGTGTGCGGTCCCGACACCGCGGCGGAGTGGGAATGGGTGAAATGGCTTCCCCACGCCCAGCATCCGGAGATGCGCGACGGAGCGGGAAGCGCACGGACCGTGTTCGGCTCGATGCTCGAGCTCGAGACGGTCTTCGGACCGCAGCTGGCGATGCGCGGCCGTTTCGCGCGCAACGCCCCCGCGGTGGAGGGCGTGCCGCAGATCGTCGTCGTGGTCGACGGCGGCGTCCACGGGTCCGGTTCCGGTGTCTTCGACGACGGCGGGATCGATTCGGTCGTGGTGCTCGATCTGTGCCGGTTCGTGCCTCGGCTCGCCGCGACCCGGGGACTTCAATTGGTCATCGACGGCAGCGAGTCGGACGGCACGGAATCGGACGGCGGGAATCTGGGTGCTCGGGCGGGCAGCACGGTGGAGGCGTTCGCGCGGGCGGACGGACTGAGCGTCGCACAGGCGCAGACCATGGCCCGGCGTCTGGCTCCCTACCGCATCTCCGCGGTGACGGCCGGTGACAACGGAGGTGGCGACGAACGGCCGTCGACCTGGCAGGACCTGCTCGGTCTCGGCGATCCGGCGCAGTTCGACCCCGCCCGGGCCTGGGTGCCGCGGCGGGGCCGGGACCGGCTGCGGGTCCCCATCGGTGTGGGTGTCGACGGCGCCCCGGTCGAACTGGATCTGAAGGAAGCCGCGGAGAACGGCATGGGGCCGCACGGATTGTGCATCGGGGCCACGGGCTCCGGAAAATCGGAGTTTCTGCGAACACTCGTGCTGGGCCTGATCGCGACGCACGCACCCGACGCGTTGAACCTCGTGCTCGTCGACTTCAAGGGCGGCGCCACGTTCCTCGGTCTGGACCGGGCACCGCACGTGGCCGCCGTCATCACCAACCTCGCCGACGAACTGGCGATGGTGGACCGGATGAAGGACGCCCTCGAGGGTGAGATGAATCGCAGGCAGGAATTGCTCCGCGCAGCAGGCAATTTCGCGAACGTGGGGGACTACGAGCGGGCGCGGGCGTCGGGTGCGCCGCTGGCGCCGCTTCCCGCGCTGTTCATCGTCGTCGACGAGTTCTCCGAATTGCTCACCCAGCAACCGGATTTCGCCGATCTGTTCGCCGCCATCGGCCGGCTCGGCCGGTCGCTGCACATGCACCTGCTGCTCGCCAGCCAGCGCCTCGACGAGGGTAGGTTGCGCGGTCTCGACAGTCATCTGTCCTACCGGATCGGACTGAAGACCTTCTCGGCGAACGAATCCCGCAGTGTGCTCGGTGTGCCGGACGCCTACCACCTGCCGTCGTCGCCGGGTGCCGGTTATCTCAAGTGCGATTCCGCGGAGATCGTGCGGTTCGCCGCGGCCTACGTCTCCGGCCCCTACGAACCCGGCCGCGCCGCGCACCGGAACCCGGGCACCCGCGGACCCGGTGCGGCCCGGCCCCGGCTGTTCACGGCGCGGGAGGTGCCCACCGAGCTGCCCCCGCCGATGCCGGTCCCCGACGCGACCGTCCCGGACGCGGTGCCGGACGGCCGCACGGTGCTCGACGTTCTCGTCGACCGGGTCCACGGCCACGGCCTGCCCGCGCACGAGGTGTGGCTGCCGCCGCTCGACGAGTCACCGAGTCTCGACCGGATCGTGCCGCGGTCGCTGCTCACCGGTGAGACGCTGCGGCACGCCACCCTGCGCACCCCGATCGGCATCGTGGACCGGCCCTTCGACCAGCGCCGGGACCCCCTCGTCGTCGACCTGGCGGGCGCGGCGGGCAACGCCGTGGTGGTCGGTGGCCCCCGCTCCGGGAAATCGACGATGCTGCGCACCCTGATCATGTCGATGGCGATGACCCACACCGCCGAACAGGTCCAGTTCTACTGCCTGGACTTCGGTGGCGGCACACTCGCCGGGCTGGCGGGACTGCCGCACGTCGGCTCGGTCGCGGGCCGGCTCGACGCCGACCGGGTGCGCCGCACCGTCGCGGAGATGACCGGCTTGCTGCGGCGCCGCGAACGGATCTTCGCCGAATGGGGGATCGAGTCGATGGCGCAGCTGCGCCGGCTGCGCGGCGACCGGCTCGTGGACACGTCCGCAGACCCCTTCGGCGACGTCTTCCTCGTCATCGACGGGTGGCCCAGCATCCGGAACGATTTCGAAGCCCTCGAGCATCCGATCGGCATCCTCGCGGCGCAGGGCCTGTCCTACGGGATCCACGTCGTGGTCACCGCTCCACGCTGGGGGGATGTGCGGCCCGCTATGCGCGACCACCTCGGTACCCGCCTCGAACTGCGCCTCGGTGATCCGGCGGATTCGGAATTCGGCCGGAAGAAGGCGGAGACCGTCCCGGCGAACCGGCCCGGACGCGGCATCGACCGCGAGGGACTGCACGTGCTCTCGGCGCTGCCCCGCGTCGACGGCGGTTCCGATGCGGACGACCTCGGGGCGGCGGTGGCCGCCGCTGTGGACGCGATCGCGACGGCGACGCCGGGCCGTCCGGCACCGCCGGTGCGGATGCTGCCGGAACTCGTCGAACACCGGGCGCTGCTCGCCGCACTTCCGGCCGGCACCCCCGCGTCGGCACACGCGCCGACGGCGGAGCGGCTGCGGGTCCCGATCGGAATCGACGAGGCGGAGCTCGCGCCGGTGTGGCTCGACTTCGCGGAGAACCCCCACCTGCTGGTGTTCGGGGACTCCGGCTGCGGCAAGACCGCGCTGCTGCGGGGGATCTGCCGGGGCCTCATGGAATCGAACACCGGCGCCCAGGCCCGCATCATCGTCGGCGACTACCGGCGCACCATGCTCGGTGTCGTCGAAGGCGATCATCTCGGGGGATACGCGCCGTCCGCGGCGGTGCTCGCCGCGATGGCCCGGGACCTGGCCGCGGTGTTCGAGAAGCGGCTGCCCGGCCCGGACACCACCCAGCAGCAGCTGCGGGACCGATCGTGGTGGACGGGGCCGGAGGTCTTCGTCGTCGTCGACGACTACGACATGGTCGCCACCTCGGGCCAGAATCCGCTGGCGCCGCTGGTCGAGTACCTGCCGCACGGGAAGGACATCGGTCTGCACCTCGTGATCGCCCGCCGCTCCGGCGGCGCGGGACGTGCGCTGTTCGAACCGGTGATCGGGCGGCTGCGCGAGCTGTCGTCGGCGGGTCTGATCATGAGCGGAAACCGCGACGAAGGAGCACTTCTCGGCGCGATCCGGCCGAGCCGGATGCCGCCGGGACGGGGCATCATGGTGCAGCGCAGCGGCGAATCGCTCGTCCAGGTCGCGTGGGTCCCCGAACAGTGAGCCAACCCGACACGCTTGGCCTGCTCCTGGCGCCCGGCCGGGTCTTCGCGCGGTGGGCGGACGTCACGCTCGACTGTCCCGCGCTCGCCGCGGACATCGGCGGCGGATTCGTGTTCGCGGAAGCGGCCGCGCGCCGCCCGTCCGAGACCCACCTCGACGTCGTCGCCCGGATCGGGGACCGGCCCGGCACCGAGGACGGCCCCGACCTGACCGGCGCACTGATCGGGCTGGTGCAGTACGCGGCGGCCGCGGTCTCCGCGCCCCCGGACGCGGGCACCGTCACGATGGTGTATCCGACTCGATGGAGCGAACGGCGCCGCGAGATCGCCCACACCGCAGCGCGAAACGTCGCCCGCAACGCCGTCCTCACCGCGGCGGCGGTCGCGGCGCGGCAGGCGGTGACCGCGTCGGCGGTGGAACGCTGTGTCGTCGTCGAGGTGGCGGACGGCGAGATCACCGCGTCGCTGCTCGGAGCGGCCCCGGCGTCGGACATGACGCCGCCCGTCGACCGCACCGCGGTGGACAGCCACCTCGGCGCCACGGATCTGGACACCGCGCACGGTTTCGCGCGCTTCGAGGAACTGATCGGCTCCGTCGCCGGTCCCGTCGATCCGGACGTCCTGATCGTCGCGGGTGTTCCGGGTGAACCGTCCGGCGCAGCGCTGTGCGAGCAGATCCGCGAGCGGCTCGGCCGCGGCATCCGGGTCGTGCCGGTCGCCGCGTCGGAGATGCTCGCCGCTCTCACGGCCCCGCCCGCCGCGGACGTCCCGGTGTCCACCGTCCCGACGACGGCGCAGTGGCTGGCCGATGTGCGCGCGGCGGAACCGCCACCGCGTCCGCCGGTGCGAGGGTGGTGGGTTCTCGCCGCCGCCGTCGCGACCGTCGCTGTGGCCTGTGGGGTGCTCCTCGGGCGCGACGCGGGAACGATCGCTCCACCGGAGACCGACGCGGTCGCGGAGGAGGCCGGGAGCGCGGTGCCGACCGCGGCGGTGCCGTCGACGCGCGCGCCGTCGACCCGATTCGAACTGGGTCCGGTGCGCATCGAGTTACCCGAGCAGTGGCGGCTCCGGGACATCGGCGACACTGGCGGTGCACGCACCGGCGGCGGACGCAGCGAACTCGTTCCCGGCGGCGGCGAGGACCGGCGGATCGTGGTGGTGCACAGCCGACTCCGGGACGGCATGGACGAGGCCGCGGTCGCTGCCGTGCTCGAACGCCGGGCTGCCGAACGCGGCGGGATCATCCGTGACCTCGACACCGACACCACCTTCGGGGACCGGTCGGTCATCGCCTACACCGAAGTGCCCGAAGAGTTCTCGACGGTGCGCTGGTTCGTGGTCGTCGACCGTGGATGGCAGGTCGCGGTGGGCTGCCAGTTCCTGGTGGGGGAGTGGGCCGGGATCGGCAAGGAATGCGAGCAGGCCGTCCACACACTCGCGGTCGAGTAGCGCCGGAACATCCGGCCCGACGAGTTTTCGGTTCGAGGGGAACCGATCGGACACAGGTGACGTCGAACCAGGTGTAGGGCGCAATCCGGCCCGGACCGCAGGGGGAACCGGGTCCGGTCGCGGCGCGGAGAACGAGGAGGGGAAACGGAAATGTCCGATGTGCAGGACGGTGGGAAGGGCGGTCAGCAGGTTGTCGCCGATGTCGCGGAGATGCTGGGCGCGGCGCAGCAGATCGACAACTCGCGCGAGGTCCTCGGCGACATTCTCGCCCAGCTCAAGACGATCGTCGGGCGGTCCGGCGACGTGTGGGGCGGCGACTCGCAGGAGATGTTCGGGATCGTGATGGCGGACTGGGACAAGGCTTCCCGGAACATGAACGATGCGCTCGAGGAGATCGCCGCCGGTATCCGGACCAACGGGCACTCGTACGAGCAGGCGGTCGAGGAGCAGGCACGCGCGATCGCCGACGTCGGCAGCACCCTCAAGGGCAGCTACACCTGATCGCCACCGCGCGCAGAGTTCGGATCGACAGGGCAGTTCGGATCAACTGAGGCAGGGAGAACAGGACCGTGGTCAAACAGATCAGGCAGGAATTCGCGGGTGTCCATCAGGTGTACAAGGACCTCACCGCGCTGCAGGGCGCGATGAACGACGAGCTCGACACCGTCGGAACGACGGCCGAGCGGTTCGTGCAGACCTGGGACGGCACCGCCCAGGAGGAGTACTACAAGTCGCAGACCAAGTGGAACACCGCTGCCTTCGAGCTGAACTTCATTCTCGGGCAGATCGGCGCGTCGGTCGCGACCGGCAACCGGAACATGGTCGATCTCGAAGACGGGCTCACCCGCCAGTGGGGTTCGAGGTGATGCCGCTGGCCGTGTGACACATCCGTGTGGGCCGCGGCGTCCCGGTGGTGGAGAGGCTGCCGGGGCGTCGCGGTTCCGTGCGCTTGCCCGACGGCCGGTTTTGACCGCCGTGTGGCCGGACCGGTATCGTGTCCGTTTGGCGTGTCGTGCGCTGCCGTGGCCTCGTGCCCGGTGGACGTCGCTTCTCGGGTCTCAACTGGCCGCCGAGGGTGATCATCGGCGATGCGCGGGCCAGCAGCGAAACGATAGACGAGGAAGATCTGTGTCTACGTACACACCGAAGGCCGGCGACGTGACCCGCCAGTGGCACGTCATCGACGCCACTGACGTGGTGCTCGGCCGCCTCGCGGTGCAGGCGGCGAACCTGCTCCGCGGCAAGCACAAGCCCACTTTTGCTCCGCATGTCGACGGCGGTGACTTCGTCGTCATCATCAACGCCGACAAGGTTGCCATCTCCGGCAACAAGCGGACCGACAAGTTCCTCTACCACCACTCGGGCCACCCGGGTGGTCTCCGTGCGCGTTCGGTGGGCGAGGTTCTCGACAAGAACCCCGACCGCCTCGTGGAGAAGGCCGTCACCGGCATGCTCCCGAAGAACAAGCTCGGCCGCGCCATCGCGAAGAAGCTGAAGGTCTACGCGGGCCCGAACCACCCGCACGCCGCGCAGCAGCCGGTTCCGTTCGAGATCAAGCAGGTGGCCCAGTGACTGAGCAGAACGTGAACGAAGAGTACGGCGACGACTCGGTCGAGAACGTGGTCGAGGAGTACGCGGTCGACGAGGTCGCCGCTGCGCCCGCCCCGATCGTGCTCGACCGTCCGGTCCAGACCGTCGGCCGCCGCAAGGAGGCCGTCGTCCGCGTCCGCCTCGTGCCCGGCTCCGGCAACTTCGTGCTCAACGGCCGCACCATCGAGGACTACTTCCCGAACAAGGTGCACCAGCAGCTCGTGAAGTCCCCGCTGGTCACCGTCGAGCGCACCGAGTCGTTCGACATCCACGCTCGCCTCACCGGCGGCGGCCCGTCCGGCCAGGCCGGCGCGCTGCGTCTCGCCATCGCGCGTGCGCTGATCGAGGTCTCGCCCGAGGATCGTCCGGCTCTCAAGCGCGCCGGCTTCCTCACGCGTGACGCCCGCGCCACCGAGCGCAAGAAGTACGGCCTGAAGAAGGCCCGCAAGGCACCTCAGTACTCCAAGCGCTGATGTGTTGCCGACGCTGACCCCGTGGTCGGCCTCGGCACCTGTTCGACCACGAGAGCAGGCGCCGGTAGAGAACTACTACCGGACGCCTGCTCTTGTGCATTCCCGCCCTGTTCGCTCGGGCGGTTCTCCCCGGCGGGGGCTCGCCGGATCTACGACACGAGAGGTTGTCCATGGGGCGGTTGTTCGGTACCGACGGTGTTCGCGGTCTTGCGAACGCGAAGTTGACGGTGGAACTCGCCGTCCGGATCGCAGGTGCCGCGGCCGCGGTGCTCGCGGCCGGTACCGACGGGCGCAGACCGGTCGCGGTCGTGGGCCGGGACCCCCGCGCGAGCGGCGAGATGCTGGACGCGGCCGTGACCGCGGGCCTGACCGCCGCCGGTGTCGACGTGCTGTCGGTCGGGGTGCTGCCGACCCCCGCGGTCGCCTACCTGACCGACGCCTACACCGCCGACCTCGGGGTGATGATCTCCGCGTCGCACAATCCCATGCCGGACAACGGCATCAAGATCTTCGCGGCCGGTGGCCACAAACTCGAAGACGCCGTCGAGGACCGTATCGAGGCGCTGCTGCACGGCGAGCAGACGCCCGAGCGGCCCACCGGTGCCGGCATCGGACGGGTCCGCGTCGCCACCGACGCGACCGCCCGCTACCTCGAACATCTGGCCGGCGCGACCACGGCCCCGCTCGCGGGCCTGAAGGTCGTCGTCGACTGCGCCCACGGCGCGGCCTCCCGGGTCGCTCCTGCCGCCTACGCCGCCGCCGGTGCGACGGTCATCGCGATAGGTGCGGAACCGGACGGCCTCAACATCAACGACAACTGCGGATCCACGCACCTCGACGCGTTGCAGAAGGCCGTCGTCGAGCACGGCGCCGACCTCGGGCTCGCGCACGACGGGGACGCCGACCGCTGCCTGGCCGTCGACGCCGCCGGGTCGATCGTCGACGGTGACGCGATCATGGCGATCCTCGCGCTGGCGATGCGCGCCAGCGGGGAACTGCACGAGAACACACTGGTCGCGACGGTGATGAGCAACCTCGGTCTGCACCTGGCGATGCGGGAGGCCGGTATCACGGTCGTGACCGCCGGGGTCGGTGACCGTTATGTCCTCGAGGAACTGCGGCGGGGCTCGTTCAGCCTCGGCGGCGAACAGTCCGGCCACATCGTCTTCCCGTCCCACGGCACGACCGGTGACGGGGTGCTGACCGGTCTGCGATTGATGGAGCGCATGGCGATCACGGGCTCGACGCTCGCCGACCTCGCGTCGGTGATGCGGACCCTGCCCCAGGTACTGATCAATGTGCCCGTCTCCGACAAGACGGCGGTCGCGGGCCACCCCGCCGTCGTCGAGGCTGTTGCCGCAGCCGAGCACGAACTCGGCGACACCGGCCGGGTGCTGCTGCGTCCGTCGGGTACCGAACAGCTCGTGCGCGTCATGGTCGAGGCGGCCGACGACACCGTGGCGCGGGTCCTCGCCGATCGTCTGGCCGACGCGGTCGCCGCAGTCTGAGTCGTTCCATCCCGAGCGGAACCGACGATCCCGCGCCTGCGTCCAATCCCTACGACGGCCCTGCCACGGTGGCGGTGCCGCGGGGGAGGTGCGCGTGGGGCACGGGAGAACGAACGCCGACGGCGTGCGAGTGGACGTGTCGGAGGTACGTGCGATCGCGGCTGGTCTCGGTCGCGCGGTGGCCGGCACCGAGCGGCAGTGGCAGCGTGCGCTGGGGGGACTCTGCTTCGATGCGGGTGCCGCGGGCCCGGGTTATCGCGGTCGCGGGGATGCGGTGGACGCGGGCTACCGTCGGCTGCGCCGGGTGCTCGAGGCGTGGTCCGACGAAGCGACCGGCGTCGCCGACCTCCTGGGTCGTACCGCCGACGGCTACGGGTACGAGCTGGATCGGCAGGTGACTGCGCTCGCCGAAATCGACGCCGACGTGCGAGGCCCGCGGTGAGCGGTCCCACCGGTATCGACGACCTGCTCGACGCCGGTGCCGTCGGTCTCCGGTTCTTCGCCGAGTTCCTGCCGCGCGCACATCGGATCGGTGCGGCGTCGACCGTCACGATGTCCGATCTGACGGACCGATACGAGGCGCAACGCGGACTCGACGTCGCGCGGCTCGCGTCCGACGCCGACGCCGTGCGCACGGTGTGGTCGGTACTCGGCACGGGCGTCGACGAGCAACGCGATCGGCTCGCGTCGGTGCCGGCGGTGTGGGAGGGCGGCGCGTCGTGCTCCGCGTCCGACCCGCTCGCCGCCCACCTCGAACGGTCACGACGGCTGCACGACACGGTCGGTGCCCTCGCGGACACGCTGGCCGCGGCGGCGAGCGCGATCGGCGTGATCGTCGACGAAAAATCGAGGGCTGCAGCGACATTCGCCGACCCGGTGATCGGTGGTCTGGGTCCGGCGGACGTCGACGCGGTACTCGCAGGGGCATCGGGTGCGGCCACCGGCCCCACCGGCGAACAGCTCGCCCGCTGGTCCACCGGCCTCGCCGAAGGGGATTCCGCGGCGGTCGCGCAGTGGTGCAGCCAATGGTTGAACGAGGTGTTCGTTCCGGGAGTCGAGACCGCGGCCGCCGTGTTCGCCTGCCTGTGCGACGACGCCGACCGCGCGATCGGTGCGGTGTTCGACGAACTGGCCCGTGCGTTCGATGATCTCGACGAGCACCGGTTCCCCGGAGTCGGCACGGACCTGTCGTCGGCCGGCGGCAGCGCCTCCGAAGCCCGCGGCGCCCCTGAAACCCGCAGCGCCCCGGAAACCCGCGACATCGTGCCTGCCTGGGGATCGCCCGGCGCTACACCGGCCGACATGCTGCGGGCCGGGGTGTCGCTGGTCGAATCGGGTCTCGAACTGGCCACGGCGGTCGGGGAGTTGACCGGGGCCGTCGTGGAGCTTGCGACGGCTGTCGTCGAGGCAGTGACAGAGAGGGCCGAGGCAGCGACCGACAGGGTCGAGGCAGCGGCGGCCGAAGTCCCGGACCGCGCGGCGGTCGTGCCCGACCCGGCACCCGAACCGCAATCGGCAACGATTCCGCCGACGGACCCCGCCCCGCCCGCCGAGGTGGTACCGCCGACGGAACAGGAGACACCATCAGCGGACCCCGCCACGCCCGCGGACGTCCTGCGCGCGGTCCCGGCCGCAGAAGAACCACCGGCGGCGACCACCGTCCCCGGACCCGGGGTGCCGGGTCAGGCCGTGGAGCGAGGGCGCAGCGGCCGCAGCGCACCGGGTCGGGCCGGTGCCGTGGCCAGGGACGATCGTGAGGCTGCCGATCGTGAGGCTGCCGATCGCGGTCCCGCGGAATCCGCCGAGCCGGTGCCGGACGGCGGCGTGATCCTTCCCGAGGCGGGTCCGCTGTGAACGCGGAGATCGAGCGGATCGTCGCCGCGTACCGCCGAGCGACCGGTCGTCGGCTCGGCGACCTCGAGGAGGTCCGCAGACCACGGCAGCTGCCGGCGCAACCGCCTCGGTCCCGAGAGGTGGAGCCGGAGCCGGAGAGCGAGGACCCGTACTACCGGCCCAAGAGTTGGCTGATCTGAGTCACCGGATCGGATTCGATCAGCGACGGATCCGCGATCACTTCGGACCCCGGAATCTCCGCTTCCGGATCCGAGAAGCACGCGTAGGTCTTGTCGCCGGTCAGGCGGTGCAGCAGGAAACCGGTGAGCAGCGCGCGGGTGCGTTGCTGCGTGCGGCGCTCGCCTCCGCCGAGCCCGAGGAACGACAGCAGTTTGCGGCCCTCGACGAGGCCCTCGTCGGAGGCCTTGTGCACCGACCGCAACAGCACCTCGCCGCCCCATGCCTTCGCGACCGCGACCGCGTCGCTGTTCATCGATCCGAGGCTCTTCGCGCCGACGAGGACCAGACCGGGTGCATCGACCCGGGTCGCGACCGCCGCGGCGGACGGGGCGGTCGGGGCCGGGAACAGTGCCGCCACCGCCGCCACGTCACGACGGGACGCGGCCAGCACCGCCGCGCCCGCGCCCAGTCCGTGGCCCGCCAGGGCGACCCGGTCGGGGTGCACGCTGATCCGGCCCGTGCCCAGCCGGACGCTCGTGCAGATGTCGAGCACGGTGATGAGATCGGTGGACAGACCCAGCGCCGACGGAACCGGACCGCGCTCGGTGTTCGGTGCCGCGGCGACGATGCCCCACGAGGCGAGATGTTCGAGCAGGCCCGAGTAGCTCGCCGTCCCGCTCAGCCAGCCGTGACCGAACGCCACCGCGGGCAGTCCGAATCCTTCGGCGGGGGTGTATACGACGCCTGGCTGACCCGCCAGCGCCAGGTCGCCACGCAGGACCGAATGGGGTCCGCGCCGGGAAAGCTGCTGAGCCAAGGATTTCGGGTTCGCCGCCACGGCGTGAACGTTAGCCGATCACCCGCCGACCCGGTACGGCACCGGCCGTGACCCGGGCCATTGCGTTCCCGACGAGTTGTCGGCGCCGGGTCGTCGACCAGTACCCTGCTAACCATGTGCGGAATCGTGGGTTATGTCGGGCACCGCAATGCTCTCGACGTCGTGGTGGAGGCACTGCGGCGTATGGAATACCGAGGTTACGACTCGGCGGGCATCGCAATCCTGGACGGTCGCGGCGGATTGGCCGTCGAACGGAAGGCCGGGCGGCTGGCGAACCTCGAGGCCGAGCTCGACGAGGTCGGCCGGGACCGCTTCGCGGGCACGGCCGGCATGGGCCACACCCGCTGGGCGACCCACGGACGCCCCACCGACCGCAACGCGCACCCGCACCGCGACAAGACCGGCTGCGTCGCGGTCGTCCACAACGGCATCATCGAGAACTTCGCGCCGCTGCGCGCCGAACTCGAGCACGCGGGCGTCGAACTGGCGTCCGACACTGACACCGAGGTCGCCGTGCACCTGGTGGCCCGCGCCTACGCCGAAGGGCCCACCGCCGGGGACTTCGTCGAGAGCGCCCGCAGCGTGCTGCGCCGGCTCGAGGGCGCCTTCACGCTCGTGTTCGCGCACGCCGATCAGCCCGGTACGATCGTCGCGGCCCGGCGATCCACGCCGCTGGTCGTCGGTGTCGGCGACGGCGAGATGTTCATCGCCTCCGACGTCGCGGCGTTCATCGAGTTCACCCGCGACGCCGTCGAGCTGGGCCAGGACCAGGTCGTCGTCATCACCAAGGACTCCTACGTGGTGACCGATTTCGACGGCAACACCGACGTGCCGACGCAGCCGTTCACGATCGACTGGGATCTCGCCGCCGCCGAGAAGGGCGGTCACGACTACTTCATGCTCAAGGAGATCGAGGAGCAGCCCGAAGCGGTCGCGGACACGCTGCGCGGGCACTTCGTCGACGGTCGCATCGTGCTCGACGAGCAGCGGCTGTCCGATCAGGAACTGCGTGAGATCGATAAGGTGTTCGTCGTCGCGTGCGGCAGTTCCTACCATTCCGGTCTCGTCGCCAAGTACGCCATCGAGCACTGGACCCGCCTGCCCGTCGAGGTGGAGCTGGCGTCCGAGTTCCGCTACCGCGACCCTGTGCTCGACCGATCGACGCTGGTCGTGGCGATCTCCCAATCCGGTGAGACCGCCGACACCCTCGAGGCCGTCCGGCACGCGAAGGAGCAGAAGGCGCGGGTGCTCGCGGTGTGCAACACCAACGGCGCGCAGATCCCGCGGGAGGCCGACGCCGTGCTCTACACCCGCACCGGCCCGGAGATCGGCGTCGCGTCGACGAAGGCGTTTCTCGCGCAGATGGCGGCGAACCTGCTCGTCGGCCTGGCGCTGGCGCAGGCCCGCGGCACCAAGTACCCGGACGAGGTGGCCCGCGAGTACGAGGATCTCGCGGCGATGCCTCCGCGCATCGCGCAGCTCCTCACCACGATGGAACCGGTGCGCGAGCTCGCCCGGGAACTGTCGGCGTCTCCGGCGGTGCTGTTCCTGGGCCGTCACGTCGGCTATCCCGTCGCGCTCGAAGGTGCCCTCAAGCTCAAGGAACTCGCGTACATGCACGCGGAGGGCTTCGCGGCCGGTGAGCTCAAGCACGGCCCCATCGCGCTCATCGAGGACGGCCTGCCCGTCATCGTGGTGATGCCGTCCCCGAAGGGGCGGGCCGTGCTGCACAGCAAGCTGCTCAGCAACATCCGGGAGATCCAGGCGCGCGGTGCCCGCACCGTCGTCATCGCCGAGGAGGGCGACGAAACCGTGCGCCCGTTCGCCGACCATCTCATCGAGATCCCGTCGTCGCCGTCGTTGCTGCAGCCGCTGCTGTCGACGGTTCCGTTGCAGGTCTTCGCCGCCGAGGTCGCGCAGGCACGCGGTTACGACGTGGACAAGCCCCGCAACCTGGCCAAGTCCGTGACGGTCGAATAGACCTGCGCTCCGATCGGAGGGGTGATGCGCAGCTACCACCCGTGCGACCGGGTCCGGGCCGCGGAGGCCCCGCTGCTCGCGTCGCTGCCCGAGGGCACGCTCATGCGACGGGCCGCACACGGTCTCGCTCGCGTCGCCGCCGCGGAACTGCGGTCGCGCACCGGCGGGATCGCCGGGCGGCGCGTGGTCCTGCTCGTCGGGTCCGGCGACAACGGTGGTGACGCGCTGTGGGCGGGAACGTTCCTGCGCCGCCGCGGCGTCGCGGTGACCGCGCTGCTGCTCGACCCCGACCGGGCCCACCCCGGCGGACTGTCCGCGTTGCGGGCCGCCGGGGGACGCGTGGCCGCGGCGGTCCCGGAAGCTCTCGGCGACCCCGATCTGGTGCTCGACGGCATCGTCGGGATCTCCGGTCGCGGTCCGCTGCGTCCGGCGGCCGCGGTGCTGGTCGACGCGATCACCGCCCCGATCGTCGCCGTCGACACCCCCAGCGGTGTCGACCCGGACACCGGCGCCGTCGACGGCCCGGCCGTCACCGCCGCGGTCACCGTCGCGTTCGGCGCCCTCAAACCCGTGCACTCGCTCGCCGCGGCGCGGTGCGGCCGCGTCGAATTCGTCGACATCGGCCTGGACCTGCCGGTGTCGGACCTGGTCGCCGCCGAACCCTCCGAGATCGGCGCGATCTGGCCGGTGCCGGGGCCCGACGACGACAAGTACAGCCAGGGTGTCGTCGGCATCGTCGCAGGCAGCGCCACCTATCCGGGTGCCGGTGTGCTGTGCACCGGCGCCGCGGTCGCGGCGACCTCCGGCATGGTCCGGTACGCCGGGACCGCAGCGGATGCGGTCCTCGCCCGGTATCCCGAGGTCGTGGCGGCACCGTCGTTCGCCGCGGCCGGACGCGCGCAGGCCTGGGTCGTCGGTCCGGGCGCCGGCACCGACGAGACGGCCGCGCGCACCCTGCGGGACGTGCTGGCCACCGACCTGCCCGTGCTCGTCGACGCGGACGGACTGACACTGATCGCGCGGGACCCCTCCGTGGTGCGCGACCGCCCGGCTCCGACCCTGCTGACCCCGCACGCGGGGGAGTTCGCCCGGCTGACCGGGTCGAGGCCGGAACCGGACCGGGTCGCCGCTGTGCGAGCGCTCGCCGCGGACTGGCAGGTCCACGTGCTCCTCAAGGGCCGGGCCACGCTGATCGCCCGTCCGGACGGGCACGTGTTCGTCAACGACGCGGGTGGTTCGTGGGCGTCCACCGCGGGCGCAGGCGACGTGCTGTCCGGTCTGATCGGGGCACTCATGTCGGCGGGTATGGCACCGGATCTCGCCGCTGCGGCCGGTGCCCGGGCGCACTCGCTCGCCGCGAACCTCGCCGCCCGTGACGGAGTGGGCGCCGCCCCGGTGTCCGCGAGCGCGATCCTGTCGCAGGTCAGGGCCGCGGTGCGCACGCTGCGCCGGTATTGACGCCGGACCGGCGTGGTGGTCATATATGTCCGAATTGTGATCGGAACGCCACCACCAGCGCGCGGCGCGCGAATCGGGCAGTGGCAGGATCGAAGATCATGACCACCGCAGCACGCACCCAGGAACAGCACCGACACGCCCAGCCCCAGGCCGAGGCGGTGATCGACCTGGATGCGGTCGCGGACAACGTTCGCCTGCTGCGCGAATACGCGGGGGACGCCGCGGTGATGGCCGTGGTCAAGGCCGACGCCTACAACCACGGCGCCGTGCAGGTCGGGAAGGCGGCGCTCGCCGCCGGCGCGCGGGAACTCGGTGTCACGACCCTCGCCGAAGCTCTGGAGCTGCGCGCGGCGGGCATCGACGCGCCCATCCTGGCGTGGCTGCACACCGTCGACGCCGATTTCGCGCCCGCGATCGCCGCCGGCGTCGAGATCGGTGTGTCCTCGCCCCGTCATCTCGCCTCCGTCGTCGCCGCCGCGCGCGAGACCGGCATCACCGCGACGGTCACCGTCAAGATCGACACCGGACTCAACCGTGGTGGCGTCGCCCGCGACGAATGGCAGGACTTCCTGCGCGACCTCGGTCGCGTGCAGGCGGAAGGCGCGGTGCGGTTCCGGGGTGCGTTCTCCCATCTCGCACACGCCGACGAGCTCAACCACCCGGAGATCGACGCGCAGCGGGACCGGCTGATCGAGGCCGTCGCCGATCTGCGTCGGCAGGGCACCGCCCCGGAAGTGGTGCACCTGTCGAACTCCGCCGCCGCCGTCACCCGCCCCGACCTGCGATTCGACATGATCCGGCCCGGAATCGCGATGTACGGGTTGTCTCCGATTCCCGAGGTCGGTGACTACGGGTTCCGGCCCGTGATGACGCTGCGGACGAGGGTGGCGCTCGTGAAGAAGGTGACAGCAGGATCCGGGGTGTCCTACGGGCATCACTGGATCGCGCCGGTGGACACCACCGTGGCGGTGTTGCCCATGGGCTACGCGGACGGAATCCGGAGGAATCTCAGCGGGCGCTTCGAGGTGTTCCTCGGTGGCCGGCTCCGGCCCCAGGTCGGCCGCGTGTGCATGGACCAGATCGTGGTGGACCTGGGCTCGGACGGCGGTGGAGTAAGCGAAGGCGATCATGCGTTGTTCTTCGGTGACGGACGCCACGGAGAGCCCAACGCCCAGGACTGGGCGGACCTGCTGGACACGATCAACTACGAGGTCGTGACCGGCGTCGGCGGACGCACCGTACGGACCTACATCGGTGGTGAAGGAGGCGGGTCGGAATGAGCATGATGGGCAGGATGGGGCTTTTCGCCGCGAGTCTGGCCACCCTCGCCTCCGCGGCCGGCCTGTACGCGGTGCGATCCGCGGGCATGCCCGCCCCCGAGATCTATGCCGACGAGGACTTCGACGCGATGCTGGCCGCGCCCAAGCGCATCGTCACCACCGAGGACGGGGTCGAACTCGCCGTGCGCGAATTCGGATCCCCGCGTGCCCCGCTGACCGTCGTGTTCGTCCACGGATACTGCCTTCGCATGCAGTCCTGGCACCTGCAGCAGCGTTACCTCACCGAACGGTGGGGCCGCGACGTCCGGATGGTGTTCTACGACCAGCGCGGGCACGGCGAATCCGGTGCCGCCGGAGCGAAGTCCTGCACCATCGCGCAACTCGGTCGCGACCTCGGCCGCGTCATCGACGAGACCACCCCGGGCGGGCCCGTCGTGGTCGTCGGGCATTCGATGGGTGGCATGACCGCCATCGCGCTCGCCGCGCAGCGCCCCGACCTGTTCGACTCCCGGATCGTGGGTGTCGGTCTGCTCTCGACCACCGCGGCCGGCCTGAGCAAGACCGGGCTGGGCCGCAACCTGGAGAACCCGGTGATCGACGGGTTCCGTTATACCGCCCGCACCGCCCCCGGGTTCGTGCAGTACGCCCGCGGCACCGCGAAGGCGATCGTCTCGCCGATCCTGCGGGCCGCTTCGTACGGCACGGTCGTGAGCCCGCGGCTGGTGGAATTCTCCGACCGCATGCTCAACGAGACGTCGGTGCTGACCATCGTCAACTTCCTCCGCACCCTGGAACTGCACGACGAATCAGCCGCCCTGCCGACCGTCGGGAGGGTGCCGGTCCTGGTGCTGTGCGGTGATGCCGACATGGTGATCCCGTTCTCCGGCTCCGAGGAACTCGCCGCGAGTCTGCCGGACTGCGAGCTCAAGCGGGTGCGGGGCGCAGGGCACCTCGTCCAGCTCGAGTTCCCGGAGGTCGTGTGCAAGGCCTTGGACCGGCTCGTGCAGCGGGCCTTCGCATACGACGCGCGCAACCGGCGGGCCGTCGGTGTCTGAACACGTGAAGGATGATGCTGTGTCCGACCACGCCGTGTCCGATCACGCCGGCGAGCAGTACGCCGAGCTGCCGACCGTCGAGGACACCGAAGCGCTGGGCCGCCGGCTCGCCGCGGACCTGCAGGCGGGCGACCTGGTGGTGCTCGACGGACCCCTCGGCGCCGGAAAGACTGCGCTGACCAGGGGTATCGCCGCAGGTCTCGGGGTGCAGGGGCGGGTCACCTCGCCGACATTCGTGATCGCCCGCGAGCACCGGCCGGGGGAGCGCCCCGGCGGGAAACCGGTAGGGCTCGTGCACGTGGACGCCTACCGGCTCGGCGACGGCCCGGACGCCCTGGACGAACTCGACGCCCTCGATCTCGACACCGACCTGACCGCCGCGGTCGTCGTCGTCGAATGGGGCGAGGGACTCGTGGAGAAGCTGACCGACCGGCATCTGCGGGTGCGGTTGCGTCGCGACCCCGAATCCGATGTGCGCCGTGCCACCTGGGGCTGGGTCGGGTAACTATCAAACCGGCGGTATCCTGGGTAATCGTGCTCGTTCTCGCCGTCGATACCGCCACCCCCGCCGTGACCTCGGGGCTGGTCCGCCTCGGCGACGGCACGCCGCAGAATCTCGAGACCCTGTCGGTGCGGGTCTCCGACAATCCGCGGGGACACGCCGAGATCCTCACGCCCCAGATCCTCGAATGCCTCGCCGAAGCGGGATGCGAATCGGCGGACCTCGACGCTGTCGTCGTCGGTGTGGGTCCCGGACCCTTCACGGGATTGCGCGTAGGGATGGCGACCGCCGCCGCGTTCGGTGACGCGCTGGGCATCCCGGTATACGGAGTGTGCACCCTCGATGGGCTCGCCGCGGACGTGTACGCGGCCGATGAGAACGGCCCCGATCTGCTCGTCGTCACCGACGCCCGCCGCCGCGAGGTGTACTGGGCGCGATACGCCGAGGGTCGCCGGGTGGAGGGTCCCGAGGTGCGCAAACCCGCCGAGGTGACGGCCGCGCCCTCGCAGCGGGTCGCGGGATCACCCGCCCACACCCCGCTGTTCGACCTGCCCGCCGGGCCGGTGCACACGCCGTCGCCGGCCGGGCTGGTCGCGGTCGCCGCACCCGAGCTGCTCGCCGCGACCGCACCGCAGCCGTTGGTGCCGCTGTACCTGCGTCGGCCGGATGCGGTGGAGACGGCGGCCCGGAAGAAATGACCGTGTCCATCGATGCGCTGCGCCCGGACGACGTCGAGCGTTGCGCGGAACTCGAAAAGGTCCTGTTCCCCGGGGACGACCCGTGGAGTGCCGACGCGTTCCGGTCGGAACTGGCGTCCCCGCACAACCACTACGTGGCCGCCCGCGACGACGACGGTCGCCTGATCGGTTACGCCGGTCTGGCCCGGCTCGGTACCGGTGTGCACCCCGAATCGGAGGTGCACACGATCGGTGTCGACCCGGACCTGCGGCAACGCGGCATCGGGGGCGCGTTGCTCGACGAGCTGCTGCGTGTCGCCGACGCCTGGGGCGGCCCGGTGTTCCTCGAGGTGCGGACCGACAACGACGCGGCGATCGCGTTGTACCGGCGTGAGGGCTTCGAGATCGTGGGCACCAGGAAGCGTTATTACCAGCCGAGCGGCGCCGACGCGTACACCATGTGTCGGCCGGACCGGCGAGAGGAGCGAAAGCCGTGATCGTGATGGGCATCGAGAGCTCGTGCGACGAGACGGGTGTCGGGATCGTCCGGTGGGTCGGCGACGGCACGCTCGAACTGCTCGCCGACGAGGTGGCTTCGAGCGTCGACGAGCACGCCCGCTTCGGCGGCGTGGTGCCGGAGATCGCGTCCCGCGCGCATCTCGAGGCGATCGTCCCGACAATGCGCCGGGCGCTGGCGGCCGCCGGCATCGGCAAGCCCGATGCCGTGTGTGTCACCATCGGCCCGGGCCTGGCCGGCGCGCTGCTCGTGGGGGTCGCCGCCGCGAAGGCGTACGCCGCGGCCTGGAACGTGCCGTTCTACGCGATCAACCACCTGGCCGGGCACGTCGCCGTCGACACGATCGAGAACGGTCCGATGCCGCCGTGCATCGCGCTGCTGGTTTCGGGCGGGCACACCCACCTGCTGCATGTCGAGGACCTCGGCAAGCCGATCGTCGAGCTCGGCACCACCGTCGACGACGCGGCCGGTGAAGCGTTCGACAAGGTGGCACGACTGCTGGACCTCGGATATCCCGGTGGCCCCGTGCTGGACAAGCTGGCCCAGCAGGGCGATCCGACCGCTGTGGTCTTTCCGCGCGGCATGACCGGGCCGCGCGATGCGCGCCACGACTTCTCGTTCTCCGGTTTGAAGACCGCGGTCGCGCGGCATGTCGAAGCGCTGGAACGCGCCGGGCAGCCGGTTCCCGTCGCCGATGTCGCGGCCGGATTCCAGGAGGCGGTCGCCGACGTGCTCACCATGAAGGCGGTGCGCGCGGCTCAGGATGTCGGTGTCGACACGCTCGTGCTCGGTGGCGGCGCGACCGCGAATTCGCGGTTGCGTGCGCTCGCGCGGGAACGGTGCGAGGCCGCCGGGATCACGCTGCGGGTGCCGCGGCCGCGGTTGTGCACCGACAACGGTGTGATGATCGCGGCGCTCGGTGCGCACCTCATCGCCGGGGGCGCGCAGCCGTCGCTGCTGACCGCCGCCACCGATCCCGGCCTGCCGGTGTCCGTGAGCCAGGTGGTCTGAACCGGTCTCATCCGCCGACGGTGGATCCGGCCGGCGGTAGTGCCGGTGCTTCCGGTGTTGCGGGCATGAGTGTCGGAGCACCCGAGTCCGCCCCGATCGGAGTCCGATCCGGCTGAGACGTCCCCGGCGCACCGGGTTCCGTCGTGACCGGCTCCTCCGGGTTCGGTTGCGGCGTCGTCGATCCGGCGTCGGGCACCGTCGTCGGCGGCAGCGGGGTCGTGGTCACCGGCGGGGTGGAGGTCGGCGGGGTCGGCTGCGGGGGCGTGGTTCCCGACGTGGTCGAGCCCGGACGCTCGTCGTCGTCATCGGGGCTCTGCGTGGTCGGCGATATCGGCGGGAGCAGCGACGTCGTGGTTTCCGGCACCGTCGTGGTCGGCATCGTCGTCCGGTCCTCGTCGTTGTCGGTGGTGACCCCGCCCGAGGGGAGCCGGGTGGGAACCGGATCGTAGGACGGGATGCGTGTCTCGGTCGGGGCGGTCGCGTCGGGCTCGACCGTGTCGGAGGTGATCGGCGGGACCGAGTCGCTGGATCCGGCGGGGGAGACGGGCCGGTCGGTGGTCGCCGGCTCGGCGATCTGATCGGTCGCGTAACCGGCGACGAGTGCCCCGGCGACCAGCGCGCCGACGAGCACCCCGGCGGTGCGGCCCGAGGAGCGGGACGCACCGGACTCGGTGCTCCCGGCGAGCGGGTAGCGGTCGAGGTGGGGGTGATCGTCCAGGTACGCGGCGCCGTGTGCGGGAACGGTCGCGGGTTCGTCGACGGTGACCGCGGGACCGTCGAACGCGGCGGTGACCGCTGCGGCCAGCGCCGGAAGGGACGATGCGCCGCCGACGAGTACGAGCGCCTGCGGGGTGGCCGGGGCCGCGGCGCAGGTCCGGGCGGTGAACTCCGCGGCCTCACCGACCAGATCCGCGACCAGCTCGTCGAGTTCGGTGCGGGTGACCGTGACGGACACGCCCGGTCCGGCCTCGCCGATCTCGATGTGGGCGGTATCGCCGGCGGTGAGGGCTTCGAGGGCACCCAAGCAGCGCGCGGAAAGCAGTTCGTTGTCGACCGGCATGCGGGTGCGGACACCGTCCGTGGATCGGTGGACGTGGTCGAGGAGCCGTCCGGTGATCGTCTCGCCGCCGACTGCGTCGATGCGGTCGGTGTGCAGGATCCTGCCGTCGACCCGGTCGACGACCGACACACTCATCCCGGACGCGCCGACGTCGGCGATCGCGATCGCGCCGTCGGAGTCGGCGAGTCCGGTGGTGTGCAGGTAGGTGACGACCGCGGTCGTCTCCGGGATCAACCGGACGAGGCGGCCCTCCCGGTTCGCGGCGGCGCGGACGGAGTCGGCCTGTTCGGTGGTGCGGTAGGCGACCGTGACGACTTCGGGCGCCGGGATGTCGGCGATCTGCGTCGTCATCAGCGTGACCGCGTCGAAGACGAGGGCACCGAGGTCGCGATGATCGTGCGTGTCGGCTGTGAGTTCGCGGTATTCGGTGGTCCGGCCTTGCGGCGCGTCGATCACCAGCGCGGAACCCACCCCGGATGCTCCGGTGGAGATTCCCAGCGACGTGCGCATTGTTTACCTTCCGAGCGTGACCGGAGGCCAAGGAGCTCGTGTGCACCTCGATCGGTCACCGTATGGTCACGCTTCGTGTCTCTGTTATCCGAACGTAACAGAAGGACGGTACGACGCGCCGAGTACGAGTAAGCGCCCGGAAGCCTTGAGTGCTGGCACTCGCATGTATAGAGTGCTAGTGACACCGAGCGTCGGCCCGGCACCCGCGACGACGGGACCTCGCGCGGAGTCTGTGGTGACTGAACGAATCCGAGTCCGGGAGCACAAGTTTCCGGACCCAAGTACCCCTGAAAGTGGAGGGCTCATCGTGGCGAGCGTGAACATCAAGCCGCTCGAGGACAAGATCCTCGTCCAGGCCAACGAGGCCGAGACGACGACTGCCTCCGGCCTCGTCATTCCGGACACGGCGAAGGAGAAGCCCCAGGAGGGCACCGTCGTCGCCGTCGGCCCCGGCCGCTGGGACGAGGATGGCGACAAGCGCATCCCCCTGGATGTCAAGGAAGGCGACGTCGTCATCTACAGCAAGTACGGCGGAACCGAGATCAAGTACGCAGGCCAGGAGTACCTGATCCTGTCGGCTCGCGACGTGCTGGCCGTCGTCGCCAAGTAAGCCGCGTGCATTCCGCCCCGGAGTTCCTCAACGGACCCGGGGCGGAGTCCGTTCCGGAGAAATTCGACAGGAGTAGTCGGAGAACATGTCCAAGCAAATCGAGTTCAACGAGACCGCGCGGCGCGCGCTCGAGCGTGGCGTCGACCGCCTCGCCGACGCCGTCAAGGTCACGCTCGGCCCGCGCGGGCGGCACGTCGTGCTCGCCAAGGCGTTCGGCGGTCCGACCGTCACCAACGACGGTGTGAGCATCGCCCGCGAGATCGAGCTGGAGGATCCGTTCGAGAACCTCGGTGCCCAGCTCGTCAAGAGCGTCGCCACGAAGACCAACGACGTCGCCGGTGACGGCACCACCACCGCGACCGTCCTCGCCCAGGCCCTGGTCAAGGCCGGCCTGAGGAACGTCGCCGCGGGTGCCAACCCGATCGCGCTCGGCGCGGGTATCGCGAAGGGCGCCGACAAGGTCACGGAGGCGCTGCTCGCGCTCGCGACCCCGGTGCAGGGCAAGGAGGCCATTGCGCAGGTCGCGACGGTTTCGTCCCGCGACGAGGAGATCGGTGCGCTGGTCGGCGAGGCCCTCAGCACCGTCGGCGAGAACGGTGTCGTCACGGTCGAGGAATCCTCGACCCTGCACACCGAACTGGTCGTCACCGAGGGCGTTCAGTTCGACAAGGGCTACCTGTCGCCGTACTTCATCACCGACGTCGACGCTCAGCAGGCGGTTCTCGAGGACGCGCTGGTGCTGCTCTACCGCGAGAAGATCAGCTCGCTGCCGGACTTCCTGCCGCTGCTCGAGAAGATCGCCGAGTCCGGCAAGCCGGTCCTGATCATCGCCGAGGACATCGAGGGCGAGGCACTGTCGACGCTGGTCGTCAACGCGATCCGCAAGACCCTCAAGGCCGTTGCCGTCAAGGCGCCGTACTTCGGCGACCGCCGCAAGGCGTTCCTGGAGGACCTCGCCGTCGTCACCGCGGGCACCGTCATCAATTCCGATCTCGGCCTGACTCTCAAGGAAGCCGGGCTCGAGCTGCTCGGTTCCGCCCGCCGTGTCGTGGTGAGCAAGGACAACACCACGATCGTCGACGGTGCCGGCACCCCCGAGGCCATCGAGGAGCGCGCCGCCCAGCTGCGCCGTGAAATCGAGGCAACGGACTCGGACTGGGATCGGGAGAAGCTCGAAGAGCGCCTGGCCAAGCTCGCCGGCGGCGTTGCCGTCATCAAGGTCGGGGCGGCCACCGAGACCGACCTCAAGGAGCGCAAGTTCCGGGTCGAGGACGCGGTGAACGCCGCCAAGGCCGCCGTCGAGGAGGGCATCGTCCCCGGTGGTGGTTCGGCACTGGTGCAGGCGTCGCTCGAGCTCGCCGAGCTCGAGGCGTCTCTGTCGGGTGACGAGGCCACCGGTGTCGCCGTTCTGCGGACGGCGCTGTCGGCACCGCTGTTCTGGATCGCGGCCAACGCGGGGCTCGACGGCTCCGTCGTGATCTCCAAGGTCGCCGAGAGTCCGAAGGGTCACGGGTTCAACGCCGCGACGCTCACCTACGGCGACCTGCTCGCCGACGGTGTCGTCGACCCGGTCAAGGTGACGCGTTCGGCGGTCGTCAACGCCTCGTCCGTCGCCCGCATGGTGCTCACCACCGAGAGCGCGGTCGTCGACAAGCCCGAGGAGGCTGCCGACGCCGGCCACGGTCACGGTCACGCCCACTAGGCGACCGACACAGGTCACGCGATAGACACGAAGCCCCGCCCGGGACTCCCGGGCGGGGCTTCGTCGTCTGGTTCGAAACAGTCAAACAGCGATCTTGCGGCGCCTGTGTCGTGCGTACATCTCGCGCTCGGTCTCGGACATTCCTCCCCAGATGCCGTATGGCTCGGCGACATTGAGAGCATGCTCCCGGCACTGGGCGATCACCGGGCAGGCTCGGCACATCTCCTTGGCGCGGCTCTCCCGCTGGGCGCGAGCGCGTCCGCGCTCACCGTCCGGGTGGAAGAACATCGAGGAGTCCACGCCGCGACACAGGCCGTGCATCTGCCAATCCCAGATGTCCGCGTTGGGTCCGGGGAGGTGATGTGGTGCAGGCATGGTGGCACTCCTTTGCAGCATGCTCGCGTTGGTGCGAGCGGACCGTGGCCGGGAACCGCGTCCCGGCCGAGCATTCTTTCGAACACGGCCACCGTAAAAGCGCGGTGCAAATCACGTCAATACTTCCGTGACGTGGGAAATTCCATATCGCTCATCGCGAGAATTAACCTGCGAAATGTTTACTTCGGGGTCGATTCATGATTGGCTGTCGTTCGGCTCTGGCCTGCTGCGATGTCCTGGATGACCCCGGCAATTCCTCCGATGTGCCGTTCACCTGCTGTTTTGTAGGCCGTCCCGTTCTTCCGGCCGCCGCTTCGGCCGCATCTTCCGTGAAATCCCGAGTCCGGCAGCGTACATGCACCCTGTTTGAAATTAACGGACTGTAAACGGCCGACGAATGGCGCACGAAGACCGGAATTCGCAGTCGATATATTTGCGCTCCCGGTGCTTGTTTCTCGCCCGTAGGGGACCGGGGATGTCCGGTCGCGACGATGATGCAATGATTTCGGCGTGTCCGCGACCGTTGCATCTGCGCGCCCGTCCGCTGTCCCCGCCGAGGACGCACTCTCCGCCGAGGATGCGGTCCTGACGGCTGCGGCGTTCGGGGACAGGCCGGGCACGAGTCCGCTGCCTGCCGCGACCGATCCTTACCGGCGATGGCTCCGCGCGGTCGCTCTGGGCGGCCAGGGCTTCTACAGCGGTGCCCGGGCGGAACTGGCGCGACTGCAACGCGAGGTCACGGAAGGCCCCCTGGCGTCCCTCGCGGCGAGCACCGAGGCCTCGCTGTTACGTCAGCTCGGATGGCACCGGCAGGCCGCGACGCACGACGGTCGCGCGTTCGCTCTGGCCCGCGCGGCCGTTCCGCGGCTTCCGGAGGACACGACCCGCATCGTCGAAGCGCAGTGCGATGCCCTGACCGGCCTGGCCGCCGATGCGCTCGGGTGCGGCCGCCTCGACCTGTCGCGGCGGCTGCTCGCACAGTGCGCGGACCTGCTGAGGGCCGCCGGGGACGACGCCGCTGCCGGGACCTTCTGGCGGCAGCGGATCAGGCTGCACTGGGTGACGGCGGAAACCGCGCTGGCCTCCGGCGATTTCGGGACCGCGAAGCAGCACGCCGCGCAGGCCTCCGCCCTGGCCGACCGGAGCCCGTCCGTGCGGCACCGGGTGAAATCCGACCTCCTGCGCGCGGCGTCGGCGACCGGCGACCCCGACCTCGGGCCGGCGCGTGTGCTCGCCGCCGGCGTGTCCGAGCGTTGCGCGGAACACGGCCTGGTGCCGCTGCGCTGGGCGGCGGCGATGCTGGCACACGGAATCGGTGCCGTGCCCGGCGCAGATCACGTGCGGGACGAATGTGCCCAGGTCGTGACCTGTCGCGGAGGCCGGTTCGCGACGATCCGAAACTAGTTCTGCCAGGGCGAATCGGAGTTGTCCGGGCATGTCGTTAGGCTGGTGGCGTTCCACCGTCAGTGGAAGCACTCCCGGGCGGGGACGTGCCACTTGTAACACCAGGACATACGCAATCGATGACTGTTATGGGTGAGGAGTTGGACTCGGCAGTCGCTGCGGCTTCGCAAGGCGATCGGGCTGCCCTCGCCCAGGTTCTCGCAAGCATCCGACCCCTGGTCGTGCGGTACTGCCGGGCAAGGGTCGGGTCTGCGGAGCGCGGCCAGCACTCCGCGGACGACGTGGCGCAGGAGGTATGCCTGGCTGTGATGACGGCGCTGCCGCGATACCAGGACCAAGGACGGCCCTTCATGGCGTTCGTCTACGGGATCGCAGCGCACAAGGTCGCCGACGCGCATCGGAGTACCGCCCGTAATCGGTCGGACCCGGTCGCTGACGTTCCCGAAGTGATGTCGCTGGAAGACAGCCCGGAAGAACATGCGCTCAACGCGGAGATGAGCCGGCAGATGAAAGACCTGCTCGGAACGCTCCCGGAGAAGCAACGCGAGATCCTGATCATGCGGTTGGTGGTGGGGTTGTCGGCGGAGGAGACGGCAGCCGCAGTTGGAAGTACGGCGGGGGCCGTTCGAGTGGCTCAACACCGAGCCATCGCCCGACTCAAGAAGGAAGTGACGAGAGCAGGTGAGAGGAATGGGTAGGAAGCGCGGTGACGACGACTTCCACGCTGATCTCGCCGACGACGGCACCCCGGTGGACATCGCGGCCGTGCGTCGTGATGATGCCCTCATCGACGCGATCTCCGGTGACGGTCCGGTAACGACGGAATCGGCCGAAGAGTACGAACTTGCCACGCTGCTGGCGGGATGGCGCGCGGAGATCCTCTCCGAGCCGTTACCGGCCGGCCCCGATCTCGACGAGATCGTCGCCGCGGTCCATCGTGAAATCGATGCCCGCGATGCCGAGACGGCCGGTCGAGCGCGCTCCCGCACCCAGCTTCGCCTGCTGCGCCCTATCGCCGGAGCCGCTGCCCTCGTCGCGATAGCTGTCGGCGGTGCGGCGGCCGTGTCCTACGGCGCCGAACCGGGTGACCCGCTCTGGGGCGTCAAGGAAGTCGTTTTCAGCGAGCAGGCGCAGAGCACCGTCGCGCGGATCGATACGACGTCGAGTCTCGAGCAGGCCGAGCGTGCACTCGCCGCCGGCGACACCGAGGTCGCCAAGCAACTGCTCGAATCGGCGCAGGTCCGATCCAGCGATGTCGTCGACGCCGGTCAACGGGACGAACTGGGCGACTGGCTGCAGCGACTGTCGGACGAACTGAGCAAGCTCGTGCCGGTCCCGCTGCCGGGTCTGCCGGTACCGGCACCGGCACCGGCCCCGGTCCCCGCGCCGGTGCCACCGGCGACGGTCCCACAGTCCGACGCCGCGGTGCCTCCGCAGACACCCGGCACGACAGGGCAGGGAACCCCGTCGGGCACCCCCTCGGACGCCGCGACGCAACCGTCCCCATCCCCGTCCTCGTCGCCCGACCCGACGATCCTGAACCAGCCGACGACGCAGCCGTCGGTGCCGACGGTCGAGCCGAGCACTCGCCCGACGACCACGCAGCCGCAGACGCAGCCGCCGCCGAGCACCCAGCCGAGCACGCAGCCGCAGACGCCGTCCACCACGAATCCGCCCACCACGACCGCGTCGGCCTCGGCATCGACGACGTCTCTCGAGCAGCAGTCGATCAGCGCGCCGGTGGGTACACCGGGTACGCGCTCGGAAGAGACCACGGAAGTGCCCTGACGGTCACCTCGACGTGAAACGCGGCGCCGGCACACTCTCGGGTGTGCCGGCGCCGCGTTTCGTCGTGTTCGGGTGACGTGCTCAGGAATCGAAGCCGTACGGGTCCGCGGGAAGTGCCTCGTTCATCGACGCATCCGCATACCCGCGGCAGTAGTCCCACGTCACGTACGCCTCGGGCGAGGGATCGTATGCGGGCTCGTGCGGCCGGACCGTCCCGTCCACGAGGAGCTGCAGCAGGTTCGCGCGCAGCATGTCCCAGTCGTGGTAGTGGTCCTGGTGGCAGTCCTCACAGCAGACGACGAGACCGCGGACCCCACGCGGGGCCAGCAGTGCCTCGTAGACGGCGAGGTCCGCAAGGTCCTCTTCGACCGCCAACCGCTCCGAGGGGTCCAGCGGCTGACCCGGCTCGATCGCGTCCAGCGCGGCCGACGGGTCGTCGGGATCTCCGGCGAAGGGGTCCGGTGGAAGACCCGGAGGTAACTGATCACGCACGACACCCACGGTACGCAGTGCGGTGGGGTCTGCGCCAGCCGTAGCGGTGGACACGCCGACGAACAGGGCCCTGTGGTCCTTGTGGAGCGGGGCCGCCGGCCCCGGGCAAGGGTGCGGGCTGCGGCAGTGCGGATTGCGGCAAACGATACGATGGGGAGGTGAGCGTACCGGCTGCCTCGGACCGCCCGGGGAATATTCGTACCGCTCACGACATTGTTGGTCACGGCATTGCTGCTCACGACGCCGGCGCCTCGTCGCCGCTCCGTCGTCCGCGACAGCGTCGTTTCACGCTCAGAAACCTGTCGGGCCGGAAATCGTCCGGACCCGCACCGTATCGACTGGCATGGAGGGTCCGAACCGCATGAGTAGTACCGGAGGGCACGTGCACACCGGCGGCGACGACCCGAACAAGGTCGCGATGCTGGGCCTGACCTTCGACGACGTGCTGCTGCTCCCCGCGGCGTCCGATGTCGTCCCGAGCCAGGTGGACACGTCGAGCCAGTTGACGCGCGAGATCCGCCTGCGCATCCCGCTGGTCAGTTCCGCGATGGACACCGTCACAGAGTCGCGCATGGCGATCGCCATGGCCCGTGCCGGCGGCATGGGTGTGCTGCACCGCAACATGTCCGCAGAGGTCCAGGCCGCGCAGGTCGAGACCGTCAAGCGTTCCGAGGCCGGCATGGTCACCGACCCGGTCACCTGCAAGCCGACCGACACCCTCGCCGAGGTGGACGCCATGTGCGCCCGCTTCCGGATCTCGGGTCTGCCGGTCACCGACGACGACGGCCTGCTCGTCGGCATCATCACCAACCGCGACATGCGGTTCGAGGTCGACCAGAACCGGCCGGTCGCCGAGGTCATGACCAAGGCACCGCTCGTCACCGCACGCGAAGGGGTCAGTGCCGAGGCCGCGCTGGGGCTGCTGCGCCGTCACAAGATCGAGAAGCTCCCGATCGTCGACGGACAGGGCAAGCTCACCGGTCTCATCACCGTCAAGGACTTCGTCAAGACCGAGCAGCACCCGAACGCCACCAAGGACCGCGACGGCCGCCTGCTGGTCGGCGCGGCCGTCGGTGTCGGCGACGACTCGTGGACCCGCGCGATGCTGCTGACGGACGCCGGCGTCGACGTTCTCGTCGTCGACAGTGCCCACGGTCACTCGGCCGGCGTGCTGTCGATGATCTCCAAGCTCAAGGCGGAGGTCGGCGACCGCGTCCAGATCATCGGCGGCAACGTCGCGACCCGCGCCGGGGCGGCTGCCCTCATCGAGGCGGGCGTCGACGCGGTCAAGGTCGGTGTCGGACCCGGCTCGATCTGCACCACCCGTGTCATCGCCGGTGTCGGCGCACCCCAGATCACCGCGATCCTCGAGGCCACCGCTGCGGCCGCACCGCACGGCATCCCCGTGATCGCCGACGGTGGCCTGCAGTTCTCCGGCGACGTCGCGAAGGCCCTCGCGGCCGGTGCGTCGACGGCGATGCTCGGTTCGCTGCTCGCCGGCACGGCCGAGTCCCCCGGTGAGCTGATCCTCGTCAACGGCAAGCAGTTCAAGAGCTACCGCGGAATGGGTTCGCTGGGCGCGATGCAGTCGCGTGGCGAGGCCAAGTCGTATTCGAAGGACCGGTACTTCCAGGACGACGTCCTCTCCGAGGACAAGCTGGTCCCCGAGGGTATCGAGGGCCGGGTCCCGTTCCGTGGCCCGCTGCAGCAGGTCACCCACCAGCTCATCGGCGGCCTGCGGGCGGCGATGGGATACACCGGGGCGGCCACGATCGAGCAGCTGCAGTCGGCGCAGTTCGTGCAGATCACCGCTGCAGGGCTCAAGGAGAGCCACCCGCACGACATCACGATCACCGCGGAGGCACCGAACTACGCGGCCCGGTAGCCGCACGTTCGAATCACGCCGGTCGGTTCTCCCGTCTCGTCCGCGAGGGGAGAACCGGCCTCACACGAGAAAGGGGCGCGCGTGCGCGACCTCGTTGAAATCGGCATGGGCCGCACCGCCCGGCGCACCTACGAGCTGGACGACATCGACATCGTGCCGTCCCGCCGGACGCGGTCTTCCAAGGAGGTGTCGACGGCCTGGCAGATCGATGCCTACCGATTCGACATCCCGGTGCTCGCGCATCCCACCGACGCGCTGGTCTCGCCGAAGTTCGCCGTCGAGCTCGGCAAGGCCGGCGGTCTGGGCGTCATCAACGGTGAAGGTCTGTGGGGCCGGCACGAGGACGTCGAGTCGGAGATCACCAAGCTCGTCGAGCTCGCCGAGACGAACCCGGATCCCAGCGCCGCGGTGGCCTACCTGCAGAAGCTGCACGCGGCTCCGCTGCGCCCCGAGCTGCTCGCCGCGGCGGTCGGTGAGGTGCGGGACGCGGGCGTGACGACGGCGGTGCGGGTCAGCCCCCAGAATGCGCGTGCGCTGACCCCCGACCTGATCAAGGCGGGCATCGACCTGCTGGTCATCCAGGGAACGATCATCTCCGCCGAGCACGTCGCGCACGGCGAGGACGAGCCGCTCAACCTCAAGACGTTCATCTCCGAGCTGGACGTGCCGGTCGTGGCCGGCGGTGTGAGCGATCACCGCACGGCTCTGCACCTGATGCGTACCGGCGCGGCCGGTGTCATCGTCGGCTACGGCTCGACGGCCGGTGCCACGACCACCAGCAGCGCTCTCGGCATCGGGATCCCGATGGCCACCGCGATCGCGGACGCCGCCGCGGCCCGTCGCGACTACCTGGACGAAACCGGTGGCCGCTACGTGCACGTCATCGCGGACGGTGACATCGAGACCGCCGGTGACCTGGCGAAGGCCATCGCGTGCGGTGCCGACGCGGCCGTGCTCGGTGCGCCGCTGGCGGTGTCCGCCGAGGCGCCCGGTCGCGGCTGGTACTGGCCGTCCGTCGCGGCGCACCCGTCCATGCCGCGTGGGTCCGTGTTGCAGGTCGAGGTCGACGACGAGCGTCCCGGCCTGGACCGGGTGCTGGGCGGGCCGTCGGACGACCCGTACGGTTCGCTGAACCTCGTCGGCGGGCTGCGCCGGGCGATGGCGAAGTCCGGTTACTCGGACCTCAAGGAATTCCAGAAGGTGGGTCTGTCGGTTCGCGCCTGACAGGTTTCTCCGCTTCCGGTGGCCGGATGTCGGATCGGTTCGTGTGTCACGGGCCGACTCGGCGTCCGGCCGTCGTCGTTCACGGGAGCAGCGCGGCCGCCGACCTGCGGTTTCCGCTACGCGCGGTAACAGTTAGGTAATCCTTGTGGCAGCTGTCACAGACCCGGGGTGCATACTGGCGAGTAACAACCAGTTTCACGGGTGGAGGTACTCCGATGGGTAGGCAGCGCGCGACGGACTACGACGTCCTCATCGTCGGCTCGGGCTTCGGTGGCAGCGTCACGGCGCTGCGGCTCGTGGAGAAGGGCTACCGGGTCGGTGTTCTCGAAGCGGGCCGGCGGTACGCGGACGCGGACTTCGCCGAGACCAGCTGGGACCTCAAGCGCTTCCTGTGGGCCCCGAAGTTCGGATGCTTCGGCATCCAGCGCGTGCACCTGCTGCGTGACTGCCTCATCCTCGCCGGCGCCGGCGTGGGCGGCGGATCCCTCAATTACGCGAACACCCTCTACAAGCCGCCCGCCTCGTTCTTCGAGGACAGGCAGTGGGCGCACATCACCGACTGGCACGACGAACTCTCGCCCTACTACGACCAGGCCCGCCGGATCCTCGGCGTCGTCACGAACCCGCACATGACACCCGCCGACGAGGTGATCAAATCCGTCGCCGAGGACATGGGCGTCGGCGACACGTTCATCCAGACGCCGGTCGGCGTCTACTTCGGCGAACCCGGCCGCACCGTCGCCGATCCCTATTTCGGTGGCGTCGGACCCGACCGCACCGGCTGCATCGAATGCGGCGAGTGCATGACCGGCTGCCGGCACGGCGCGAAGAACACCCTCGTGAAGAACTACCTGGGCCTCGCCGAGAAGGCCGGCGCCGAGATCGTCCCGATGACCACGGTCACCGACCTGCGGGAAACCCCGGACGGCAGCTGGGAGGTCGTCACCGAACGCACCGGAGCGTGGCGACGCAAGAACCGGCGCACCTACACCGCCGGGCACGTCGTGCTCGCCGCCGGCACCTGGGGCACGCAACACCTGCTGCACCATCTCAAGGACACCGGCGCGCTGCCGAAACTGTCGGACCGGCTCGGCGAACTGACCCGCACCAACTCCGAGTCGATCGTCGGCGCCGGGAAGATGAAGGTCGACCCGAACATGGACCTGACCCGCGGTGTCGCGATCACCTCGTCCTTCCACCCGACCGCCGACACCCACATCGAACCGGTCCGCTACGGCAAGGGCTCGAACGCGATGGGTCTGCTGCAGACCCTCATGACCGACGGTGGGGGCCGCACCCCGCGGTGGATGAAGTTCCTCCTCCAGGTCGCGAAGAACCCGGTGCAGATGGCGCGGATGCTGTCGGTCAAGGACTGGAGCGAGCGGACCATCATCGCGCTGGTCATGCAGAACCTCGACAACTCCATCACGACCTACACCAAGAAGGGCCTCTTCGGCCGCCGCAAGGTCACCAGCAAGCAGGGCCACGGCGAGCCGAATCCCACCTGGATTCCCGCGGGTAACGAGGCCACCCGACGCATCGCCGAGAAGATCGACGGCATCGCCGGCGGCACCTGGGGCGAGATCTTCAACATCCCGCTCACCGCGCACTTCCTCGGCGGCGCGGTCATCGGCAGCGACCCCGACCACGGCGTCATCGACCCCTACCACCGCGTCTACGGCTACCCGACGCTCAGCGTCGTCGACGGGGCGGCCGTCTCCGCGAACCTCGGGGTGAACCCGTCGCTGACGATCGCCGCGCAGGCCGAACGGTCCGCGGCACTGTGGCCGAACAAGGGCGAGGACGACGTGCGTCCCGCGCAGGGCGAGCCCTACCGTCGGCTGAACCCGATCGTCCCGAAGAACCCGGTGGTGCCGGCGGGTGCCCCCGGCGCGCTGTCGCTGCCGATCGTCGAGATCCGCAGCGGTTCGGATGCCGGCGTGGCCTGACCGGCGTTCGTGTGACGTGGACCGCCGCTTAGACTGTTCGGGTGTCGCAAACCCAGCAGTCCAAGCCGGTCCTCGTCATCGACTTCGGAGCCCAGTACGCGCAGCTGATCGCTCGCCGCGTCCGGGAAGCGAAGGTGTACTCGGAGGTCGTGCCGCACACGGCGACCGTCGAGGAGATCGCGGCCAAGGAGCCGCTCGCGGTCGTGCTGTCCGGCGGCCCGTCCAGCGTGTACGAGGAGGGTGCTCCCCAGCTCGACCCGAAGCTGTTCGACCTGGGCGTGCCGGTCTTCGGTATCTGCTACGGCTTCCAGGCGATGGCCCAGGCCCTCGGCGGCACGGTCGCACACACCGGCAGCCGTGAGTACGGCCGCACCGAGATGTCGGTGAGCGGCGGCGTCCTGCACGAAGGTCTGCCCGCGACGCAGCCCGTGTGGATGAGCCACGGCGACGGCGTGACAGCCGCACCCGAGGGCTTCGAGGTCACCGCGTCCAGCGCGGGCGCACCGGTCGCGGCCTTCGAGGACCGGGCCCGCCGGCTCGCCGGCGTCCAGTACCACCCGGAGGTTCTGCACTCGCCGCACGGCCAGCAGGTGCTCAGCCGCTTCCTGCACGAGATCGCCGGCATCCCCGGCGCGTGGACGGCCGCGAACATCGCCGAGTCGCTCATCGCCCAGGTCCGCGAGCAGGTCGGCGACGGCAAGGCCATCTGCGGTCTGTCCGGCGGTGTCGATTCCGCTGTCGCCGCCGCGCTCGTGCAGCGCGCGATCGGTGACCGCCTCACCTGCGTGTTCGTCGATCACGGCCTGATGCGCGCCGGTGAGCGTGAGCAGGTCGAGAAGGACTTCGTCGCGGCGACCGGAGCCCGGCTGGTGACGGTCGACGCCTCCGAGACGTTCCTGCGCGAACTGGCCGGAGTGTCCGACCCGGAAACCAAGCGCAAGATCATCGGCCGCGAGTTCATTCGCAGCTTCGAGGGTGCGGTCTCCGAGGTGCTCGGTGAGAGCGCCGCACACGGCGAGACCATCGACTTCCTCGTGCAGGGCACGTTGTACCCGGACGTCGTCGAATCCGGTGGCGGCGCCGGCACCGCGAACATCAAGAGCCACCACAACGTCGGCGGTCTGCCGGAGGACCTGCAGTTCGAGCTCGTCGAGCCGCTGCGCCTGCTGTTCAAGGACGAGGTCCGCGCGGTCGGCCGCGAACTGGGTCTGCCCGAGGAGATCGTCGGACGCCAGCCGTTCCCCGGCCCGGGCCTGGGCATCCGCATCATCGGTGAGGTCACCCAGGAACGCCTCGAAATCCTGCGTCACGCGGATTCCATTGCGCGCGAAGAGCTCACGGCCGCGGGTCTCGACGGTCAGATCTGGCAGTGCCCGGTCGTGCTCCTCGCCGACGTGCGCAGCGTCGGTGTGCAGGGCGACGGACGCACCTACGGTCATCCGATCGTGTTGCGCCCGGTCTCGAGCGAGGACGCAATGACCGCGGACTGGACCCGCCTGCCGTACGAGACGCTCGAGCGCATCTCCACCCGCATCACCAACGAGGTCGCCGAGGTCAACCGCGTCGTCCTCGACGTGACCAGCAAGCCGCCGGGAACGATCGAGTGGGAGTGATCCTCCCGTAGCAGCGACTGTGCCCCTCGGATCGAAGGATCTCTCCTTCGGAATCCGAGGGGCACAGTGCTTTTCGGAGGTGCGGTGGATTCAGTTCTTCCGGCGGGACCGTTTGCCGGGGGCGAACAGGAGGGCCGCGCCCACCGCCACGGCGACGGCCACGAACACCCAGCGGAACTCGACATTCGCGATCGGGTCCAGGGAGAACGGGCCGATCAGCGCCCACCCGCTGACCGCCAGAGCGGCGATCGCGGCCAGGAGCAGCAGGATCGACGGGCCCCGCCGACGCGAGCAGGTCGCCTCGGTGTCGTCGGAGCCGGATCCGGTGTAGTCGGTGTCGAAGTCAGCCACGGTGCACCTCCGAGTTTCCGAAAGCGGTATCGATGTCGAGGGTCAGGACGGGTCCCTTGCGGCCGTCGGCGCCGGCGTCGAAGCCCTGCGTGGGGCACGGCGAGGACGCGCGTTCGGTGCACGTGATGTCGACGTCCAGGTTCGGCGGCAGGAGGATCCGGGAGTTGCCGAACCGGGTCTCCACCGCGACGGTGCGGTCCTCGGTGAGCGTGAGATTGCGCAGATCGAGCTCGAGCTCGCCCATCTGGACCGCGTACTCCGGCTGCAGCTCGGCGGCCGTGCGGGGGGCGTACTGTTGCGGACCCCACCGCGAGGTGTCGATCGGGCCGACCAGCGACGCGAGCACCACGAATCCGATGAGCGGACCGGTCACCACCAGCAGGCCGTGGCCGCGGTGCAGAAACGCGCCGAGCAGCAGTCCCAGCCCGATGACGGCGAGAGCGATCGCCCCGATCCGGGCCGGCGTCAACCATTCCATGCCGGTAGCGGCGGCGACCGCTGCGGCCGCGGCGGCGGCCAGCACCGCCAGGCCAAGTATCGTCGTCGTCAACCGCGACCGCGGCTGCTTCCGATCCGGCACGGGTGTCCGGATCGGTGCCGGTTCGGGAAGATCCCACGCGAACGGGGCGACGCCGAGCGGATCCCAGGACGGAGGCGTCGCCGTCGCGCCGAACGGATCCGGGGCGGGCTGTGCGGGATCGGCGGGCGGTGCCGACTCGTTCGCGCTGCCGGTCGTCTCGGACGTCGCGGCGTCCTTCTTGATCCAGAAGTTCGGGTCCGCCGGTGCCGGTCCGGGAGTGGGAGCCGCCCCTGCGGCGAACGGTTGCTGCGCGAACGGGGCCTGTGTGAACTGGGACGGGGCATACGGCGCCTGCGGGACCGAGAAGTCCGGGAACGGATTCTGCTGGAAGGCCACCGATCCCGGCGGGGGCGGCAGGACCGGAGGTTCCGGCTTGCGCAGGTAGAGCAACCACAGACCCCCGAGCATCAGCATCAGGCTGAGGAATCCGGAACCGCCCAGGCCGGCGCCCACCGGGCCGAGCGCACTCGCGGCCACCGCAAGTGCCACCAGCAGGACGATCACCTTGGTGTTCGAGTCGGCGCTGTGGCCCCGCCCGACGAGAGACTCGACGGGGGAGACGGGATCGCCGTAGCGATTGAGCAGGACCCAGCACGCCAGGTACAGGACGATGCCCGCGCCACCGAAGATGGTGGAGACCACGAACGCGACCCGGATCAGTACCGGATCGACGCCGTACCGAACTCCGATGCCGGCGCACACGCCGGCGACGTGGCCCTGATCGGGCAAGCGCACCGGACGGGTGCGCCACATGTCCGAAAGCTGCTCGGGGAAGCTGCGCGAGTTCATGGACTCATCCTGTCGCCCGCGCGGCGCCCGCACATCAGGGGCGAACCCTGATCTTCGAGCCCCGCAGCAGCCTCCGGGATCAGGGTCGGTCCCCGATGCCGGGGTGCCGAGCGCGTGCCAGTATCGAATATGTGCAACCGGTAGCCAACCTTCCCGTGCCCGTCCCCCGACTCGAACGCCGCGTCGCCGGCCGCGTCGTGGGCGGCGTGGCCGGTGGTCTCGCCGACCATCTCGGCGTGGACGTGATGAAAGTCCGGGTCGCGTTCGCGGTACTCGCAGCGCTCGGGGTCGGCATCGTCGCGTACGGCCTGCTGTGGGCGTTCGTGCCGCAGGGTTCCGACACCGAGCCGCCATCGCCCACCGAGCGTCGCCGCGCGCTGGGTCTGGCGGTCATCGGGCTGGCCCTGGGCGCCGGGCTGTCGTGGCTGCTGAACGGGGGCGCGGCGTCGGTGATCGCGCCGATCGTCGTGGTCGCGGTGGGTGCCGCCCTGGTGTGGCGGGAGTTCGACGTCGACGGGCCGCGGTCGGTCCTCGGGCTGCCGGCCAAACCCACCGTCCTGACATGGGCGCGGGTTCTCGGCGGCCTGACCCTGATCGTCACCGGACTCGGCGTCGTGTTTCTCGCCCAGGTCGACGTCGCTGCATTGCGGTCGTCCCTGCTCGCGGTGGTGGTGACCCTCGTCGGCGCCGGGCTGCTGTCGGTGCCGCTGTGGGTTCGCATGTGGCGAGCGCTCGAGCAGGAACGCGCAGCCCGCGTCCGCAACGAGGAACGCGAGGAGATCGCCTCGCACCTGCACGATTCGGTGCTGCAGACCTTGGCGCTCATCCAGAAGCAGGCCGGTGACGCGCAGGAAGTGGTGCGGCTGGCCCGCAGCCAGGAACGGGAACTGCGGCGCTGGCTGTTCGGCGGCGGGGAGAGTCCCCGCACCAGCCTCGCCGAGGCACTGCGCACCATCGCCGGTGAGGTGGAGGATCAGCACGGGGTGTCCGTCACGCCGGTGATCGTCGGGGACGTCGCACCCGGCGACGACGACGACCTGACCGCCGAATCGTTCACCGCGGTGCTGGGGGCGACCCGCGAAGCACTCGTCAACGCCGCCAAGCACGCCGGAGTGGACAGCGTCGATCTGTTCGCCGAGGCCGAGCCGAACGAGGTGAGCGTGTTCGTCCGCGACCGCGGGACGGGCTTCGACCCGGATCTGGTCCCGGAGGACCGGCAGGGGCTGGCCAAGTCGATCCGGGCGCGGATCGAGCGGCGCGGCGGCCGGGTGGTGGTGAAGTCGGAGCTCGGCAAGGGCACCGAGATCCGGATCCACATGCCCCGCGGCGGTGCGGTGCCGGGGACGGGCTCGCCCCTAGAGTGGCAGGAGGCCGAACCCCAACCCGAGGAGCACACGCAGTGACGTCGAACGGCGCCCCAACTTCACAGTCCTTCCGTGTCTTTCTGGTCGACGACCACGCCGTGTTCCGTTCCGGGGTGCGTACCGAGCTGGGGCGCGAGGCGGACATGGAGATCGTGGGTGAGGCCGGCGGTGTCGCCGAGGCGGTCGCCGGGATCGACGCGACCCGCCCCGATGTCGTGCTGCTCGACGTGCACATGCCCGACGGGGGAGGCGTCGCGGTGCTCAGCCGCATCGCACCCGGGCCCGTGTGCCTGGCGTTGAGCGTGTCCGACGCGGCCGAGGACGTGATCGCGGTGATCCGGGCCGGCGCCCGCGGATACGTCACCAAGACGATCTCGGGCACCGAACTGGCGGATGCGGTGCGGCGGGTGGCCGGCGGCGACGCGGTGTTCAGCCCGCGCCTGGCGGGATTCGTGCTGGATTCGTTCACCGGACGGTCCAACGTCCCGGAGCCGCCGCTGGACCCTGAACTCGACTCGCTGACCCCGCGCGAGCTCGAGGTGCTGCGGCTGCTCGCGCGCGGTTACACCTATCGGGAGATCGCCGAGGAACTGGTGATCTCGGTCAAGACCGTCGAGACCCACGCGTCGAACGTGCTGCGCAAGACCCAGCAGTCGAACCGGAACGCGCTGACCCGCTGGGCGCACCATCGCCGGATCGACTGAAAGCTGTTCAGCCCACCGCCACGGCGATGATCACCGCGACCACGAGTGCGAACACGATCAGCGCGACCATCGCCGCCATCGCCAGCGGCGCGTATGCGACGAGCCGTTCCTTCGGGTCTTGCGGCACAGGCTCTTTCGGGAGCAGCCGGTCCCACAGTTCGGCGGGCCGGGGAATCCCACGCGAGGGCCCGCGCGAAGGCGACACCGGCGGAGGTGCCGGCCGGTCCACGAACGAGCTGCGGGACCGGGTTCCGGCGATCGGTGTGGACCGCTGGGCCCACACGGGAATCGAGCCGTCCTCGGCCAGGATCGGACGTCCGCGCAGCAGTGCGGGATTCGTGCCCGGACCGAGGACGACGGCGGCGAGCCGGTCGCGGGCCTGCGCCATCGTCGGACGGCGGGCGGGGTCGGGTTCGAGCATGGAGAGCAGGACGTCGGTGAGGGGGCCGGTCCGGGTCGGCGGGATGATCTCGGCGCGGGCTACGCGGTGCAGCAATGCGATCGAGTCGGCTTCGAAACCGAACGGGGGCTGGCCCTCGAGGATCGTGTAGAGGGTCGCGCCGAGGGAGAACACGTCGCTGGCTTCGGTGGGATCGTTGCCGCGCGCCACCTCGGGCGCGAAGTAGGCGGGGGTACCGGCGATCACACCGGACTGATCGGAATCGCCGCTCGCCAGGGCGATGCCGAAGTCGCTGATCTTCACGATGCCGAGTTCGTGGCCGCGTTCGGCGACGAGGATGTTGCCGGGTTTGATGTCGCGGTGGATGATGCCCGCCGCGTGTGCGGCGGCCAGGGCGTCGGCCACGTCCGCCCCGATCTGCGCGACCTCGTACGGGGGCAGGGTCTCGACGGTGTTCAGCACCTGGGCGATGCTGCGGGAGGGCAGGTATTCCATGACCAGCCACGGTTCGCCGGCGTCGAGGGCCACGTCGTACATCCCGATGGCGTGCTCGTGCGCGAGCTGCGCGGCGATCCGCCCCTCGCGCAGTGTGCGGCGGCGTACCTCGTCGGCGGCCTCCGGCTGCAGGTCCACGGTGGAGACGACCTGTTTGACGGCGACGTCGCGCCCGAGGCGCGTGTCGTGGGCGAGCCACACGGCGCCCATCCCGCCGCCGCCGAGCTTGGAATCGAGCCGGTAGCGACCGGCCACCAGGTGGTCCGGGCCGACAACCCTACCTACTCGTTCCTGTTTCGACACCTTCACGAGAGTAGTGGATGCGAGGGGTCTTTCTGCGCTTGACGGGCCGCCCCAAGATCATGTGTACTGGAAAGGTTCGAAAGTATGTTCGATAGTTGTGACTGAACCACGTCTTCCCCGTGGTGTCGGTGGGCCGTGTTCCCGCGGCCGGCAGATGACGAAGGGGTGCATGTGGGTGAGCTCGCCGAGTTTCCGCTCGACGGTGTGGAAAGACCGTCCCGGCAGGAGCGGATCCAGTCGCTGCGCCGGCGGATGGCCGCGATACCCGCGCGCGGGGAGGTGGAACGGGCCGCCCCCGCCGACGCACCCGCCGACCGGTTGCTCCCGGTCCCGGAACCGCTCGCCGATGTGCTGCCCCAGGGTGGTCTGGTCCGTGGCTCCGTCGTATCCGTCTCCGGCGCCACGTCGTTGCTGATCGGTGTTCTCGCCTCGGTGACCGCTGCGGGAGGGCACGCCGCCGTGATCGGCCACCGCCGGCTGAGTCTGCTCGCCGCCGCGGAAATGGGAGCGCAGTTGCAGCGGGTGGCGGTGATTCCCGATCCCGGACCCGATCCGGTGGAGATCGCGGCCGTCCTGCTCGACGGCATGGACCTGGTGATCCTCGGTCTCGGCGGAATCGCGGTGCCGTCGTCGCGAACCCGGGCCGTGACCGCCCGCGCCCGCAGCAAGGGGGCGGTGCTGGTCGTCGTCGACGGCCGGTGGGAGGGGGCGCAGGTTCGGCTCGACGCGCAGGTCAGCGGCTACGAGGGACTCGGGGTGGGACGCGGCCGGTTGCGCGGCACCCGGCTGTCGGTGCGGGCCCAGGGCCGGGCCTTCCCGGCGCGGACCACCCGGATGGACGTGTGTGCCACCCGCACCCGGACCGAATGGAAGCACGCGGACCGCGTCGATTCGCCGCGCCGACCGGTCGCGCTGTGAGCGCCCGCGAACCGGCGCGGGTGCTGGCCCTGTGGTGCCCGGACTGGCCCGCCGTCGCTGCGGCCGCCGCGGCGGACCTGCCCGCGTCGGAACCGGTCGCGGTGGTCGCGGCGAACCGGGTGCTCGCGTGCTCGGCGACCGCCCGCGCCGCCGGGGTGCGTCGCGGTCTGCGGCGTCGCGAGGCGCAGGCGAGATGCCCGGAACTGCATGTGCTGCAGGCTGATCCGAATCGTGATGCGCGGCTGTTCGAACCGGTGGTGGAGGCGGTCGACGCGACCGCCCCCGGTGTCGAGGTGCTCCGCCCCGGCCTGGTGGTGCTCGCCGCCCGCGGTGTCGTCCGCTGGTTCGGTTCGGAGGAGGCCGCCGCGGAACGATTGGTCGACGAGGTCGCCGCTCTCGGCGTCGAATGCCAGGTGGGGATCGCCGACGAACTGTCCACCGCGGTGCTCGCGGCGCGCCGCGGAACGCTGGTACCTCCGGGAAAGGGAGCGGAATTCCTTGCACCGCTGCCCATTTCCGATCTGGCCGTCGAGCCGTCCCTGGCGGCACCGGAACGTGAGGAACTGGTCGATCTGTTGCGTCGCCTCGGATTGCGCACGATCGGGGCCTTCGCCGCGCTGTCGGCCGGGGACGTCGCCTCGCGTTTCGGGACCGACGCGGTCAGGGCGCACCGCACCGCATGCGGACACCCGGAGCGGCCCCCGTCCGGTCGGACGCCGCCCCCGGACCTGACCGTCGAGCAGCGCTGCGACCCGCCGCTCGAACGGGTGGACGCGGCCGCGTTCGCCGGCCGTGCCCTCGCCGAACTGCTGCACGTGCGGCTCGCGGCGGCCGGGGTCGCGTGCACCCGGTTGCTGGTGGCGGCACGCACCGAGGGCGGCGAGGAACTGGCCCGTACCTGGCGCTGCGCCGAACCGCTGACCCCCGACGGCACCGCCGACCGGGTGCGCTGGCAACTCGACGGCTGGCTCACCGGACGCAGCCGAGACCGGCCGACTGCCGGCATCGAGGTGCTGCGGCTCGAACCGGTGGAGGTGGTATCGGCCGGTGCCCTGCAACCGGGACTGTGGGGCGGCGTCGGCGACGAGGACGAACGAGCCCGCCGCGCGCTGGTGCGGGTGCAGGGCCTGCTCGGCGGTGAGGCCGTCCTCGTGGGGGTGCTCAGCGGCGGCCGGGGCCCGGCCGAACGCATCACCCTGGTGCCGGTCGGGGACGAGCGGGTCCCCGCGTCGGACCCGGAGGCGCCGTGGCCGGGGCGGCTCCCGCCACCCGCCCCGGCCATGGTGCTGACCGTTCCGCCGTCGATCGCGCTGCTCGACGACGCGGGCGCGGAGGTCGCGGTGACCGAGCGCGGGTTGCTGAGCGCGGCACCGGCACATCTGCGGTGGGGAAGCCGTGGATGGCAGGTGGTGGGCTGGGCCGGACCCTGGCCGGTCGACGAGTACTGGTGGGATCCGGCCGAGGCCCGGGCGGTGGCGCGGCTGCAGGTGCTGCTCGACGGGTCGCGGGCGCTGCTGGTGATCCACACCTCGGGCGGCTGGAAAGTGGAGGGGGTCTACGACTGAGTAGGCTCGATGTCCGTGGAAACCGTGTTGACAGCCGAGCCGAACGGTGTGGCGATCGCCTACCGCGACTCGGCGCCGAGCGCTCGCGCCCACCCCGTTCCGGTGGTGCTGGTGCACGGCATGGGCGGTGACAGCCGCACCTGGGACCGCTTCGCCCGCACTCTCGTCACCGCCGGACGCCGGGTCGTCGCGATCGACCTGCGCGGGCACGGACGTAGCGCCCGAGCCGGGTCGTACCTGTTCGGCGAGTTCGCCGCCGACATCACCGGTTTGTGCGACCACCTGAACCTCGACACCGTCGACCTGGTCGGTCATTCGCTCGGAGGCCGCACCGGGTCGCTGATCGCCCAAGATCGCCCGGACCTGGTGCGCCGTCTCGTACTCGAGGAATCACCGCTGCCGCTGCGCGCCGGCGATCCCGTCCCGGAGATCCCGTCCCGCCGTCCGACGGTCGCGGAACTGTGGCACGCCACGAGCAGTCTGGTGCGCAACCCGCGCGCGACCATCGCGTTCGACCGGAGCATGACCGCCTCGGCCATCGAACAGTTCCGCACCCCGGACCCGCGGTGGTGGCAGAGGCTGCCGGACCTCGCCGCGCCGACCCTGTTCCTGCGGGGCGCGCGGCCCGGCAGCATGGTCGATCCACACCTGCTCGCCGAGGCTGCCGCGGCACTGCCGAATTGCACCCTCCGCGACATCGCGTGCGGGCACAGCATCCACCGGGACCGTTTCCGCGACTTCGAAGCGGCCGTGCTGCCGTTTCTCATGGACTGACCGTGCGGATCGCGACCTTCAACATCAACGGCATCCGCGCGGCGCAGCGGCGCGGATTCGAGGACTGGCTGCGCGAACGCGACCCCGACGTGGTCGCGTTGCAGGAGGTCCGTGCCCCGGCCGCTGCGATTCCGCCCGGCGTCTTCGGCAAGTACCACTTCGCCTACGACGAGGGCACTCTCGCCGGCCGCAACGGCGTCGGCATCCTGACCGCGCAGCCACCGGCCGCGGTGCGCACCTGGAGCGGGACCGCGTTGCTGCGTGCGCCCGGCGAGGAACACCTCGATCGGGTCGATCTCGAACGGGTGCCGTTGGCGCGCGGGCTGGGGGAGTTCGCCGGCCAGGGCCGGTATATCGAGGTCGATCTGGCCGACGCCCCGCTCACCGTCGCGTCGCTGTATCTGCCGAAGGGTGGTCTTCCGGCGCACCTGCAGAAGCCGGGGCGGATGCGGGAGGCGCCGGACGGCGGCGCCCGATACGAGCGCAAGATGCGGTTTCTCGCCGCCTTCGCGCGGCAGCTGACGCGGTCGCGCCGTGCGGCGAAGGCGCAGGGCCGGGAACTGTTGCTGATGGGCGATCTCAACATCGCGCACACCCGGCACGACGTGCGGAACTGGCGGCGCAGTAATCAAGCCGAGGGGTTCCTTCCGGAGGAACGCGCGTGGCTCGATTCGCTGCTCTCGCCCCGCACCCTCGTCGACGTCGTCCGCAGCCGGTATCCGGGAGTCGACGGCCCGTATTCGTGGTGGTCGTGGATGGGGGAGTCGTTCACCAACGACGTCGGGTGGCGGATCGACTACCACCTCGCGACTCCGGGTCTGGCGCGCACCGCGACCGTGGGGGGTACGGACCGGGAACCGTCGGCGGATCGCCGGATGAGCGATCACGCGCCGGTCGTCGTCGATTACGACATTTGACGCGAACCACCCATTTCCCGTCTGCCGGAGAACGTGGTATTCATCTTTTGGAGTGGGATTCTGCCAGGGGGAAGCGGGTACGTGGTGGCGACATTTGTTCTGGTACACGGCGGTGGGCACGGCGGGTGGTGCTGGGGGCGCTTGGCGCCGCTGCTGCGCGCCGCGGGCCACGACGTCCACACCCCGACGCTGACCGGTCTCGGTGACCGTGCCCATCTGGTGCGTCCGGGTATCGATCTCGATCACCACATCTCCGACATCCTCGCGGTTCTCGAATTCGAGGGTTTGAGCGACGTCATCCTCGTCGGTCACAGCTACGGCGGCATGGTGATCACCGGAGTCGCGGACCGGGCGCCGGGAAGGATCCGTCACCTCGTCTATCTCGACGCCGCGAGCCCCGCCGACGGGCAGTCCCTCACCGACATCGCCCCGGCCCTCATGGAATTCGCGCGCAGCACCATCCGTGAGGTCGACGGTGCCGAACTCGTGTTGTGGCCGGTACCCGAGATGGGGCGGCTGTACGGGGTCACCGACCCCGACGATCTCGAGTGGATGCAGAATCGGCTCACGCCGCATCCGCTCGAGACCTTCGTCCAACCGCTGTTGTTGATCAACGAGGCCGCGATGCGGAAGATCCCACGAACCGACGTCGTCTGCATCTCCGAGCTGAGTGCGATCGAGGGCGCGAAAGAGGGCAGATCCGATGGTGCGCAACGGGTCTGGGAGATCGAGACCGGTCACGATCTGATGATCACGGAGCCGGAGGCCGTCGCCGAGATGCTGCTGAAGGTCGCTGCGCTCTGAGTGGGTCGCCCGCCGCCCGCAGCCGCCGATGAGGCGGACAGCCGCGCGCTGCCGGTCGTCGGCGTCTGTTATCCGGGCGCGCCGATCTCGGTCGGCCATCCGGGGACCGGTGCTTCGACGATGGGCGCCGTCGTGAGAACGTCGGGGAAAGGCTGTTGTGCGAGAGGATATTCCGCGCCGGAAGAGATCCGGGATGCCCGGGTGTGTCGCCTGCTCTCCCACATCTGTCGTCGATGGTCGAGGACGGCGAGCACCACGTCGTTCTTGTACGGAAAGGTTGCGTAGAGGCGTTCGAGGGAGTGGAGACTGAGTATTCTCTACGCAAGGGGCACCGTGAGGAATGAGCATTCTCCGACGGGGTGGGCCGAATGGTCTGCTCACTTCGCGTTCTGGAAAGGCGAACTCATGCCGTACATCACCGTGGGAACCGAAAACACCACCGACATCGACCTCTACTACGAGGACCACGGCACCGGGCAGCCGGTCGTCCTGATCCACGGCTATCCCCTCGACGGGCACTCCTGGGAGAAGCAGAGCGCCGCACTGCTCGCCGCCGGCTACCGCGTCGTCACCTACGACCGCCGGGGCTTCGGGCAGTCCAGTCAGCCGACCGTCGGCTACGACTACGACACTTTCGCCGCCGACCTGAACGTCGTCCTGGAAACCCTCGACCTGCACGAGGTCGTCCTGGTCGGATTCTCGATGGGCACCGGCGAGGTCGCTCGCTACATCGGCCGGTACGGCTCGGCACGTGTGGCCAAGGCCGCTTTCCTCGGGTCGCTCGAGCCGTATCTGCTGCAAACCGACGACAACCCGGACGGTGCGGCTCCACGCGAGTTCTTCGACGGCATCGTCGCGAAGGTCGAGAAGGACCGCTACGCCTACTTCACCGAGTTCTTCGCCGGCTTCTACAACACCGACGAGAACCTCGGTACCCGGCTGAGCGAGGAAGCGCTGCGCAACAGCTGGAACGTGGCGGCCGGATCCGGGTCGTACGCCGCGGCCGCCGCGCCGCTGACATGGTTCACCGACTTCCGCGACGACATCCCGAAGATCGACGTGCCGGCCCTGATCGTGCACGGCACCGCGGACAACATCCTGCCGATCGATGCCACCGGACGCGCATTCTCACGGCGGCTGCCGACGGCAGAGTACGTCGAGATCGAGGGTGCTCCGCACGGTCTGCTGTGGACCCACGCGGACGAGGTCAACGCGGCGTTGCTGTCCTTCCTGGCCGGCTGACCGACGTCCGACCACGAGCCCCGGTAGGTCGTGGTGGGCACTAGCATCGTGCGCATGGCTCTCACCGCATCGGATCGTCGGCTCCTCGGCTCGGCCGCGGTGTTCGTGGCGTCCCAGGCCAACATGGCCCGCGTCCTCGGATCCACGGCCCCGACCGTGGGCGCGATCCAGACCACCTTCTCGGCGGACAAGTACCGGAAGATCCTCGACAATCTCCAGCCCGAGGACCTGCAGCGCTACCGGCAGCACTACTACTGGGACATGTTGCATCCCTTGACCTTTGCGGTCGCATTGCGGGCAGGAGTGCGGTCGCTGGCCGAGCATCATCCGGTGTCGCCGGGCACCCGCCGTACCCTCGCCGTGGCGTCGGTGGCCGCGGCGGCGAGCGACTACGTCGAGAACATCGCCGGGCTGTATCTGCTCGACCACCGCGACCGCATCGACGACACCACGGTTCGTGCCGTATCGACGATCAGCGTCACCAAGTGGACGCTGGCGTTCGGCTGCTTCGCCTATCTGTCCCAAGGATTCCTGCGCGTGTGGACCCGCGCCGGGTTGCGACGTCTGCGCGGTGAGAAGGGCTGAGAAGTTCGTCCGGCAACTCGCCGAGGGCCGACGCTGCCACGGATGACCGCACCGGCGACAATGGCCGGGTGACCATCGCCGCCCCGATCTGCTCCGCGCTGTCCGTCCCCGAGGAGCCGCTGCCCGGCACCGCCGCCACGGCAGCGGGATATGTGTGCCTCGAGGTTCCCTCCGGGTGGGGTCGCGACGTGCTCGACGGCACCGCCCTCGGAACCGAGCTCGCCACCGAGCTGTCCGCCCGCGCCGACGCGGCGGGGGTGCGCATCCAGTTCATCCGCCGTCCCGGCCGCGACGTGGAGCGTCCGACCCGCACCGTGCTGATCGCCCGCACCGAACCCGGCAACACGTGGTGCGAACGCCTCGAGGTCACCGAGCCGGCCGAGCTGCTCGACATCGTGCCCCGGGTCGTCACCGGACCGGCGCCTCTTCTCGGCGCCGCGGTGACCGACCCGATCGTGCTGGTGTGCGCGCACGGCAAACGCGACCAGTGCTGCGCGGTGCGGGGCCGCCCGATCGCGGCCGTCCTCGCGCAACAGTTCGGCGACACCGTGTGGGAGTGCTCGCACACGGGTGGGCACCGCTTCGCACCGTCGATGATCCTGCTGCCCACCGGCTACACCTACGGTCGGCTCGACGCCGCGCACAGCGCCGACGCGGTGCGTGCCGCGGCCGCCGGCGAGGTGTACCTGCCGGGGCTGCGGGGACGCAGCACGTGGGCCGCGGCCGGTCAGGTCGCGGAGATCGCGGTGCGCGAACTCGACGCCGCTGCCGGTATCGACGCTGCCGGTATCGATGCCCTCACCGTCGACGAAGCAGCCTCACCGATCGTGCGTCACCGCGACGGCCGCGCCTGGCGCGTCGACGTCGAGCTGCACGAACTGCCGGCGCGACCGGCGAGCTGCGGTGCCGCGCCGAAGCCGGTGCGCCCGACCGTCGCGTCGAAGATCACCGCGCTGTAGCGGGTGAGATGCGCCTCACCCGAGGCTTCGGATTCGGGAGCGCGACCGCGATCCTCCTAATCTGAATGGTCGTGCCACGAGTAGACCTGCCGATTCCTGCCCCTGCTGCCCCGTGGCCGGCGATGGTGGGAGTACCGAGGCTGGGACGCAAGTGGCCCGGGGTCGCCCGCGCGGCCGTGACCGTCGCGGTGCCAGGACTCGCCGGTGTCCTCGCCGGCGCCGGACCGGTGTCCGCGATCGCGACGCTCGGCGCGTTCGCCGTCGTGTACGGCGAGACCCGTCCGTATCGGGTGCGGTGGCGGGCCGTGGGGATCGTCGGATGCGTGCTCGTCGCTCTGGCCGGTCTCGGAGCCGCCGTCGGGTCGGTGGTGCACAGCGCCGTCGCGGCCGGCGGATCCGCATGGTGGCCGATGCTCGTGGTGCTCACCATGACGGTGGTGGTGGCGTCGTGTGCGTTCGTCGTCGACGCCCTGCGGCTCGGTGCGCCCGGAGCGTTCCTGATGTTGTTGACCCTCGAGATCGCGTCGTCGCTGCCCGTGGCCGGGGTACCCGTGGCGACGATCGTGGGATGGACGGCGATCGGGGCGGTCGCCGCGCTGGCGGTCGCGATGTCGGGTGCGATCGTCCGGCCGCGCACCGCCGAGCGGACCGCGGTCGCCGCCGCGGTCGCCGCGGTCGAGGCCGTGTACGAGGAGAACTCGGCGGCGCACCGTCGCGCTGCGGTGCACGATCTGCACGCGGCGTGGCAGTGCCTGCACGACGCCGGGCTCGTCGGATCGGAGCATCCGCTGGTCCGGGCGCTGCAGAGCGCGCACGCACGGTGCGCGACCGTGCTGCACGGCGTCGATCACCACGAAGCCGACCCCGAGGACGACCTCCGTCCGCAGGTTCCACTGCACCGGCCGTCGGTCCGCTACCGACTCGCGCGTGCGGCGCATCCGGACGGTCGATCCGTGACGGTGGTGCTGCGGCTGCTCGTCGCAGGCCCCGTGGCCGGGGGAGTCGCGGTCGCGGCGGGACTGGGGCGGCCGGACTGGGCGGTCATCACCGCGGCGATGATCCTGCACCAGGGACCGGACCGCATCCTCGGCAGCTACCGTGCGGCGCACCGATTCGTGGGGACCGTGCTCGGGCTGGCGCTGCTCGCGGGACTGTCGCTGTTCGACGTGCGCGGGGCCGCGCTCGTACTGGTCTGCGCCGCGATGATGGCCGGCATCGAGGCGTATCTGGTGCGCAACTACGGGCTCGCGATGGTGTTCATCACCCCGCTCGCGCTGATCCTCGGAGCACTCGGCACACCCGCGGATCTGGTCCTGGTCTCACGGGAACGTCTCGTCGAAACCGTCATCGGTGTGGTCGTCGCATTCGCCGTGATGTGGGGTGTGCTGCCGCGGGCGCACCGCCGGATCCTCGTCGACGCGGACGACCAGGTCGCCGGAACGATCGACCGGATCGTCGCAGCCGACGCCCGCGAGCTTGCCGAACTGCGCCGCGACCTCGAATTCGACCTGCACGCCTCGACCGCCGCGGCGATCACTGCTGCCCACACCGAGCCTGCCTGGACCGCGCGGCGATGGGCGGAACACCGTCGCCTGCACGAGCGCGGCTACCGGATCCTGGCCGGCCGTTGATCACCGCAGCTCAGGACGCGCGCAGACGGGCCAGTGCCGCCTCACGCCGCTTCCACAGCACGGTCTCGTCCGCCACGACGATCACCACCGGCGCCGCTGCCATGATCAGCAGGCAGACGGGGACCGGAACACCCAGTGCACCCGCCGTGACGGCCGCGCCGAGGACCACCAGCGCGGCGACGGTCGTCCCGGCGACTCCGAGGTCGACGCCGACGAGCCGGCTGTACAGGGCGGCAAGCGCCACCAGGTACACCGCGACGGGAATTGCGACGGTCGCGAGCACCGTCATCGTCGAGACGTGCGACTCGTGTTCGAGGTGATAGCCGGCCACGTGCAGTCCCGCGCCGACCGCGGCCAGCGCCGCGAACACCACGATGTGCCCGTATCCCCAGCCGAACGAGCGCGACCTGTGATGGTGTAGCGCGTCGCCGAACGGGTACTGGAAGTACACCCACCACAGCCCGAACGTCAGCCCCACCCCGGCCAGACCTGTGACGGCGGCCGTGACGTCCCATCCCTGCAGGTCGACGACCGCCCCGAGCGACGCGACGGTTCCGACGATCACCTCACCGAGCGCGATGATCGTGAGCAGGCTGTACCGCTCCGCGATGTGGTGCGGATGCCACGGTGTCCGTGCGGTGCGCTCACCGAGAACCGGCCCGAGCAACTCGAGCACGATCAGCGGAACGGTCAGCAGGAACGTCTCCCACACCGGGACGTCGACGAAGATCAGCGTGATCCAGCCGAGCTGCGCGATCGACACGAACCCCGCATAGGTCAGCGCCGTGCGGCGCAGCGTCTCGTTCTGCTTCGCCACGCGCAGCCACTGACCCACCAGTCCGACGCGCATCACGACGTACCCCAACACCACGATCCGGTTGTCCAGATAGTCGCCCTCGTCGATCGACGCGAACATCGCCGGCAAGCCCAACGCCAGGATGAGCACGCCGAGCATCTGCAGCATCGTCGCGATGCGATACAACCAGTCGTCCGTGTCGAACGCGGAGGCGAACCAGGCGAAGTTCACCCACGCCCAGCACACCGCCCACATCGCGAAGCCGAACGCGGCGATTCCCGAAGCCATATGGCCCTCGGCGATCAGGTGGGCAGCCTGATTCCCGGCGACACCGAACGCGATGACGAACGTCAGGTCGAGCAGCAACTCGAGCGGGCTGGCGACGCGGAACGACTCGCCGGGATCACGACCACCCATCCGCCGGATGCCGTGCGGGGAACGGGGAGAGGGCGGCGTGTCCAAGAGATCTCCCGGGTGAGGGGGAAGGGGCGTGCCGATGATAAGCGTCGGCAACGCTCCCTTCGCCGGATCAGTGCCCGATGCCGACCTTCTCGTGCACCCGCTTCATCCACGCCGGCGCCCACCAGTTGGCGTCGCCCATCAGCTTCACGAGCGACGGCACCAGCAGCATCCGCACCACCGTCGCGTCGATGATCAGCGCGAGGATCATGCCGACACCGAGGAACCGCATGATCGACAGCCCGGAGATGGTGAACGCCCCGGTGACCACGATCAGCAGCAGTGCCGCCGCCGTCACGACGCGGCCGGTGCGTTCGGTCCCGAACTTCACCGCCTCCTCGGTGGTCGCCCCGGCGGCGCGGGCCTCGACCATCCGGGACATGAGGAACACCTCGTAGTCGGTGGACAGACCGAACACCACCGCCAGGATCAACACCACGAACGACGGTTCGAGCGGGCTCGCGGTCACCCCGAGCAGTTCCGCACCGTGACCGAGCTGGAACACCCAGGTCAGAACACCGAACGTTGCGGCCAGGCTCAGCGCCGCCATCGCGACGGCCTTCAGCGGCAGCACCACCGACCCGAACGCCAGGAACAACAGCACCAGCGTCGAGACCACCATGATCGCGAGCATCACCGGCAGCCACCGCGAGATGGCGGCGTTGCCGTCGTCGACCATCGCCCGGCCGCCACCGACGAGCAGTTCGGTGCCGGCCGGCGCATCGACCGCCCGCAACTCGTGGACGATGTCGCCGGCCCGGGCGGTGCCGTCGACACCCTGCGCATACAGGGCCTGCACCACCGTCACGTCGCCGTTCGAGGCGACCGTCAACGCCTGGGCGATGCCGTCCACCCGGGCCGCCGCGCGGGACACCTCGCCGACCGCGGTCGTGGACGGCGGGCCACCGTCGCTTCCTCGCACCAGGAGCGTGGCGCCGTTACCGGTAGACGGGAAGTCGTCGAGCAACGCCTGGGTCGCCACGCGCGCCGGGGCGTTCTCCGGAAGAGCCGTGTACTCGACCTCCCCGAACGAGGCGCGCAGCACCGGGAACGCCAGCACGAGCAGACCCGCGACGATCGCGACGGCGATGACCGCGGGCCTCCGCATCACCCCGACGACCACCGAACCCCAGAAACGCCGGGCCCGCGCCTCACCGCGATGAGCGGCGTTCTTGCTCCACGTCAGCGAGTTGATCCGTGACCCGAGGATGGCGAGCAGCGCGGGGATCGCGGTCAGCGCGAGCACAGCCGCACTCAGGACCGCTGCGATCGCGCCGAGACCGAGGGATCGCAGCACCGCCTGCGGGAACACGAGCATCCCGGCGAACGCGCAGATCAGCAGCAGCCCGGAGAACATGACCGTTCGGCCCGCGGTGAGGACGGTGCGTCGGGTCGCCGCCGCCGTGTCGGCGCCGCCCTCGAGTTCCTCGCGGAATCGGCTGACGATGAACAGTCCGTAGTCGATGGCCAGGCCGAGACCGATCAGAGAGGTGACGTTCAGGGCGAACGAGCTCACATCGGTGACCATCGTGAGCAGGCGCAGCGTCGCGAGCGCGCTGAGCACGGCGAGGACACCGACGAACACCGGGACGGCGGCGGCGGTGAGGCCACCGAAGATGATCACCAGCAGGACGAGGGTGATCGGGATCGCGATCGCTTCGGCGCGCAGCAGGTCGTGCTCGAGCGTCGACGTGAAGGCCACGGCGACGACCGAGTTCCCCGCGAACTGCGACTCGACGCCGGGAACCTCGAGCTTCGGCAACAACGAATCGAACGTGGCGACGGAGACACCCGAGTCGGGGGACAGGGTGATCGACGCGGCGACGCTGCGACCGTCCTTGGACAGCAGGAGCTGGTTCGCCGGGGGCGCCGTGGACCAATAGGTGTTGATCGCGTGAGTGGGCACCTCCGCGGCGAACCGGTCCAGCACCGCGGTGACGTCCGGTTCGATGTCGTCGACGGTCCGGCCCTCGGGGGCCGTGTACATCGCGATGATGTCGGCGGTCTGCGGACCGAAGTTCTCCTCGACGATCTCCGCGACCTTGTAGGACTCGCTGTTCGGGTCGTAGAACCCGGCCGACGACAGATTTCCGAACACGCCGGTGCCCCACGCTCCGGCCACCACCACGATCAGGACGGCGAGTCCGAGAACCCACCATCGCCGGGCGACCACGGTCGTGGCCCAGCGGTTCATGCGCGCTCCATTCGGTCGAGGTGCCGACACCCCGGCCGGGCGTCGTGCCTCCGCGACTGTAGTAGGCCGCACGGATTCGCCGTCGTGGCGGTGGAACGCGGTCGAAACGACCGTGAAGTAGGGGACCGGCACGCCCGATCGCCTCTCGGCGAAAGGCGCAACGCGGCTCCAGCCGAACGGTATTCCACGAGGGCAAATTGTTTTGAGCCCGGGGGATACGTGACGTGCCGATCCGAACGGGGTCAACGCATCGGACCGCGCAGGTATTCCCGGCGGTCGATAGGGTGCGCGTATGCGCGTTCATCTCGGACCGGACCACGACGAACACCTCGCCGCCGCCATCGTCGAGGGCGGCGGCACACTCGTCCCGCTCCACGAGGCCGAGGCGCTGGTGTGGCACGGCGACGTCGACGGTTTCCCCGAGCTCCCGGCGGGGGTGCGCTGGGTGCAGCTCGCGTTCGCGGGCATCGAGCCGTTCTTCCGGGCCGGGATCATCGACCCCGACCGGATGTGGACCAACGCGTCCGGGGTGTACGCCGACAACGTCGCCGAATATGCCGTCGGGGCGCTGCTCGTCGGACTGCGGCAGTTCCACGGTTCGATCGCGGCCGCAGCCCGGCCGGTGCAGCGGTGGCAGAAGCCGGTGCTGGACCCGCAGGTGCGGATGCTGCACGGTTCGACCGTCGCGATCGTCGGATGCGGCGGTATCGGCCGCGCGATGATCCCGCGACTGCGTGCGCTCGGCGTCGACGTGGTCGCCGTGAACTATTCCGGTCGCCCCGTGGAGGGAGCATCGGTGACGTTTCCGGCGAGCCGCACCGCCGAGGTGTGGACGATGGCCGATCACTTCGTGGTCGCGGCACCGGCGACCGCGGACACCGACCGGCTCGTGAACGCCGAGGCGCTCGACGCGATGCCCGACACCGCGTGGCTCGTCAATGTCGCGCGCGGCAACCTCGTCGACTCCGACGCGCTCGTCGATGCGCTGCGTGGCGGGAAGATCGCCGGTGCCGTCCTCGACGTCACCGACCCCGAGCCACTGCCCGACGACCATCCGCTGTGGACGTTCGACAACGTCGTGATCACCCCGCACATCGCGAACACCCGCACCGGGCTGAACGCGACGCTCGCGCCGACGGTGCGTGAGAACGTCGCCCGGTTCATCGCGGGGGAGCAGCTGATCGCACTCGTCGATCCCGCGGCGGGCTACTGACGCTCCGGGGTTACGGACCGTCACCGTCACCCGTATCTCCGGTCGGCTCCCGCAGCCACCGACGCCGGTGCTCGCGCAGCTCGTCTTCGCGGCGGGCACGGTAGTGCGTCAACGCCGCCGACAACAGATCCCCGAGATGATGCCGGTGATTGACCCGAGGCTTCTGCTCCGGGTCGATGTGCGGTGGCGGGATCCACTCCGTGCGACCCGGGTGCTCGGAGTTTGCCGACGCGACGCGGGTTTGCCAGCCGCCGGGCCCGTCGTGCACCAGTGCGTGGCAGGCATCGCAGGCGAGGTCCTCGTTGCCGATGTCGGTGAGCCCGCCGTCCTTCCACTCTCTGATGTGATGCACCGCCGTGAGTGTCGCCGGTGCATCGCAGCCCGGGCGGGTGCACCCGCCGGACGCGGCGATCAATGCGAGACGTTGATCGGCCGAGGCGAGTCGTTTCGCGCGGCCGAGATGCAGCGGCCGGCCGTGGTGATCGAAAATCGCCAGCACCGGATGCGCGGTCTCGGCCAT
>Ga0180218_1000213_pt1 | contig 77245 bp, 66 predicted proteins | sample eDN3rd37CKraftBY_FD_151334 | JGI IMG/M metagenome (GOLD analysis project Ga0180218, IMG submission 151334) | Enriched backyard soil microbial communities from Emeryville, California, USA - eDNA 3rd pass 37_C Kraft BY (version 2) (version 2) | ecosystem: Environmental > Terrestrial > Soil >... | reverse complement strand
CGTACCACCTGTGCCAGTTGCACACCAAGACGGTGTGCAACTACCTCGAGGGCAACATCACCGCGTTCGATCTCGTCGACCGTTCGTGGCGAATCGTGGTGGCGCGCAGGTCGATTACCGACGTACGTGACGCCGATCCGGATACGTTCGATGTGCGCGACTACTCGCTCGCCAACTACACGATCTATCCCGGCACGATGCTCGTCACCGAGCCGAATCACTTCGAGATCTGGACGATCGTCCCCGACGTGGACGATCCCAACGTGTCGTACTGCACGATCCGGCTGCTCTCGCCGTCCGAGCCCACCACTCCTCGTGAGAAACGGATCCTGGAGAAGAACTGGGAACTGCTCATGGAGACGCTCCACGCGGAGGACTGGTTCGTGACCAAGACCATCACCGACAATGTCTCGCACGGGCAGGTGGACGAACTGGTCTACGGGCGGAACGAACTTCCGGGACAGGTGTTCCACAAGATGATCATGAGCGATGCCGCCGCGATGGCGGAGGAGCGCCGGAAGAACGCCGGCGCCAAGGCATGACCCCGAGCGGCATGACCACGAGCGAACTACTCGAGTCGTCGCCCGGGCCGGGCGTACTGCAGCTGACGCTGAATCGTCCGGAGGCGCACAACGCGATCTCCCTGTCGATGCAACGAGCACTCGATGTGGCGCTCACGCGGGCCGCAGCCGACGACACCGTCCGGGTCGTCGTGATCGCGGGGGCGGGGGATCGTGCCTTCTCCGCGGGGTACGACCTGAAGGAACTCGCCGTGCTGTCGTCGGAGGAGAACCTGGAGGCGATGCTCGAGCGCGAGGAATTGCTGTGGCGATACCTCGAGTTCCCCAAACCCACGATCGCTGCAGTTCAGGGCATATCGTACGGCGGGGGAACCCTACTCGCGGCGTGCTCCGACCTGCGGGTCGGAGGCGCGTCGACGCGGTTCACCGTGACCGCCGCCAAGTACGGTGGCGCGAACCTGACGTGGATTCTCGACACGTTGATCGGAGCGGGGCAGACGCGAGATCTCCTCATGACGTCGCGTGCAGTCGCCGGCGACGAGGCCTACCGTATCGGCCTGCTCACTCGTTACGCGGGGGACGGCGACGTGCTCGAGGCCGCGTTGGAGGCGGCAACGCAGATAGCCGCGCAACCGCCCGAGGCGATCAGGGAGATCAAATCGCTCCTGCTCGCCGGACACGGACGCGATCTGCGCAGTCGCTACGACCGCGAAAACACGGTCGCGCGCACCACCTTGCGGCCGCGCGCCGTCGGCGACATGTTCACGGAATTCTTCGGTGCCCGTGAGGAAACCGTGTGAGAGGGGCATCATGGACGTTCTGAATCGTGCGAGTTCATCGATAGATGTCTGGGAACCGAACTGGGATGATCCGTTCACCCCGACGGCCGAGGCCGACGACGAGTTCGCCGAACTGGTTGCCGCAGTGCGTGCGGTGCAGGAGGCTTTCACGCGATCGCGTCCCGACCCCGCGACGGCATCGGCAATGGCGGGAAAACTCCGTTCCATAGCAACGGAATTGGAGGAACACGAGGTCGGCGAGGACGACCAGATCCCGGGCCATCGATGGGATCTGGCCGGACGAGGCCAGGCCCTTGCGCCCCCGTTGCATCTCGACGAGGTGACGGAAACGACCGCTCGGGGACGGGTCACGGTCGGCCGCTTCCATTCCGGCCGCTACGCGATGAACGGCGGTGTCACGCCGCTGATCTTCGACGAGATCATGGCTCGGCTCGCGAACGGTTTCGGGCGTCCGTGGGCTCGCACGGCTTATCTCCATGTGGACTTCCGGGCGCCTGCTCCGCTCCACGTCGAACTGCGGGTGGAGGCGGAATTCGTGCGACAGGACGGTCGCAAGCGGTTCATGCGCGGAGCCATGTACCACGGCGACACACTGGTCGCAGAGGCCGACGGCCTGTGGGTCGAGTTGAAACCCGAACAGACACTGAATATTTCCGAAAGAGGCACGGAATGAGCGGATACTCCCTCCTCGAGGGAATGCGCATCCTCGAGGTCGCGCAACTGGCACCTTCGTCGGTCGGCGGTCACCTCGCCGATCTGGGAGCCGAAGTCATCAAGATCGAGTCGGGGCCGCTGGGAGATCCGGTGCGGGTGGGCGGCAGCCGCGCGATCGGTGACGAGGACGGACCCTCGTTCATGCATCTGCGGTGGAACCGCGGGAAGAAGAGCGTGGCCCTCGATCTGCGCACCGACGAGGGAAAACGCACATTCCTGGAACTCGCCCGCACGTGCGATGCCGTCGTCGAAGGTATGCGCGGCGGCTACCTGGATTGGCTCGGCGTCGGATACGACCGACTGCGACAGGTGAATCCGAGGATCGTCTTCTGCACGGTGTCGGGCATGGGGTCGGACGGCCCGTACAGCCAACTCGGCACCGGCGGGCCGGTGTTCGACGCCTATGCGGGGCTCCGTGAGGTTCGCACGCCCGAGGAGCCGCCGATCGACGGGATCGCCGGTGGGACAACGCCACCGATGGCGATGTACGCGCTCGGTGCGTACGGCGCGATGGGCCTGCTGGCCGCGGTACACCGGGCGGGCCGCACCGGGGAGGGCTGCCGGCTCGAGGTGGCGGGAATCGACGTCGCCGCAGCGTGGATGCCCGATCTGATCGATGCCGAACTCAACAAGAACCGGTCGATCCCGCGTCCCACCTGGCTGCCGGACGGGCGCCTGCCCGACTGGCCGCGCCTCGAGGCGTACCGGACGAAGGACGGCGAAGCCATGCTGTTCGGTTCGCACGTCGAGAAGTTCTGGCGCAACTTCTGTCTCGCGGTGGACCGCCCGGATCTGCTGGAGATAGATCTCGTGAGTACCGATGCCGAGGCGTCGGCGCGCGCTGATCACGTGTACCGGGAGCTTCGGGAGATCTTCCTGCAGCGCACGCGCGACGAATGGCTCGCGCTGTTCCTCGAGCACGAGATCGCAGGTGGGCCAGTCAATTCGGTCAGCGACATGATCGCCGATCCGCACTTCGCCAGCCGTTCCAACACCTACCGCGTCGAGTACGAGGGCGTGGGTGAACTCGAATTCGTTGCGAGCCCGATCCGGGTGTCCGGGGAGGAATTCGCGCCTGCACTGCCTCCGAAGTTCGGCGCGGACACCGACGAGGTGCTCGCCGGCCTGTCGTGCCACGACGGTTCCGGCGATCCGTCCGGCAGGAGCGCGGCCGCTCGCGGTTAGCCGAGAAAATGCCCGGTAGATTCGGTTGTACCGTTTACCTACGCATGTTAGATTCGTCCCGTCCCCGGTGACCGCGCTCACACTCTCGGTGAGTGTGCATCCCGCGCCCGGGGATCTTGGACGGGTGGACAGGCTCGGCAGGAGCCGCACATTTCGACAGTCGTGAGCGAGAGCGGGCTACGCCGCCACGGCCGGCACGAGGAGACAGAATGAATCTGGCCGATCTGGTTCGATACTGGGGCAAGACTCGTCCCACCCAGCAAGCGATCGTCTTCGGGGACACTTCCCAGACCTGGGCCGAGGTGGATGCGGTCACCGACTCGCTTGCGCGGGGGCTCGCAGCCCGTGGCATGCGCAAGGGCGATCGTGTCGCCGTGATGATGCTCAACCGTCCCGAGCTGGCACACGTCGTTCTGGCTACGCTCAAGCTCGGAGCGATCAGCGTCCCGCTCAACTTCCGGTTGGTCGGCAAGGAGTTGGCGCCGATGATCGCCGACTCGTCACCGCGTGTGGTGATCGTCGAGAACGAGCTTGCACCCCTGCTCGAAGTCGCAGCATCGGAAACCGATTTCGAGATCTTCGCGATCGGTGGGACCGATCATCGGCCGTACAGCGAGCTGCTCGAACCCGGTGAGGCTCCCACCGTGGAGATCCACCCCTCGGATCCGGCGTTCATCTGCTACACGTCGGGCACGACCGGGGTCCAGAAGGGCGCGCTCATCACGCACCGCAATGCGCTCGCCCCAGGTATCGCGCAGGTGCTCAGCCATGGCATCTCCGGTCGTGACCGCGTCATGTGTTCGGCTCCGCTGGTCTACACCGGCTCCGTGTTGTCCATCTTCGCGCAACTCGTCGTGCTGCCCGGATCCACCATGGTGCTGCTGCGTGAGTTCGACCCGGCGATCGCCCTCGACACGTTCGAGCGCGAACAGATCACCGCAACCACCACCGTCCCGGTCATCTGGGAGCGCATGACGCAGCTGCCCGACTTCGGCAGGCGCAAGCTGGCGAAGTTCACGTTCGCCGGCGCGGGCGGCGCACCGATCAGCCTGGACCTGCTCGACTTCTACCAGAGTCGTGGCGTGCCGATGACGCAGGCGTACGGACTGACCGAGGCGTCGGGCATGGCTTCGACACTGAACTACGAGGATGCTCGGACCCGTCCGGGATTTGCCGGTCTGGCCCTGGCCGGAACGCAGCTGCGCATCGCGGGCGAGAACGGTGGATTCGCCGAGCCGCACCAGGTCGGCGAGATCCTGGTGCGCGGTGAGCACGTCATGCGCGAGTACTGGAACAAGCCGGAGGCCACGGCGGCGACGCTCGTCGACGGCTGGCTGCACACCGGCGACCTCGGCCTGCAGGATGAGGAGGGCTTCCTCAAGGTGGTCGATCGCAGCAAGGACATGCTCATCTCCGGCGGCCTGAACGTGTACCCGGCCGAGATCGAGAAGGTGCTGCACGGCATCGAGGGGTTGGTCGATCTCGCCGTGATCGGCGTCAAGGACGACCGGTGGGGTGAGGTTCCCATGGTCGTCTTCCACAGCGAACGTCCGGCGGAGGAGATCGTCCGCGACATCACCTCGGTGTCGAGCGGCAACCTCGCCAAGTTCAAGCGACCGGTGCACGCGGTGGCCCTCGACGAGCCGCTGCCCCGCACCTTCTCCGGCAAGTTGGCGAAAGCTGTTCTGCGGGAGCGATTCCAGACGCCGCCGGTCGACGCCATCCCGGTGCCCAAGGATGTATCCACCGCGGACGCTGCCACGTCCCGGTCCTGAGCTCCATCCCTTCTCCGAGAGGACACGCACGTGAGCGGTACTCGCGATGTGGACATCACCGCGCTCATCGACCGTTCGTCTCTGTCGTCCCTGCAGAAGCGTGTGCTGGCGCTGTGCCTGGGTCTCGCGATCCTGGACGGCATCGACGCGCAACTCATCGGGTTCGTCATTCCGGCGATCTCCAAGGACTGGGACATCGCACCGGCATCGTTCGGCTTCGCGCTCGCGCTGAGCACAGGCGCGATGGTGGTGGGCAGTCTGTTGTTCGGCCCGCTGGCCGACCGCTACGGTCGGCGCAAGATCATCATTGTGTGCACCGTCATCTTCGCGGTGTTCACGCTGGCCACTGCGGTGGTGACCTCGATGCCGGCGCTGATCGTGCTGCGGGTGATCGCGGGCCTCGGGCTCGGTGGAGTGACACCGAATCTTGTTGCCATGGTGAGTGAATACAGCCCTGCACGGATCCGCGCGACGATGGTGACGGTGACGATCGCGGGCATGTCGCTGGGTGGGTTCATCGGTGGCTTCGGCGCTGCACTCCTCATCCCCAGGTTCGGTTGGCAGTCGCTGTTCGTCCTCGGTGGTGTGCTGCCGTTGATCCTGGTGGTCGCGGCCCTGCGATGGCTGCCGGAATCCGTGAAGTTCCTGGTGGCCCGCGGGCGCCACGAGGAGGCCGTGCAGATCGTCGGCGAGATCGCACCCGAGGCGCGTATCGACGCCGCGACCCGGTTCACCCAGGACGCGGCGGTCGCGACGAAGTCGCCGGTGGGCGCCCTGTTCCGCTCCGGCCGCGCGGCCGACACGGTCCTGCTGTGGGGCGTGTTCGTCATCAACTTCCTGGTCATCTACTTCCTGCTCAGCTGGATGCCGACCCTGTTCGGGGAGGGCGGCCGGAGTGCATCGACCGCGCTCGTGGCGGCGTCGCTGTTCAATCTCGGTGGGATGACCGGTGCGCTGACGTTCGGGCGGATCACCGACCGGATCGGCAACGGATTCGTCGTCGTGATGGCCGGCTACACCCTCGGCGCCGTGTTCACCGCAGCGGTCGCATTGCTGCTCGGCAGCGGATGGCTTCTCCTGGTGGCGGTCTTCTTCGTCGGGTTCGGCATGTCGGGAAGTTCGGCAGGCATCATCGCGATCGCGGCAACGGTGTATCCCGTCGCGGTCCGCGCAACGGGTGTCGGCTGGGCGATGGGCATCGGACGAGTCGGTTCGATCGCGGGGCCGGCGATCGGTGCGCTGCTCATCGCGGCCGGGTTGGATGCCAAGAGCATCTTCCTGCTCACGATCGTGCCGACGCTGCTGGCTGTGGTGACGCTCGGCGTCCTGGCGCTCCGAAGTCGGCGACCAGGGCGTGACGACAGCGTCGCGGCGGCCGCAACTCCAAGCCTGGTCGAAGCCGAATAGAACTGGACCACAAGGCCGTTCACCGACATCACGTTGTCGGTGAACGGCCTTGTACAGTCTCGACGACGACGTTGCCCGCCCGACGCCTTTTGCAGTGTTTAACTACAGATGTTAGATTAAGCCCATTGTGGTGGTGGTCACGTCTTTGCAGGGCGATTGTCTCTGCCCGAAACCGCGGAGGGAGCAGCCGATGCCGGTGAAGTTGTCCTATTGCCGTCTGTGCCCCGCGTCGTGCGGGGTGCGGGTGGAGGTCGACGGCGACCGCATCGTCGGCATCGTCGGCGACGGCCTGCACCCGCTGTCCGGCGGCTACTCGTGCCCGAAGGGCCGTCGGGGCGGCGATTTCCTCCAGGGCCCGGACCGGCTCACCACATCGATGCGCCGAACCCGCAACGGCGACTACGAGCCCGTTCCGGTGGATACCGCGATCGCGGAGATCGCCGAGCGGATCGCCGCAATCACCGGTGAGCACGGCCCGGACTCGCTCGGTCTCTTCATGGGCACCCAGCAGAACTTCGCAGCGCTGACCGGACCGATGGCGCGAGCGTGGTTCCGCACCACCGGATCTCGCAAACTCTTCTCGACCATGACGATCGACCAGTCCGCCAAGTGGGTCGTGCAGGCGCGGATGGGGGAGTACCTCGGTGGAAGACAGCGCTTCGACACGGCGGACGTGTGGCTGCTCGCGGGCACGAACCCGATGGTCTCCCTCAACGGAGGCGACGGCGACGGCGCGATCACCCGCAACCCGTCGGTCTCGATCCGCGACGCGCGGGCCCGCGGACTGAAGCTCATCGTCGTCGATCCGCGACGCACCGAGACCGCAGTTCGCGCCGATCTGCACCTGCAGCTGCGGCCCGGGACGGATGCCGCGCTGTTCGCCGGATTGCTGCACGTGATCCTGTCCGAAGGCCGCCACGACCGGGAGTTCTGCGACCGCTTCGCGGACGGCCTCGACGCCCTCGCCGCCGCGGTCGCGCCGGCCACCCCCGAGCGCACCGAGGAAGCAACGGGTGTTCCCGCCGTCGACGTGATCCGGGCAGCCAGGCTGTTCGCAGCGGGACCCCGGGGCATGGCGACGACGGGCACCGGGGTGTGCATGGGCCCCCATTCCAACCTCGCCGAGCATCTCGTGGCGTGCCTGAACGTCGTCTGTGGCCGGTACCTGCGCGAAGGCGAGGCGACGCCCAACCACAACGTGCTCGCGCGGGACGTCCCGGCGCGGGCCGAGGCTCGTTCTGCAGCTCGTACCTGGGAGTCGGGATTCCGCAGCCGCATCGGCGGCATCGGAACGATGAACGGGGAACTGCCGTCCGGGATTCTCGCGGACGAGATCCTCGAGCCCGGCCCCGACCGGGTGCGGGCCCTGGTGGTTTCGGGAGGCAATCCCGCACGGGCACTGCCGGACCGGGTGAAAGCCGAACAGGCACTGCGTGCGCTGGACCTGCTGGTGTGTGTCGACACCCGCATGTCGGATACCGCGCAGCTCGCCGACTACGTGATCGCGCCGACCATGGCGTACGAGCGTCCCGACCACACGCTGCTGATGGAGTTCTTCTTCGCGCGGCCCTTCGCGCAGTACACCCCGCGGATCGTGGAGCCGCCGGAAGGCGTGATCGAGGACTGGGAGTTCTACTTCCGCCTCGCCGCCGCGTCCGGTCGGTCGATCAAATTCGCCGGGCGCGTGCTGGATCCGGCTGCACCGCCGACCTCGGAGGAACTGCTCGCGATGTTCGCCGAGCGCGGGCGCATTCCCGTGGCCGAGTTGAAGAAAGCGCCACGTGGCATGCTTGCGCCTCCCGACGACAAGGTGGTGGGCCCGCCATCCGAAGACGCAGCCGGACATCGCCTTTCGCTGTGCCCGGACGACGTCGCCGGGGAAATCGCCGCTGCACTCGGCGAATCGATCCGGATCAACGAGTTTCCGATGCGCCTGACGGTGCGGCGAATGCGGGAGTTGATGAACTCGCTGGGCCGGGAGATCGGCGGGTTACCACGCCACGGGTACAACCCCGCAGGCGTGAATCCGGAGGACATGCAGCGACTGGGCATCGAACACGGCGACATCGTCCGGATCCGCTCGGCCCACGGACGGATCCGGGCCGTCGCGCACACCGACCCGAGCGTCGGCCCGGGCACGGTGTCGATGACCCATTGTTGGGGTGGTTCCGACACCGAGGCGGACCCTCGGGTCGCCGGGAGCAACGTGAACGACCTGACCGGCTACGACCGGGTCCAGACCATCAACGCAATGCCCAGACTGACCGCAGTACCCGTGACCATCGAACGTGAGGTGTGTGCAAGTGCTCGCTGACAAGACCGTCGGGGTACGCATCTGCCCGTTGTGCGAAGCCACGTGCGGATTGCTGTTCGAACTGGACGGACGCACCGTGACGTCGGTGACGTCCAACCCCGACGACGTGTTCAGCGCCGGACACAGTTGCGCCAAGGGACTGGGCCTCGCACGGCTGGAGAACGACCCCGACGTCATCCGCACGCCCCTGATCCGTGACGGGGACGGCTTCCGCGAGGCGACGTGGGACGAAGCCTTCGCCGAGATCGGCCGACGACTGCCTCCGATCATCGCGGCGGACCCGAACAGCTGTGCCGTGTACTCGGGCAACCCTGCCGCCCACCACCTCGACCCGTCGCTGTACGCGCACCCGCTGATCGCTGCCATCGGCACCCGCAACGTCTACTCGCCCGCGAGCATCGACACCCTGCCGAAGAACTACGCGAACATGCTGCTCTACGGAACCGGACTGGGGATGCCGGTCCCCGACATCGACCACACGTCCTACCTGTTGATCCTCGGTTCGAATCCGCTTGTATCGAACGGAAGTACGATCACAGCGCCCGGCATCGGCAAGCGGCTCGACGCCTTGCGTGCGCGCGGCGGCACGCTGGTGGTGGTCGATCCGGCACGCACCCGCACGGCGGAGATCGCCGACCGCCACCTTGCCATCCGGCCCGGAACCGACGCCTTCTTCCTGCTCGCGCTCGTGTCGGTGATCGCCGCGGAAGGTCTCGCCGCTCCCGGCCGCCTGAGCGAATACACCGACGGCATCGACGACGTTCTCCGTCTCGCCGAGCCCTTCACCCCCGAAGCGGTCGCGGGAATCTGCGGACTCGACGCCGACGAGATCCGCCGGGTCGCCCGCGAGTTCGCGGCTGCGGACGCCGCCGTTGCGCATTCCCGAATGGGTTCGTGCACACAGGAGTTCGGCAGTATCGCGAACTGGACGATCGAAGTTCTCAACGTCGTGACGGGCAATCTCGATCGGCCGGGCGGAGCGATGTTCCCGGTCCCGCCCGCCGGCGGACCCACCACGTGGCCCGCAAACCCGAAGGCACCACGTGTCTTCGATCGATGGCGATCGCGAGTGCGCGGCATGCCGGAGGCGATGGGGGAGATTCCCGCGGTGTGTTTCGCCGAGGAGATCCTCACCCCCGGGCCGGGGCAGGTGCGCGGCCTGATCACGATCTCCGGCAACCCGGCCCGGTCGCTCCCGAACAGCCGAGCCGTCGAAGCTGCGCTGGCCGACCTCGACTTCATGGTGTGCATCGACGGCTATCTCAACGAGACGACACGGCACGCCGATGTCATCCTGCCGCCCCCGCCGCTGACCACCCGCGGACACCACGACCTTGCGATCACCCACTTCCAGGTGCGCAACGTGGCCCGCTACTCGGCGCCTCTGCTCGAGCCCGGCCCGGGACAGATGCCCGAATGGCAGATTCTGTTGCGGCTCACCGCAATCGTCCGGGGCGAACCCGACCGCCCGGTCGCCGAACTCGACGACGAGGTCGCCGCCACCGCGACCCGACGCGCCGCGAGACTCGCCGGCCGCGATCTCGACGACGTGGTCCGGGCCACCGGCGATCGCACCGGCCCCGAACGGCTGCTCGATCTGCGGCTGCGCAGCGGCCCGTACGGTGACCGGTTCGGTGCCGGGCCCGGCGGCCTGACCCTCGAGCTGCTCGAACGCAACCCCAACGGCGTCGACTACGGGCCGTTGGAACCGCGAGTGCCGGAGGTGCTGCGGACCCCGAACGGCCGGATCGATCTCGCGCCCATCGAGTTGGTGGCCGACCTGTCCCGTCTGCGCGACGCACTTGAGCAACCCGTTCCCGACCTGGTCCTCATCAACCGGCGGCAACGGCGCGGCATGAACTCCTGGCTGCACAATGCGCTGCCGCAACCGGATTCGGGGCAGTGCACCCTGTTCATGAGCCCGGTCGACGCGGCGGCGCGCGACCTCGTCGACGGCGATACGGTGCGCGTCACGTCGAAGACCGCGTCGATCGTCGCGGAACTGCACGTCACCGACTCGATGCGGCAGGGCGTGGTCAGTCTCCCGCACGGGTGGGGACACGACGGTGCGGGGCTGCGCACCACCCGCTCGGCCGCGGCGCCCGGCGCCAACGTCAACGCCCTGGTCGACGACATGGTGGTCGAGCCGTTGACGGGTACCCCGATCTTCAACGGATTCGCCGTCGACGTCGCCCGCATCGAGAGCGTGCCGGCGTGACCGCGGCACCGGGGACCCTGGCGGGCACCACGATCGGAGTCGTCGGGGCGGGGATGATCGGGGCCGCCCTCGCCTACACGTGCGCGAGGGCGGGAGCCGACGTGGTCCTGTTCGCGCGGACGCACGACGGCGCACGCAGGGGCAAGTCGTACGCCACGCGACGGGAAGAACGTGCCCTCCGTGCGGGCACGACGAGCGAAGCCGTGTCGCAGGCACTGCTCGACCGCATCCGGCCCACCACACGTACCGAGGATCTGGCGCAGGCGGCGCTCGTCGTCGAAGCGGTCGCCGAGAACGTCGCGGTCAAACAGCAGGTCCTGCGGGCGGTCGAATCGGTCACCGCGCCGGACGCCGTGCTCGCCTCGACGACCTCGACCTTGCCGATCACCACCATCGGGTCGGCGCTGGCACGCCCGGAGCGTTTCGTGGGAATGCACTTCTTCTCCCCGGTCGACCGGATGACCCTGGTGGAAACCGTGGTCGGCGCGCGCACCGCCGAGAGCACCCTCGCCGGCGCGCTGGCCTATGCGCGGCTGCTGGGGAAGACACCCATCATGGTGCGCGACAGCCGGGGATTCTTCACCAGCCGGGTGATGGAACGCTACCTCGACGAGGCGATGATCGCGGTCGGGGAAGGAATCGACCCGGGCGTCGTCGAACGCGCGGCGACCGACGCCGGATACCCGGTCCCACCGCTGCAACTGCTCGACGAGATCTCGCTGACGCTCAACCGGGACGTACAGTGCGAGAACCGGATCGCCGTCGAGGACGCGGGCGGCACATGGCACGGCACCCGTGCGGACCGGGTCCGGGCACGCATGATCGACGACCACGACCGTGGCGGCAGGTCGGTGGGCCGCGGGTTCTACGACTACGACGCCGACGGCGCGCGCATCGGGTTGTGGCCCGGCCTTCGCGAGTCGTTCGGTCCGGTGAAGCAGATCCCGATCGACGACATGCGCGACCGGTTGCTCTTCGTCGAGGTGGTCGAAGCGTTGCGGTGTCTCGCCGAGGGTGTCGTCGCTTCCGCCGCCGACGCGGACAGTGGTTCGGTGCTCGGCATCGGGTTTCCCGCACACACGGGCGGGGTCGTCTCGTTCGCCCGCGCCTACCCAGGGGGCATCGACGGGTTCACGGCCCGCGCGCACGAACTCGCCGATCGCTACGGCGACCGTTTCCTCCCGCCCGAGCCGGGTCCGCAATTCAACGAACAACCGGAGTGGCCATGACATACGTAGTGACCCAATCCTGCTGCAACGACGCGACGTGTGTCGCGGTGTGCCCGGTGAACTGCATCCACCCGACCCCCGACGAAGCGCAGTACGCCCGCACCGAGATGCTCTACATCGACCCCGATGCCTGCATCGACTGCGGCGCCTGTGCCGACGTGTGCCCGGTGGACGCGATCGTTCCCGACGGTGACCTCACCGCCGAGACCGAGATCTACCGGGAACTCAATGCCGCGTACTTCGCGGACAACCCGACCGCGTCCGGCCCCCGAGAGGTACCGGCGGAACCCGTCACCGCAACCGACCGGCCGGGTGCGCTGCGGGTGGCGATCGTGGGGTCCGGACCCTCGGCCTTCTACGCGGCCGAGGAGCTGCTGAAACGGCGCGACGTCGACGTCGAGGTGTCCATGTTCGAACGGCTCCCCGTCGCCGGCGGGCTCGTCCGCTACGGGGTGGCCCCGGACCACCAGACGACGAAGGCGGTCGAGCGGGTGTTCGCCCGTACCGCAGGACGCACCGGGTTCCGCGCCTTCTTCGGGGTGGAGATCGGCCGCGACATCGGCGTCGACGAATTGCTCGACCATCACCACGCGGTGATCCACGCGAGCGGAGCGTCCGACGACCGGAAGCTCGGAATTCCGGGCGAGGACCTGCCGGGCAGTGTGGCCGCACGGGAATTCGTCGCCTGGTACAACGGGCATCCCGACCACGCAGACCGCACGTTCGACCTGTCGGGACGCCGGGCCGTCGTGGTCGGCAACGGCAACGTCGCGCTGGACGTGGCGCGCATCCTGGCACGCGACCCCGAACGCCTCGTGCCGGGCGACATCGCCGAGCACGCGCTGGAAGCGTTGCGGCACAGTGCGATCGAGGAAGTGGTCGTGCTCGGTCGCCGCGGTCCCGAGCACGCGGCGTTCACGACCCCCGAGCTGCTCGCTCTGGGGTCGCTGCCGGAGGTCGACGTCACCGTGCACGGGGGGTACGAGGCACCCGAGGGCGCCTCGGTCAAGCTTCGGACGATCGCGGACTATGCGCGACGGGTTCCCGGCCGGGGCCGCCGGCGGATCACGCTGCGATTCAACGGAGCGCCGGTCGAGGTTCTCGGCGGCGACCACGTCGAGGGCATCCGGATCGCGCCGTACGGACGGGAGGGGACCGACGCCGACCTCGAGGCCTCGCTGGTGGTGCGTGCCGTGGGCTACCGTGGCCGCCCGCTTCCGGGTCTTCCGTTCGACGACGAGCGCGGGACGGTACCCAACGTCGCCGGTCGGGTGATCGATCCGGCCGGCGACCGTCCGGTGCCGGGCCTGTACGTCGCCGGCTGGATCAAACGGGGTCCGACGGGAGTGATCGGCACCAACCGGTACTGCGCCGCCGAAACGGTCGAGGCGCTGGTCGCCGATCACTCGCGTGCGCTGCTTCCTCGGCCGAGCCGTGCACGTGACGAGCTGGCGTCGCTGGTCGAGAGCCGGTGCCCGACGGCCATCGAAGTCGACGGCTGGAAGCGCATCGACCGGCACGAACGCGTCGAGGGGCGACGCCTCGGCCGTGCCCGGCAGAAGCTGGTCGACGTCGAGTCGATGCTCTCGGTGGCAGGCGGTCCGGGCGGTAGGTGAGACTTGCCCCAATAAACAACAAACATTAGATTTAACGCGCGGATGTGACCTACATCTCACCGGGTCGGGTCCCGCGATCGACGCATACATCTTGGAGGTTTGCATGAGCGGCACCGTGGTAGATGCTTTGACCTACTGGGCTCGGTCGAAGCCGGATCTGGCGGCGATCGACTTCGACGGCGACGTCGTCACCTACGCGGAATTGTCCACCTGGGCGGACGGGGTCGCGCACGACCTCGCGTCCCGCGGCGTGGTCCCCGGCGATCGGGTGAGTTTCCTCGGCGTCAACAGCCTCGAGTGGGCCGTGGCGTCGCTCGGCGCGATGAAGGTCGGTGCCATCTCCGTGGGGTTCAACCAGCGCATGCTGGCAGGTGAACTCACCACCCTCGTGGAGGACTGCGAGCCCACCGTCGTCTACTGCGACGAAGCGTTGCTGCCCCGCCTCGAAGAGGTGCAGCAGGCGCGCAACACGTTCTCGATCGCGGTGTTCGAGAAGGATGTTCGTCCGTTGCGTGGGGGTGCACACGAGCGGTACCGCACGCCGGTCGTCGATCTCGATACCCCCACCGCCATCGTGTTCACCAGCGGCACCACCGGACGACCCAAGGGCGTGATCTTCACCCACGCCACGATCGCCGGCGAGATGCACGAGTGGTCGCTCATGGAGCCCATCCAGCCCAACGGCCTGCGGCCGCTGCTGGTGCTGCCGCTCTTCACCGCCGCCGGGATCATCTGGGGCATTTCGCGCGTCGTTCTGCAGGGCGGAACCCTGTTCCTTCAGCCCGGATTCGATCCGGCGAAGGCGCTGAAGGTGCTGTCCGAGGACAAGGCCAACACCCTCACCGGGCCGCCCATCCTGTTCGAGCAGATCGCGAAGGTGCCCGGCTTCGCCGAGGCCGACCTGAGTCACATGATCACCGCGCACGTCGGTGGCGCCCGGGTCCCGGTCGACCTGCTCGGCAAGTGGCAGGAGCAGGGGGTGGCGCTGCGGCAGATCTACGGTCAGACCGAGATCGGCGGTTCGGCGACGGCGATGCCCCGTGAGGAGGCTGCCGAGCATCCCGACAAGTGCGGCTGGGGCGGGATCTTCACGAAGATCCGGGTCGTCGACGCCGAAGGAAACGACCTCCCGCCCAACGAAACCGGGCAGATCCTGCTGCGCGGTCCGGGCATGATGCCGGGGTACTGGCGCAACGAGGAGGCCACCCGCGCCGCCCTCGTCGACGGCTGGCTCCAGACCGGCGACCTCGGCAAGCTCGACGAGAACGGCTACCTCACGTACGTCGATCGTCTCAAGGACATGATCATCTCCGGTGGTCTGAACATCTCACCCGCCGAGATCGAGTCCGTCATCAACCAGATCCCCGGTGTCGAAGAGGTCGCCGTGATCAGCGTTCCCGACGCCAAGTTCGGTGAGACGCCGGCCGCGCTGGTCAGGGCCACCACGGAGATGAAGGAATCCGAGGTCGTGGACTTCTGCAACGACCGGCTGGCCGACTACAAGGTGCCGCGCTACGTCGTGTTCCTGGACGAACCGCTGCCCCGGATGGCCAGCGGCAAGATTGCCAAGCGGCAGTTGCGCGACACCTTCGCGGACGTGCCCGACAACTACGACAAGGTACGGTGAGCGAGTAGTGGATTCACAGAAAGTTGCCGTCGTCACCGGCGGAGGACGGGGTATCGGTGCTGCCGTCTCGCGACGCCTCGCCGCCGACGGATTCGCCGTTGCGGTCAACTATTCGCGCAGTGCGCGCGACGCCGAGGACGTCGTGGCGAAGATCGTCGCGGACGGCGGTCGGGCCGTGGCGATTCAGGCGGACATCTCCAAGGCTGCCGACGCCGAACGGCTCATCGCCGACGCGACCGCGCAGTTGGGTGCCCCGACCGTCCTCGTCAACAACGCGGGGATGAACAAGGCCGGTGCGGCCCGGAAGCAGAGCCCCGAGGAATTCGACGAGGTCGTCTCGGTGAATCTCAACGGGGCGTTCTACTGCACCCACTTCGCGCTTCCTGCCATGTACGAAGAGGGCTGGGGCCGAGTGGTTTTCGTCAACAGTCCGTCGGGTGGTCGTCGCCCCGCGCCCGGCATGAGCGCCTATTCCGCGGCGAAGGCCGGCCTCGTGGGCATGGCCAAGACGATGGCCCAGGAGGTGGCGCGGCGTGGCATCACGGTCAACTGTGTGATGCCCGGGTTCGTCGCGACCGACATCGTCTCGTCGGGCGGCGAAGCGGGTGTGGAAGCACTGACGAAGCACTGGCCGTCGATCCCGCCCGAGTCGATCGCCTCGACCGTGTCGTTCCTGGTGAGCGACAACGCCGCCGACGTCTCCGGCGAGGAGATCGGGGTGTGGCGGGGCGGCCCGGTAGGCGTCTGAAACTCGATCTGAAGCTCGAACCTACTGCGACCCATGCCGATTCGATCGGCATGGGTCGCACTTCTTTGTGTCGTCATGGAGCGGGCCGGCCCACGCCGGCGAGCCGACGCCGAAACGAGGACGGGCCCCGGTCGTATCGACCGGGGCCCGTCCTCGAACCCTGTGTGTTACACCGACACCGGGGCCTTGGCGTCGTCCTGGGACCGGACCGAGGACCGTCGGCTGCGGGACAGGAGGGTGGCCGCGAAGCCGAGCAGCGAAACGACGCAGACCAGGAGGCTGAGCCACACGGTGGTGTCGTCGAAGGCAAGCGCGACCGCGATGACCGGGACGACCGCCGCACCCAGCGCATTGCCGGCCTCACGGCCGAGACCGAGCCCGCTGTATGCGTGCTGGGTGTGGAACAGCTCGATGACGTATGCGCCCATCGGGCCGAAGATGGCGGCGACGCCGATGCCGTTGCCGGCGGCCATGACCACCCAGTACAGCAGCGGGGGAGTGCCGACGCCCGACAGCAGCGAGATGCCGATCCAGGCGAACGCGGCGCTGTAGAGGAAGCCGAACATGATCACAGGCGCTCGCCCGACCCGGTCCGACAGGGAGCCGAACATCGGGATCAGAGCGGCGTTCGTGAGCTGCGCAGCGATGAGACCGACGAGGACTTCGGTGCCGCCGTAGCCGAGTTGGTTCTTGCCGAAGGTGCCCATGAACACGATGTAGAAGTAGCCGATGCCGGTCTGGCCGATGGTCATCACGAGCACGGTCAGCAGGGCGCGCGGCTGCTGCCGGATAACGTCGAGGAGCGGACGTTTCGAGACTGTGTCGCTCTCCTCGATCTCACGGAAGGCGGGTGTCTCGGGCAGGCTGCGGCGAAGCCACAGGCCGTAGGCGAGGATCACGGCGCTGCACAGGAACGGGATGCGCCAACCCCACGCGAGGAAGTTTTCCTGGGACATCAGCGATGACACCACGAGCAGCGAGAGCGTTCCGAGCACACCGCCGAGCGCCGCGCCCATACCGGGCAACGAGCCCATCAGGCCCTTCTTCTTCTCGGGTGAGAACTCGACGGCGACCAGGGCCGCACCGCCGTACTCACCGCTGGCGCCGATGCCCTGCAGGATTCGCAGGAACACCAGCAGAGCCGGTGCGACCCAGCCGATCTGGGCGTAGCTCGGCAGCAGACCGACCAGCAGGGTGGCGACACCCATCAGAACGAGGGTGAAGACGAGGATGCGCTTGCGACCGAGGCGGTCGCCGAGGCTGCCGAGGATCACTCCGCCCAACGGGCGGACGAGGAATCCGACGGCGAATGTGCCGACCGCCTGGAGCGTTCCCAGGAGGGGGCTCGAGCCGGCGAAGAACACGCTGGCGAAGACCACCGACGCTGCTGAGGCGTAGAGGCTGAAGTCGTAGTACTCGAGCAGAGTCCCGACGAATGCGGCGCGGCTCGCGCGTCGCGAGTCCGCGCGGGAGTGTCCGGGATGGGTGCCTGCAGGGGAGTCTGCAGGCACAGTTGTACGTTCGGTCATGCGAAACCTCGCGTTGGGGGATGGTGGGCGAGAGGCCCGGATCGTGAAGTGACGCCGACCACATTAGCTACAGTCATTAGATTTGTCTATCGGGTGCGCTGCTCTCGCTCCGCGTGACCTCGACGTTGATTCCGGTGAGGTGCGACTGATTGCTGAGGATGTCGTACGCACCGATTCCGGTGGGGGAGAGGTTGTTCACGTTCACCCCCGGGTGACGCCGCGCCACGTCGAGGCTGCGAGCGGTGCGCTGGCCCCAGCCGTGCGTCATCGCCACCACGCCCGGTCGCAGCCCGTCGTCGTATTCCAGCACGGCGTCGATCGAGCCGTACCGGTTGCGGACGGTGACGTGATCGCCTTCGGCCAGATCGCGCCGTTCCGCATCCTTGGGGTTCATCCACAGCGGATTATTCTGGTGCACACCCTGTTTCAAGATCGAAAGGTTGTGAAGCCAGCTGTTCACCATGTACGGGGTGCGGCGGGTGACGAGCTTGAGCTGGTCCGTGCTCTCGGAGCTCAGCTCCTCGAGGATGTCCTCGGCGGTGCGGTAAGCGCGCCGGAAGACAGGCGGGCAGCAATCGATCAGGCCGTCGTCGTGCTGGACCGCGATGGTGAACACGTGGGACGGCACCGCCTCGGGCAGCACCGCCGTCTGACACGGCATCGATTGCAGGAGTTCGATGCTCAGACCTGCATCGCGCATCGCGGCATCGGCCGCGGCGAGGGGATCGGGATCCGGGGCGTCGAGCAGGGTCGTGACGCCCATCTCCTGCTGGATCCGAGACAGGATCCACCAGTCGTCGCGACGTTCACTCTTCGGCGGCACCACCGCGGGGGTGTACTGCACGTACGGCTCCAAGGCCACGCCCATCGTGTTGAGGAAGTTGACGTCCTCGTGCTCGAGCCAGTCGGTGGCGGGCAGAACGAAATCGGAGATCTCCCCGGTAACCGTGCGATACAGGTCGATGGTGACGATCAGCTCGACACTCGCCAGAGCCCGGCGGAGTTCTTGCTCGCCGCCCACCGACAACAGCGGGTTGCCGGAGATCACGATCAACGCCCGAATGGGATCGTCCGGATTCTCGATGTACTCCGCGAGCCGCGCCGCGGGAAGATCCCCGCCGACGGTGCGGGTCTCTCCGAGGCTGCTGGAGAAGAACGGATCCTCGCGCCTGCGCTTCGAGTTCTGCACGACGTCGGTCATGCCGCGAGAGTAGATGTTGCCGCCGCGCCTGCCGAGGTTGCCGGAGAACAAGCTGATCATGTTGAGCATCCAGTACGCCAGCGCGCCCTGACGTCCTTGGTTCACGCCGGTCGCCATGTAGATGCTCGCCGTGGGCGCGGCGCAGAAGTCGTCGGCGACCTGCCTGATGGTGCCGGCTTCGATGCCGGTCACCGCGGCCACCCGCTCGGCCGGATAACGCCGCACGAATTCGAGCAGTCCGTCGATGTTGCGTGCGTGCTTCTCGATCTCGGTGCGGTCGTATCCGATCCGGAAGACGATCTCGTGCAGCATCGCCGCGAGGAAGTAGAAATCGGTGTCCGGTTTGATCAACAGCACGTCGCCGGTGTCCGGTCCCGACGACTCGATCCGCCGCGGGTTGACGAAGAGCACGGTCCCACCCCGGCGCTTCACCGCCTTGATCTTCCCCATCGGGTCCGAGACGTGCATCAGCGTCATGTGCGAGACCTGAGGATTGCTGCCCAGGCAGAGGAAGTAGTCGGTGTGCAGCAGATCCGGGATCGGGTGGGCCATCGATGTCCCGTAGATCGCCTCGCTCGCAGCGTATTTCGCGGAGGTGTCCTGGGTGCCGGCGCTGAAGCGCATCCGGGTGTCGAATCCGCGTGCGAGCGCCGCGGCGTTGGCGTAGTAGGTGCCGTTGAACGCCGACGGGTTGCCCTGGTAGATCGCCAGTGAATTGCGTCCGTGCCGTCGGCGGATGTCTTCGAGGCGGGCGGCGATCTCGCCGACGGCATCGTCCCAGTCGACCGGTTCGAAGTCGCCGGCCTCGGTCCTGCGTGGATTCGTGCGTCTGAGTGGCCGGTCGAGGCGGTTCGGATCGTCGTGCACCCGGAGATAGTGCACACCTTTGTGGCAGGAGAAGCCCTTGTGGACGGGATGGTCCTGGTCCGGTTGTAACCGGACGACCCGATCGTCCTCGACATCGGCGACGAGACCGCAACCCGGTTCACAGATGCGGCAGAAGGTGTGGACCCGGCGCGCGGTCATCCGGTCATCCACCGACCGTCGCGGCGCGCGACGACGCCGCGAGGGCTTCCTCTCGATAGTTGGACGGCCACTTCTTGCCGAGGGTCAGGCCGCCGTCGACCCCGAGGGTCTGGCCCGTCACGAACTCGGCGTCGTCGGAGGCGAGGAACGCCGCGGCGTGGGCGAGGTCCTCGGGTTCGCCCGCGCGGGGGATGGGCTGGAAGTTCGTCAGGCTGCGCCGCACGGCCTCGACACTGCGATCGAGCGCGTCGTCCTCGAGTCCGGCGCCGTGGCCGACGATGCGGGTGGCGACGCCGCCGGGGACCAGAGCATTGACGCGGATCCGGAACTCGGCCAGCTCTACTGCTGCGGTTCGGGTCAGTTGCAGCACAGCGGCTTTCGCTGCGCTGTAGGGGTGCGGACCGAACCCGGTGCGGACGCCCGCGACGCTCGAGACGTTGATGATGCTGCCGGATCCCTGCTCGCGCATGACCCGCGCGGCGTGTTTGGTCCCGAGGAACACGCTGCGTGCCAGCACCGCGAATCCGTTCTCCCACTCCTCGAGCGTGGTGTCCTCGAGGAACGTCCACGCGCCCACGCGGCCCGCGTTGTTGACCATGCAGTCGAGCCGGCCGAACCGGTCGACTGCGAGCGCGACGGCGGCTTCCACCTCGGCTTCGTTGCGCACATCGGTGTGCAGGTAGACGCCGCGGTCACCGAGTGCGGAGGCGACGGCCTCGCCGCGTGCGTCGTCGATGTCTGCGACGACCACACGGGCCCCACGCTGGGCGAACGTGTGCGCGGTCGCGGCGCCGATTCCGCTCGCAGCTCCGGTTACCACGGCCACCTTGCCGTCGAGGTTCGTCATGGGATTCCTTCGGTCGTCCGTACGCGGTTTCCTTGAGCTTTTAATCTAAAGCCATTAGCCTGCGTGTGTCGAGCACTTAGTCCCTTGGAGAGTGATATGTCCGATGCGAAACCGATCCTGACCGAGCGACCCCGGCCGGGTGTGCTCGTGATCCGGCTGAATCGCCCGGACGAGCTGAACGCCATGAACGTCGACCTCATCGACGCCTTGCACGAGGTGCTCGCCGAGGTGCGCGACGATTCGACCACCCGCGCGATCGTCCTCACCGGCGAAGGCCGGGCCTTCTGCGCCGGACTGGACCTGCGCGGATACGGAACGCCGCCGGGTGCCACGGAGGGTGAGGGTCGCGCGCAACTCGGACTGCGGGTGCAGAAGCACATCGCGGGTCTCGTCGACGACTTCCGCAGCGCGCGGCCGCCGGTCATCGCCGCGGTCAACGGGGCTGCGGCGGGCGGCGGCATGTCGCTCGCACTGATGGCCGACATTCGCATCGCGTCGGAATCCGCGGTGTTCCACGCCGCGTTCATCCGCCGCGGCCTGTCCAATTGCGATATCGGCATGAGCTGGCTGCTGCCCCGCATGATCGGGTTCTCCCGGGCCGCGCAGATCATGCTCACCGGCCGTTCGATCGACGCCGGCGAGGCCGAACGCATCGGCCTCGTCTCGTCCGTCGAACCTGCCGACGCACTGCTCGACGTCGCGTTGGACACCGCCGAGGCCATCGCGCAGAACAGCCCGTTCGGGGTGTGGATGACCAAGGAAGTCATGTGGTCGAACCTCGAGACGCCCAGCCTGCGTGCCGCGATCGACCTCGAGAACCGCACCCAGATCCTCAGCTCGCTGACCCGGGACCACAGGGAGGCCGTCGTCTCCTTCCTCGAGAAGCGTCCCCCCGAGTTCCGGAACCACTGACCATCGGCCGACGCCGGCTCGACCAGAACACACGTAGCAGAAGTAGCGAGGCAGCATGAGAGTAGGAATCGCCGCAGGTTATTGGGGGTCGGGCCCGCCGCGGCACGTCGAGCGGATGCTCGCCGAGGCCGAGGCGCTCGGGGTCGACAGCTTCTGGACCGCCGAAACGTACGGGTCCGACGCGCTGACGCCGCTGGCGTGGTGGGGCGCGCAGACGTCGACGATCAAGCTGGGCACCTCGGTGTGCCAGATGTCCGCCCGCACACCGACGGCGCTGGCGATGGCTGCGCAGACCCTCGACCACCTCAGCGGCGGCCGCGTGATCATCGGTATCGGCGCCTCGGGACCGCAGGTCGTCGAAGGCTGGTACGGGCAGCCGTACCCGCGGCCCCTCGAACGCACCCGCGAATACATCGAGATCATGCGCCAGGTGTGGGCGCGGGACGAACCGGTGACCTACTCGGGACGGCACTATCAGCTTCCCCTGCAAGGCGGAACGGGACTGGGGAAGCCGCTCAAGTCGATCGTGCACCCGCTGCGCAACGACATTCCCGTCTACATGGGTGCCGAGGGACCGAAGAACGTGGCGCTGGCCGCCGAGATCGCCGACGGCTGGACACCGCTGTGGTTCTCGCCCAAGAGCGACGAGTTCTACCGCAAGGCACTCGCCGAGGGGTTCGCCCGGGAAGGCGCACGCCACACGGCCGACGACTTCGAGGTCGCGAACGTGTGCTGGCTCGTCGAGAACGACGATGTGGAGAAGGCCGCGTCCCGGCTCAAGCCGACGGTCGCCCTGTATGCGGGCGGCATGGGCGCCAAGGGCGCGAACTTCCACAACGACGTGTTCGCGCGCATGGGCTGGGGCGAGGTCTGTGCCGAGATCCAGGAGCTGTACCTGAGCGGGCGGGCCGATCTCGCCGCGCAGGCCGTGCCCACCGAGATGGTCGAGGACGTCGCGCTCGTCGGTCCCGCGGACAAGATCATCGAAGAGATCGAAACCAAGTGGAAGCCGACGTGTCTCACCACCCTCATCCTCGGTGGGTGGCCGAAGCCGGAGAACCGTAAGCGCATTCTGGAGGCGGTGCAGTCGTGAGTCTGGATCCGAGAACCCCCATCCTGGTCGGCGTCGGCCAGGTCAACGAGCGCGACGGTGGCATCGAACCCGTCGATCTGATGGTGCGTGCCGCGCGCGCGGCGGCCGACGATGCCGGTTCGGCGCGACTGCTCGAGCTTGTCGATTCGGTCCGTGTGGTCGGGTTGCTGTCCTGGCGCTACCGGGATCCGGGTGCGCTCGTCGGGGAGCGCATCGGCGCGACTGTCCGGCACACCGGTTACTCGGGCAACGGGGGCAGCACGCCGCAGGTCCTCGTCAACGGTGCCGCCGAGGACATCGCCGCAGGGCGTGCCGACGTCGTGCTCATCGGTGGTGCCGAATCCTGGCGCACCCGAACGAAGTTGCGCGCGCAGAAGCAGCGCCCGGAATGGACGGTGCAGGACGAGTCGGTGCCGGCCGCCGAAATCATGGTCACCGACGTGCCGATGGCCGACGAGAGCGAACGCCGGATCGGTCTGGACCGGCCGTCGTACGTCTATCCGCTGTTCGAGCAGGCGCTGCGCGTGTCGGCGGGGCGCTCGGTCGCGGAGCACCAGGACTTCATCGGCGGGTTGTGGTCGCAGTTCAGCAAGATCGCGGCGACGAACCCGAACGCGTGGGTGCAGCGCGAGTACACCGCCGCGGAGATCGCGACCCCGTCGCCGGACAACCGGATGATCTCCACGCCCTACACGAAGCTGCTGAACTCGAACAACATGGTCGATCAGAGCGCGGTGCTGCTGCTGTGCTCGGTGGAGACCGCCACCCGGCTCGGAATTCCGCAGGAGCGCTGGGTCTTTCCGCAGTCCGGCACCGAATCGCACGACACCTACGCGATCGCCGAACGCGGTGCGCTCGACCGGTCCCCGGCGATCCGCATCGCGGGCGCGCGGGCCCTCGAGCTCGCGGGGATCGGGCTCGACGACGTCGCGCACGTGGACGTGTACTCGTGTTTCCCCTCGGCGGTGCAGGTCGCGGCGAACGAGCTCGGTCTCGCCCTGGACGACCCGGGCCGGCCCCTCACCGTGACCGGTGGCCTGACGTTCGGCGGCGGACCGTGGAACAACTACGTCAGCCACTCGATCGCGACGATGGCGGCGCGGCTGCGCGAGTCTCCCGGCTCGTACGGCCTGGTCACCGCCAACAGCGGGTACCTGACCAAGCACGCGATGGGCGTGTACCGGTCCGAACCACCGGCCGGCGGCTTCCGGCGTCTGGACGTGCAGGCCGAGGTCGACGCGCTCCCCACGACGAAGGCGCTGCTGTCCTGTACGGGCACGGCGTCGGCGGAGTCGTGGACCGTGGTGTACGGCCGCGACGGCGCCCCGGAGCGCGGTTTCCTCGCAGCCCGCACCGCCGGTGGTGAGCGGACGCTCGCCGCGACCACGGACGCCGACGATCTCGCGCGCCTCGTCGAGGACGATGTCGCAGGCAGGCAGGTCGTCGTCTCGGAGGACGGGCAGTTCCGGTTCGCCCGACGTTGACGGCTTTTATCTAAAGACATAAGGTTAATGCCACTGACACGACGGTCTCGTGTCACGAAAGCGAGGAGTTCACAATGTCTGTCGAAGACTTCCGCGCCCTGTACGAACAGCACGTGGGCTACGTCGTCGCCGGAAACATGAAGGCCGCCCTGGCCGACATGGTGCAGGAGAACATTCCGCAGGTCTTCGACGGCGTCGACGCCCCGCGCGCGGCCGCCCAGGGTTTCGAGATCAAGGACGTGCGTGCCGAGGGCGACCTGATGGTGGGCGAGACCGTCTACGACATGGGCGACCGCTCGATCGGGCTGCGCTCCATCTGGGAACTCCGCGACGGACGGTGGCTGGCCGCGAAACTCGAGAACTTTCCGACAGGAACGGACGCGAACGCATGACGACGACCGAACCATGGGGGCCCGCTCCCGACGGGCTCGACCGGCCCTACTGGGAAGGCCTCCTCGAAGGTGAGCTGCGGCTGCAGCGCTGCACCGGGTGCGGCACCTGGATCTGGGGCCCGCAGGCCATCTGCGGCACCTGCCACGGCTTCGACATCGGCTGGGAGACAGTGGAACCCGTCGGTACCGTCTACAGCTGGAATCGCAGCTGGTACCCCTACATGGACGAATACGCCGACAAGCTTCCCTACGTGACGGTGCTCGTCGAACTGCCCCACGCCGGCGGCCGCCGGGTACTGGGCATCCTCACCGACGACATCGACGCGAACCCCGAGATCGGCGACCGCGTCGTCGGGGTGTTCGAGCACACCGAGGGCGCGACCTGGCCGTTGCTGCGCTGGCGTCGCACCGGCACGACCGAAGAAGGAGAACAGCGATGAGCGCGGGCAACATGCGCGGGGCCGCTGCGGTCGTCGGCGTCGCCGAACAGCACTATCGCCGCGGCGAGGCACCGCACAGCGAGAAGCGGATGACCCTCGAGGTCATTCTCGAAGCGTGCGCCGACGCGGGCATCAACCCCCGCGAGATCGACGGCTTCGTCTCCTACGCGGGCGGTCCCAACGACGGCGCCATCATCGGCGGCGCGCTGCTGATCGACGAACTCCGCTGGTCGAACATGATGTGGGGCGGTGGCGGTGGCAGTGTCGCCGCCGCGATCACGAACGCCGCTGCCGCGATCGCCACCGGTCAGGCCGAGTGCGTCGTGGTGTACCGCGCCATGTCGCAGGAGGACACGGGCCGGCTCGGGTATGCGAAGTACCACTACGGAAGCCACTTCCTGGCCCACGGCATCGGCTCGCCCGCACAGATCTGCGCCATGCGCACCCAGCGGATGCTCGAGCACGGCGGCGTGCCGCGCAGCGCGATGCGCGCGCTGGTGCTCGCCGCGTACCAGCACGCGCAGAACAACCCGACCGCACAGGGTTACGGCCGGCCCCTCGACGAGGACACCTACGAGAAGTCCCGGTTGATCGCCGAACCGTTCCACCTCTTCGACTGCTCCCGGGAAAGCGACGGCGCGGTCGCCCTCGTGCTCGTCTCGGCCGAACGCGCCAAGACGCTGCGCCCCGATCCTGCCTACCTGCTCGCCGGTGCGCAGGGGGCACCCGGCGGCTTCTCCGAGCTGATCGACAACGACCTGGGCGAGCAGTACATGTCCGCCGGATTCGGTCCCGCCAACAACGGAAAACCCGGTGTTGCACAACGACTCTGGGCCGGAGCCGGATTGGGTCCCGACGACGTCGACGTCGTGCAGGTGTACGAGAACTTCAGCGGCCCCGCAGTGGCGGCGCTGATCGATCACGGCCTGTGTCCCCCGGGGGAAGCGGCCGGCACGTTCATGACGGTCGAGAACCTCACCGCACCGGGCGGCAAACTCCCGATCAACACCAGTGGCGGCAACCTCGCCGACTCGTTCGTCAACGGCCTGAACCTCGCGGTCGAAGCGGTCCGCCAGATCCGCGGCACCTCGACCAATCCGGTGGCGAACGCGAAGACGTCGCTGTTCATCGGCGGCCCGATGGCGCCGCTCGTGAGCTCGGTGCTGTTCGGCCACGAAGACACGCTCTGACCGTCACCCCCGCGAAAGGCACGACATGAACGACCTGAACAGGAACGAACTGTTCATCGGCGGCCGGTGGGTCGCGCCGAAGTCCGGTGCCACCACCGACGTCATCGAGGCGGCCACCGAGAAGGTGCTCGGTACGTCGGCCCTGGCATCCGAGGCCGACATCGACGAGGCGGTCGCGTCCGCGCGCGCCGCGCTGACCGGCCCGTGGGCCGCGCTGACCAACGCCGAACGTGCCGACCTGCTCGACCGGTTCGCCGCAGCGCTGAAGGCCCGGGGCCGCGACACCGCCCGGCTGGTGACCCGCGAGAACGGCATGCCGATCGCACTGTCGAACGGAGTCAACGGCTTCGGCCCCGCGGCGATGTTCTCGTACTACGCCGGCCTGATCCGCGAGGCGGCCGACGAGGACGTGCGGCCGAGCGCATTCGGCGGCCGGACCGTCGTGCGCCGGGAACCCGTCGGTGTGGTCGCGGCGATCACGCCGTGGAACTACCCGCAGCCGCTGGCGGCGATGAAACTCGCCCCCGCTCTGGCGGCGGGATGCACGGTGGTCCTCAAGCCGGCACCCGAGACCGCACTCGACGCGTTCGCATTCGCCGACGCTGCGCTCGAGGCGGGCCTGCCCGCGGGCGTCGTCAACGTCGTCCCCGCAGATCGCGAGGCCAGCGCCTACCTGGTCGCACACCCGGGTGTCGACAAGGTCGCGTTCACCGGATCCACCACCGCGGGGCGCGCGATCGGCGAGGTCTGTGGTCGCCTGTTGCGCCCGGTCACCCTCGAACTGGGCGGCAAGTCCGCGGCGATCGTCACCGAGCGCGCCGACCTCGACGTGTTCGCGAAGAACCTGCTCGAGGTGTCGCTGGTGAACAACGGCCAGACCTGCCACGCGAGCACCCGGGTCCTCGCGCAGCGCTCGCGCTACGCCGAGGTGGTCGAGGCCGTAACCGAGACGGTGCGGGCGCTGACCGTCGGCGATCCGCTCGACAAGGCGACGAACATCGGGCCGCTGGTGTCGGCGGCGCAGCGTGAGCGCGTGCTCGGCTACATCGAGGCCGGCCGCGCCGACGGCTACCGCATCACCACCGGTGGCGGGCGCCCCGCGTCGCAGTCCGTGGGCTGGTTCGTCGAGCCGACCGTGTTCACCGATGTCGACAACTCCGCGCGCATCGCGCAGGAGGAGATCTTCGGCCCGGTCCTGACCATCACCCCGTACGGCGACGAGGACGAAGCGGTGTCGATCGCCAACGACTCGGAATACGGCCTCGGCGGCACGGTCTGGACCACCGACGAACAGCACGGCCTCGACCTGGCCGCACGCATCCACAGCGGCACCGTCGGAGTCAACTACTACGCCCTGGATCTCGCGGCGCCGTTCGGCGGCGTCAAGTCGTCGGGGCTGGGCCGCGAGCTCGGGCCCGAGGGACTGGCGCCGTACTTCAACGCGAAGTCGGTGTACTTCGGAACTCGCTGATGCGCGCGGGATCTCGCGGCAAGCACACACTTTGGAGCACATGATGGCACTTCCACTGCAGGGTGTCCGGGTACTGGAACTGACGGACGGATTCGGCGACGCCGCAGGCAGGTTTCTCGCGGACCTCGGGGCCGAGGTCGTCCGGGTCGAACTTCCCGGCGGATCGGCCGGGCGTTCGGCGCAGCCGGTCCGGAACGGAGTGAGTGTTCCGTTCGCGCTGCGCAACGCGAACAAGCTCGGTGTCGTCCTCGACCTCGACGACGAACAGGACCGGGAACGGCTGCGCGCACTGGCGCGGCGATCGGACATTCTCCTCGACTCGTTCGCGCCGGGCTTCCTCGCGGCGCGGGGCGTCGGCGCCGAGGATCTGTGCCGGATCAATCCCGCGCTCGTGGCCGTGTCGATCACCGGTTTCGGGCAGGACGGTCCGTACCGCGACTGGGCGGCGACCGAGCAGGTTCTCTACGCGCTCAGCGGCGTGCTGTCGCGGTCCGGTGAACCGGGGGAGGAGCCGCTGCTGCCACCCAACGGCCTGATCGACGAGTCGGTGGCCGTGCACACGGCGTGGTCGGCTCTGCTCGCCTACTTCGACCGCCTGCACACCGGACGGGGACAGACCGTCGACGTCTCGGCGTTCGAGGTCGTCACGCACGGCTTCGATCCCGGCTTCGGTGTGCAGGGGTCCGCTGCCGCCGGCCGCTCCGAGGACTTCCCGCGGGGCCGGCCCGACGCCGCCAACTTCTATCCGGTCTACCGGTGTGGCGACGGTCAGGTGCGCATCTGCCTGCTCGCCAAGCGTCAGTGGCGGGCGATGTTCGAATGGCTCGGTGAGCCCGAGGAATTCGCGGACCCGAAGTACGACACGATCCCCGCCCGGTTCGCCGCGTCCGATCGTCTCAACCCGCTCATCGAGCAGTTGTTCAGCACTTACACCCGTGACGAACTCGTCGCCGAAGGCGCTGTCCGCGGTATCCCGATCGGTGGGCTCAACACCGTCGCCGAGGTACTGACGACCGAGCACTTCGACGCGTCCGGCACCTTCGTCGACACCGAGATCGCGCCCGGCCTGACCGCACGGGTTCCGTCCGGCTACGCGAAGATCAACGGTGACCGGGCCGGGATCCGCACTCGCGCACCGGAACCCGGTGAACACAACGAACAGGTCTTCGGGGCGGCCGCCGACGATGCGCGTGACCCGATCCCCGCGCCGCGCCGCGAACCGGGCACACGCCCGTTCGAGGGCCTGCGGGTTCTCGACATGGGTGTCGTCGTGTTCGGCGCGGAACTCGGGCGTCAATTCGCGGACAACGGCGCCGATGTCATCAAGATCGAGAACTCGAACTTCCCGGACGGCCTGCGCCAGTCCAAGCGCGGCGCCGCTCTGGCCGCGTCCGTGGCGTGGGGCCACCGCAACCGGCGCAGCCTCGGGCTGAACCTGCGCAGCCCCGAAGGCATCCGCATCTTCAAGAAGCTCGCCGCCGAGGCGGACCTCGTGCTCGCCAACTTCAAGCCCGGCACCCTCGCCGCGATGGGCCTGTCGTACGACGAGCTCGCCGCGATCAACCCGCGCATCATCGTCTCCGAGAGCAGCGCCTTCGGCAGCGTCGGACCGTGGAACAAGCGCCTCGGGTACGGGCCGCTGGTGCGGGCGGCCTGCGGTGTCTCGGCGCTCTGGCGGTACTCGGACACCTCCGACGGGCTGTGCGACGGCTCCACCGTCTACCCCGATCACATCGCCGGGCAGGTCGCCGCGACCACGATCCTCGCCGCGCTGATCAACCGGCTTCGTACCGGGCGCGGCGCCGCAATCGAGGTCGCCCAGGCCGATGTCGCGATCGTGCAGTTGGCCAATCAGCTCGTCGCGGAGTACCTCGAGCCGGGATCTATTCACGCACCGGGCAATTCGGATCCGTACTCGGCGCCGTCCGGGGTGTACTCGTGCGCGGGTGACGACGAGTGGTGTGCCGTCACCGTCCGCGGTGACGAGGACTGGGTCCGGCTGTGCGAGGTCCTCGGACGGTCCGAGCTGGCCGACGACCCGCGTTTCGCGACCGCCGACCGCAGGATCGAGAACCGTGCCGAGGTCGACGAGGTTCTCGCGCAGTGGATGGCGCTGCGCATGCCGACCGAGGCGATGGAGGCGTTGCAGGCAGTCGGCATCCCCGCTGGGGCGATGGTCCGGTTGCCGGAGTTGCTGACGAATCCGCAGCTCGTCGCCCGCGGTGCGTACACCGAACTCACCCACGAGTTGTTGCCGGCGTCGCTGCCGACGGCGAAGCAGGTGGCGCACTTCTCGGCGTTGCCGGCCTGGCCGCTGCGGCAGGCGCCGGCGCCCGGACAGCAGACGCGGGAGATCTGCGAGACCGTGCTCGGCCTGAGCGCGCCCGAGATCGACGCGCTCGTGCGTGACGGGGTGCTGCAGCCCCCCGCCGACGATCCGGCGCTGTCGCCGGTTCCCTCCACAGTGTGACGCAAGCCCGAAGGTCCCCGGAGTTTTCCTCCGGGGACCTTCGTCGTTGCGGACCCGTCGGCGGCCCGGCGGATCTCAGCGCGTCGACGGCGTGAACGTGATCGGAAGCTTCGCGCAGCCCCGGACCTGTGACGAATGGAAGACGGCGGGATCACCCGGGACGAGGGCGTAGTCGGGAATCCTCGAGTGGATCTCTTCGAGGGCCAGCGTCAGCTCGAGCCGCGCGAGGTGGGAGCCGAGGCAGCGATGAGGACCGGCACCGAATCCGATGTGACGATTGGGATGTCTCTCGATGCGAAGCTCGTCCGGGCTGTCGAACTCGTCGTCGTCACGATTGGCGGCGGTCATCACCACCAGTAGTTGATCGCCGGCCTTGACGGAGACACCGCCGATCCGAACGTCGCGGGTTGCGCGCCGGCCAGCGCTCGTCGCGGTCTCGATGCGCAGAATCTCCTCCACCGCCGACGGGATCAGCGTCGGGTCGTCGACGATCGCCTCGCGCTGCTCGGGATTGCGCGACAGGTGGATCAGTCCCCACGCGAGAGCGCCTTGGACGGTATGCAGCCCCGCGACCAGAAGCAGGAAGAACATTCGGCACAGCTCCTCGTCGGAGAGTGGCCGGGGTGTGCCTTGGATGTCGAGAGGGGTGTTGATGATCTGCGCCGTGAGGGTTTCGGAACGGTTTTCGCCGGATCGGACCTGCGCAACGACCCGCCCGAAGTACTCGTAGATTTCGGCGGCGGCCTTCGCGCGGGCCGCGGCGGATTCCTCTTCGGTCGCACCGGGGATGCCTTGCAGCGTGATGTCCGTCCACTCCGTGAACTGCGGTGCGTCGCCCAATGGCCACCCCATGAGAGCAAGGAAGATTCGAGTCGGCAATTCGTGTGCGAACTCAGCGATGAACTCGCATTCGCCCTTGTGCGCGAACCGGTCGATCAGCTCGCTGATGATTCTTCGGATCTCGGGTTCGAGCGCCTTCATACGTTTGGGGCTGAACAGTGGCTGCAAGGCCTGCCGGTAGTAGCTGTGTTCGGGCGGGTCGAGTTCGAGCGGTAGGAATTTGCCCTGTGCGGCATTGAGTAGATTGTTCGGGAAGCTCGAGAACGTCTCTGCATCCTGGAGGACCTGGAGGGCTTCCTTGTACCGCGTGACGACCCAGTGCCCGCCGTGGTGCGGGGAGTAGAGGATCGCACCCTGCCTGCGTAATGCGGCGACGCGTTCCTGAAAGACGTCGGTAGGCACGGCCAGGGACGGATCGTAGACATCGAAGTCGGTGATCAGGTGAGCGGGAATATCGGTCTGTGTCGTGATCATCGGTGATCCTTCGCGAGGGGAGTGGTCCGGGAGATCGCCTCGGTGAGGTGGCTTCCGGGGAGTCGGCCGAGGGCGCGCGGTGACAAGCGCGGGAGCTGCCATGAGAGGGGAATTGCCTTGGGAAGAAAGGCGATTCCCCTGGGAAGAAAGTAGATCAGCGATTTCCCGCTGGTCAACAGTGTAGATGTCTCGGGTCCGCGATTTCCTGGATTCTGCCGAACCGCTCGCTCCGCTTGACCGATTAACCGATAGCATTTAGATTGAGTGATGTGATCTGAAGCACTCCGATGTGTGCGGGTCGCGTAGCGCACGAGATGTACGGTGGTGCTTCTTGTGTGTTCGACCGGGTTGAAACCCGTTGTAGGACAGTTCATGTGCCCGCGTTGGCGGCACGGATCCGATATCGACCCGAGTTCCCTTCGGCGCAGCTGCTTTTCGAGAATCTGCGCCGCTACAGAGTTGTCTCCCGGAGGTCGGAGATGAGTTTTCGACGTGTGATCGCAATGGAGCGGAACGGTGCGGCGGTGCTCGTGGCCGACGAGAAGATCGACAGGATCCACGCCGCCGGCATCGACCCGATCTGGCGCACCGAAGGCATTCCCGAGGTTCCTGATCCCGGTGCGATACCGGACACCGTCGGGTTTCCGGATCCCGGTGGAGTGTGGGTGATCGGCTGGGTCCTCGAACCCGGGCGCATCGGCGACAACGACAACGGAATCGTCGTCATGGACGATGACGCACCGGGTTTTCACCGCACCGATTCCGTTGACGTCCATGTGCTTCTGGAAGGTTCGCTCGTCCTCGAGCTCGACGACGGGGTGGAGGTCGAATTGAATGCCGGCGACACGGTGGTCGTCAACGGCAACAAACATCGATGGCACAACCGCGGTGAACGGACGGCCCGGGCCATCGTCACCATCTGCGGCGCATCACGCAACTATCGACAGGAGACCTGACATGAATTCGACAACTGCGAAGCCTGCGCCACTGAAGTGTGGAGTGTTTCTTCCGCCGTATCACAACCCTCGGCGTAACCCTACGATGGCGATCGAACAGGACCTCTGCCACGTCGAGGAGCTTGATCGACTCGGATACGACCAAGTGTGGTTCGGGGAGCATCACAGCGGCGGATACGAGGTCGGGCCGTCCCCGGAACTGATGATCGCGGCGGCCGCGCAGCGAACGTCGCGCATCGAGCTGTGCAGCGGCGTCATCTCCCTTCCCTACCACCATCCGCTGATGGTTGCCGATCGAATCACCTTTTTGGACCACATGACTCGTGGCCGAATCCGCATCGGGGTCGGGCCCGGCGCGCTGGTGGCGGACTCGCAGATGATGGGTATGGACTACAACCTCCTGCGGCCGCGGATGGAAGAAGCCCTCGACGCCATCCTCGAACTGCTCACCACGCCCGGTCCGATCGACAGGAAGACGGAATGGTTCTCGCTCGAGGATGCCCGGGTCCAGCTGGGCCCCTACTCGTATCCCGGCGTCCCGATCACCGTCGCAGCGGCGATGTCGCCGTCGGGCCCGAAGCTCGCCGGAAAGTACGGGCTCGGTCTGCTGTCCATCGGTGGAACCGGTGCGAAATCGGTCGAATTGCTCGCGCAGACTTGGGATATCACCACCCGTGAGGCGAACGAGCACGGGCAGACGGTGAATCGGAAGGATTGGGCGGTCGTCGGCAACATCCATATCGCCGATACCTTCGAACAGGCAGTAGAGGACACCCGATACGGGTTGCGCGACTTCATGGACTACCGCCACGTCGTCACCCCGATGAAGATGATCGAACCCGGCGAGGAGGTCGCACACGAGGAACTCGTCCGGCGCGTCAACGAGTCAGGCTACGGCTGCATCGGCGACGCGAACGACGCCATCGCCTACATCCGCAAGATCATCGACCGCACAGGTGGTTTCGGCACCTTCCTTGCGACGGCGCACGATTGGGCGGAAACCGAGGCGACCTCGCGCATGTACCGCATCCTCATGCGAGATGTCATGCCGCACTTCAGGGGAACGTGCGAGCCGCTCCTGAACTCGTACCACTGGACGCAGGCGCGCAAAGATGGCTTCAGCGAGCGTTTCGCGACCGGCATCAGCCAGGCGACGCAGGACTACGAGCGCGCGAAGAGCACCCGCTAGCCGGTCCGGAAGTTCCCACACCGAACCCATGTTTCGACACCAGGAGAATCGATGACGTCACTCGACGGAAAAGTAGCTGTGATCACCGGTGGGGCACGAGGCCAGGGACGTTCCCACGCGCTCACCCTTGCAGCCGCGGGCGCGAAGATCGTCGTGTGCGACGTCGCCGCACCGATCGAGGAGGTGCAGTACGCACTCGCGACCCCGGAGGATCTCGAGGAGACGATCCGGTTGGTCAAGGAAGCCGGGGGCGAGATCGCCGGCATGCAGGCCGATGTCCGGAGCAGTGCGGATATGAAGGCGGTTGCGGAGTTGGCCGTGTCGCAGTTCGGCCGGATCGACATTCTGCTGGCCAACGCGGGTATTCACGATCATGCCGAGTCGACGATCGAGATCGACGACGACGCGTGGCAGACGATGCTCGACGTCAACCTCACCGGCGCGTGGAAGGCCTGCAAGGCCGTCGTGCCCGTGATGATCGAGGGTGGTCGGGGTGGATCGATCGTGATCACCTCGTCGGTGGACGGATTGGGTGCTTCACCGTCGTGGGGTCACTACGGTGCCGCGAAGCACGGTCTTCAGGGCCTGAAGGACACCCTCGCGTTCGAGCTCGCCGACCACAACATCCGGGTCAACACGGTCAACCCGACCGGAGTCAACTCGCCCATGGCGACCGGCCTGTCGAAGGTGCTGCCGCACGTGGTGCGTAAGTGGAAGCACAACGACCGAACGAACCTGCTCGACGTCATGATGCTCGAACCCCAGGACATCTCGGATGCGGTGCTGTGGCTCGTGTCCGATGCCGCGAAGTATGTCACCGGGATCGACCTGCCGATCGATGCGGGATACCTGACCAAGCACTGACCGGACGTGACCTGCCCCAGCGGCAGAAGCAGACGTGCCATTTCACGAGAGCGGAGCGATTTCGATGACCCCGAGTGGCAGCGTGACCCGCGAGTTCCCGGCCACGGAGCTGGTCGGTCCGTACGCGGACGGCCTCGACCTGCCCTACTGGGAGGGGCTGCGGGCAGGGGAGCTGCGATTGCAGCGATGCGCCGCGTGTGACCTCTGGATCTGGGGCCCGCGCTGGATGTGCGGGCGGTGCAGTACGTTCGACCCGGACTGGGTCGCGGTGGAACCGCATGGACGGGTCTTCTCGTGGTCGCGGACCTGGCATCCGTTCGTCCCCGAACTGGCCGGCGACCTGCCGTACATCACCGTCCTCGTCGAACTGCCCCATGCCGGAGGGCGACGCGTTCTCGGTCTGCTGGCGGAGAGCGGCGACACCGGAATCGCCATCGGCGACCACGTCACGGGCGTCATCGCGCAGCCATCCGACGCGCCCTGGCCGCTGCTCCGCTGGCGCCGCGTGAGCGCATCGTCCGAGCCGGGGAAGGAAGCACAGCGATGACCGATACATTTCTCCGTGGTGCGGCGGCAGTAGTGGGCGTCAGCGAATTCCACTACAAGCGAGGGGAATCGCCCGACGGTGAGCTTCGGATGACACTGCGGGCCATCGTCGAAGCAGCTGCCGATGCCGGTGTTTCCCCACGCGATATCGACGGATTCGTCTCGTACGGCGGCGGCGAGAACGACGGGACCGTCGTGGGTGCCTCGCTGATGTCCCATCGGATCCGATGGTCCAACATGATCTGGGGTGGTGGCGGCGGTGGCGCCGCCGCGGCGATCACCAACGCGGCGGTCGCCATCGCAGCGGGTCAGGCACAGTGTGTTGTCGTTTATCGTGCTATGGCACAACATGATTCCGGAAGGCTCGGATACGCAAGGCATCATTTCGACGGTCACATGCTCCCGCACGGGGTGGGATCACCGGCCCAGGCCTGTGCGCTGCGAACTCGGCGGATGCTCGACCACGACGGTGTTCCCGAATCTGCTGTGAGGGCGTTGGTTCTCGCCGACTACTTCCACGCGCAGCAGAATCCGGATGCCGCGGCGTTCGGCCGCCCGCTCGACGAGCCGGCCTATGAAGCGTCCCGGATGATCGTCGAGCCGTACCGTCTCTACGACTGCTCGCGTGAGAACGACGGAGCCGTAGCGTTGATTCTGGTCGCCGCAGACCGCGCCGAGAAGCTTCATCCGAACCCCGCCTACGTACTGGCCGGGGCTCAGGGTGCGATGGGTGGGTACGCCACCGACACGGAGAACGATCCCGACTACAGCTCGGCCGGCTTCTCCGGATCCTCCGGCGTCGCCGAAACCCTCTGGAAAAATGCTGGACTCGGCCCCGACCAGGTCGACGTGGCCCAGGTCTACGAGAACTTCAGCGGTTCCGGAGTGGCCGCACTGATCGATCACTCGCTGTGCCCGCCCGGAGCCGAGGCAGGCAAGGTGATGACCGTCGAGAACCTGACGGCCCCGCACGGGCTTCTCCCGGTGAACACCAGCGGCGGCAACCTCGCGGATTCGTTCGTGAACGGAATGGGGCTGGCTGTGGAGGCCGTCCGCCAGGTGCGTGGCACCTCCACCAACCAGGTGCCCGACGCGAAGGTCTCCCTGTTCATCGGCGGGCCGATGGCCGCACTCTCGAGTTCGATCCTTCTCTGCACGCGTGACGTGCTGTGAGTGGAGAGGAAGCAGAATGAGTATCGACGCCGGTATCGGTGGTCTGTCGATCGCCGAGCGCATCGTCGGGGCCTGGGAACTCGTCGAGTACTCGACGACCTCCGACGGCGGGAAGGTCGACCACCCGCTGGGAGCCGACGCTCGCGGTCTGATCGTCTACTCGGCGGACGGATTCATGTCGGCACAGATCATGCGTCCCGGCCGCACCCCGTACCGGTCGCGCAACGTACACAGCGGTGAGACGAGCGAGCGAGGTGAGGCTGCCGGCGGGTATCTGGCGTACTCGGGCCCCTATCACGTCGACGAGGACAACGCCGCGGTCTGGCACGAGATGACGGTATCGCTGTACCCGAACTGGATCGGCGACAACCAGAAGCGAGATGTGCGCTTCGACGGCGATCTGATGACGCTGTCCTCGGATCCGCTCGTGTTCCGCACCGTCACGTTGTTTCCGGCGTTGGTCTGGCGCCGCGTAGCGCCTCGGATGGGACGGGCGGAGTCGTTGCTGCGGGCTGGTCGTCACGAGTCCGGCGCCAAGATGCAGACGACCCCGACGCAACGGCGCCGGACGGATGCTTCCGATTCGTTGTTCGATCGAAGGTGGGAACAGTGGGACGACCGACAAAACCCCTGATCAGTCGGAGTTCGGCGGTCGCAGCCAGTATCGAGATCATCGACACCGAAGGAATGGACGCGTTCAGTCTGCCCCGCGTCGCCAAGCAGCTGAATGTGAGGACCTCGTCGCTGTACCACCACTTCGCCGATCGTCGTGAACTCATGACGGAGGTGGCGAAGAAGCTGATGACGGAAGCGGTTCTCCCCGAACGTCCGCCGGGCACCCACTGGGTGGAGTGGTTCGTCGATCTCAGTCTCAACTACCGCGACGCGATCCTCCGGCGTCCCAATGCGGCACTGGTCCTGGTGCAGTTTCTTCCGCGGGACATCCTCACCGGCACCTACGAGAAGTGTGCCCGGATCCTCGAGGAAGGGGGCGTCCCTGCGTCCCTGCATGTGGTGATCCTGGACGGGCTGGAGAAGATCTCTCTCGCAACCACGCTCGGCGACCTCATGCGCGACCCGGTCGGCAGCAGGGAGGTATTCCCGAACGTCGACGAGCGCAGGCACCCCACGCTCACCCGTGCGCTGGACGCCAACGGCTGGTCGTCACGAGAGCTCTTCGTCGTGACGATCCGTGGGTTTCTCGCCGGCGTCACGAACGGAGCCGACCCCTACCCGGGAACCCGAATCGAACTACCCGGCCAAATTCGAACTACCGACGGAGCGGAGTAGACCGTTATGACACTCGACCTGTATGTGGACGGCGCATGGATCGCGTCGGCGAACGACGAACGTATCGACGTGGTGAATCCGACCACGGAAGCGCGGATCGGGAGCGTTCCCGCGGGATCCGCGCAGGACGTCGATCGTGCGGTGGCGGCGGCGCGGCGAGCCTTGGTGCAGTGGTCGCAGACGGCCCCGAGCGACCGGGCGGAGCTCGTCTCGCGTCTGGCCGACGAACTCGAGCGGCGGCAGGACGAGATCACGGACATCGTCGTGGCAGAGGTCGGCACCCCGCGCCGGGTCGCTCGGTGGGCTCAGGTCGGACTGGGCATCATCGACCTGCGCGAGGCGGTGTCCGCCGCCGCCGACTTCCCGTGGGAAGCGCCGCTGCGCAACTCGTTGATCGTGCGGGAGCCGGTCGGCGTGATCGGGTGCATCACCCCCTGGAACTACCCGCTGCACCAGATCACCGCCAAGATCGGCGCCGCGCTGGTGACCGGGTGCACGGTGGTCGTCAAGGCCAGTGAGGTGGCCCCGTTCACCGCTTGTGCTCTTGCGGAAGCGGTCGCCGCAGTCGGAATCCCGCCCGGGGTGTTCAATCTCGTGCACGGGTACGGACCCATCGTCGGCGAAGCCATCGCCGTTCACCCGGACATCGACATGGTCAGCTTCACCGGATCCAACGAGGTGGGCAAGCGAGTCCTCGAACGGGCCGCCGGAACCGTGAAGCGAGTATCGGTCGAACTGGGCGGAAAGAGCGCGGCCGTGCTGCTCGACGACCTGAACGACGAGGAGTTCGCGCGGGCGGTCTCCCACACGGTGCGCGCCTGCTTCATGAACGGCGGACAGTCCTGCAACGCGCAGACCCGGATGGTCGTCCCGCGCTCTCGCCTGGCAGCGGCCGAGAAACTCGCGGCGCAGGCGGTTGCCTCGTACCTGCCCGGCGACCCGACCGACGGCGACACCAAGCTCGGACCGATGGTCACCGCAGCCCAGCGTGAGCGGGTCCTCGGCTACATCCGATCCGGCATCAAGGAAGGCGCGAGACTGGTCGTCGGGTCGGTCGATGCGCCCGTCGGCACCGGATTCTTCGTGGAACCGACCGTGTTCTCCGACGTGGACCCGGAATCCACGATCGCACAGGAGGAGATCTTCGGACCGGTGCTGTCGATCATCGCCTGCGACACGATCGAGCAGGCCGTCGAGATTGCGAACGGCACGATCTACGGGATCGCCGGTGCCGTGTGGTCCGGCGACCTCGAGCGTGGGAAGTCGGTGGCCCGCAGGTTGCGTGCGACCCAGATCGAGGTCAACGGCGGAAAGTTCAACGGCGCAGCGCCGTTCGGTGGTTTCAAGCAATCCGGACACGGGCGTGAGGGCGGGGTGTTCGGCCTCGAGGAATTCACCGAGATCAAGAGCCTGCAGCTTCCGTGACGGTCGTACGGCACCCCGCAGAGGCCCCGCGAAGGAGTGAGCACCATGGTCTACACCGACCTGTCCTACGACGAGACGACGAAAGCGGGCTTCGCCCGCGCGATGTTCGACCACCTCGACAACGGCACCACCGACATGGCGCCGGGGATCCTCGAGATCGATCCCCGCATCTACACCGATCCGGAACTCGCGGCCCGGGAACGCAGTGAACTGTTCGGGCACATTCCGATCATCGCGGCGCACAGCACCGAACTGCCCGGCAGGAACGACTTCGTGACCGTCCAGCTGCCGAACAACGAGGTCGTTCTCGTCCGCCAGGCAGACGGAAGCGTGCGCGGATTCGTGAACACCTGCCGGCATCGAGGAGCCAGGCTGTTTCGGACGAAAAGGGTTCGAAGCGAACGTTTTCCTGTCGGTACCACGGTTGGGCATACGGGGCCGACGGCGGTCTGCGATCGATCGCGGACGAGTCGACGTTCGGGATGGTGGACCGCAGCTGCATGGGCCTGCTGGAGGTCCCGGTCGAGGAGCGGCACGGGTTCGTCTGGGTCGTCGACTCGGCAGCGGACGGCCGCAAGATCGATATCGAAGCGTGGCTCGGGCAGGAGTTCGACGACTCGCTCGCCGCCATGGAAATGGACGAGTACACCTGCTACACCGTCGGGAACTTCGACGTGGACATCAATTGGAAGGTCCTGATGGACGCCTTCCTCGACGGCTACCACATCACCTCGACGCACGCCGGAACGGTCGCCCCGTACTTCTACAACAACGCCCAGTCATGGCAGCCGATGGGCAGGCACGGGCGAATGGTGACTGCACGCAAGAGCATCGACTCGGTTCGCGGCGGGGCACCCGCAGAGGTGCCGATCGATCGGCACATCACCGTGGCGCACTTCCTGATGCCGAACATGTCGGTACTGCGTCAGCCCGACCATCTGGAAGTGCTGAACGTCGTCCCGGCTCCGGGCACCGCTGTCGGGACACGGATGCAGATCCGTCTCCTGACTCGGGAACCGGCCGTGACGGACGAGCAGAAGGCGCGGTGGGACAAGAACTGGAACATCCTCATGGCGGTGCTTCGTGACGAGGACCTCGTCGTCAACGAAGGACTCCAGAGGGCCGTGTCGAACACGGATCTGGGACCACTGCTCTTCGGGCGCAACGAGATTGCAAACCAGCATTTCCATCGGTGGATGGCACGTGCATTCGCGGATCCACAGAAGTGGGGATGAGAGTCGGGTTTCCGGCAGGCCGGCTCCGTCGGTGCCGTCCTGCCGGTCGACAAACGTTCCCGCCGTCACTCGTACAGCACCGATTCCGAATCTCGGATACTCACCCCTGAAGGAACCAACATGTCGCAAATCATCGGATCGGGGGAGGGGCGGGCCGTATCGGGTGCCCGCTCCGTGGTCCTCACCTGCCTGGCCATCACCATCCTCGACGGTGTCGACCTCATCATGTTCGGCGCAGTGCTGCCGACGCTGCTGGAGACCGAACAGTGGGGGATCACCACAGCAACAGCAGGACTGATCGGAAGTCTGTCCCTGTTCGGGATGATGGCCGGCGCCATGCTGGCCGGTTACCTCACCGATCGGATCGGTCGGCGGCCCGTTGTGCTCGCCTGCATCGTGAGCTTCAGCCTGTTCACCGGATTGTGCGCCATCGCTCCGAACCTGGAGGCGTTCGGTCTCTTCCGGTTGCTGGCGGGGCTCGGTTTCGGTGGAGCGCTCCCCACTCTCATCGCTCTCACACAGGAATACGTCAAGGTCGACCGACGGCAGTTCTACAACGGTGTCATCCAGACCGGCTTCCCCATCGGGGGTGTTCTGGTATCCGTTGCCGCCATCTTCATGATCCCGGCGTTCGGTTGGAAGGCGATGTTCGCAGCGGGTGGTCTTCTCGGCATCGTGTTGTTGGTGGTTGCATTCCGGTACCTGCCCGAGTCCATCGCCTTCCTCACCGGTAAGGGCCGCCACGAAGAGGCGCGCGCACTGGCGCAGCGGTACGCGATCGATGCGGGTGCCGAATCGGGCATGGCACTCGATCGGTCGCACAGCACGGGTGCAGCGCCGAAGTCCGGCCTGAAACTGCTGCTCGCCCCGGGCTTCCGGATCGCGACGATCATGTTCCCGCTCATCACCTTCTTCGGCCTGCTCGTCTCGTACGGCATGAACACCTGGATCCCTCAGATGCTGCGGGCTTCCGGCTACGATCTCGGATCGGCACTGACGTTCCTGCTCGCCTTCAACCTCGGCAGCGGGATCGGCATGGTCGTCATCACGGGTCTCGCCGACCGGCTGGGCTCCCGCCCGGTGATTTCGGTGAGCTTCATCGGTGGTGCGCTGGCGGTCTCGGCGCTGACGCTCCAGCCGGCGCAGGCGATCGTGTTCGGATTGGTTCTGCTGATCGGCTTCTGCGCCTCGTCCACGACGGGTGTCTACGGCTTCGTCGGGGTCTACTATCCGGCGGCGGCTCGTGGCACGGCGCTCGGGCTGGCGGTGGGTCTCGGGCGGTTGGGTGGCGTCTGTGGCCCCATCCTCACCGGCCTGATCATGAGTTCCGCCCTCGGAGCGGACTGGGCCTTCTACGCATTCGCGTTCGCCGGAGTTGCCGCAGCGGTACTGGTGGCACTTGTTCCCCGGAGGAATCGGGCCGATCGCGAGACACCCACGGTCGTCGACAGGGCCACCGAGCCGGCTTGAGCGCGACCCGTTCCGACAACCCAGGAGGGTGTTGTGTTCGATCTCTTGATCAAGAACGGCACGATCGCCGACGGTAGTGGCGAACCTGCCGTGGTGCGTGATGTGGCGATCGCCGACGGCAGGATCGTCGCAGTCGAGCCGAAGATCGCTGGGGATGCCCGTGAAGTGATCGACGCGACCGGCAAGCTGGTCACTCCCGGGTTCATCGATGTGCACACTCACTACGACGGTCAGCTCACGTGGGACTCCGAGCTGCTTCCGTCGTCGGGGCACGGCGTGACAACTGTTGTCACCGGCAACTGCGGAATCGGATTTGCCCCTGTTCGCAAGGGATCCGAGGATTGGCTGGTTGCCCTGACCGAGGGCGTGGAGGACATTCCCGGCTCAGCTCTCCACGACGGCATCACATGGGGCTGGGAGACCTTTCCGCAGTACCTGGACGTCCTCGCCGACCGTGAGTTCGCGGTGGATGTGGCCACCCAGGTTCCCCACAGTGCAGTCCGTGCATATGTGCTGGGAAGCCGCGCGGAAACGGACGAATCGGCTACCGACGAGGAGATCGCCGAGATCGCTCGCATCGTCGGCGAGGGTATCGGTGCAGGTGCGGTGGGCGTCGGTACTTCCCGGGTGGCGGCACACCGCGGGTCGGGTGGTGAGATCCTCCCGGGTACCAGGGCTGCGGAGGAGGAGTTGCTCGCCATGGCCTGCGCGATGCGCGATGCGGGTGGTGGTGTGTTCCAGTTGGTGCCCTCCGGGGTCGCCGGGGGTGTAGAGGGGCAGCCCGGCGAACAGTATCGGGCCGGGCTGGGTCGGCGTGATGCCAACACGCTCTCGTCGGAGATCGAGATGATGCGACGACTGCACCGGGCAACCGGGCAATCCATCACCTTCACCTTCGCCGAAAACCTCACGCTCGGCGCAGAGGAGTTCGCGAAGGCTCGTGCTCTTGTTGCGGAAGCGGGCAGATCCGGCGAACGCATCTACCCTCAGGTGGCGCCCAGGGCGATCGGCGGTCTGATCTCACTGGCGACCTACCACCCGTTTATGGGGCGTCCCGGGTATGTCGAGATCGCGGATCTTCCGTTGCCCGAGCGGGCACGCCGGATGTCGGAGCCGTCGGTGAAGGCACGGATCCTGGCGGAAGAGGACCTGCCCGTCGACTCCGGTGACCCGCGCAAACACACTCACCTGACGCTGCAGCGCAACCTCGCGAACATTTACAGCCTCCAGGATCTCGACTACGAACCGGACCCGAGCACGTCGATGGCGGAACGCGGGCGGCTCGAAGGGCGGGACCCGCTCGAGGTTCTCTACGACCAGCTGATCGCCGACGAGGGGCGTGCAATCCTCATCTGGTTCGCGACCGGCTTCCTTCACGGAAATCTGAACCGGATCGGTGAGTTTCTCGCCGATCCCCAGTACGTGATGGGTCTCGGAGACGGGGGAGCGCACGTTGCCTTCATCTGTGATGCAAGCTTCCCGACATTCCTGTTGTCGCACTGGGGGTTGCGTCGTCGGGGGCCACGGTTTGCGATCGAGGGTCTGGTCCGCAAGCTCACGAAAGATCTGGCCGACCTGTACGGGTTCGACGACCGTGGCACGTTGGCCGTCGGTAAGCGCGCCGATCTGAATGTCATCGACCTCGCGAGGTTGTCGTTGACGGCACCGCGGCTCGTCGCAGATCTGCCGTCGGGCGCCGAGCGGTTCATTCAGGAGGCGCGCGGCTACGTGGCCACGGTGGTCGCGGGCGTTGTGACGAGACGGGACGACCGGGACACGGGGGCGCGGCCGGGCCGGCTCTATCGAAGGAGGTCGGCGACCGTCCCCGATTCGGTGGTTGTGCAATCTACTCCCGTTAGATAACTTGGTGTGACGCCGCTCACGGACGTCGGTGCTTCCGGGCTTCTCGGTCGCGGACGTGCGGAGGGCGTCGCGATTGCACTGAAGGCGTGGAAAGGCTGTCCGGGATGAGAATGAAGACGAGATTGAGTTGTCCGTGCGGCGTAGCGATCACCGGCGTCGACGAAGACGATCTGGTGACGAAAACCCAGGCGCACCTGAGTGAGTCGCATCCGGGGATGGAGTACTCGCGCGACGAGATTCTGTTCATCGCGTACTGAAGACCTCGCGTACCGAACACCGTGGTCGGTTCGCCGACGGTCCGGCCGTCGGCGACCACCGTGTCTTCGCGGGTTGGTCCTGCTCGGGTGGCGGTCACGGCGCCGAGCCGTAGCGATTGACCGGAGAGGCCCGGAGAGGCACTGTCGTCCAACAACTTCCATTCATCTGTCACAGGTTCGAACAGAGGAGAGTCGATGAAACTCGAAGGCAAGGTCGCGCTGATCACCGGTGCAGGATCCGGGTTGGGGCGTGAGGCGTCGCAGCTGTTCGCGGCGGAAGGCGCGAAGATCGCGGTCGTCGACATCGATCCGGAGCGTGCCAAGGGCACGGTCGAGTTGGTCGAGAAGCAGGGTGGCACGGCCATCGCGGTCACCGCGGACGTGCGGGTGGAGCAGCAGGTGATCGACTCCGTGGCCGCGACGGTTGCGGCATTCGGCAAGCTCGACATCGCGTGGGCCAACGCGGGCATCGTGTCGCGTGGCGGTGTGCCGTCGGTCGCCGGTGGTGAGCAGGTCGAGTTCCAGGATCTGACGGATGCGGACTGGCAGGACGTCATCGGCGTCAACCTGTCGGGTGTGTTCTACACCGCGAAGGCCGCCGTGCCGGCACTGCGGGCCAACGGTGGTGGCGTCATTCTGGCGACCTCGTCGGCCGCGTCGTTCGTCGCATACCACAGCATCGCGGCATACTCCGCGACGAAAGCCGGTGTGAACGGGATGGTTCGGGGTCTGAGTCTGGATCTGGGCAAGTACGGGATCCGAGTCAACGCGATCGCCCCGACGCACGGAATGTCGCCGAACTTCCTGGCCCCGGCGGGTACGCCGGTGGTGGGGCAGTCGTACGAAGAGGTGGCAGGCCCGTGGGATCCGACCGTGTCGCCGATTCCGCTCAAGCTCAATCGTCCGCCGTCGCTGAAAGACAATGCGCGCGCAGCGCTCTTCCTGGTGTCGGACGAGTCGGCGTACATCTCGGGTGTCACGCTGCCGACGACCGATGGCGGCACGCTCTCCCGCGTGGCGATGATGTTCCCGGAGGACGGGAACAATCCTCCGCCGATGGTCACCGGCGAAGAGTAACGATCATGACTGCCCACGACACGGAAACGAAGCGCGGTACGCGCCGCCTCGTCGTGGATCGGTCGGTGTGCGCGGGCCACGGCCTGTGCTACAGCCGTTCCCCCGAGGTTGTCGACTGTGACGACTCCGGCTATCCGGTGATCCTCCAGGACATACTCGAGCTCGAGGAGCACATCGCGGCTGCCGAGGAGGCCGTCGCGGTGTGCCCCGAGCGAGCGTTGACGCTCGAATCCTCCTGAATTGCTCCGAAATACATCTGCTACCAAGGCGGACAGCATGACCGTGACAGACGACCGGTCGACACCCGTGGTCGACTTCGACATCTACGATCCGACACTCGCATACCCGGTGGACACCGTGCAGGAGAAGGTCGCCGAACTGGCGGCCAAGGGGCCTGTGGTCTACTCGACCGCGCACGGCGGCCACTGGATCGTCACCCGCTACAAGGAAGCCCACGAGGTGCTCCGCAACCCGGAGACCTTCTCGAGCTATCCGAACAACCTCGTCAACGCGGGCGACGGCAAATTCCTCCCGCTCGAACTGGATCCGCCGGAGCACACCGCCTACCGGGTGGCGCTGCAACCACTCTTCTCGCCCAATCGGATGAAGGCACTCACCGAGCAGATCCGCGCGGTGGTCAACGAGCTCATCGACGGATTTGCGGGTGACGGTGAGGCCGAATTCATTTCGGCGTTCGCACACGAGCTGCCCACCCGTGTGTTCCTGGCCTTGATGGACTGGCCGCTCGAGGACGCACCCATGTTCACCGAAGCCACCGACATCGCACTGATGGGTAAACCCGGTGCGAGTGAGGAAGAGTCCGCGCAGGCCCGCGCCGAAGCCGCGCAACAGATGTTCGGGTACTTCCAGAAGATTGTCGACGAGCGCCGCGCCAACCCGGGCGACGACGTCACGTCTGTCCTCATCCACACCGAGATCGACCTCGCCGACGGCAAGCGGTTGCTCACGGACGAAGAACTCACGCGCATGTTCTTCCTGCTGCTCATCGCGGGATTGCACACCGTGCAGGGATCATTGGCATGGGCGATCATCCATCTGGTCAACCGCCCCGGCCAGCGCGCGGCGCTGATCGCCGACGACGGGCTGATTCCCAGTGCGGTCGAGGAGATCCTTCGGATCGAAGCCGCGGTCGTCATGGGCCGGCGTGCGACACGCGACGTCGAACTCGGGGGAGTTCGGATCAAGGAGGGCGACCAGCTCATCGTCATGCTGTGCTCGGCCAACCGCGACGCCGACGAGTTCGACGATCCGGACACTCTGGATCTCGAGCGGACTCCCAATCGCCACTTGTCGTTCGGTGCGGGGCCGCACCGATGCCTGGGCTCGCACCTCGCACGACTCGAGCTGTCGATTGCACTCGAAGAACTGCACCGGAGGATCCCCGACTACGAACTGGTCGAATCCGATCCGCCGGTCCTGCACGCCACCCAGGTTCGCGGGTGCCTGCGCCTCCCGATCAAGTTCACTCCGGCGTCCTGATCGTCGGAACTTTCCGTGCCACCCGATCGGCGTATCGATCCTTCACGAACCCCGTGGACGATCGATGCGCCGATCGGCGTTCGAAGGGAGTTCTACTTGACTACTCACGACATCGCAACGGATCTGACGGTCGACTTCGACGTCTACGATCCTGCCCTTGTCGCGCCGGTCGACGTCTTCCAACAGAAGGCCGCCGAACTCCGCGTCCGAGGTCCGATCCTCTACTCTCCGCACTACGGCGGGCATTGGATCGTCACGCGCTACGCAGACATCTTCCGTATTCTGCGTGACGCCGAGACGTTCTCCAGCTATCCGAACAATCTCGTCGACGCCGGCCAGGGCAAATTCATCCCCGTCGAGATCGATCCCCCCGAGCACACGCAGTATCGGCAAGCGCTCCAGCCGCTGTTCGGACCGGCGCGAATGAAGGAGCTCGAGCCGCAGATCCGCGCGATCATCAACGAACTGATCGACGGCTTCGCGTCCGCAGGGCGATGTGAATTCGTCGCCGAGTTCGCGCATGCGCTGCCGACCCATGTCTTCCTGACACTCATGGGCTGGCCCCTCGCCGACGCCGAACGGTTCACCGAGTGGACCGATACTGCGCTCCAGGGTATTCCGGGGGCGTCCGAAGAAGAATCCGCCAAAGCGCGTGCCGAAGCGGCGGCGAGCGTGTTCGAGTACTTCGGTGCCTTCGTGGACCGGGTGCGGTCGGGGCAAGAAGACGCCGACAGCATCACCGCGCAGATCATCAACACGCCGATCCGCATGGATGGAGTCGAGCGGCACCTCACGGACGAGGAACTGCGTCGCATGTTCTTCCTGCTGCTCATCGCGGGACTGCATACGGTGCAGGGTTCACTCGGCTGGGCCATGGTGCACCTCGCGAACAACCCGGCGCAGCGGCAAGCACTCATCGACGACAGTGGTCTGGTGCCGGACGCGGTCGAGGAGATTCTTCGCATCGAAGCGGCCGTCAGCATGGGGCGCAGGGCCACCCGCGACGTCGAGATCGCCGGTGTGCAGGTCAAGCAAGACGATCAACTGCTGCTGTTGCTGTGCTCGGCCAACCGCGACGATGCCGAGTTCGACGATCCCGACGCGTTCGTGATCGATCGTGGGCCCAACCGGCACCTGTCGTTCGGGGCGGGCCCGCACCGTTGCCTGGGATCGCATCTCGCCCGTCTGGAGTTGACGCTGGCAATGGAGGAGATCCACCGCCGGATCCCCGATTACGCTCTGGTCCAGAGTGATCCGCCGCTCATGCACGGCACGTCGGTGCGGGGATGCGTGCGGCTGCCCCTCACCTTCACACCGGAATCCTGATCCGTAAGAGGGGGCGGGACCCGATCGGTCGGGTCCCGCCCCTTATTCCTTGGTGGATCAGGCCTTCATCAGATCGCGATGGATGATTTCCTTCATGATCTCGTTGGTGCCGCCGTAGATGCGCTGGATCCGGGCGTCGATGAACGCCTTGGCAACCGGGTACTCCATCATGTAGCCGTAGCCACCGTGGAACTGGACGCCGGCGTCGATGACACGGCCCTGCAGCTCGGTGGCCCACAGCTTCGCCTTCGACGCATCCACCGCGGTGAGGGTGCCCTTGTTGTACTCGCGCACACACCGGTCGATGTAGGTGCGGGAAACCTCCACTGCCGTCTGCAATTCCGCGAGGGTGAAACCCATGCCCTGGAATTCGCCGATGCGCTTGCCGAACGCGGTCCGCTCCTTGACATAGTCGAGCGTCCAGCCCATGACGGCCTCCGCGGACATCTGCGCGGCGATTCCGATCCCGAGCCGCTCGAGCGGCAGGCTCTGCATCAGATATCCGAAGCCCTGACCGAGCTCTCCGAGCAGGTTCTCCTTCGGAACGCGCACGTCCTCGAAGAAGAGTTCGGCGGTGTCCTGGGCGTGCAGACCGACCTTGTCGAGTTTGCGGCCGCGGGTGAAGCCGGGCATGCCCTCTTCGACGACGAAGAGGCTGAATCCCCGGGAACCCGCCTGGGGATCGGTCTTCGCGAAGACGATGACCAGGTCCGCGAGGATACCGCTGGTGATGAACGTCTTGGAGCCGTTGAGGATCCAGTGGTCGCCGTCGGCCACCGCGCTGGTGGTGATGCCGCGGAGGTCGCTTCCGGCGGCGGGTTCGCTCATCGCGATCGCGCCGATCGTCTCACCGGTGACGAACCCCGGCAGCCAGCGCTGCTTCTGCTCGTCGTTGGCGTGCCGGAGCAGGTAGTTGAGGACGATGTCGTCGTTGGTCGAGAAGCCGGACTGCAGGGCCGACGCACCGACCCGCGCGATCTCGGACTGGATCACGACGCGGAAGCGGTAGTCCGACTCGCCGGGGCCGCCGTACTGTTCCGGCACGCTCAGACCGAGCAGGCCCTGCTTGCCGGCGGCGAGCCAGGTGTCCCGGTCGATGAGCCGGTCGGCATCCCACTTCTCCAGATTGGGGACGACGTGCTTGTCGACGAAACCCCGAACCGAATCGCGGAACAGTTCATGGTCGTGTTCGAAGAGATCGCTCTCCACGTAAAGCCTCCTGGTGGCGGGGCGCCCGCAGGCGCCCCGCCGTCGTGTTCGGGATCAGTTCTCGCTGACCAGTTTCTGGATCTCGCGCCGGAAGACCTGGTTGGCGACCTCGTTCCGGCCGAGGAGCATGTTGCCGGCGTTGGCGCTGGCCATGGCCCGCTGCGAATCGCGCAGGATCGGGAAGTCCTCGTTGTGGAGGACGGCGATGAGGATCTCGACGTTCTTGTCCCAGAGCCGGTTCCAGCGCTCCTCGGTCATTCCGCTGTCCTCGACCGTCGGGCAGATCAAACGGATCTCCATGCGGCACAACTGTGGGTCGCTCGGATGCGGGCGGAAGGTGAGCAGCTGGAAGTGGTCGGGCTGGCGGAGCAGGGTGCTGTTGGGCCCGATGAAGTGGGTCTCGGTGGTGTGCTCGGCCAGGCTGCGGTCGCCGGGATCCTCCTCGATCCACCGGTCGATGGTCTTGCGCAGGTTCATGAACCGGCAGTGGTGACCGAAGTCCTCGAAGGACATCACGTTGGTGTGGATGTGCTTGGCGGCAGTGTTCGGGTGCGCGTACTGGATGTGGTAGCCGTCGAGGAACGCGTCCTGCATCAGCTTCCAGTTGACGGGCTCCTCGAACACCTGGACGCGGGTGCTCACCAGCTTGTCGAGGTTCTGCGAGGCCAGGATGGCATCCATCTCGGGTCCGAGCCAATCCGCGACGTCGATGGTGGCGTCGGCGTCGTCCACGACCCAGATGAAGCCGTGCCGTTCCTCGGTGGGGAGCTGGACGAGGTTGCGCTGGTCCCGGTCGGCCTCACCGAAGGTGTTGTCACGGGTGATCGTGCGCAGCGTGCCGTCGGTGTCGTACGACCAGCGGTGGTACGGGCAGGAGAAGAGGCGGCAACGGCCCTTCTCCTCCTTCTCGACCATGGCCCCGCGGTGGCGGCACTGGTTCACGAGGGTCTTGACACTGCCGTCGCGCTGGCGGACGACGATGACGTTGTTCCGCGGCATCTGCAGGGTGAAGAAGTCTCCCGCGCGAGGGATCTCGGACCCGTGCGCAACGATGGTCGGAACGCGACCGAACACGCGGTCACGTTCGAGCTTGGCCGTTGCCGGGTCGACGAATTCGCCCGGTTCGAACCAGGTGAGGTGCTCGTACTCGTCGGTGGTGTCGTTGCGCAGGTGGTCGAGCGCACGGCGAATGCGCTCCTCGCGGGGAATTCCGACCTCTGTCATGGCTGCCTCCAGGCGGTGGTTCGGATCGATGGCGCTAAATCTAACCCAAGTAGGTTTAAGTGTAAAGCCTGGGGATGCTCACGGAAGCGTTACGGACATTGCGGCCGTATACCGATGGGCATTAGATTTACGACAACGAACCGGCAGATGAGGAGCGGACAGGATGATCTCGTATCAGTGGTGTTCGGAATTGGATCCCGACGATCGCGACGAGGTGCTGGCGCTGGTTGCCACGGCCGCCGAGTACGACGAGGAAGCGGGCTTCTCCCGGATCCACGCCGCCGACGTCACCTCGACGAGCCGTGACGGCGCACGGGTGTACCACCTGCCGATCAAGGCACGCCGCGACCTGAGTGCCCGGGAGGACGCCCCGCTGGTGATCGTGGCGTACCTGCACCTGCACGTCGACGACGAGGGGCTCGGCACGGTGCAGTTCGTGGTCCATCCGGACTATCGGTCGCGCGGGGTGGCCACGATGCTCGTCGAGGAGATCGGCCTGGACACGACCGGGGACGGCGGCTGGGAAGGCACCGGTGCCGTGGCCCTGCGCTGCTGGGCGTACAGCACCCACCCTGCGTCCGAGCGGCTCACGCGACGTTTCGGCATCCCGGCGGTGAGCAGGCTCTGGACCCTGTTCCGGCACCTGTCCGGGCCGTTCGCGGTCCCGCTCGACGAGGCGGTTGCGCGCGAGGACATCACGATCGGCGAGCCGCGGCCGCTCGGGGACGCGGCGGTGTCGAAGGCGATCGACGAGGTGCTGGACTCGGCGTCGCTGGTGCCCGCCCAGCGTGAACGTCTCGCCGACGAGATCCGCCTCGGGTCCGGCAGCGTCGTCGCCGCAACCGATCCGTCCGGGGCGTGCGTGGGATTCGTCTGGTACGACCCCGCCCTGTTCACGCACAACGAATTGGACGCGGCCTCGATCCGAGCCCTCGTCCTCACCGAGGCCGCCCGGGGCGCGGGCGTCGGGACGGCCCTGCTCACGACCGCGCTCGGAGCGCTCCGCGAGGCGCGGGCGCAGATCGCCCTGATCCGCATCGATCCCGACGACGCGTCGGCGGTGCGCATGTGCCGGCTGATGGCGTTCGAGCAGGAGGACGAGCACTCCTGCTACCAGGTCGGCGAGTGGGCCGAGGTGCCCAGCTTCTGATCCTGCCGCACCTGGTGAGAGGGAGGTTGTGCGCGAAATCCTCGGGGATATCGCACACAACCTCCCTCTCGCCCGCCTTCCGCGGCAACGAGACAAATTACGAAGTGTGTTCGGTGTTGACCTAAAGGGTGTAGGCAACTACCGTCTGTGGTGTGGTTCACAGGCGATGAGGTGAGTCACCGCCTTCATCGCATTCATTCGTTGTCCCGCACTGCAGTCGGGACGTGCAATCCGCAGAGGAACAATCATGGGTCGACTCGAAGGCAAGGTCGCTTTCATTACCGGTGCTGCGCGGGGCCAGGGCCGCTCGCACGCCGTCCGGCTCGCCGAAGAGGGCGCGTCGATCATCGCGATGGACATCTGCGATCAGATCCCCACCGTGTTCTATCCGATGGCCACCAGCGACGATCTCGCCGAGACCGAGCGTCTGGTCAAGGAGGCCGGCGGCTCGATCGTCACGTCGGTGGGCGACGTCCGCAACCTCGAGGATGTCCAGCAGGCCTACGACGCGGGCATCGCGCAGTTCGGCAAGGTCGACATCGTGCTGCCCAACGCCGGCATCATGCCGGTCATCGGACCCGGTGAGCAGCGCCAGGCCTGGCACGACGCGATCGACACCATGCTCACCGGTGTGTGGCACGTGCTCGAGGTGACGGTGCCGGATCTCGTCGAGCGAGGCGAGGGCGGATCGATCATCATCACGAGCTCCGCTGCCGGGCTCACGAGCATCGGACTCAACACCCTGCCCGGTCAGGTCGGCTACACTGCCGCCAAGCACGGCGTCGTCGGACTCATGCGCATCTACGCGAAACAGCTGGCTCCGCACAGCATCCGGGTGAACACCATCCACCCGACCGGCGTGAACACCCCGATGGTCGCCAACGCCGAATACGGGGAATTCCTCACCGCCAATCCCGATGTGGCCGCGGACGAGTCCTACAAGAACCCGATGCCGGTCGAGCTGGTCGAGGCCGTCGACATCAGCAACGCCGTCGTCTACCTCGCCTCCGACGAGGCCCGCTACGTCACCGGTGTCACGTTCCCCGTCGACGCCGGCTACAACATCCGCTGAAGCGAAGGAGCTTTCACGCATGTCCACCACCGAAGCCACGACATCGACGATCCCGGCGATCGCCGACCGCGAGCAGGTGTTCATCGGCGGTCGCTGGGTCGACTCGACCGGCGACGAATGGGTCGACGTCGTCGACTCGTTCTCCGAGGAGAAGGTTGCGCGGGTACGCACCGCTACCGTCGACGACGTAGCCAAAGCGGTTGCAGCGGCGCGTGAGTCGTTCGACAAGGGCGAGTGGGCGTCGCGCACCATGGCCGAACGCGCCGATGTCATCGACGAGATCGCCGACCGCCTCGAACAGCGCCTCGACGAACTCACCACCATCGGCGTCGTCGAGGTCGGCGTCCCCGTGAGTGTCAGCGGACCCACCCAGCAGATGATCGGTGGTCTGTTCCGGGCGGTTGCCGCGGTGGCCCGCACGTTCGAGACCAGCGAGGAGCGTCCCCGCGCCGGCGGTGGCGTGTCCCGCATCGTCAAGGAACCGACCGGTGTGGTCGCGGCGATCATCCCGTGGAACGGCCCGGTCGGCACGATCGCGTTCAAGCTCGCCCCGGCGCTCGCGGCCGGCTGCTCGGTCGTGCTCAAGACCGCTCCGGAGGCACCGCTCTCACCGTCCGTGTTCGCGGACGTCATCGCCGAGCTGGTCGCGGAAGGCCGTATCCCCGAAGGCGTCGTGAGCGTGCTGTGCGCCGATCGTGAGGTGTCGGAGACCCTCGTCACCAACCCGGACGTCGACCACATCACGTTCACCGGCAGCACCGCCGCGGGCCGTCGCATCATGTCGCTGGCGAGCGAGCGCATCGCGCGGGTCTCCCTCGAACTCGGCGGCAAGTCCGCGGCGATCATCCTCGACGACGCCGACATCAACCACGTGCTGCAGACGCTGCCCATGGGTGGCTGCATGCAGTCGGGTCAGGCCTGCATCGCCCTCACCCGCGTCCTCGTCTCCCGCAAGCGGCACGACGAGGTGATCGAAGCGCTGAAGGCCGCGTACGGCGCCCTGCCGATGGGCAACCCGTGGGAGCCGACCAACTTCCTCGGCCCGCTCGCGTCGAAGCGTCAGCAGGACCGCGTCCTCGGGTACATCGACATCGCCAAGGAGGAAGGCGCCAAGGTCGTCCTCGGCGGCGGACGTCCGGAGGGCTTCGACAAGGGCTTCTTCGTCGCACAGACGCTGCTCGACGACGTGGCACCCGATTCCCGCATCGCGCAGGAAGAGGTCTTCGGGCCGGTCATCTCGGTGATCACCTACGAGGACGAGGAGGACGCGATCGCGATCGCCAACAACTCGATGTACGGCCTGTCGGGTGCGGTGTACACCGAGGACATCGACCACGGCTTCGACGTGGCGCGGCGCATCCGCACCGGAACCATCAGCGTGAACACCGCGACGATGGACTTCACCCTGCCGTTCGGCGGCTACAAGCAGTCCGGCCTCGGCCGGGAAGGCGGCATCGAGGGCCTCGAGGAGTTCTTCGAGACCAAGACCGTCCACATGCCTGCCTGACACGGCTCCACAAAGGCGACGCCCCCGCGGATTCGATCCGCGGGGGCATCGTTGCGCTTGTCGCCCTATTCAGTTCGCCGAAACCGTCAGTTCCTCGGTCTGCCCGGCCGACTCGCTGCGCATCACCCCGTACAGGAAACTGCGGATCATCTCCTCGAACAGCTGGCGGGAGGTGAACTCGTTCTCGGCGAGCGCCCGGGCGAGCAGCGGCTGCGATTCCGGATCGACGTGGGGGAAGATCGTGTTCTTCGTGCTCGGCTTGCGCATGGCCTCGGTCAGCACCGCACCGAGGGTCAGCCGCTCCATGCCGTCGAGAATCTGGACGTGCAGGCGGGCCGGTACCCCGGACTTCTCCAGGAACTGCGCGGTGTCCTCGTAGCTGCCGATCAGCAGGTCGCGGGGAAGGTACTGCAGCAGGATCGGTGCGGCGTTGCGATGCTTGAGGATCGACTTGCGGAAGTTCGAACTCAGGGTCACGAAGTACTCGGGCCATCCCGGGCCGGGCTTGCGCCGTGGCAGCGGGATGTTGCCGGCGATCTCCTGCGCGACCGCGGCGAGGATCTCCGACTTGTCGGCGAAATGGTGGTAGAGGGACGGCGCCCGCACCCCGAGGTGCTTCGCCAGGCGCGGCAGGCTGAACGCATCGAGTCCCTCGGAGTCGATGATCTCGATGGACGCGGCCACCGCGGACGCGCGACTGATGAGAGGCTTCGACGGTCGGGCCATCATTCGCTTTCGGCTAGTACGGTCCTCCGGGTGGGTCCGCCCGGAGGGTGCAAGAAATGGTATCGGTTCCAGCAGGGCCGGTGGTCACGCGGTGAGCACGGTCTCGTCGAGGAACTCCACCAGGCCCCGGCTCAGCACGTCGTTGTCGTCGCCGCCCACCATGTGCCCCGCTCCGCCGACGTCGATGTGCCGTGCCCCGGGGATCAGTTCGAGCAGTTCGCGCGCACCCTCGGTGCTGACCACATCCGACTGCGCCCCTCGGATGAGCAGGGTCGGCACCGTGACCCCGCGAGCGGCGGCCCGCGCACGTGCTTCGCGCTCGGCGGCGGCTTCCGGAAGGTTCGTCCGGTGGGCGAGCATCCGCGGGTCCCAGTGCCAGTACCAGCGGCCGTCCCGTTCACGCAGGTTCTTGCGCAGTCCCTCCAGCCGCGGGGGACGGCTCCGGTGCGGGTTGTAGGCGATCACCGCGTCGAGCGCGTCGTGCAGGCTGTCGAAGCCGGCGAGTCCCGCCCGCATGAATCCGGTGATCTTGGACAGGCCCTCGGGTTCGGATTTCGGGGTGATGTCCACCAGCACCAGTGCCCGGGCGACTCCCGGGTGATCTCCCGCGGCGATGAGCGAGGCCATCCCGCCCATCGACGCACCCACGAGTACCGGTGGTTCCCCGAGTTCGTCGACCATCGTGCGGATGTCGCGGGCGTGCGCATCGCTGCTGTAGTCGCCGTCGTGGGCCCAGTCGCTGTCGCCGTGCCCGCGCGCGTCGACGGCGTAGGCACGCCAGCCCCGATTCGCGAGGCGGATTCCGGTGCGCTGCCACGAGTGCCGTGTCTGCCCGCCCCCGTGCAGCAACAGGACCGTGCCCTTCTGCTCGGAGGCCGGTTCCCAGAGATCGGCGGCCAGTGAAACCCGGTCGCCGCGAAGTCTTGTCGTGCTGGTGGAGATCGTCATCGGTGTGTCGTCCCTTGGTCGTCGGAATCGGTGTCCGAGGAAATCAGTGTCCGGAGGTGCCACCGTCGACGGCGAGCGTCGATCCGGTGATGTAGCCGGAGGCACGGCTGGCGAGGAACACGACAGCGGCGTCGATCTCGCGCTGCGTGGCGGTGCGACCGAGCGAGCAGCCGCGCAGGAACTCCGCGAGCGTATCCGACGACATCTCGGAGATCAGGTCGGTCTCGACGAAACCGGGTGCGATCGCGTTGACGCGGATGCCTTTTCGCTGCGACCACTGGTGGGACAGATCCCGGGTGAGGCCGATGAGACCGGCCTTGCTCGCGGCGTAGGCGGCCTGGGGGAGAACCGACTTGATCAGGCCGAGCATGCTCGCGACGTTCACGATGCTCGAACCGGGGTTCATCACGCGGCCGCATGCCTGCGCCGCCCAGTAGGCGCCGAACAGATTCACGTCCATGACGGCGCGGAAATCCTCGGGCCGCTCGCGTGTCGAGGGTGCGGAATGGGTGACACCGGCGTTGTTGACCAGGATGTCCAGGCGGCCGAACTCGGCGATCGTGGCTTCGGCGAGTGCGGTGCACTGCTGGGGGTCGGTGACGTCGGTGGGAACGACGAGGCAGCGGCGGCCGGTGGCCTCCACCGCCGGGGCGACGGCCTCGAGGCGGTCGCGCCGGCGCGCGGCGATCACCACGTCCGCGCCGGCCTCGGCGAGGGCGCGCGCGAAGCCGGCCCCGAGGCCGCTGCCGGCGCCCGTGACGACGGCGACGGACCCGTCGAGCCTGAAGAGGTCGAGGACCGAGTCGGCGGGATGGGCGGTATCTGTCGAGGTCATGCGGTGTTCTCCCGGTGCTGCGTGCGGTGTGGTCGCGGGTGCGCCTTGCGCGCCCTAAAACTAATTACATAAGATTAGCGCGTAGGCGAGGTCCAGGGGAGTGGGAGCACTGATGGCCGCACACAGCAACTCGGAGCAGTACAAGATGCAGGTGATCGGCAAGGACGTCGTCGCGGACGGCGTCGTGGCAGTGCGATTCGCCGACCCCGACGGTGGGCGCGTTCCCGCATGGGATCCCGGCTCGCACATCGACATCATCATCGACGAGTCGACGGTCCGGCAGTATTCGCTGTGCGGCGACCCGGCCGACGACACCTGCCTCACCGTCGCGGTCCTGCGCGAGGAGAACGGGCGCGGTGGCTCGCGGTGGGTCCACGACTCGCTGCAGATCGGCGACCTCGTCAGCATCGCCGGTCCCCGCAACAACTTCCGCTTCGAGCCCGCGCAGTCGTACCTCTTCGTCGCGGGCGGAATCGGCATCACCCCCTTGCTGCCCATGGTGCGGGCCGCGGAAGCGGCCGGCGCCGACTGGCGCCTGCTGTACGGCGGGCGCACCCGCGCGAGCATGGCCTTCGCCGACGACCTCGCCGCCCGGTATCCCGACCGGGTCCTGCTCCGTCCCCAGGACGAATACGGCCTCCTCGATCTGGCGGGCGAGCTCGACGCCGTGGCCGCCGGCACCGGCGTGTACTGCTGCGGGCCGGAGCCGCTCCTGCAGGCCATCGAGAACGAGTGCCGCAACCGTGCCGGTATCGCCCTGCACGTCGAACGGTTCGCGGCCAAGGAGCGTCCGGCCGATGCCGTCGACCAGGCGTTCGACGTCGAGCTCCGGCAATCGGGCAGGACGATCACCGTCGACGCGTCGGAGACCCTTCTCGACGCGGTACTCCGCGCCGGTGTCGACGTGTCGTTCTCGTGCCGCGAGGGGACGTGCGGCACGTGCGAAACCGCCGTGCTGGACGGCGTGCCGGATCATCGCGACTCGGTGCTCACCGAAGACGAGCAGGCCGAGAACGACTGCATGATGATTTGCGTATCTCGCAGCTGCACAGCGAAGCTCACCCTGGACCTCTAGATCCGGCCTATGGTGACCCAACGACTCGCCACCGCGAGGGGAGGGGTACGCAACCCCACCGTCCCGCCCGGTGTGCTGATTCCTGCACTGTGTTTCGTCGTGATGATCACGGCGGTCATGCAAACCGCCGTGGTGCCGCTGATGCCGGCGATGGCGACGCAACTGGAGGCGGGTACGAACGCTGCCGGGTGGATCGTGACGGCGAATCTCCTCGCCGCCACCGTTTCCACCCCTCTGCTCGGAAGGCTTGCCGACCGGCGCGGGCCACGGAAGGTACTACTCGGGATTCTCGGCGTGGTGCTCGTGGGGTCCTTGCTGTGCGTTGCGTGGGACTCGTTGCCCGTGCTCGTCGCCGGCCGTGCACTGCAGGGGACTTCGTTCGCTCTGTTCCCGATTGGGGTTGCCGTCCTGCGCAGCGCACTCGGCTCGCATCGGCTCACGCCCGCGCTCGGCGTCATGTCCGGAACGATGAGCGTCGGGGGCGGTGCGGGAATGATCGCGGCCGGACTGCTCTACCGAGAGGGCGACGACTATCGCCGCGTGTTCTGGTTGCTGGTGGTGCTCGCGCTGCTCGCTCTTGTCATCGCCTGGGCGGTGGTGCCCCGCAGCGCCGGTTCCGGTGCCGGAGCGGGGTTCGACGTCCGGAGCGCACTCGGGCTCGCGATCGGCCTGTCCGCGCTACTGCTGGCACCGGCGCAGGGCGGGACCTGGGGCTGGGTGTCCGTACCGACGCTCGGTTGTGCCGCCGGCGGTGTCCTCGTGCTCGTCGCCTGGTACCGGCACCAACGACGGTGCGCCGAACCACTGGTGGCTCCGGCCCTTCTCACGGCTCGCGCGGTGGCACCGGCGCACCTCGCCGCGTTCCTGGTGGGCATCGCGATGTTCGTGCAGTTCTTGGCGATTGCGATGTTCGTGCAGGTCTCCCGCGGCGACGCGGGGTACGGGTTCGGCGCGTCGGTCCTCGTGACGAGTCTGGTGTATCTGCTGCCGGGGCAGGTCGTGGGCGTCGTCGCGGCCGCGATCAGCGGGTTCCTGGTCCGCAGGTTCCGTGCAGACCGGGTTCTCGCGACGGCGTGTGCCGTCGGCGTGTGCGGGTTCGTGTTCCTGATTCTGGCCCACGACCATACCTGGCAGATGATCACGGCGGTGGCGATTCTCAATGCATTCGTCTGCGTCGCGTACGGCGCGCTGCCGGCGATGCTCGTGGAGCACGTGCCGCTGCGGGACACCGGTGTTGCGAACGGTGTCAACGCAATCGCGCGGACGTTCGGCAGTTCGCTGGCCGGTGCGCTGGTGGGAACGCTGCTCGCGTCGAACACGATCGCGGAGACCGGCATTCCCTCCGAAGGAGCGTATGTGGCCGTCTTCGTGGTCGGGGGAGTGACGGCACTGGCTGCGGGACTCGTCGCGAGCGTCCCGCGCTTTGCAAGTAACAGATTTTGATTGACGTCTCACAGAAATGCGGATAGCGTGGATCACACGCGACGTGAGGACCCCGTCTCCTCGATTCATTCGCGCTGAAAACTTCTGGGGACAAACCCGATTCGGATTCTTCTCGGTACGGGAAAGGCAAGGGAGACATGGCTACCACCGTCGGCTCGGCATTGCATTGGTGGGCGAAGACCAAAGGCGAGCAGAACGCGATCATCGTCGCGGGCGAAGCCCTCACTTATCGCGAGCTCCAGGATTGGTCGAGCCGCATCGCTCGCGCCGTCGTCGATCGCGGAATCAAGCCCGGCGAGCGGGTGGGCGTGCTCGGCCCGAACTCGCTGACCTGGCCGGTCGTCGCGCTCGGTGTGCTCAAGGCCGGTGCGGTGCTCGTTCCGCTCAACCCGCGTTTCAAGCCCGCCGAGCTCCGCAAGGTGGTCGACGATGCCGGCGCCGTCCTGGTCATCGGACCGGCCGAGTTCACCGGCACGGTCGAGGAGGCCCGAGAGCTCGGCGACACCTTCGCCACGCTCACGTTCGACGACATCACCCCGCTCCGCGAGGGCGAGCAGGACGACTTCCGTGTCGACCTCGACCCCGACGAGCCGACGGCACTGCTGTTCACCAGCGGTTCGACCGGGCTGTCCAAGGGTGTCATCTGCACCAACCGCACCCTGCTCAACATCGTCTTCGAGGCCACTCTCACCGAGGAAGGCTTCCGGCCCGGCTCCACGTCGCTGCTGGTGCTTCCGCTCGTGTTCACCCCGGGTCTGGTGTGGGGCCTGATCATGACGACCGTCCTCGGCGGCACCCTCGTGATCGAGAAGGAACTTGATCCGGGACGGGCGGCCACGCTCCTCGGCGAACACAAGGTGCAGGCGATCTTCGGTGTGCCGCTCATCTTCGAGGCGATCTCGCGGGCACCCGAATTCGAGAAGGCCGACCTGTCCTCGCTGCGCACCGCGATCGTCGGTGGCGCCGCGGTCGCGCCGGCGCTGCTGAAGCGCTGGGCCGACAAGGGCGTCGCGTTGCGCCAGATCTACGGCATGACCGAAGCCGGTGGTGTCGCGACCGCGACGCTCGTCGCCGAGGCGTTCGATCACCCGGACTCGTGCGGCTCCGGCTCGATCTTCACCGAACTGAAGGTCGTCCGTGACGACGGCACCGACGCCGACCCGGGCGAGGAAGGCGAAATCCTGCTGCGCGGTCCCGGCGTGACCCCCGGGTACTGGAACGACGAGGAGTCCACCGCGTCCGCGCTGCGCGACGGCTGGCTGCACAGCGGCGACCTCGGCACCCTCGACGCCGAGGGACGCGTCAAGTTCGTCGATCGTCTCAAGGACCTCATCATCACCGGCGGCATCAACGTCTCGCCCGTCGAGATCGAGCGCGTCATCGGCGAGATCCCCGGTGTCCAGGAGGTCGCGGTGATCGCGGCGTCCGACGAGCGGTTCGGCGAGACCCCGGCAGCGATCGTGACCGTCGGCGACGGTGTCGACGAGGCGACGATCATCGAACACTGCGACCGGTTGATGGCCGATTACAAGGTTCCGCGTTACGTCGTGATCCGCGACGAGCCGCTGCCGCGGCTCCCCAGCGGCAAGCTGTCGAAGACCGCGATCCGGTCCGAGTACAAGGACGTGTCGGAGCGTTTCGACAAGGTGTGCTGACCTACACAGGTCCGCGGGCCCCGGAAGGAAGCAATCAAGTGCCCGAAGCAGGAATCGACGACATCGTCGTCCTCGAACGTCGCGACGAGATCGCGATCGTCAGACTGAACCGACCCGATCGGCTCAACGCATTCACCAACGAGATGTGCCACAAGCTCGGCGCGATCTTCGACGAGACGGATGCGGACGACTCGGTGCGGGCGGTCGTCCTGACCGGAACCGGACGTGCGTTCTGCGCCGGCGCCGATCTCGCGGCCGGTGGCGACACGTTCGTCCTCGGCGACGATCCCGAGACGGGAGGGGCCCCGCCGGACACCGGAGGACAGGTCTCGCTGCGGATCTACCGGTCGCTCAAGCCGGTGATCGCGGCGATCAACGGACCCGCCGCCGGGGTCGGTGTCACCATGACACTGCCGGCGGACATCCGAATCGCAGCGGACACAGCCAAATTCGGTTTCGTGTTCGCGCGGCGCGGGCTCGTGCCGGAAGCCTGCTCGACGTGGTTCCTGCCGCGGGCGGTCGGAATCTCGACCGCGGTCGAGTGGACGGTGGGTGGCCGGATGGTGCCGGCCCAGGAAGCACTCGAGCGTGGGCTCGTCCGTGAGCTGGTTCCGGCCGATCAGGTGCTGGACCGGGCGGTCGAGCTCGCCCGCGAACTCGTGACCGGCACGGCGCCGGTCTCGGTGGCGCTGACCCGTCAGCTGATGTGGCGGATGCTCGGTGCACCCGAACCCGAGATCGCGCATCGTGCCGAATCGATCGGCATCTACGTCCGTGGCACGTCGGACGACGTGAAGGAAGGGGTCGACGCGTTTCTCGGCAAGCGCGACCCCGAGTTCCCGAACAGGGTGTCCGACGGACTGCCCGATCTGTTCGAGTAGCCGACGAGAACAGAACCCGCCTGTGCGGGTCGCGAACGCCCCGGGGGGTCGACCTCCCGGGGCGTTTCGCTTTGTGTCACAGGGTGCGGTGGTCCGGGCAGGCCCGCGCCAACTCGTTGACAAGTGACGCATCTTGTATCATCAAACGAAACTTTTCTGCTGGGAATCGACATTTCAGGAGCAATGCAATGGCGCGACGGAGGGGGAGCGTCCTCAGTGACGACACGGAGGAGGCGCGCGCGCAGATCCTGAAGGCCGCCGAGTCGATGTTCCAGCGGTACGGCGTCTCGAAGACGACGATGGACGACATCGCCAAGGAAGCGGGTGTTTCGAGGCCGACGGTCTACCGTTACTTCGGCGACCGGGACTCGCTGATCACGGCCCTGATCGAGGCGCGATCGCGTCGGTTGTTCGACAAGGCGCGCGCGTATCTCCGCGAACGGAAGACACTGGCCGATCAGATCGTCGACGGCCTGATCTTCCTGGTCGAACGGGGCCGTCACGATCCGATCGTCCGGCTCATCGTGAGCCCCGAGCACATGGATCTCGCGACCGCGCTGGTCGGCAGCACCGGTCTGGCGGCGCGGCTCACATACGAGATGTGGGCCCCGTTGCTGGCGGAGGCGCGCGAACGCGGTGAGATTCGGGACGGCCTGACCGACGAGGAGATCTGCGAGTGGATCGCGCTCGTCCAGCTCGTCCTGGTCGGGCGCATGGATTTCAGCTCGGAGGAGGATCCCGAGAACCGGCGGATGCTCACGAACTTCCTGCTGCCCAGCATCGTGGCGCAGTCCGCGTGACGGCATCTGCCGTCGTCGATCGGTAGGTTTCGAAGCAGCCCAGCGGCTTTCGGTCCGCGACCACCCGGCCGGCCCCTTCCCTTCACGGGACGGGGCCGGCCGCTTTTTTCGATCACTCACATATCACTTTACAAATTTCGATTGACGTCAGCTGTAGCGTGGCGGTAACCTGGGTCACACGCGGCAAGCCCCCTCGCTGAGGTGGGACGACGGCATCCACTTCGGGCCCCGAAACGGCAGGAGGGTCGGAACCGCTTGCCGCACAGTGCATCTACCTAATTCCCAGCAGCCCATGAGCAGAGGAGCTCGCATGAAACTCGAAGGCAAGGTCGTTCTCATCACCGGTGCGGGTTCCGGACTGGGACGTGAGGCCTCCCAGCTGTTCGCCTCCGAAGGCGCCAAGATCGCCGTCGTCGACATCGACGCCGAGCGTGCCAAGGGCACCGTCGAACTCGTCGAGCAGCAGGGCGGCGAGGCCATCGCGATCACCGCCGACGTCAGCAAGGAACAGCAGGTCATCGACGCGGTCGCCGCCACTGTCGATCGCTTCGGCAAGCTCGATGTGGCCTGGGCCAACGCAGGCATCGTCTCGCGCGGCGGCGTTCCGTCCGTCGCCGGTGGTGAGCAGGTCGAATTTCAGGACCTGACCGACGCCGACTGGCAGGCAGTCCTCGGCGTGAACCTCAGCGGCGTCGTCTACACCGCCAAGGCTGCGGTGCCGGCGCTCCGCGCCAACGGTGGCGGTGTCATTCTCGCGACCTCCTCGGCAGCGTCCTTCGCGGCCTACCACAGCATCGCGCTCTACTCGGCGACGAAGGCCGGCGTCAACGGCCTCGTGCGCGGCCTGAGCCTGGACCTCGGCAAGTACGGCATCCGCGTCAACGCCGTCGCTCCGACCCACGGCATGTCGCCGAACTTCCTTGCGCCCGCGGGAACTCCGGTCGTCGGCAAGTCCTACGAAGAGGTCGCCGGCCCCTGGGATCCGGGCATCTCGCCGATCCCGCTCAAGCTCAACCGCCCGCCGTCACTCGGCGACAACGCGCGTGCCGCCCTGTTCCTCATCTCGGACGACGCCGCCTACATCACGGGTCTGACCCTGCCGGCCACGGACGGCGGCACTCTCTCCCGCGTCGCGATGATGTTCCCCGAGGACGAACTGAAGCCCACGCTCGAATCCAACTGATTTCGCGCGCAGAGGCTTTCGAAAGGAGGGATCGGATCGTGTCCGATACCCGGCAACAGACGCGGCAGCTCGTTGTCGATCGCTCGGCCTGCGCCGGTCACGGCCTGTGCTACTCGACCTCCCCGCAGCTGATCGACTGCGACGACCAGGGATATCCCGTTCTCCTGAAGGAGTTTCTGTCCGACGACGACGTGCCCGCCGCGGAAGCCGCGGCCGTCGTCTGCCCCGAGCGAGCGCTGACCATCGAATCCCGCTGAGGATTCCGGCCCGAGGAACACCTGATGACAACCACCGAAAAGTCGGTACCCGACGAACTCGTCGTCGACTTCGACATCTACGACCAGACGCTCGCGCAGCCTGTCGACACCGTGCAGGAGCGGGTCGCCGAGCTGGCGGCGAAGGGCCCGGTCGTGTACTCCACCGCGCACGGCGGACACTGGATCGTCACACACTACAAGGAGATCCACGAAGTCCTCCGCGACCCGGAGACCTTCTCGAGCTACCCGAACAACCTCGTCACCGGCCCCGGTGGCATGGGCAAGTTCATCCCGATCGAGCTGGATCCGCCGGAGCACACCGGCTACCGCCTGGCGATGCAGCCGCTGTTCAGCCCGAACCGGATGAAGGCGCTGGAGGAGCAGATCCGCGCCCACACCAACGACCTGATCGACGCTTTCGCTGGTAAGGGCGAGGCGGAATTCATCACGGAGTTCGCTCACGAGCTGCCCACTCGCGTGTTCCTGGCGCTCATGGACTGGCCCCTCGAGGACGCGCCGCTGTTCACCGAGGCCACCGACACCGTCCTCCTGGGCAAGCCCGGGCTGAGCCCGGAGGAGAACCAGCAGGCGCAGGTCGCGGCCGGGTTCGAGATGTTCGGCTATTTCCACAAGATGGTGCAGGAGCGTCGGGAGAACCCGGGCGACGACATCACCTCCACGCTCATTCACACGGAAGTGGAGCTCGAGGGTGGCAAGCGGCTCCTCACGGACGAAGAACTGTACCGGATGTTCTTCCTGCTGCTGATCGCCGGCCTGCACACGACGCAGGGCGCGCTCGCGTGGTCGATCATCCACCTGTACAACAACCCCGCGCAGCGTCAGGCCCTGATCGAGGACGACACCCTCATCCCCAGCGCGGTGGAGGAGATCCTGCGCTTCGAAGCACCCGTGACTCCCGGACGGCGCGCGACCCGCGACGTCGAGCTCGGCGGGGTGCAGATCAAGGAGGGGGATCAGCTCATCCTGACCCTCTGCTCGGCCAATCGCGACGCCGAGGAGTTCGACGATCCGAGTCAGCTCATCCTCGATCGTCGCCCGAACCGGCACCTGTCGTTCGGAGGCGGTCCGCACCGGTGCCTCGGATCCCACCTGGCCCGCATCGAGCTGACCATCGCCCTCGAGGAACTCCACCGCCGGATCCCGGACTACTCGCTGATCGCGGAGGATCCGCCGGTCCTCCACGCCAGCCAGGTCCGCGGCTGCATGCGCCTGCCCATCAGGTTCACACCGACCGCCTGACCCACCGCTCGCCTGCCGGCTCCGAGGGCAGACGGACCGGCAGGCGAGCAACCGCTCACGGCGGTGCCGCCGTGCCGACCGGCACGGCTGCGGTATCGTCGGGGCGGACTGGGTATCGATCGGCCGAGGAGGACACATGGCGCGACGTCACGGTGTCCTCAGCGAGGACCCGGAGGCTGCACGTTCGCAGATCCTCAGGGCAGCCGAAACCGCGATCCAGCGATTCGGTATCGCGAAGACGACGATCGACGACGTCGCGAAGGAAACCGGTGTGTCGCGACCGACGATCTACCGGTACTTCCGTGATCGCGACACCCTGATGACGTCGATGATCGAAGCCCGATCCCGCAGGCTCTTCGAGCAGGCCCGCGAATATGTCTCGGATCGGGACACGTTCGCCGAACAGGTGGTCGACGGCCTCCTGTACCTCGTGGACCAGGGCCGCCGGGATATGGTGATCCGCCTGATCGTCAGCCCGGAGCATGCCGGCCGGCGGACGGCGCTCGCCGGAAGTTCCGGTCTCGCTTCCAGATTGACGTACGAGATGTGGGCTCCGCTCATCGATTCGGCTCGCGAGCGCGGGGAGATCCAGGAGGGGATCACCGACATCGAGATCTGCAACTGGATCACTCTCGTCGAGTTGATTCTGGTGGGGCGCATGGACTTCGGTGATCCGACCGGCCCCGAGAACAGGCGCCTGCTCACCAACCTCCTGCTGCCCGGGATCGTCTCCACTCCGGTGGAGGTCATGCGCTAGCGGCGCCGCAAATTCCGGTCCGAACCGCAACGGCCCGTGGACTTATTGTCCACGGGCCGTTGCCATTTCATGACACAGCATTGGTTGCGTGGTCCAGCTCACATGCTGTATAACAAAATACGAACTTTGTATCTTGTTATCCACGACGTCCGGTCGACCGCGAGAATCAGCGGAGAATCCCAGCCCGCCCCGTAGGCGGAGATCGACGACGTGGACTCCATCGATCCGAGAGGGTTACCCCACCATGACAGTGGATCCGTCGTCGTTGATCGTGGCAGTGGCCTCCGCCGTCAGCACCGCAGTGCTCGGCGTCGATGTACCCGAGGAAGTCCAGGAACCCGCGGCCGCGCTCGCCGCGTCGATCGAGCAGGGCGCGGCCGACCTCGGCGCACAACTCGACGATGCGTTCGCCTCGCTGCCCGTGGAGGTGCAGGCCCCGGCCCGGCAGGCTGTGGCCGATACCCAGGAGCTTCTCGCCGGCGTGACCGATCCGCACACGCCCGAATCGTCGGCCACCGAGACCGATGTCGCCGTATCGCCTGCGCCGGACGGCGCGCCCACGATCGCGGCCCCCGCGGCGCGACCCAACCCGTGGGGCATCGACTTCGGTGCCTCGACCGGTACGCCCGCTGCGGGTAGGCCCGCGCTTCTCCCGCAGATTCCCGCGATCGTCCCCGGCACGTCACTCGCCCCGATCGGAGCCATCGCCGTGTTCGCGCCGTGGCTGAAGAAGGCCGGCTCGATCTGCGAGGGTGTCACCGCGCCCGTACTCGCCGCGCTCTACTCGGTCGAGAACGGCTTCCGCTACGGCCCCACCGCGCCGATCTCGCCGGTCGGGGCGCGGGGACCGGGGCAGTTCATGCCCGGCACGTGGGACGCCTACGGGAAGGACGCGGACGGCGACGGCAAGGCCGACGTCCTCGGCGTCGCCGACCCGGTGATGGCGTCCGGTCACCTGCTGTGCGACAACTGGTCTCGCATCGAGGCATGGAAGAGCGCGGGCCGCGTCACCGGAGACACCCTGGGACTCACGCTCGCCTCGTACAACGCCGGGCTCGGCGCGGTCCTACGCTCGGGCGGGATGCCGTCGGGCCTGCCCGACTACGAGAACCAGACCAAGCCCTACGTCGCGAAGATCCTCGCCGCCCGGCCCGTGTTCGAGCGGCTCCTCGCGCCCTTCGTGGCACTCGGCCTGCCCGCCGCGAACGACATCGGTCAGAGGGTCATCGACGCAGCATTCCGCTACCTGGGCCTGCCGTACGTGTGGGGCGGCGGCAACATCGACGGACCGTCCGGCGGCGGTTTCGACTGCTCCGGGCTCACGTCGTTCGCGATGCACGCCGCCACCGGTATCGCGCTGCCGCGCACGTCCGAGACTCAGTGGCACGTCGGCGTCGAGGTTCCGCTCGCGGAAGCCCGCCCCGGCGACCTCGTCTTCGGGAACTGGCAGTCCGCCGGCCCCGGGCACGTCGGCATCTACATCGGTGGCGGACAGATGGTCCACGCGCCGACCACCGGCGACGTGGTCCGCATCGGAGACGTCTTCCCCGACATGCGGGCCCGCCGCATCGTCTGAGACCGACCGGACACGAAGAACAACAGCTGTTACGAGGAGTGATCAACGATGGCGCACGTGGTGACACAACCGTGCTGCAACGATGCGGGATGCGTGGCGGTCTGCCCGGTCAACTGCATCCACCCGACCCCGGAGGAGCGAACCCGCGGTCGCACCGAGATGCTCTACATCGACCCCGAGGCCTGTATCGACTGCGGCGCCTGCGTGGACGAATGCCCGGTCGACGCGATCGTGCCGCCCGAGGACCTCACGCCCGAGATGCAGCCGTTCGTGGACATGAATGCCGCCTACTACCAAGACAATCCGACGCCTGATCCGATGCCCGCCGTCGAGCTGCCGAAGGTGTCCGCGGGGGCGGGTGTGCTGCGCGTCGCGATCGTGGGGAGCGGGCCGTCGGCGTGCTACCTGGCGGAGGCACTCACGTCGCACCGGGGCCTCGACGTCGAGATCTCGATGATCGAGAGGCTCCCGGTGCCCGGTGGACTCGTCCGCTACGGCGTCGCACCCGACCACAGTTCCACGAAGAGCATCGCCGGCACGTTCACGCGGATGATGGGCCGTCGGAACATCGACGTCTACCTCGACGTCGAGGTCGGCCGTCATCTCACGCACGAGGATCTTCTGCGCCACCACCACGCCGTCGTGTATGCGAACGGCGCCACCGGGGATCGTGCACTCGGAGTGCCGGGAGAAGACTTGGCGGGCAGCATGTCGGCTCGCGAGTTCGTCGCCTGGTACAACGGTCATCCCGACTACGCGGACCTGCGGGTGGATCTGTCGTGCGAGCGCGCGGTGGTCGTGGGCAACGGCAACGTCGCGCTCGACGTCGCCCGCGTTCTCACGTCCGATGTGTCCCGGCTGCTGAAGACGGACATCGCCGCACACGCGCTGGAAGCGCTTGCTACGAGCCGGATTCGGGAGGTTGTCGTGCTCGGCCGCAGGGGAGCGGGCGCGGCGGCGTTCAGCACACCGGAACTGCTCGGCCTCGGCGACCTCCCGGGCGTCGACGTGACGGCCTCCGATATCGGCACCGGAAGTGCCGAAATGTCTGCGCTCGAACGGATTCGAGCCGACATTCTCACGCGGTACGCCGCGACGGAACCCGCGCCGGGCCGGCGCCGCATCCATCTCCAGTTCCTGCGATCGCCCGTCGAAGTACTCGGAAACGGACGCGTCGAGTCTCTGAGAACCGCGGTGAATACGCTCGAGGGTGCCACCGGCGAATTCGAGAACATCGAGACCGGGTTGGTGCTCCGGTCGATCGGATTCCGGGGCATGCGTCAGCCGGGCGTGCCGTTCGACGAGGACCGCGGGGTGATCCCCAACGCGGCGGGCGCGGCGATCGATCCGGAGTCCGGCGACCGCGTTCCCGGCGTCTACACGGCCGGATGGCTCAAGCGTGGGCCGAGCGGTGTGATCGGATCCAACAAGGTGTGTTCGGCGGAGACCGCCGCCGCGATCGTCGGTGACTTCGTGAACGGCCTGCACACACCGCCGGTCGGTGACCGTAAGGCGTTTGCGGAGCTTGTGTGCGCCCGCCACCCCGACTACATCGACCTGCAGGGATGGCGTCGCATCGACGCGTTCGAGCGAGGGGAGGGACGCTCGGCCGGACGGCCCCGGGTGAAGGTCGTGAGCGTCGGAGACATGGTGTCGGTGGCGCGGGGTGAGCCGGCGACTCTGGGCCGCTAGTGGCGGTCGGCAGTGCGTCGAAATGTCCGCTTCATGGCAACTTGTCCAGTTCTCCTGAGATGGGGTGAATTCAGGGGTGAGACACGACGACGCAACGATTGACAATATTCGTATTTTGAATCACAGTTATCGGCGATCGGGACTTTGGTCACATCGAGTCCCAGCGCGCGGCCCGTGTGAAGCCCGGCGAGGCCGCAAGAGTGCCGAACCTGTGTCAACACATGATGATTCGCTGACAGTCGCTGCCGACGGCACGCGCCGAAGCAGCGGCGAACGGGAGGGAACCGATGGGTGTCGAGGTCTCGGTCGAAGGACTCACGAAGTCGTTCGGCTCACAACGAATTTGGGGTGATGTGACGCTGACGCTGCCCGCGGGTGAGGTCAGTGCGCTGCTGGGCCCGTCCGGTACGGGTAAGTCGGTGTTCCTGAAGTCGCTGATCGGTCTGCTCCGCCCGGAGCAGGGCTCGATCGTCATCGACGGTACGGACATCCTGCAGTGTTCGAGCAAGGAGCTCTACGAGATCCGCAAGTTGTTCGGGGTGCTGTTCCAGGACGGTGCGCTGTTCGGGTCGATGAACCTGTACGACAACGTGGCGTTCCCGCTGCGCGAGCACACCAAGAAGTCCGAGTCCGACATCCGCAAGATCGTGATGGACAAGCTCGAGCTGGTCGGTCTGCTCGGGGCAGAGGACAAGCTGCCCGGTGAGATCTCCGGGGGTATGCGCAAGCGTGCCGGGCTGGCGCGGGCGCTGGTGCTCGATCCGCAGATCATCCTGGTCGACGAGCCGGACTCGGGGCTGGATCCGGTGCGCACCACGTACATCTCGCAGACGTTGATCGACATCAACGCCGAGATCGACGCGACGATCCTGATCGTCTCGCACAACATCAACCTGGCGCGCACGGTGCCGGACAACATCGGCATGCTGTTCCGTCGCGAGCTGGTGATGTTCGGTCCGCGTGAGGTGCTGCTGACCTCGGACGAGCCGGTGGTCAAGCAGTTCCTCAACGGCACGATGATCGGTCCGATCGGGATGTCGGAGGAGAAGGACGAGGCGCAGATGGCGCACGAGCAGGCGCTCGTCGACGCGGGGCATCATGCCGGTGGTGTCGACGACGTCGAGGGCATCGTGCCGCAGATGCAGGCCACGCCGGGAATGCCCGAACGCCGCGCCGTGGCGCGCCGCCAGGACCGTGTCCGCTCGATCCTGCACACGCTGCCCGAGGCAGCGCAGCACGCGATCCGCGAAAGCCTCGGAGCCGAGCCGGCATACGCCGAGTACCGGGACTTCGACGCCCCCACCGAAGAGATCCCGGCGGTGGTCGTCCGATGAGCGCACCCGCCATCGCACCCCCGGCGGAAAAGAAGCGGGGGATGTCGGGCCTGTCGCGCGTCGCGAAGTACCTCACGAGCAAGCCCGCCGCGTCCCTCGCGACGATCGGGCGGTCGGCCCGCCTGGGCGGAAACGTCCTGCGCTACTGCGTCACCGACACCATCGCGATGAAGCTTCCCCTGCGCGAGGTCATCGAGCAGATGTGGATCCTCCTCAAGGTCACCGCGCTGCCGGCGCTCCTGATGGCCGTCCCGATCGGCGCCGAGGTCTCGGTCCAGGTCGGTGGCATCATGAACCAGGTCGGTGCCAACTCCCTCGCGGGCGCGGCCAGCGGCCTCGGCGTCGTCGGTCAGGGTGCGCCGATGGCCGCCGGTCTCCTCATGAGCGGCGCGGCCGCCTCGGCGATCGCATCCGATCTCGGCGCGCGATCCATCCGCGAGGAGATCGAGGCGATCCGCGTCATGGGCATCGATCCTGTCCAGCGCCTCGTCGTTCCCCGCTTCCTCGCGATGATCGCGATCGCCCCGATGCTGTGCATCGTCATCATCGCCGCCGGTGTCGCCGCCGGCCTGACCATCTCTGCCAACGTCAACGACGTTGTGCCGGGCAGCTTCTGGCAGTCCTTCGGTGCCTTCGCCACCCCCACCGACCTCGCATTCTCGGTCCTCAAATCGGTGATCTTCGCCGCGATGGTCGTGCTCATCGCCGGCCTGCGCGGCCTCGAGGCCAAGGGCGGACCGACCGGCGTCGCCAACGCCGTCAACGCTTCCGTCGTGCTGAGCGTGTTCTGCATCTTCATCGCGAACCTCGTCGTCAGCCAGCTCCAGCTGATGTTCTTCCCGGCAAGGCTCGCGTGATGACGACCGGAACACCCGCGCATCGCGGGATTCGCAAGCACACGCCGGTCTCGGCACGCCTCGGCGCGGTGACCCGACGCGCCAGGGGAGCAGTCGAGGAACTCGGCCAGATCGTGCTGTTCACGGCCCGCACCGTCTACCTGCTCCCGAAGACCGTCAAGCACTACCGCAAGCAGACCCTCGCGACGATGAACAACATGGCCTGGGGCAACGGGTCGCTCGTCGTCGACGGCGGTGTCATCAGCCTGATGTTCTTCCTCGGTATCGCAGTCGGCGCGGTCGTCGCCATCCAGGCGTTCATGGCCTTCGACCTGCTCGGCTTCGGCGCCCTGACCGGCATCATCGGCTCGTTCGGCAACGTGCGCGTCATCGCGCCGATCATCACCGGTATCGGCTTCGCGGCCCAGGCCGGTTGCCGGATGACCGCCGAGATCGGGTCCATGCGCATCTCCGAGGAGATCGACGCCACCGAATCGATCGGCCTGCAGGCGATCCCGTTCGTCGTCGGACCCCGCCTGATCGGCAGCATGCTCGTGGTCCTGCCCGGCTACCTCATGGCGCTCGTCGTCAGCTTCATCACCGGTGGTCTTGTGGTCAAGAACTTCCACGACCAGCCGAGCGGCACCTACGACCACTACTTCGGCCAGTTCCTCAACGTTCCGGATCTGGCCGCGTCGGTCGCCAAAGCCCTGATCTTCTGTGCCGTCGTCACGATGATCCACTGCTACTACGGGTATTTCGCGTCGGGCGGGCCGGCGGGTGTCGGCTCGGCGTCGGGACGCGCGATCCGCGCGAGCCTGGTCGCCATCGTCGTCCTGAACTTCGTGATGACGGTGATCATCTGGGGCCTGAGCCCCGAACTTGTCTTCAAGGGATGAGGAAACGAACATGTCGAGAAGCCAGGACTTCCTGCGCGGAACAGCGGCAGAGCAGTCGCGGAGGCTGGCAACGACCGGAATGGCCACCCTCGCGGTACTCGGGGTCGCAGCCACCGTCGGCGCGACGATGTACCCGAAGTGGTCCGCCCCGAAGGGAATCGACGTCGCAGTCGACGTCGCCTACGTCGGACCGGGTGTCACGGAAGGAACGAAAGTCGTGTTGCGCGGCCGGTCCGTCGGAACCGTCACCGAACTCGAACGCACGGACACCGAATCGGTGAGGATGCACCTGGTCCTCGACGAGGAGCAGGTCGGCGGACTCACCGACCGGTTCGAACTCGACTTCCGGCCCGAGAACTACTTCGGCACGTCCGCGGTGAACCTCGTCGCGCAGCCGGGTGGCAACCCGATCGCCTCCGGGATGGAACTCGCACGTGAACCACAGGGCGACTACACGATGTCGACGATGATCGAGCAGGGCTCGCTGACCATCGACGGCACCCTGACCGACGACATGATCTCGTCGCTCGACAAGACCGTCCACTACCTCGACGGACTGACGCCGTGGATCGACACCGGCGTCGAGGTCGCCGATCACGTCGCCGACACCCAGCAGGAACTCCCGACCGTCCAGATCGCACACTTCAACGACATCCTCGAGGCGATGCCCGGATTCAGCGAGCAGGCGATCGCGTCCCTCATGGCCATCTACGACAGCAACTACAACCACCTCGCGGACGGCTCGATCGGCGTCGACGATGCGGTGTTCGACGAAGCGAACGCGGGTCTGACGCTCGCCGCGAACCAGCTGTTCGGTCAGGCCGGCGCCCTGCTGGCGTCGCACGGCGGTGAACTCACCCCGTTGATCGACACGGTGGTCGTGGCCTCGGACGTCTTCCCGCACCTCGTCAACGGCGGTATGACTCCGGCCGCGGCCCGCGAGATCGTGCGGCGCCTCGACTCGACCTTCGTCGACACCCCCGACGGACAGCGCCTGCGCCTGCGCATCCTCGTCGACGGTTTCCCCTCGTTCACAGCGCCCCTCGGACTCGGAGCGGCACCGGCCTCGGAAGGAGGCGAGCGATGACGACCCGTGGCACCTACATCGCGACCATCGTCAAACTCGTGATCGCGGCGGTCATCTCGGTGATGCTGTTCGGTCTGGTCATAAGCGCGATGCGCAGTCCCGTCGACGGCGCCACCCGCAGCTACACCGCGGAATTCTCCGACGTGTCCGGTCTCGGATCCAACGGCGACATCCGCACGCGAGGCGTCCGCATCGGGAAGGTCGAATCCATCGATCTGCACCGCCGCGACGGCAGCACCATCGCCGAGGTGCGGTTCACGATGGAGGAGCCCTACACCCTCACCGACGACACCACCCTGGCGGTCAAGTACCAGAACCTGACCGGCGTGCGGTACATCGACGTCGACTTCGGATCCGGGTCCGGCACTCCGGTGGATCACGTCGCGCTCGAACGGACCCGGCCGTCGTTCGACATCACCGAGCTGTTCAACGGCCTCCAGCCGGTGCTCGCCACGATGAGCACCGAGGACATCAACCGGTTCGCCGAGAACGCGATCTCGCTGCTCCAGGGCGACGGCAGCGGTCTCGCCCCGATGATGGACGACGCGCAGAAGCTCGCCGACCTCGCCGCCGACCGCGAGCAGGTCCTGTCCACCCTCGCCGACAATCTCGCCCGGATCGCGGACAGCATGGGCGGCCGCTCCGACGGCGTCGTCGAATTCCTTCGCTCCGTGAGCTTCCCGATCGGAAAGGCCATGACCGTTCTCGACGAGTTCCCGAAGACCGCGTCCTACGGTCCCCAGTTCCTGACCCCCGTCAAGCGACTGCTCGACGCCTACGGGCTCGCGCCGGGCGCGGACGTCGACGCGATGGTCGCCGACGCATTCACGTCGCTGGAGGAAGCCGCGGACGCCATCCGGTTGCTGCCCCCGGCGGTCGCCGGCCTGCAGTTGCCGGCGAGTCTGCCCGCCGGAGCGGGAGCGGGCTGCACCCACGGTCTCGCCCAGTTGCCGACCGATGTCCAGGTTCTTCTCAACGGTAGTGAGGTCGTCGTATGCAGCGCGTCATGAGCAAGGGACGATTCGGATCGGGCCGCATCGCGGCGTGGTTCGACAACGATCTCCGGATCGGCGCGGGCGTCGCGGCTCTCGTCGTCCTGGGTCTCGTCGCCGCCGCGGTCCTGTACACGAATCCGCCCGGACGGAAGACGATTTCGTTCGAGACGACCGACGTGTCGGCCATCTCGGTGGGGCAGGACGTGCGTGTCGCGGGTGTGTCCGTCGGCAAGGTGTCCGACATGCAACTCGGCGACACCTCGGTCCGCGTCACCGCCGAGGTAGAGGACGACCTCGAGGTCGGCACCGACACCCGCGTCGAGGTCCGTATGCTCACCCCCGTCGGCGGCTACGCGGTGACGCTCGTTCCCCTCGGTGAGGTTCCGCTCGGCGACTCCACCCTCCCCGCCGCGCAGGTCACCGTCCCGTACTCCATCGGCGACGTGCTGCAGGCGGCCCCCAACGTCACCGACAACGTCGAGGCTGAGCTGATCGACGCCAACCTCGCGCAGGTCGCGGAGGCCCTCAACAAGAACCCGGGCTCCGTCGAATCGGTGATCGCCGGAATGAGCGCGGTCGCGCGCGTCATGGACCACCAGCGCGCCCAGGTCCACACCGTCGCGAGCCTCGCCTCGGAGTACCTCACGACGTTCAACGCGAGCCGCCAGATGGTGTTCGACCTGATCCGCGAGATCGACATCGTGTTCGCCACCTACAACACCACCCACGCGGGCTTCAACGAGGCGTACCGGCTGCTCGGCCACGTCCTGATGACGGTCGCGCCCTACGAGGAGTACTACCTCGACCACCGCGAAGAGGTGGCGGCCGGCATCGCACAGATCCGCGGCATGATCGAGCAGTTCAACGCGGAGTTCGGGCCGTCGATCGACGCACTGGCCGCAACCCGCGATCAGCTCGCGAACTGGCTCACGCCCACCGGCATCGCCGAGATCGGCGGCGGCACCCTGATGGCCTCGGACATCTGTGTCCCTGTACCGGGACGCCAATGCTGATGCAGCCCTCGACATTCCGTCTTGACACGAACGGCAGGTTGTTGTGAAGAGAACGACCAGAATGACGATCATCGCGCTGACCACCACCGCGATCGCGTCGTCGTGCGGCGTCGCCGTCACCCACGCCCAGGCGAACGACACCGGGGCACCGTCCGAGACCCTGTGCGCCGAGATGCCCGACGGCATCGGCCTCTACCCGGGAAACCCCGTCACGCAGATGGGTTTTCCGGTCGGCAAGGTCGACTCGGTGGTGTCGAAGGGCGATCACGTCGAGGTCGTCTTCACGACCGACGGCGGACGTCTGTTCCCGGCCGACGTCCAGGCCGTGACGCGGTCGAAGTCGATCCTCGCGGACCGCAGCCTCGAACTCGTCGGGAACTACGAGTCGGGGCCGACCCTCGAACCCGGATCGTGCATTCCGCTCCGGAACAGCCACACACCGAAGACGATCTCCGAGGTCGTCGGATCGGCCGCGGACTTCATCGAGGCGCTCTCGCCGGAGGGTGGTGAGGACACCATCGAGATGGCCGTGACCGGATTGAACGAGTCGCTGCGAGGCCAGGGACCGAACGCGCGGGCGATGATGGAACACGCCGCGAGCGCGATGGAGAACCCCGACCGGTTCGTCGCGGACATCGGCTCGTCCATCGACAACATGGCCCCGCTGACCGAGGACGCCCTCGCCCAGTGGGCGGCGATCAAGAACATCGTCACGAACATGCCCGACGTCGTCGACGCCGGCATCGACCTGTGGCCCGGAACGATCGACGTCTGCGTCGGCATCGGATGGCTCGTCGCCCTGCTCGACGACGTCCAGAACAGGTACGGCGACGAGATCTGGCCGTTCGTGCACGGCCAGGCGACCGATGCGATAGCCCTCGCCGCGGCCCGCTCCGGCGACATCGGCGACCTCGTCTCCACCGTGCCCACCCTGAAGGGAGCCGTGGACCAGCAGACCGCACAGTCCGGGCCGCTGACGGCAGGGTTCACCCCGCCCGCGATCGCTCTGAAAGACGAAGAAGCCGAACGGCTCTGCGCTCTCCTCGAATCGCTGAGCCCGGGAAGCTGCCGCAGTGCAGGCTCGGGCGAGAAGGTCACCGAAGAGGGCCTGCTCGGTCTGCTCGACCTGAACGGAGCGGTGCGATGACCTCGACCACGATCCGGCGCGGAATCCGGACCGTCACGGCGCTGGCCCTCATCCTCGTCGCCTCGGCGTGTTCGCTGCGCCCCGAGGACCTGCCGTCCGTGCGCGGCGGCATCGGCGACGGCTACGAGATCTCGATCGAATTCGCCAGCGTCATGAACCTGCCGTCCGGCGCCGACGTCATCATGGACGGCGTCCGCGTCGGCGAGGTCCGCGAGGTTGCCCTCCAGGACGACAGCGTCGCCGTGACGGCCGGGATCCGCTCCGACACGCGCGTGCCGGCGAGTATCCGTGCGATCGTCCGCCAGAACACCCTGCTCGGGGACACCTACGTCGCGCTCGTGCGGGACCCGCAGGGCAAGACGGGGGAGTACCTCCGCGACGGCGCGACCGTCCCCACCGAGCGCACCACCTCGCCGCCCCAGCTCGAGGACACGATGGCCGTCCTCGCGACCTTCATCAACGGCGGCAGCATCCGCCGCATCGAAGAGGTGATGGGTCGCGTCAACTCCGTCATGCCGGACGTGCCCGAGATCCAGCGTCTCGCTTCGACCGTCGCCGTCGACCTCGACGATCTCGGCGGGCGAACCGCGGAGATCGACCGCATGCTCAACGGGTTGGACGCCACCGCAACGACTTTGAACAACAACGCGGAGTCGCTCGAGACGATCTTCGATGCGGAGACCGTGCACTACTGGCGTCGCCTCGCGGTCGATGTCGTCTCGCACATCGGCCAGATCCTCCCGTCGGTCGGCAGCCTCTACGAGGGCGGCCTGTGGCTGATCCCGATGTTCGAATCGCTCGCCGACACCACCGACATCTCCCGGGGTACCCCGTCGGCTGCGGTGGACCTGTCCAACTTCCTACGGACCACGCTGATCCCGTTCGCGCAGCACCCGGCCGTCGACGTCGTCGCGGTCGACTCGACGAACGGTGACCAGCTCGTGTCCGACGCCGAGAACATCCTGCGAATTTTGGGAGCTGTGAAGTGAT